>Ga0129301_1000087_pt1 | contig 43074 bp, 38 predicted proteins | sample ConPoolayeHmetaG_FD_94489 | JGI IMG/M metagenome (GOLD analysis project Ga0129301, IMG submission 94489) | Hot spring microbial mat communities from California, USA to study Microbial Dark Matter (Phase II) - Cone Pool mat layer H metaG ...
GTGGGGACACCCCTTTTGATCTGCATCTGGTACGTTACTTCTCTCGCATCCTCTATACTGATTCCTGGAGCGGGATAGGTGAGAAGAGAAGAGCCTCCGTTGCCGCTGATCGTGAAGACTAGGTCTCCTGGTTTCACCTTCTGAGTTATCTTGTAGATTTCCTCACATCCTCTCACACAGTCGGAGTCGGGTACTGGGTGAGCGCCGAAGGTCACTCCAATTTTCGTGAGAATCTTCTCGTCTCCTTTCTTTGGTATAACATGTCCTCCTGTAAGTCGGTCACCTAATACGTCCTCGATCGCTTTTGCTGGCCTTTGAACGCCTTTGGCCGCGCCCACGACATATATGTGACCTATCTTGTCTAAGTCGAAGACTATTTCTCCACTTTGAGGGTCTCCAGTCGGCTCAAACTCTTTACATCCAATGATGAGCTTGTTGTCTTCACGTCTGACCAGTCTTCGGACATTATTATATGAGTCAGCTGCTTCAAGGCCTGCTTCAAGAATGTCTGCAACGATCTTTCTCCCAGGGATGTTGCCGTGGGAAACGAGCGTCTCCATATTCTTGATCCTCATTTCCGAATCCATGACAGGCACTTATCTCTGCTTCAATATAAAAATCTTCCAGTGAACATGATGCTTCATGCTAGGTCTTCCGCATCCTACATATTCTATCACATTTGCATCAGATTTCACGTTTAAGTTGCGACGACTGGATTCGAATCGAAGAGAACGAGATCGGTTAGGGCTTTGATAGCATCAAGAAGAAGAATCCGATTAAAACTGGAAAGAAGGCGATCTCCATTACAGACTCGTAGCCGAAGACGTCACCTACAGTTCCAAAGACCAATGGTGCGATCAGGTTCGATATGTCCCACCCAGTTATGTACATGCCAGTCGCCATCCCCTTTCTTGAGTCTTGGATGTTGAGTAGGGCCATGATCTGAAGGGCTGGTATGACAAAGCCGATTCCGACACCTATCAAGACCGCTATGGCATACACGTGAGGAGGCAGTGGCTGTAGTCCAAGGAGAAGTAGACCGATCCAGAGGAGGAGCATTCCAAGCTTGGCGATATTGTTGCATTTCCATCTTCTAGATAACCTGCCTGACAGTATTCTCGGAAAAAGGCTTGAAATGCCGATGAGGGATAGACAGTTTCCTATTATGATTCCTGATTCTTTTCCGAACTTTGTTGCGTAGAAGGCTGGCAGAAATGATGTGACAGCTATGTATCCTAGACTGTATAGGAATAGGGAAGTTATTGCTTTCCTAAAGTTTCGGTTTCCTAGAAGTTCCTCGAAGCCTGAAAAGATGTTTGTGAAACTTATCTTTCGACTCGATCTGGCTTGAGTCGTCTTATGCCTTATTAGTCCAAGATCCTCTGTCACCTTGGAGACCTTGATCGTTGCTATGACCCCAGCTATTGTGCACAACCCCATTAGGATTATTAGAGAGAAGGCCTGTACGAATCCATAGAATGAGAGGATGTAGCCGAAGAGCGCTGGGCCTATTACTACACCCAGCCCGAGCATCGCGCTTCGCCATGCTATGCTCTCCTCAAAGTATTCGATGTGAGTGGATGCCTCATATGCTACGAGGGAAAAGGCTGCTGTTGTGAATATTCCTTGACTAAGTCCTTGGAATAGGCGGGCGACTATGAGATGGCCGAAGTCGACTGCGAAGAGGAAGGTCGCCGACGAGATAGTAAACAGCAGGCTTCCGATTATTAGTAGTCTGAATCTGTATCCGAGATCGCCTAGGGCTCCAGCAACCGGTCGGACGAATGAGGATACTATGAAGAAGGATGCCCAGAGGACGCCGACTTGTAAGGGGTCAGCCTTAAACTGGAGGACGGCGTATTGGCTGAGTACGGTCGATATTCCATTGAATCCTACGGAGAAGATGAGCGTTATGATGTTGATCATCCACATTCTCAGTTTCCATTGACGCAGCTGATCTGACGCTTTGGTAGCCATGGTCGCTGATGTATGAGAGCCCTGAGAATCTTCTTATAAGTCTTTAACTTGGTCAAGCTTCAGAATGCTTTTCGGAGTGAGGCTCGCTAGTCTATCTCGCTTAAGGTTATGAAAGAGCATTTTAAGCTCTGATAAAGTCTCTTATATAATTCATACATTCTCCTGTATTTCTCCCTGTACTGTGGACGCGGCCTGTATTTCTCCTTTCGATATCCTGGGTAGTTGAACTTGGACGGGTTGCTTATCCATCCGGCTCCGACGCATGCGAGTATGCCGCTGCCGATCAATGATGCGTCAGCAGCCTTCTCGACGACTATTGTCCTCTCGAGTATGTCAGCCTTTATCTGATTCCATATGGCGCTCTTGGCTCCTCCTCCAACTATCTTCAGTTCACCTATTTCAATGCCTCCGTCTTCGATTGCTTCCATATTCTGTCTTGCAGCATATGTCATGCCCTCATACGCTGACCTCATGATGTCCCCTCTCTTATGATTGAAGGCAAGCCCAAATATGACTCCTCTCGCATGAGGGTCCCATATTGGGCTTCTTTCTCCAGCCAGGTATGGTAGGAAGACTAGACCATTTGAGCCTGGCGGAGAGCTTCCGATCTCCTTTTCAACTACTTCGAAGATGCCTGTCTTCGGCATGGTTTTGCCTTCTAGATTTCCATAGAGTTCTCTGATGAGCCATTCGAAGACGTTGCTGTGAGCGTTCATGGCGCCTTGGATCAGCCATCTCTCTGGTATCACATGGCATCTATTGAGCAATATTGTAGAGAATTCTGGTTTGTCGGTGCATGTTATGATGCTTGATACTGAGCCTGCTGTCATCATCGCACACCCTCTTTCCGTGACCTTTTCGGCGAGGGCTGCCAGAGGGGTGTCTGAGCCTCCGACCATGACGGGTGTCTCAGCCTTGAGGCCGCTCTCTTTCGCCGCCTTTCCTCTGATATGTCCAAGCACCATCCAGGACGGCATTGCATCAGGAAACTTGCATCGATCTATCTCCAGCATCTCAAACATTTCTTCAGACCATCTTCTCTTTCTTATGTCGAAGAGGAGACTCCATGAGGCGTGTGTGAAATCGTAGGAGTATTCGCCTGTCAGAAGAAATGATATATATCCTGGTGTTACAAGAAACTTTTCTGTACTCTTGTACACGTTTGGCTCATTCTGCTTCAGCCACAATATCTGCGTCGCCGTCTGCACCGTTGAAACTCTGTTTCCGCAGACGTCTTCAACCTTCTTCTGGTCCACGGTCTTCTTGATCTCATCACATTCTTTGGCCGTCCTCTGGTCGAAGAACAGTATCGAATCACGTAGGGGGTCTCCGTTTTCGTCGACGCACACGATTCCCATGTGTGCTCCTATGTTGACGCATGCAATCTCATCGTTTCTTATCCTATATCTTCCCATAATGTCGCGTATTGCCTTACAGAAGGCGTTCCACCAATCGTCTGGGTTCTGTTCAACCCAGCCTGGTCTCCTGGCGAACGTCGGATATGAGTATTCTCCTGGTGCAGTATATGCTAGTCTACACCTTTCATCGAATAAACCCAGTTTCAGTGAGCTTGTTCCGAAGTCTGCCGCCAGCACATAGCTGCCCATTTCAGATCAGGGCGTCTGTGGAATCAGAAGCACCTTCAGCGCCTTTAGTTCATCTCTTAAGCTGAATGCTTCAATAGCGTTCTCCAAGGGGAATCTGTGTGTGATAAGCTTGTTCACGTCCAAGCTTCCGCCCGCAACCATTCTAAGGCCTTTCTTGAAATGCTCAAGGGTTGCGTTCTGTGTGGCGGTCAGCGTCAGCTCCTTGTAGTGGATCCTGTTCAGGTCGACACTTGATCTGTAGGTCTGGCCTCCTCCAGCAAAAAGGCTGATCTTTCCTTGAGGTTGCACTATTTCCAGAAGCTGTTCGACGACGTCTGGCACGCCAACCGTTAGAACTGCCTTGTTGACACCAGCTTCGCCTACCTGTGCGTCTATTGCTTCAGACAGTTTTTGTGTCCTGGGGTTGATGGTTTCTGTAGCCCCAAGTTCTTTGGCTTTGACCAGTCTCTCGTCAACTGGATCTGAGACTATGATATTAGCCGCCCCCCTGAGTCTTGAAAGCATCACGTGAAGGAGTCCCATGGGGCCTGCGCCTACGATCAAGACGTTGTCTCCATACCCTATCTCCAGCTTCTCGACGGAGTTTATGACTGTGGAGATTGGTTCAAGAAGTGCTGCTTCCTCGTAAGAGACGTTGTCTGGAAGCCTTGTGCAGTTTCCAAGTCTTATGGCGTCTTCGGGGATGAGGAAGTATTCTGCGAAGCCTCCGTCAAGATCTATTCCGGCGGTCTTTCTGTTGACGCACCTGTTTCTGAACCCTCTAACGCAGTAGTCGCATCTGCCGTCAGCTATTACAGGATAGAAGCCCAATCTTTCTCCTAAGCCTATTTCCTTCACGCCCTCTCCTATCTCGGCTACTACGCCTGCGAACTCATGTCCGAGCACAACGTTTTGTTTCGCGTTCTTTTCTCCTCTAAATATTCTTAGGTCAGTTGCGCATATGGCTGCTGCCTTGACCTTCATCAAGACAGTTCCCTCCCTGACCTGCGGGATTGGTGCCTGTTCGACCGATATCTTTCCTTGACCTTGGAAGACGACTGCCATCATAAGCAGACACCTTGTCTCATTCAAGCTTGATTTCGGACATTGTTTCTTGCACATTCTTGTTCTCGTGAACTATCATCTTTAAAGCTTTCACCATCAGGGTCGGATTCTTTGATCCCCAAACATTTCTTCCGATCGCGACACCTGAAGCCCCACCATCTAGGGCTCCTCTGACCATGGTGAAGAACTGTATCGGGTTTTCTGAATGGGGTCCTCCAGCTATGACGACGGGCACGGGGCAGGCTTCCACTACCTGCCTGAATGTGTCAGGTGATCCTGTGTACCAGGTCTTGACGATGTCTGCTCCAAGCTCAGCCGCGGCTCTCGCAGCATACATTATGTTCTCAACTTTGTAGTAATCCTCTTTCTTGATTAGGTTGCCTTTCGGATATATGTGTACTGTCAGTGGCATGCCGTATTCGTCACATTCTCTCGCAAGGTGGCCTATTGTCTTGAGCATGTCATCCTGTCTAGTGTCTCCAGTTGATGCTCCATAGGCGACTGCGTCGGCGCCTAGCTTGATGGCTTCTTTGACTTCTGTGAATTGGGTGTCAAGTGAAGGGTTATAGGGTGAGAACCCGCTCAGCTTACATATTAGGCATGTGTTGCCTTCGATCAGCTTTCTGTAGTACTTTGATGCTAGACCCTTGTGGATCGTCATCGCATTAGGCCTTCCGGCCACGATCTTCTCTATGACGTCGTTCGTGTCTCTTATCCCAGGTAGGACGCCGTGTGCGATCGCGTGATCCATCGTAATTATGACGACTTTGCCTGATTTCTTATCGAAAAGCCTTGAAAGTCTCACTTCTTTTCCGGGACTGTTCATGTCAATTCGCTAGTGCCAGCTGTCTATACGTTGATTTAAGTCTTTTGTAGGTGTCTGAGTAAATATTATAGTATCTGTCGTATTTCTCGTGTGCCATCATGTCCGGTATGCTGACGTCTTCGACATCTTCATAGAACCTGTCTGAGATGGCGAAGATGTCATCGTATACTCTGGCAGCGTATCCTGCTAATATCGCGTTGCCGATCATCGTTGAATCTTTGACGCTGGATACTGCCACCTTCTTGCCGAGGACGTCAGCCTTTATCTGCCTCCATAGCCGACTCTTTGAAGCAGCACCCGCAGCCCTTATCTCCTCGATTTCGACACCGAGTGACTGTATTATCTCGAGGTTGTTTCTGAGACCGTACGCTACGCTTTCAAGAATTGCTCTGGCCAGGTGACGTCTCGTATGCGATAACGAAAGGCCGAAGAAGACACCTCTTGCGTAAGCATCCCAGATTGGCGACCTTTCACCTGATAGGTAAGGCAAAAATATCAGCCCATCAGAGCCCTGGGGTACGGTAGCTGCCTCTTCGTCCAATATCTCATAAGGACTTTTTCCAGCTCTCGTAGCGTCTGCTACTTCTCTTTCGCAGAAGTTGTCTTTGAACCATTTGAGGGATCCTCCGGACGTAGACATCGCGCCCATGTGAAGCCATAAGCCTCTGTCGATGTAACATCTGTTCAGAATCCTCGTGTCAAACTTCGGTGTCTTCGAGACGACCGCGACAACTGTCGATGTCCCTGTTGTTTCGAAGACTCTACCTGGCCGTGTTATTCCACACCCCAGAGCCGATGAAACGCTGTCTGCACAGCCGATCGCTACAGGTATTCCCTCCTCAAGGCCTAACTCGTTTGCAGCGTTTTGAGATAGCTCTCCAACTTTCTGGTAAGGCCAGAGGATGTCTGGCAGCTTGTCCTTGTCTATACCAGTCCTCTCTAGGAGTTCATCTGACCAGTTGGCCTCTCTTAGATCAAAGATTCCTGTGAATGAAGCGTTGGTGGGGTCCATTGCCACTTGTCCGGTGAGCTTGGCTCCTATGAAGCCATTGGCGTGGACGAACTTGAACGTTCTTCTGTAGATTTCTGGCTCCTGCTCCTTGATCCAGAGCATGGATGTAGCGCTGAAGGCTCCTGGAGCGATCCTGTTACCAGCAATTGAAGATAAGAGGTCTGATCCAGCCTTCCTCTTTATCTTCTCAGCTTGCTTTAAGCTCCGCTGATCCATGTATAGTATAGATGGACGCAACGCTCTCCCATGTCGGTCTATTGGTGTGAGACTCGGGCATGTGTTACATATTCCAATCGCTATCGCTTTAGATGGTGCGATACCTGTGGATGGAAAGATTTCCTTGACTGCTGTAGCTGCTGTCCTCCACCATAGTTCAAGGTCGCCTTCAGCCCATGTCGTCTTCGGATGAAGGACTCCTCCGGGATATTCGCGGCTGAGTACCGAAGTCGGCCTAGGCCCGTTGGCGTCTACAAGGCCTACTTTTGCGGCGGTTGTGCCCAGGTCTATGGATACGATGACTTCGTCAGGTTTCTCACTCAGTCTGGTCAATGTGTCTCATATCCTCAGCCTGTCTTTATTAAACCTTTCAAATGTTTACCGGATATAATGGCTGCTCTCCAGACAACACCTTTCTCACATTCAAGGCTGTCTTGCGCTGTTGATCAATCATCGCCTCCTCAGAGTACCAGGCTATATGTGGTGTCACGATAACATTTTCCATCTTCAACAGGGGGTTGTCGCTTTCGATCGGCTCTCTTTCGAAGACGTCCAATGCTGCGCCCCCTATCGAGCCATCTCTTAACCCTCTTATCAGCTCCCTTTGATCGAATACGGCTCCTCTGGAAGTGTTTACGATAAACACTCCCTTCTTCATCTTGCCAAATTCTTTCTCTCCAATCATGTGCCTTGTCTCATCCGTGAGCATGACATGTGAGGAGATGATGTCTGACTGCTTCAAGAGCCCTTCCAGATCGGTCTTCTGGACATTCATACTGGAGAATACGTCATCCGGAATGTATGGGTCGTATGCTATGACTCTAAATTCGAAAGCTTTCGCTCTTTCGCCGACGGCTCTAGCTATCCTTCCGAAGCCGAGAAGACCAAATGTCATCGTTCCCAGCCTGTTGATCTTTCCAAACCTCTGCCTTACATAATCTATTTTGCTTCTTGTCTTCTCCCACCCCTGTTCTCTTAAGGCTCTGTCAAGCATCGGTATCCTTCTCAACAGTGAAAGTGCCAACGCCATTGTGTGATCCGCGACTTCTGAAATACCGTAGTCTGGCACATTAGCGACCATGATGTTGTATTCTTTTGCAGCTCTAACATCAACTGAGTCGGTGCTAACACCGTAAACAGAAATGACCTTGATGTTTCTTAGTCTACTCAGGACTTCTCTGGTCAATGGTATGTGAGAGATGTCTGCGCACATTAGAGCATCTGCGCCTGATGAAGTTTCAATGATTTCCTCTTGTGTATTGCATCGAACCGATCTCAAGTCTGCTATGTCTTGCAAGACTTCTTTCTCTACGTCAGAGGAGGGGTGGGCGGAATTTATGATTACGACCTTGAATTTCTTATCCAAAAAAATTCACCAAAAAAAGGGAAAAGAGGGTTTTGACGCTACTTTATCTTCTTCAGTTCAAGTTTCTCGAAGAGTATTTTCTCCAGCTCTTTCTTGTCTTCCTGTTTAAGGTCAAGCATTGGTAGTCTCATGTGGCCTCCTCGAAGTCCCAGGATGTCCATAGCAGCCTTTGAGATGCCGAATACCATGTAGGAGGTGACGTAAGGATATGGCAGTATTGTAGTTGTCGGCCCATACTTTTGTTGAATCTTTGCCACGAAATCTTCGTAGTAGTCTAACTTCTGCATCAATGTCTTGAGCTTTGCAAAGTTCAACTCCAGTCCAGCCTTAAGTATGTCCAAGCAGAATTCCGGCATGAAGTTGGCGTAGCCAGAGATGTAGCCTCTGACACCAAGTTGGGCTGTTGAGAAGAAAGGCCACTCTCCCCTCCCTTGTAGAATCGGTATCTTGTCGCCAATGGTTCTCACCTGCTGATAGAGCGTCCACGAATATGGTGTGTTTTCCTTTACAGCGACCATATTGTCTGTCGTATCTACGAGTTTCTTGAGAATGTGGGGTTTCATGTATATTTTAGACACGTCTGGGTTGTTATATGGCTCGTAGCCTATGTTTATTGAATCAGCGATCTTCTTGTAGTGCAGGTAGAGGCCTTCTTCCTCTGGCACATGGTAGTATGGTAGTACGACCATAACAGCATCAGCACCTATGTTTTCAGCTGCCTTCGCACGGTTGATGGCACATCTTGTTCCAGAATGGGATGCGCCTGGTACGACAGGAACCTTGCCATTTGCCGCGTCGACAACCACTTTGACGCACTTCTCCCATTCCTCGTCGGTCATGGCATATTTCTCGCCTGTGCTTCCGACTGGCGTGAACACCATGGGGCCGTACTTCCTTTTCTCGACAAGCCATGAAACGTTTTCCTTTAGCGCTTCGTAATCAACGTCTTCGTTTGCCTTGAATGGAGTCAGTATAACAACCTGACAGACACCTTTTTGAAAATATTCGCGTACTTCTCGAACTTTCATAATTCTCTTGACTGAAGTCCAGAAAAATCGACTATATAAAGGTTGACGTTCGATGGCTCATATACTACACTATCCAGATTTTCGATCTTAAATTGGTGTTGTCCACGTAAATTGGCATGTTGCGTGGGACTGTGGCAGAGCACTTTCCACAGACAGATCTCGAGTTGATGTGAAATAAACTTATGTCCTTCGGGGCGTCTCTCGACTGGATCTATTTTTTCCTGATCATGCTCTTATTTCAACCTTTTCGCCTTTGGTTGCGGACAAGTATATTGCGTCGATGATTTTCATAACGATTAGACCTTGTTCAGGGGTCGTGAGCAACTGCTCTTCTCCTTTTATGGCTTTTATGAAGTGTTCGAGTTCTCTCTTGTAGGGATCAGCTTTCTGGCAGAATATGTTCTTTTCGACTGCTGCGCCGTCTTCTGTTTCCGTGATTATCTTTGGGGGACGATATGATACCCCCGCCTTGTTGCCTAAAATGTTCACGTTGAACATTTCATCTATATAGCTTGCCCAGCTTACTTGAACAGACAGGACCCTGCTTCCATCTAGGCCGATGATTCCCAGCGCCATATCTTCCACATCAAAAGGTCCACCTTCAACAGGCGTTCCCCAACTGCCTGAGCCCCTATTCTGAATTCCCAATTCGGAGAAGGTGTATCCAACAGCTGTTTTCGGCTGAGGGAAGTCCATGAACCAAAGTGCAAGGTCTATTATGTGAGGTCCTAGGTCCATTAGCGCCCCCCCTCCTGAGTATCTTCGCGTGGTGAACCAACTGCCCATCCCAGGTATTCCCAGTCTCTTGAGCCAGTCTGCCTTAGCTAAGTAGATTTCTCCAAGCTCCCCCTGTTCTATAAGCTTCTTCAAGGTCTGTGTTTCACTAGCAAATCTATGATTCATCGCAATCATCAAGTTTTTCTTATATTTCTTAGACGCCTCAACCATTTTTTCGGCTTCAATAGCGTTCATCGCCATGGGTTTTTCGCAAATGACGTTCGCCCCTTTAGACAATGAATAGATTGCAACTTCACTGTGCAAGTAGTTTGGGCATGCTACGATTACGATGTCCAACGATTCTCTGTCAACCATTTCCTTGTAGCTTGTGTAGAGCCGATCCACTTTGCATTCGTCGCACAGCTTTCTTGCTTCTTCTATGCTTCTGTTATCGGTCCATATCGCAGAAAGTTCAAGGTCTTCCATCAGCATAATGTTTCTAGCATGGATCTTCCCAATGCTTCCAGTACCAACTAGACCTACACTTAATCTTGCCAATTTCCTCACCTCAGGTCTCATGTGACGAAATTTAACATTTTCGTACTATCTTGGAAGCGCCGGATCGAATCTCAGTCAGACGTTCTTAGATTAGATGAGAAAAGCCTGCTTCAATGGCTCAAATGGATCTATTGTTTCGAATATTCGGAAGGCGATAACGTGTTGTCCAGTTGTTATGCCTTTACAGCTCCTCTGAAAAGGCCTGACACAAGGTACCTCTTGAATGAGTAATAAACTATGACTGCTGGGATGCTATAGATCAATCCTACGGCCATGAAGATGTTCCAAGGTGCGTCGTCGGTTGACAAAAAGAAGCCCATGCTCACAGGAAGTGTCAAGTTCTTCTCGGATGAGAGCATGATCAATGGGTAGAGGTAACTGTTCCAGGAATACATGAAAGAATATGTCATAAGTGCGATTATCGCGGGCAACGCGATAGGCAAGATAATCCGTGTTAGAATTTTGACCTGTGATGCGCCGTCTATGGCTGCTGCTTCATCGATTTCCTTTGGTATGTTGTCGAAGTATTCTGCCATCATCCACGAACAGTAGGGTGAGACAAGGGTGCTCAATGCGAGTATGACTGAATAGTCTGTGTCAAGGAGTCCATACATGCCCATAAGTCTGAAGAGTGGTATGGACAGAAAAGAGGATGGAAAGATGTAGGCCAAGAGGGTTATCATCCTATATTCGCTCTTGAGGCGGGAGAACACTCTTTTGCTTATGACATATCCCGTACAGATGGATATTGAAAAAGCCACGATCATGACGCCGACTGCTATCCTTACGCTGTTCCATAGCCATGTCCAAAAGAGCTCCACCCTATAATATGACTGTGTAAACACTCGATAATATGCCTCAAGTGTCGGCTTGAGCGGCAAGTAGGATGTTGTCCAAACTTCATCGAATGGTTTGAATGAGGTCACTATCATAGTGTATATCGGTAGAAATATCCAAATCAGTGTGATGATCGACAGCACGTAGACAGCGACATATTCGACCTTACTTGTTTTCATTTTGTTTCCCTCGTTAGTCGAATGAGTACGAATACCAAAATAAGTACAGCTGGCAAAAGCGACATATATGCTGCCAAACCCTTGACTATGTTTACATCAAAAAAAGTGAACTTATAGCCTAGTGTAGTTATAATGTGTGTTGACTGATTTGGCCCAGCCATGGTCACCAGCCACACTGCTTCAAATTCGCCCATGCTCCAGATAGAAGATAGGAGGAGGCATATGAAGAAGAGTTTTGAAAGGAGAGGCGCAGTTATTCCCGTGAAACGCTGAAAGACGGATGCGCCATCTATCGAGGCTGATTCATATAGTTCTTCTGGAATTCCTTTTCTTCCTGCTAGAAGCAGCATTGTCCACATAGGAAGCCACTTCCAGATGTGGAATACTATCACTGACATCATAGCGGTTGGGTAGTCGAGAAGCCATCTCACCCTGTTGAAGCCCATGTCGGCAAGGAACATGTTAAGAATTCCATAATCGTAGTTCAGAGTCCATCTGAAGGATAAGGCGGCTGAGATAGCCGGTATTGCCCAAGGTAACAGGTACAAGACATTGAGGACTTTGACAATCTTAATCTTGCTGTAATATGTTAGAAAACCGGATAATAAGAGCGCTAAAGTTAACTTTATGGGCACGCCCACTCCGATAAAGATTGCGGTATTAATGAGTGCTTGATTATATAGCTTGTCGCTGAACAACATGCTATAGTATTCGGTATTGGTCGCAAGAAGTTCTAGACTGATTAGGAGCGGGTATATTATGAACGTTAGAAAAACAAAAAGAAAGGGGATGGAAAAGCCTATCGCATAGGAGGCTCCAGTTTTCAGCTTTAACACCCACCTATGTCATTTTGCTTGCATACTCGTTATAGGCTGCTTTCCACTTTTCATTTGCTTCTTTTACAGCGTCGTCCACGGATAGTCCGTCTGTTATGACCCTATGGCATGCGGCCAAGGCGTATGCGTCTATGATTCTGAAGCCAGGGTTTCCTACCATCTGGTGAGGTTGAGGTCTGTTGACACCATATTTGAGTCTCGTGTAGACTGTTGGCAGGTGGGGGTCTTTTCTACCGGTATCAGTCCTTCCATTTATCCAGAATGGGTCGCTTTCGATTATGCTCATGCTTGCTGGAAACATTCGTCCTCCTGCCGCTTTCATATATGCATTGAGGATTTCTGGCTGTAGGAACCATTCGACGAACTTCTTTGCTGCTGCCTTGTTCTTTCCATCTTTGAACATGTACCAGCCGAATACGTGCCATAGATTCACTCCAGGTTTTCCATCGGGAGACGGCATGTTTGGAAGGCTTGCGGACTTGTCAAAGTAGAAGTCTGGTCCAGCTACATTCCACTGATAGTTCGGAATCGACATGCTAGCGTTGAAAACAGAAATAACACCTGGAGGCTTAGAGTTGAAAGCTGTATTGTTGTCAGGGCTACCCCAATCCAGCATACCTAAAGGCGAGTACCCTGCCTTGTACGTGTCGACGACGATCTTGACTGCCTGCTTGAACGCTGAGACGTTTTCGGCTGTATCGAATTGGACACCTGATGGTGTGATTGGGTTCCATCCATACCATGCCATGATGTGTGCCATCTGTGCCCAGCCATCGCCAGGGTTCACACCTATTCCTCCCAGACTTGGGAATCCGACACCATACACTTTCTCTTTGGTGGTTGGGTCTTTCTCCCACAATTTGTCTTGTGCATTCTTCCAGAACCCATAGAATTCGTCCAGCTTGAGTGGAATGTCTTCAGGCTTGTCTGGTACCCCCGCTGTCTGAAGGTATGTTCGCCAATAACTCAAGTGTGTTGAGTCGATCGCGAAGGGCACATAGTAGTAGGCCTTCTTCTTGTCTTTGAAGTTATACATGTAGGCGGCGTTGAATGTCCAGTCCTCGATTAACTTCTGTGCCTTGATTTTTTCGATGATATCAGTTTGGTCTTCGAGCCAGCCATTCCAAGCCAATTCCTGGCCTATCCAGTCCCACTTTCTGACGAATCCTAAGTCGGGAGGATTACCTGATTGGCAGCCTGCTACCACCTTTGCATGTGCATCATCTTCCGCGAACATGTCAATCTGTACTTCTACACCAAACTGTTGCTTAAACGCGAGCGCAAGCCATTTTTTCGCATCGTCTTCTTGAGGATACCATCCTTTTTCAAAGATAATCCATAGCTTTCCTCCGATCGTGGTTGTAGTCGGTGTGGTTGTGGTAACAGTGGTAGTAGTAGCAGTTGTTGTCGCGGTTGTCGTTGCAGTCGTTGTAGCCGTGGTAGTAGTTGGAACTGTGGTTGTAGCGGTTGTGGTAGTTGGAACTGTAGTGGTTACGGTTGTGACTTCAGGAGGCCTCGTTGCAAGGTAGGCTGCGGCACCACCTATTATAAGAATCGCAGCACCAAGACCGACATAGATGAAGTTTCTCCTGTCCATCTTCTTTGGTTCTTGACTCATGGTCCAGCAATATAGCCATCATCATTTATAAACATTTTCGCGGCGTAACCCTTATATATGAAGGTTTTGGAATCTTACAATCATGATTGTAAGATTTGTAAATCGAAAACGCGAGCTATCTGATCTAGAAACACTTTACGAGAATGAGAAGGCTCAACTGGTGATAGTTTATGGCAGAAGGAGGGTTGGAAAAACGAGGCTGCTCTTGGAGTTTCTGAAGGGGAGGGAAGGGCTCTATTTCTATATTCCTAGAGGTGGTATGGAGACTAAATTGGGCGAATTATCTAGGGCTGTGGAGCAAGATTTCTTTAAAGGATTCAGATTTCAGAACTTCACAGCTTTCTTAGAGTATCTGGCTCAGAAATTTGAAGAAAAGACGGTTGTTGTAATCGATGAATTTCAAAGGCTCACTGAGCTTGAAGGGGCTATTTCATCCATTCAAAAGTTTTGGGATGAAAGGTTTTCGAATGGGAAGGCTGTGCTTATCCTTTCTGGTTCGTCGATAGGGGTCATCAAGAAGGTTGCGTTAAGGGGGGATGCTCCACTCTATGGTAGGAGGTCATTCACGATCGAAGTCAAACCCTTAGAATTCATAGATCTGAAAGACTGGTTTACGAACTTCACCCCAGAAGACCTAGTTAAAGTCTACGCTGCCTTTGGGGGGACTCCTGCTTACTTGGAAAAGGTCGACGAGAAGAGTACGCCTGAGGAGAACATAATTCGATTGATACTTAAGAAGGGTGGTGCACTGTATGATGAGCCAGAGTATCTTCTCCTAGAAGAAGTTAGAGTGCCCAGCCATTACATGGATATCCTTACAGCAATATCTTTTGGAAAATGCTCTTTGAGTGAGATTTCAGATTTCACTAGGATAAAGAGAGAGAACCTAACAACATATCTTAATTCCCTAGAAATCCTCGAACTGATATCAAGAGAGTATCCCGTCCTAGTGGAGAAAAAGAGGTCTAGGTATTTGATCACCGACCCCTTTTTTGAGTTTTGGTTTAGGTTTGTTAAGCCAAACAAGGCTATATTAGAGCTTGGGTTAGAGGAGAAACTTTGGATAAACGTGAGAGAGGATTTTAACGCGTATACGGGGAAAGTCTTTGAAAGGATTGCAAAGGAGTATGTCGTATCGAAGATTAAATCGGGAGAAATAAGAATAGACGCAGAAACGATCGGGAAATGGCAGTATGGTGAAGAGGAAATTGATTTGGTCGTTTATTCTTCGAGGGAAAGGATGGGGATATTTTTTGAAGTCAAATGGAGAGCGCTTTCCTATAATGATGCTAGAGACATTCTTTCAAGACTAATCGGAAAAAGCCATCTTGCAAGAGCAGAGAAAAAAAAGTATGGGGTAATAGCCAAGAAACTATCTGGAAAGGAAAAGCTGCGTAAAGAAGGATTTATAGCCTTGGACCTAGATGATATAACCTCTTGATGATTCTTGGCAAAATGCTTCCGCCTTTGAAAACTACGATTCTCCATATTTTCTTAGTCGCCTAATGTCTTCTTGAAACCAAGCAGGTAATGCAAACATGAGAATATGTATTCCAGCTTAAGACGAAAAGAACTGGGCGGATATCTTCATCTGTTAAGGAATATATAAACGGTTGATCTAGAGGTGATCATGGTGAAGAGTCGAGTAGTCTCCTTCGAGGGTGCAGGCAAGGTGGCTCTGAGAGAGCTTGACCTAAAACCTGATCCAAACCAGGTCCTCGTTGAAACATTTCAAGCCTCTATCTGTGGCACAGACAAGCTCCTCTACAGCGGCGAAATTCCTGAAGCCATCAAGTTGCCGATCATCCCATGGGGGCACGAGGGCGGTGGCACAGTTGTGGCTGTGGGATCAAAGGTCTGTGGTTATGCCGTAGGCGATAGAGTGATGTCATTTGGCCCAGGAACCTATGCCGACTTCTTCTTGTCCACTGTGCCGTATGGCTGTCTGCCTGTACCAGATGATGTTGAAATGGATGTCGCCTGCCTAGGTGAGCCTCTTTCCTGTGCTGTGCACGCCAGCCAGCTGGTTTCGAGAAGCACGGAGGTGGGTGACCGGGTGGCCGTTGTTGGGGCTGGCTTCGCAGGCCAGATTATTTCCCAGGGAATAAAAAAGGGGGGTGCAGAGTTGGTGATCGTCTTGGACTTGGTGGATACGAAACTCGATCTTGCGAAGCGGCTTGGCGCAGACATCGTAGTCAATCCGAAGAAAGAGAATGCGGTGAAGGCGATCATGGACTTGACGGATGGAAGGGGTGTGGACGTTGTTGTGGAAGCTTCAGGTTCAGGGAGCGGGTTGAACATGGCCTCAGCGATTGTCAGACACAACGGTACAATAGCCATCTATAGCCACTACATGAAGCCATTTATGGTCGATATGTACAGATGGCATGAAGATGCCTTGCATATTGTTCACACGTGTTTGATGCATCATACAAAGGAGGAAATGGCCGTTTGGGTAAGGGACGCGTTCAGGCTTGTCAAAAAGGGCCTGTTTGAGATAAAGCCTCTAGTCAACCGCAGGTATCGTCTGTCCGAAATATCAGAGGCATTCGAAAGAGAGCTGTCTGACAAGACGTCTATAAAGACAGCCATCATACCTTAGAAACGTGATAGCTGTCAGAGCCGAGTGTTGGCCACTGCTTTTTTGAATGTTAAGTGGGGATAATGGGCTAGGAGAAATCATGTGTTGAAATCCAATTTCCAATCGTTGCCCACGGATTGATTCCCAAGCAAAGAGCCCAAATGCTATTACGGCAGCGTTTGTAGTAGACCAAAAGAGGAACTGTCAGCTGCTTCTCCAAATGCCTGATGTGCCAGATCTATCTCAGAAGTTCCTTGTTCACCAGCCTTCCAAGCTTCTCTCCTTCAATGAATTTCTGGACCTCCTCTGCTATTATCCGCGCTGACTTGAACGGTACTTCTCTGGTGAGGCCTGCGATATGTGGAGTTATGGTAACGTTGTCTATCTCCAGTAGGGGGTTGGTTGGGCTTATCGGTTCGTCTTTCACCACGTCCAAAGCTGCTCCAGCTATCCATCTTTCCATTAAGGCTTTTCTAAGTGCCTCTTCATCCAGAACCTTTCCCCTCGATGTGTTAATGAGGTATGCTGACTTCTTCATTTTTGAAAGCTCCTTCTCGCCTATCATGTGTTCAGTTTCTTTCGTCAGCCTGACATGTACTGTCACGAAATCGGATTCCTCCAAAAGTGTATTCAGATCTCTTGATTCAACCCCAAGAATCTTCATTTCATCTTCTTTGACGTAGGGGTCGTATGCGAGGATGCTCATCCCGAAGGCTCTGGCTCGTGTTGCAACAGCTCTGCCTATTCTTCCAAAGCCGATGATGCCCAAGGTCTTCCCTGAAAGCTCGATCCCCTGTATCACAGCATCGCCAAATAGTCTTGGATTTATCTTGAGAACCTTGCCTGTTTTCAGCATGTGATATGCCCTTGCGATGTTTCTTGCTTCAGCTATCATCAGTCCGATGGTGAAGTCTGCGACGGCTTCAACTGTCCTCTCTGGCGCGTTTACGACAGGTATTCTTCTTCTTGTTGCGGCTTCTATGTCGACGTTGACTGCGCCGCCTCGAGTAACGCCGATCAGCTTGAGGTTTCGCGCGGTCTCGATGACTTCCTCTGTTACCGGCGCATAGTTCACGATCAGCACTTCCGCGTCATTCACTTCTCTCCTTAGTTGGTCTGGGCTGCCGATGTACTCTCTGATCTTCTTCTCGGAATCTGTTTTCGGAGCGAAAACTATGTTTCTGTCGACCTCAACCACCTCCACTTTGTGGCTTCTCGAGATCTCACTGAATGCGGCGAGAAAGTGTTCTTTTCTCACACCATTGTCCGAAAAGATCATTATCTTCATTTCAATTTTTATAAAGGTGCCTCCTACAGTATATAAGGCTTTGTGATAAAAGGGCTTCCACTTGTTGAATATACAGGTAAACTTCGGATAGAAAAGGATATATCTGAATTATGAGATGTGTCCCGTATGAAGGCTCAGCTTTGTGTGAGGATAGGTCCGATAGAGGAAGGCGTTATGGCCTACACTTCTGTTCCCGACCCACAGCTTGAACCTGATAAGGTGTTGATCAAGATAAAGGCTTGTGGCGTCTGCCACTCGAACCTTCACATGGTGGAGGGTGACTTCAAGGTCTTCGGCGTGCCAAGTAAGCTGCCGATAATCCCCGGACACGAGATTACAGGTGTTGTTGAAGAGGTGGGGAAGGAGGTGAAGGATGTGCATGTGGGGCAGAGGGTCGGCGTTCAGGTTCTCTACGAGAGCTGTAGAAGATGTGAATATTGTCTAACTGGAAACGAACACCTCTGTGAAAGCAAACGGACGACAGGGGAGACCGTTGATGGCGGATACGCCGAATACATTGCAGCCCCCTACGACTTCATCTACGCCCTACCGGACAACATAGGCTTTGAAGAAGGAGCTCCGCTCTTCTGTCCAGGCGTCACCGCATATCGGGCGGTTCGAAGGGCAGGTGTAAAGATGGGGCAGAGGGTTATAGTCATAGGAATCGGGGGTGTTGGCCACATGTCCCTGCAGTTCGCTAAGCTGGCTGGTGCTGAGACGATAGCCGTTGACAGGTCCGAGGGACAGCTTAGGTTGGCGGAGGAGCTGGGTGCCGATAAAGCGATCTTGTCAGGTGATGTCCAAGAATACATTTCGAAGAAGGGTAAGGCTGATGTTGTGATGGTGCATGCCCCCTCTCAGGCAGCCGTTGACCAAGCTGTTGAACTCGTGAAGAGGGGTGGCGTCATATTGATGGCTGTCTTTGGTAGCACAAAGATCTTTTTCCCCCTGGAATACTCTGTTGTGTCGAGTGTGATAGGCTCAAGGCACGACATGAACGAGACGCTGAAGATTGCTTCCATGGGAAAGGTTAGGGTGAGATACACCAGCTATGGCCTCGGCGAATTGGACGACGTCTTCAAGAAACTGAAGGGAGGACAGATAGTCGGTAGAGCGGTGCTTGTACCCTGACTTTTTCCTTCCATCTTGAGACGTGAGAGGTGGGTCGGCAAGAGTCGTCTGTAGCTGAGGCGGTGACGTACTTTCACATTACGCTACGGAAATGTGGTCTTCTAGGAGGATTTCTACATGCGTTCGACTATTGCGTCGATGCTTACGCCTGTTGACACGTCAGTTTCCCGGTGCATGATTACATCTATTATGTAGGGGTGGTCTGCTTCAACAGCTCTTTTGAATGCGGGCTTTAGGTCCTCAGGTCTTTCCACCCTCTCAGCGAATGCGCCAAAGGCTTCAGCCAACTTGACGTAGTCGATGAAATGTTGGAAGTCTGTTCGGCGATCTCTGTACCAGGTGTCCACTGCGAAGTGCATATCGTACTGGTACTTCTGCGCCTGCCTTATCAAGCCAAGGTGGCCGTCGTTGAGGATTATTACAACAATTGGTATGTTATAGTGTACTGAAACGGCAAGTTCTTCAACACAGAAGCCGAATCCGTAGTCTCCGGTGACGTCGACGACAATGTTGTTTGGTCTGGCAAGCTTTATGCCTATTGAAGCCGGTAGGTCCCAGCCGAGTGGGCCTGCTCCGCCAGGCACCAGATAATGTCTTGGCTTGTAGATGTTCTGAAGTTGGCTGGAGAGCATCTGGTTTAGACCTATGGTGGTCACAAATATCGTGTCTTCGTCGAAGAATTCGTTGATTTCCTTGAATATCCTCTGAGGTTTGATTGGTACATCTTCGAAGTCAACTCGCCTCGCCATCTTTTTCCGAAGATCAGGTATCTCCTTTACCCGTGGGCTGAAGTCTCTCTTGGACGTCAGCCTCTTGGCTTCCTCGATCATCGCCTGCAGTGTTAGCTTCACATCGGCTATGATTGCGAGGTCAGGTGCTACGATTCTTCCCACATGATCTGGCTCTATGTTAACGTGAATGAACTTTCTTCCCTTGGTGTAGACTTCAAGTGTGCCCGTGTGCCTGTCGGAGAATCGGCAGGCGAATCCGACGACTAGGTCTGAGTCGAGAAATACCTTGTTGCCGGGTGGAACGTCCACAAAGACTCCGACTTGTCCAGCATACAATGGATGGTCTGGGCGTATCCCACCCTTTCCCATGAGGGTTGTCACTACTGGGACGCCTAGAAACTCGGCTAACTGTACGAGTTCCTGAGATGCGTTCGCTGAGATAACTCCTCCACCCATTAGGAAAACTGGGCTCTTGGCTTCGAGGATCATTTCCACAGCAAGGCGTACCTTCTTAGGGTTTGGTGGAGGATTGAAGAACGGCAGAGGGCCGTCGCTCTGTTCATCATAGTAGACTTCTCCCCTCTGCACGTCAAGCGGGAGGTCGATCAGAACCGGCCCTGGACGTCCTTCTCTCGCTATTCTGAAGGCTTCCCTGAAGACCTGTGGAAGCTGCGCTGTCTCCTTCACACAGTAGGCTTTTTTGGTGATTGGTTTGACGATTTCCGCAATGTCAACGGCTTGGAAAGCCTCTTTTCCAAGCTGGGCTCTGACATTCTGTCCTGTTATGGCAACAACAGGTATTGAGTCAACCCTTGCGGCATATAGTCCAGTTACAAAGTTTGTGCCTGCCGGTCCTGAAGTGCATGAGCAGATTCCAACTTCTCCGCTGGCTCGCGCGTAGCCGTCAGCAGCGTGAACTGCTCCCTCTTCGTGGCGCATCAGATAATGTGTGATCTTTTCTGAGCTTTCCAGGGCCTTATAGAATGGGAGAATTCCTGCACCAGGAATACCAAATATGTGCTTGATTCCTTCATCTTCAAGGATTTTGATGACTGCTTTCATTGCAGGCATCTTGGCTATTGCCTTTGAACTCATGTCTTGTCTCCTCCACACTTTGCCACAAAAGTATAAAAGACTATCTCTTACGCCAATGTTGCATCTACTATTTCTCCCATTATCTGTTGGCTGCCAAACTTGGGAAATTTCATGAGCTAGCGAATGGGGTAAGAGCCAAACTCCTTGATCGTCTTATACATTGCCAGAAGGTTCTGAATCGGCACCTTCGGCTGGATGTTGTGGACGGTGTTGAAGACGAAGCCCCCTCCTTTGCCGAATATTCTCAGACGTTCTCGCACCTGCCAGCTTACTTGTTCGGGGGTGCCAAAGGGCAAGGTTGTCTGGGTGTCCACGCCCCCACCCCAAAAGGCGATCATGCTACCATACTTGTCCTTTAATGTTCTGGGGTCCATGTTCTTCGCTGTTGTCTGGACAGGATTAAGTATGTCAAAGCCTGCCTCAATAAAGTCTTTCAAGAACGCTTCTACAGATCCGCAAGAATGTATGAAGGTCTTCCAGCCAGTGTTTTCATGTATCCAACTGTTGACTCTTCTATGATAGGGCTTGTACAGCTTCACATAATTCTCTCTTGACATGATCGGCCCAATCTGGGTTCCGAAGTCTGTTCCCGACACGAATACTGCAGTCACTTTTTCTCCGACGACCTTATGTATCTTTTCCAGGTTCATGATGGCTATCTCGCATTGCCTCTCGAAGACGCTTGCTAGATAGTCTGGTCTAAGGGTGCTTAGCATATACCATTCTTTGACTCCACGTATTCCCTTCGGATGCTTGAGGTTCAGCCCGGGAACGAGTGCGATGTCCCCAAAGCTGGTGCCTCCAAAGCTGGCCAAGATCGCCTTGTCGGTTCCATAGTAGAGGTTATCTGCTTCCCGCCGAAGATATGAAAGCTCTTCGTCAGATATGGATGAAAACTCTTCAAGGTTGTCTTCTGGATCAAGTTCGCTCCAGCGAAATTCAGCCTGCCTGTCTACTGCGTCGAAGAAGTAGCCGCCCTTCGGCATGCGCGCACAGGGAGGAACTGTGGAGTCACCTTGAGGAAACATGAAGATATCGCCGGAGGGGCTCGGATCGGTATTGAACTTCTCTGGAACTAGAACAGGGGTGCCGTCGAATAGCTTCCATGGCTTCCATCTTGCCTTTTCGAAGCCGAACATCGTCTTGCTGCCGCTGAGTTCTACAACATCCACCCCCAGAGCTTCCCGTAGGTCCGGCTCAATTTCGCCCAACATTTGATATGGTTCGATAACCTTAACCGGCCTACCTGGAGGGTCAAGGGCAAGAGCTTGACGCAATGCGTAGACTACGCTCACGTGCATACCTGTGACTGCGCTACCGCCTAAGTCGACAGGTATTCGGTCTGGCTCCTGGTGGTTGATTGCTCGGTTTACTCTTTCTCTGGAATTCATGAGGCTTTTCGCTTGACAATAGGCGCATAACATAGATAAACTTTGTATGGAAACCGTAGGGTGAACTTTTTTAGAGCTTAAGACAATTCTTTGGTGAGGTTTTCGATCATTAAGTCTGCTTTCTGCTTATCCTCCTCAGACATTCTTCCTCTTACAAGAAGAGAGGGCTCAATGACTTTCATTCCGATCTCTGAAAGCCTCATCTTGAGTGCTTCTGTGATCCTGCTTCCCCAGCTATAGTTCGCGAATATTGCGACGGTCTTTGGGCGAATGTGCTTGATCTTCATATACTCTATCATGTTTGAGACAGGTGGAAAGATTTCTCCTTCATACGTCGGCGCTCCGATCAGGACAGCTTTCGCATCGATCAGTTCTGGCAGGACGTAGCCTGGATGGACAGCTGTCAAGTCAAAAGATTTGACGGCAACACCTCTCCCGCCAAGCGCCTCTCGAAGGTATTCAGCAGCCTCTCTCGTGTGTTCGTACATGCTTCCGTAGACTATCACGACCTTCTTTTCATCTCTGTTCGAGCTCCAATCAAGATATCTTGAAATCGGATATGACGGGTTCCTTCTGTAGGTTGGGCCATGCGTCGTGCAGAGTATTCTGATCGGCAGGTTCCTGATCTTTTCGCCTGCTTTGATGACGAAGGAGGCATAGTGGGAGACGATGTCAGCATAATACCTCTTCATTTCACCCTCGTAGGCACCAGCGTCTACATCATCATCGAATATTTTACCATCTGCTGCCCCAAAAGTCCCGAAAGCATCTCCTGAAAATAGAACCTGGTTCTGTTCTTCATAGGTGAAGATTGTCTCAGGCCAATGTAGCCAAGGCGCCGAAATAAACTTGAGAGTCATATCACCCAACGATAGCATGTCTCCGTCTCTGACTTCAATATAGTCCGATTTGATAGAATAGTAGGCTTTTGCTATACTGATGGCCATCGGCGATCCTACAACATGGGCGTTAGAGGCTACTCTTAGGATATCTTCAAGTGAGCCGCTGTGGTCTGGCTCAAGGTGATTTAAAATCACATAGTCGATCTTCGATGGCTCAACGACTTCCGATATGTTTGAAATCAGTTTTGTTGAATAGAATCTGTCGACGGTGTCAACAAGGGCGATCTTCTCCCTCCCTTTTAGGACGTACGAGTTATATGTTACCCCTTGAGGTATCGGCCAAAGTCCTTCGAACATTATGTCTCTTCTGTCATCTGTGCCCACCCAATAGATGTTGTCCACAATTCTCACGGAGGTCAATCTTGGAACACCGGGTTCGATAAGTGAAAATCAAAAATATAAGGTTTTTGAGAGACAAAAGTTCCCGTCGGCGGGATCTTCGTCCACCGACTTTCGCCTCTTGTGGAATACATCACGCTTTTGAAATACTTTTATACCGCCTTCTCTGTAAAAGAGCTGCGTGAATATGTTATGTGAATTCAGATTTCATGGTAGAGGTGGACAGGGTGCTGTCACAGCTGCAGAACTCTTGGTTAAGTCAGCGAATATTGAAGGCAAATGGGGACAGTCGTTTCCCTTCTTTGGTGCCGAGAGACGTGGTGCGCCTGTCACGGCCTTCGCTAGGATATCTGATGAGAGAAAGTCTCTACACTCGATGATCTGCAGCCCTGACGTTGTTGTCGTGCTGGACAGCAGGATCTTGGACGATCTTGACGTCACAAATGGGCTGAAGCGTCGTGGCACATTGGTATTCAACTCGTCAAAGTTCTCTGATCTTCAGCAGAGATTTGGCGACTTCAAGATATTCTGTGTGGACGCGACGAAGATTGCAAGAGAACTGGGGCTGTCGATGGGAGGTTGGATGATAGTGAATACCTCGATCTTGGGTGCTGTGGTCAAGGCTGTTGGCCTACTTAAGCTTGAAAGCGTTCTTGAAGCGATTGAATTGACCTGGCCTGGTAGAGTTGGACACGTGAACTCAGAAGCAGCGAGGAAAGCCTTCTTTGAGGTGAATACGCCGTGAGGATTGTAGCGGTATCTGAGCCTTCAGAGGGTGTTGCTGGAAATACAGGTTCATGGAGGCTCATGAAACCTGTCATAGACAGGGAAAGGTGTACGAAGTGTCTCGTCTGTTGGATATTCTGTCCAGAAGGTACAATAGTCAGAGAAGATGATGATCATGTTCACATCGAATACAACTACTGCAAGGGGTGTGGCGTCTGCTCTAACGAATGTCCTGTTAATGCAATAGACATGGTGGAGGAGTGATTGTATGTTCAGAGTCTTGACCGGAAATCATTCCGCCGCATTTGCAGCTGCTCTTTCGCGAGTTCAAGTCGTGCCCGCCTACCCCATAACACCACAGACTCAGATCATCGAGAAGATTTCTGAGTTTGTGGACACCGGCCAACTTGATGCCAAGTACATTAGGGTAGAATCTGAGCATAGTGCGATGGCTGCCTGCATAGGTGCATCTGCCGCCGGAGCAAGAGCCTTCACTGCCACGTCATCTCATGGTCTATTGTACATGGGTGAGATGGTCTTTTGGGCGTCTGCTTCTAGGCTTCCCATAGTAATGCCTGTAACCTGCAGGACAATTGGGCCACCGTGGAACATCTGGGACGAGCACACGGACATGCTATCCCTAAGGGATGCAGGCTGGATCCAGATCTTTGCAGAAAGCAATCAGGAGATCCTCGACACAGTCATTCAAGCTTACAGGATAGCCGAAGACGAGAAGGTTCTCCTGCCCGTGATGGTCGGTTTGGACGCGTTCACCCTGTCTCATACGTCAGAGCCAGTTGATATTCCAAGCCAAGAGACGGTCGACAGCTTTCTGCCTCCCAGAACAGGCAAGCCCTTTGTCTTGGATCCCTCTAGACCCATCACCTTCGGCAACATGGCATACCCATCGCACTACATGGAACTCAAGTTCACCCATAACAAGGCCATCGAAGACGCCTGCGAGGTGATAGCTGAAGTCGACCGAGAATGGCGCAGGCTTGTCGGAAGAGGCTACGGTGGTTTAATAGACGAATTTATGTGCGACGACGCCGAGGTCATAGTAATAGCCATTGGTTCATCCGCTGGGGATGCAAAAGAGGCAGCGAAGTCTTTAAGAGAGAAGGGTGTCAAGGCCGGCGTCTTAAGGCTGAGGGTTGTGAGGCCTTTTCCAGTCCAATCCATCAAGAGAGTCATTTCCAGAGTCAAGGCTGTTGCGGTCGTAGATAGAAACCTGTCGCCAGGAAGCGGAGGCATATTAGCCTCAGAGGTCAAGAGCGCACTTTATGGCCTCCACAAGCCGCCATTCGTCAAAGGGTATGTTGCGGGCTTGGGCGGTAGAGACATCGCAGTAGGTGATTTCGTTAACTTGTTCGAGAGGACCTTATCGTCCCGCGATGAAGGTGATGACAGAAGCGAATGGGTCAACCTGAATCTTGAGGTGCTACACTAATGAATCTGCGGCTAACGGATTTGGATAGAAGGGAACCTCTACTGCGAGGCCATCCTGCCTGCCCGGGGTGTCCCTCAGCTTTGGGTCTGAGGCTGATAGGTAAGGCTTTGGGCTCAGATATCGTATTAGTGGTTCCAGCAGGCTGTTTTACAATGATCCAAGGGGCGTTTCCGAAGACTTCAGTTGACCTTCCCATTCTCAACATCGCCTTTGCAGCTTCGGCTGCTGCGGCATCAGGTGTGTCTGCAGCCTTCGAAGTCAAGAAGAGTGATGTGCCTGTAATCGTCTACGCTGGAGACGGGGGAACAGTTGACATAGGTATACAGTCACTTAGTGGTGCAGCTGAGCGTGGTGACAACATACTATATGTGTGCTACGACAATGAAGCCTATCAGAACACGGGCATACAGCGGAGTGGCGCAACCCCCTACGGCGCTTGGACGACGACTTCGATAAAGGGTAAGGCTGAAAAGAAAAAGGATATGCCTGCCATAATGGTTGCTCATCAAGTCCCATATGTGGCGACAGCCTCAATAGCTTATCCACTTGACTTCATAGAAAAGGTGAGAAGCGCGGTTATGATGCATGGGACCAAATACATCCACCTACACGCTCCCTGTCCGACTGGATGGAGGTTCTCCAGCGACAAGATGGTGGAAATAGGAAGGGATGCTGTTCTGACTGGAGCGTGGATACTCTATGAAGTCGTAGGAGGCCATTGGAGGCTGACAGGCCCAAGCAAGAACCTGATGGACAAGAGGAAGAGGAAACCCGTGCAAGAATACCTTAAAGCTCAGGGTCGGTTCGCTCACATAAATGCTAAGCTGTTGGAAGCCATATGCAGCCAGATAGACCAACAGTGGGAAGAGATCGAGGAGAAGATTAAATAGGAGGCAGGTGGCCTACAAGTAGGCCGATCAGGACATGTTATCTGAAATTGGAATAATCATACTCATATCAGGTATCATACTTATCTTCATAGGAATCGTCCTATCCTCTCTTGGAGGTGCCGATAGAGGGGAAACCAAGGTTGAAGGTGGTGGAGTTGTCCTGGTAGGTCCAGTACCGATCATCTTCGGCACGAACGCGAAATGGGCTGTGATCGCATTGATCTTAGCGATAGTCTTGACAGCGCTAACTGTTTTCTTGTACTTGAGGTGAATAGAATGCAAAGATCAGCTCCGGGGCTTCTCATGTTGATTGGTATGATATTGTGTTTGATCGGGTTCACTGTTTTTCTGGCAGGCGCATTTATGCTCTCTCCCGGCGATGTATCCGCCGGCGGGGTTATATTCATAGGTCCATTTCCTATCGTGTTCGGCTCAGGGCAATATGGAAGCCAACTTATATGGTTGGGGCTGGCGATAGCATTGATAATGATCTTGGCAAGCTATTTGATGGTATCACATAGAAGGCGGACTGAATCATTTTATCGGCAGTAAATTCCCATGCGAAAGGTTCCTGATTCTATCGTCGGCCAAATTTTCGAAGTTGCCGTGGGCTCTCTTGGGGCTCTTCAAAACCAGTCTTTCTTCGACACCGTCTTCAATCCATGGCTTAATTAGAGAGTGCGGGTATGTTGCTTCCTCTTCGGCTGACTTGAGCCTTTGGGGTGGCTTGTTAAAATCATTGGCATACATGTGGTCTCTATACGATCTCGTAGACGGCCTATTTGAATAGCTTTAAAAGTGTCGATTAGCACGACTTTAGGCGTAGCAAAAGTGTGCCAATCGGTGGATCTACGGGTCAATACATATTGTTCCAATGATAATATGTAACAATCTCTCTAGTTTAAGAAGTTTCAATATTCCTTGACAACGACAACGAGGGAATTCGCTAAGATATCATTATCGCTTGAGTGTAATCTGATCCTGATCCGGTGTGAATCCTGAAGTCGTATGTTTCTCCAAGAAAGAGTGGGGCTGTTGAAAAATCGAGTTGCACTTGTATGAAATCGCCTGTCTTCAATAGAAACGGAGTTGCAGGCGTTATCTTGTTTGGGTCAAGTGGTCTGCCGTTGACGAAGACCTGAGAGATCGTTGCATCCACTGTACCAACGTTTGTAATGTTGATCACGACTTTGCCAGGTTCGTAAGTAATAAGAGAAACAGTTTTGATCAAGATTGTAGACATTGTCGCAGTGTCCGTGACGGCGCTCGTCAGGATGGTTGAGGACGTCTTCGTCATCGTCTCAGTGAAAGTATTCGTCTGAGTTATGGTGGCTGGTTTGAGACCGTATAGGTAACCGATCGTGGTACCCATGATTATGAGCGCGACCACCATAGCTCCTACAACGGCTGCAACACTCTTGTTCAATGCGCTCATGCGGATCTTCCATGAAGGCTAGCTCGATGCCGACTTCAATATTTCGGCGATCATCATATTGACCTCTGAGTCAACCGACGGCTTGGGGGATGCAGATCGGCTTCCTATAGGCTTTTGTGAGACCTCATCACCTGTCAGAAGCTTGATCAGAATGCCATCCTCCAACTCGATCAAGGCGATGGAGGTGTACTCATACATTTTGTACTTCATCCTTAACTCTCTGGGAATGGTCACTGAGCCCTTCACTATTCGAGCCGTCTTTATCATCGGAATCATGGAGATGTCGGTCTATGCGTATTTAATGCCCAACCTTCTAGAAGATTTCTAGAATCGAAATACTTTCTATTTATTCGTCTGCTGTATTTTAACAGATCAAAGACAGGTGTCGCTAAACGACAGACAGGATGAGAGAATTCATTGTCCGAAGGACCAAATGTCGAGACCGCATGCCGTTTACAATAGAGGTGAAGGAATGTTATGCAGGCTCGAGGAGGACTTCTGTGGCATGATCTCTTGAAAGACTTAAGTCTTCTTTCTAGGAGTGTCCTTAATGGTCACATTTCGGTCACGTCAGCAGTATGTACGTTGAGATGATAACCAAGAGTAAGCCAGTTGACAGTTCCATTGCACCCAACCTTCTGCTCCGTAAGATCTTGATCCTATAGGCGTACTGTTTGAACAAGACGATAGATAATAGGATCACGATCAAGGGGGCTATGAAGATGACGTTGTAAAGCACGAGCAGGAGATATCGGTATGCTTGACTCCCAAGAGTCGAGATAAGGCCTAAGCCGACGATGTAGGGTCCACTACTGCATGGTAGGAGTGTGAAGCTGACAAAGACTCCTAACAGGAAAGATGTAAGAGGACTAACGTAGGTTCTCCTAATCAAGGAGTCGATCTTTTTACCGACAGGCTTCGGAACCAGAGACTTCAGCTCAGGTCTTATGCCTCTCAAGATACTGTATGCTCCAATGGCCAAGCCAAACACTGCAAGCATTTTGTCGATGTAGGGAATCTCTGCAAACAGGTAGATCAATCCTATTCCCAAGGCAAGATAAGATAGGAAGACTGCGAGGATGAATGAAAGGCCTGTGAGCGCTGTTCTCTTTCTGCCTAGAAGATTCAAAGAGATGAGCAGTAGGGCTGTGTAGGCTGCGAACGTACATGGGTTTATAGAGTCTGCTACTGCCAGGAGGGTAAGGGGCCACACTACATTTGATGCCCCTATCCTAACTCCTTTTTCCTCTTGCAACAGCCCCTCCAGCTTTGCCCTTACGCTTTCGTTGCTTAATGTATACCTGGAGTTGCGAGTAAAGATTTCCATAGATTCTCCATTTGAAGACAGCGCCTCCTTTATGATTCCAAGGTCTGTGATGCCCAAGGTCATAGCCGCCAATCTTCCATCATAAAAGTAGCCAACGAGAGGCACGGCATTGTCTCTTAAGAGCTCCTCCCACGTCTGATGTGCAAGCTGGCATGACACACATGCTTCAGGTGGCTGTATTCTTATTCCTCTAACCATCAGCGTAAGAACGATCTGCGAGAAGCTACTGTTCCAAGACATCACTTTCGGGTCGTGAAGGACTACGTCGCAACCGGATCTGTCGAGGTATTCCACCAAAGCTCTCTGTTCAGAATAATCAAGTTCAGCATATACATGGGCAACAGCTTTATCTTGAGCGTTCGCTGATAGGGAGCTGGCATACAGTACGAGGACAACTGCCAGGTAAACGGCTACACTCTTCTTCACAAGTCATGTAGATGTCTTTCTAGATTTAAATGCTTTTCTTCTTGACCGAGCCCACAATGGTTTCTTGTCGGCAACATATCCATTACAGTAGCAGGTGCCAAGTTGATACTCGCTTAGGCGGCTTTAAGAGAATCACTATGCCTTGATTGCGCCCATCGTTAGCCCGCTAACAATATACTTTTGCACCAGTATACCAAGGACTATTGGTGGCACAACAGCCAGGAGTTGTCTCACACTCATTTGAGAAAAGAAGATGCCAATAGCGGTCATGGTCATAGCTAATCTGATAGGCATGGTAGCGGCTTGCTTCGATGTGAGCACAAATGCTATCAAGTATTCATTCCATGAAAATGAGAAGGTCAAAAGGAAAATTGCTGCCAAAGCTGGAGCTGCAATGGGTAGGGCGATCTTCCTTAGGATCGTGAAGACAGATGCTCCATCAACCATTGCGGACTCTTCCATTGCGATCGGCATAGATTTGAAAGCATCTCTAATGACTAGAACTGCGTAGGGTGTGAAAGCTGAGCCATGCATGATTATTACTGCTATTACATTATCAATTAGGCCGATGCTCTGCATCATGACGTAGAATGGGATCGCCATCGCTATGGGAGGAAGAAATCTGAGGGACAGGAACCAAGTTAGTATGTTAATATTCTTCATTTTCTGGAACTCGTATCTTGCAAGAGCGTATCCTGCTATTACTCCAAAGACTGTTGCGATAGATGCTGCACCTAGCCCTATGACCGTGCTATTCATCATGCCTCGTATGTTCTCACTTGACTGGATTATCAGTTCGCCCTCCCAGTTTCTAAGTGTAGGTTGAAATTGAAGCCAAGGTATGAAACCCAGAGTGTACTGGTCTATGGGCACCTTAAATGAACCCACAACCATCCAAAAGAGGGGATAGAAGAAGAACAATGCAAAGAGCGCGATGACTACATATGCGAAGATGATTTGAATCCTGCTTAGTCTAATCGTCTCAGACATAGTATTTTCTCACCCTACTGATGAAGAAGCCAGAAAGCACAGCGATGATAACCATGAAAATCAGACTCATAGCTGCAGCCCGGCCCAAAAAGAACCCTCTGAATGCTGTCTTGTAGATGTAGATGGTTAAGGTTTCCGTCACTATTCCTGGGCCACCTCCGCCAACCAGTATCATTGGAATCTCAAAGATCTTCAATCCATCAAGGACTCTGAACATCAAGATGGTTACCAGGGGAGCGCTTATCAGCGGCAGATTAATCCTTCTGAATATCTCAAATAGCGAGGCACCATCTACAACGGCTGCCTCCGTATATTCTCTGGGAATTGCCTCTATCCCAGCGAGTGTTATGAGGAAACAGAATGGTGTCCACATCCACACATCACAGAGGACGACCGTGAGAGGTGCGACCGTTGTGCTAGACCTCCAAGGGATGCCTGAAAGGTTCAGAAGATTCAACATTCCGTTGAGTGGGCCACCATTTTCGTAAAAGATTATGTTTCCCATAACCGCAACCGCAACTGGTGAAGTGAAGACTGGTAGAAGGAACATCGTTCTAAAGAGTCTCCTTCCCCTCAATCTTAGGGCCATAAGCTGCGCCAGAAAGATTCCAAGCGCAATCTCAAGAGGAACAGCCATTATGTTCAAGTAGAAAATGACCCACAGGGAATTGTAGAGTCTATAATCCTGCAGTGAGTCCACATAGTTCTTCACGCCAACAAATGGCATTTCCGCGATTCCCAACTTCCAATCGGTGAATGAGCCAGCCATCATGTAAACCGTCGGAAATATGGAAACGACAAGTATGTAGATCACTGGAATAAGTACGAAAACATGATACACTTTGAGCTTAACCAAGGGTATCACATATCCGAAGGCCTGCTTTGTAGAAGGCGAAAGATAGAAGTCGGACGTTGATAGGATCCGGGTCCACCATGCTGACTTCGCATGAAGTGATGATCGTTCTCTATATTTAAAGCTTTAGGTAATGAATACTGGAGAGGGTCAGACATAAGTTTGAAGACTTCACTTGGCCTATCTGGTGTCTATTCTCTTCTATAGGGTTTGCCGCTCTCTCTCGGGAATCTCTTCTTGCCGATGGCCACTGTGACCACGACAAGTGTCGTGATGTAAGGTATCATGTTGACAAAATAGAATGGTATTGTTTCCTTGATTCCTGGGGTTATCGCTATTGTTGTTGCGAACCCGCCGGCAAGACCGAAGATGAAAGCGCCCACAAGAGCGAGGAGAGGCTCAAGCCCTGAGAAGACAACACATGCTAGGGCGATGAATCCCCTACCCGCCGATATTTCTTTGACCGCACTTCCAAACCATCCTATGGACATGAAGGCTCCGCCCAAGCCGCATAAGGCTCCACCATATATCGCCGCAATAAGTCTTATTTTATCGACTCTTACCCCTGCAACGTCGAGAGCGGTTGGCTGTTCACCTGCTGCTCTTATTCTCAGACCCAACGGTGTCTTATTCAGCATGTAGTAGCTGAGGACAGCTATTGCTAAAGCAAGAATAGTCACTACATGTATACGGAATAGGTAGATCGAAAAGGCGGGAACATGGAGTTCCACAGGTACTACTCGGATTCCGGGTACACCCCAAAGGACCATGAACAGATATGGTATGAAGCCTAATGCGAAGACATTTATCCCTATTCCTGTTATCACTTGATCGGCTTTACCATATATGCTGAGAACTCCGAATACGAATCCAATGGCGGCTCCGCTTATCAAACCTATGAGGAGGCCAAAGTATCCATTGCCGAACATTTCGGCGCCAACGACTCCAATGATTGCTGAGATGAGCAGTATCCCCTCTAGACCTATGTTGACGAGACCTGCTTTCTCATTTACGACTTCTCCCACGGCAGTCAACGCTAATGGTGTCATAGCCAGCAAACCTATTTCTAGTATGCTCTTGCTGTCAAGGCCGAACAGTCCAGCGACACCGAGAACCGTGATCAAGGTTATCGCACCTAAGGCGATCTTGATCGACCTGCTTGTTTTCAAGTTCGATAGTCTGCTCATTTCCTAGCCCACTTCCTGAATATTGTGATTGCTTCTGGCACAGACAATGCTATAATGATGATTCCAGTTATTGCCCTTACCAATTCAAAGTAGACTCCAGCATTGTATTGCATATATCTGCTACCTTGAATGAGTGCTCCAAAGAAGATTGAAGCGACTATTACACCGATCGGATGGTTTCTACCGATCAAAGCTACACCGAGTCCATCAAAACCGAGTCCTGCAACGTTTCCTAGTGTGGCGTAAAAAGACCAAACGGGAGGTCTACCAATTATCTGAGATGCGCCGGCAACACCAGAGGCTATCCCCCCGAGCATAAACGCTAAGAGGACAGTCTTCCAATCTCTTATTCCCGCATATCGGCCCGCATCAGGATTTGCTCCTTCAACCCTCAATTCATAGCCTGCCTTTGTGCCCCAGAGAATGAAGTATACGAAGACACAATAGGCGACAGCGACAAAGATGACTGTTGTAAGGGTTGAACCTTCAAACAGAACTAGGTAGCGTGCACTTGGCAGAACCCGTATCGACCTTTCGGCACTTGTGGGGTCTCCAAAATGGTACACTATCAGGTAAGTCGTAAGCCAGAAGGCAATCCAATTGAACATGATTGTGGAAATGACCTCGTGTACTCCTCTTGTCACCTTCAATATGGCAGGAGTCAGCGACCAAAGCAGGCTAACAAATGCTCCAGCAAGAGTGGCACAGACGACACCGAGGCCGAACGGCAGATCCAAGTTGCCGCCGACAACTACTGCGGCGAGAGCTCCCAAATACATTTGTCCTTCCGCGCCAATGTTGAACAAGCCTGCTCGAACACCAACGGCGAACGTCAACCCTGTCAGCATGAGGGGGACTGCGAAAGCCAATGTCTCCAAGACATCGGACAGGCTTCCAAAAGCACCAACAAATAGTGCATAGTAGGCGTTGAATGGATTGAATCTGAATATGATCATCAAAAGGGAACCTATAAGCAACCCAATAGTTATGGCAAAAAGGGACTGAGCCACAGCTTTGGTTCTCGATGATAACTTCATTACTATGACGACGTTCTTCTCTGATTAATAAACGTTTCATTGCAAAATGTCTAGAGCTGGATTCTCATATGTGCCACTACAAAGTTTTTAAGGTAATAGGCTATCGATAAGATGAGTGAGGTGGCGACGCCATTTATTTCAATGATGTCGATTGGAAAGGTCTATCCTGACGGCACCGTTGCTCTAACCGATATCGATTTTAGAGTTGAAAGAGGAGAAATAGTCGGCTTATTGGGAGAGAACGGGGCTGGGAAGACGACACTTATGAAGATCCTGTCTGGTCTATTGCAGCCGACCTCAGGAAGCATACTCATCGACAATCAGGCTGTCAAATTCAAGAATCCGATAGATGCTCTCGATATGGGAATAGGAATAGTCCATCAACACTTCGCTTTGGTGCCGATTTACTCTGTGCTTGAAAACATCATATTGGGGCAGGAAGGTGTGAAGAATTCAGTTGACCTGATGTCTCCTCTCAAGCTGGAGGATGCCAGAGCGAAAATAGGTGAACTGATTAAGGTAACTGGATTGGAGGTTCCCCTCAGCGTGCCAGTCGGTAGCCTGTCACTTGGCATACAACAGAGGGTTGAAATCTTGAAGGTTCTTTACAGAGGCGTCGATGTACTCATACTGGACGAGCCCACTTCATTCCTGACACCTCAGGAAGTCAAAGAACTATTTCAGATCATGAAAAACCTAAAGAGAGAAAACAAATCGGTGATCTTCATCACTCATAAACTCAAAGAGGTTCTCGAAGCAACGGACAGAATAGTTGTCCTGAGAAATGGTTCGGTGGTGGGTGAGACACCAACATCAAAGGCTAGCCCAGAGAATCTTGCCTTAATGATGGTTGGGAAAGAATTCCAACCGCCTGAGATTGAAGAGAGGGCAATGATGGGTAAAGACCTTATGGAAGTAGACGGCCTAACGGTCAGGAGCGACTTCAATACCGTGGCTGTCAAGGAAGTAAGCTTCAGCCTGAAAGAGGGCGAGATTCTTGCAGTGGCAGGTGTGGAAGGCAACGGTCAAGCAGAACTTGTTGAAGCATTAACTGGCCTAAGAAAAGCTGAAGCCGGCAAGGTTAAAATAGGCGGATCCGAGATTACCAACAAGAATCCTATAGAACTTTTTAGAGCTGGGATGGTTCACATACCTGCAGATCGGCACAGGCATGGTCTTGTTCTAGATTTCTCAATCGCAGAAAACAGCATCCTCGGAAGACAGTGGGAACCAGATTTTCTTCTTCCCCTGTCAAGGCTGAATCTTTCGAAAATAAGGGAGTTGGCTTGGAAGATAATGAAAGACTTCAATGTTGTTGCTCCAAGTATAGATACAGTAGCGAGGAGCCTGAGCGGTGGCAATCAACAGAGACTTATTGTCGGAAGAGAACTCAGCAAGAAGAATGTTAAACTTATCATAGCAGTTCATCCCACGAGAGGCCTCGACATTGCATCAACCTTCTACATGCATGAGCTCTTGGTCAAGATGAGAGCTGCGGGAAAGGGGATTCTGTTGGTCTCTGCCGACCTCGATGAAATAATGGAGTTAAGTGACAGGATTGCAGTGATATATGAAGGAAGGTTTCTGGAAATCAAGAAGGCAAGCGAGACAACGAAGGAAGAAATAGGACTGCTAATGGGGGGAATAAGTCAACAAAAAAATTTGGGGGACTGGTCTTAGCCCAGTTGTCCTCTCCAATAGTCTACTACATCTTTGGTCAAGGCAAGGGGTACGGTAACTTGTCCGCTTCTGATTTCGTTTTGCAGCTCATCCATCCCCTCCCAGACCCAGCTGGGTTGGGCATCTCTCATCGCCTTAGCTGTCGCCTTTATCTCATCTGGAGACATTGGAAGAACCTTTTTGCCTGTCAACTTCTCCGCATCAAGTCCCATTTGTATGAACGCGTCTAGGTCAGACAATGTACTCACTGAAATTCCTTCAAACACCTCCCCCGCGACCTTCGTGCCAATACCGAGGACAATTGAACCATTCGAGCTCTTTACGATATCTCTGAACCTGTTTTCGACCACCCACTTTGTTGAATAGTAAACACCCTTGTCAACCCTCTTCATCATGCTTGACAAGATAAATCCAGGGTTTATCCAGTCCTGATCCGCATCAACGCCGATCCAGAATGGTGGGCCTCTTGTGAGCCCCTTCTGTTTGGATATTTCCTGTATAGCCTGATTGATGCCGAGGCCCAGGGGGCCAGCTACATTGTACACCGCTACCGCATCTTTTGCATACATAGCCTTTGCTGCCTCATATCCTTTTGTAATATCGCTGAACGTTCCAGTGTAGGTCCAGAGAACCCTCTCTTTGACTGGTGTTGCACCTATTCCAGGCACTGTGGTTGTGCCGAACTTTTTCTGGTACCACTTTATCGCCCAATCAGCACCCCACTTATAGCCGATTTCGAACTTCCAAAGAACAGGGATTTCGATTCCCAGCACTACACCAATGTGAGGTTTATTATATTGTATGGCTGCGAGTGCAGCGAGTGCGCCTACTAGGGCGCTTCCCTTATGTTCTTCGTAGGAGATATCCAGTAAGTTTGGAGCAAAGGTGTTTGTTTTGCCTATTACGATTGACTGAGCGTAGGTGTCAATACCTGCGAAAAGTTTGTCAGGAAACTTCGGGGCTATTTCAGCCAACGCGTCGCTGAGGAGATAGCCTACGCCAACTATCAGTTTGACGTCAGGATCACTTGCTGCAGTTCGCAGATTAGGTATATAGTCAGATTCTTTCTCGCTTATGATTTCCACCATTTCAACGCCGAAGTCTCTTTCTGCTTCTGCTCCACCTTTGAAGGCCATATCGTTGAAAGATAGGTCTCCTCTTCCGCCGATGTCAGATACAACGGCGATCTTGACTGGCCGAACTGTAGACGTCAAAGTCGTGGTTGTTGTCGTAGAAGAAACTGAGGTGGTCGTTGCAGTTGTAGTCGCTGTAGTTGTTGCCGTCGTCGTTGATGTGGTGGCTTGTGTTGTAGTCTGGGTTGTCGTAGTGGTGACTGTTGTGGGTGTCGGTGTAGCCGAGGTCATGATGTAGTATCCGCCAAGAATGCCTGCGAGCACGATTATGACAACGATAATCAAAACACTCGTCTTTACTGCTGCTCTCCTATGTTTAGGAGTCATGCCTATCTATCTGCATCGGGCTCTATATATTCCTTTTTATCGCGTTTTCTTTGCAACCTTGTTCACGTGTTATCGGGACAAATATAAAATATTTCGACAAAGACGTAGAAATATTAGAAGACATTCAAGTTACCTGTCTCTATTGTGAATATTGGTGCCGTAAAGGTTTAAAAGGAATCGCCGTTTATTCGGGAACATGACAGTTGAAAGATTCCTTAAGCAGTTTGACGTTCACAGAGATAATCTTGGCAGGTCCTATCACATAAAGGCAAGACAGATGGAATTGAACGGGTACGTGATGACCTGCGGAAGCCGTGAGAGGGTCTTGAAGGCTAGTGCGCTTATCGACGAACCAAAGCTCGTTAGCGACGAGAGAGGCATAACTGTAATCAATGGCTTCTACAAGACAACGCCGGTCACAATCTTCTGCAGTGGCATGGGCCCAAGCTCGACGGAGATCACATTCACAGAAATACTTTTTGACATGGACTTATCAAAGTTCAGGAGGCCTACAGTAATAAGGGCGGGCACAGCCGGAAGCTGGCATCCTAGCGTGGTCCCCGACGATTTCGTTATAGAAACTGGGGTTGTAAGAAGCGAAGGCGCCTCTATCAAGGTTGCGCCAATCGAGTGGCCTGCTTTGACCGACACATTGACGAATCTGGTACTATGCGAGGTTGCTGCCAGAATGGGGTTGAGTAATCGACTTCACATGGGGGTGGGAATCTGCAAGGACACACTCTATGCGGACGAAGACCCTGATAGGAGGTCTGCAGTTCGCAATGAAGTGAAGCTTAAGCAGGAGGAGTACGAGGCCCTCGGCGCCCTTTCCACGTCTATGGAATCGGCACTCTTTATAGTCCTCACCGACTTCTATAACAAAAAGATGTCAGACTATGGACTAGATGTGAAGATCAGCTACTCTTGTATTCTCTTGATTGTCTCACCCTACTATGCGCAAACGGCTGGAGTTGAATTCAAGGTGTCAGATGAATCGGAGACTGCACTTGTGAAACTTGTTCTAGAATCTCTTGCGAGAAAGAATCAGCTTGATCGGGCTTATCTTGAAGGATCGGAGGCGCCACCCCTTGATATTAAGTCGATGATGAGCCATTTCTACATGACTCTTGGACGACCACCGGCTTAGTGATCGGCTCTTCCGCCAGAAGGCAAGAAGGTTTATAAAAAGCGAAGCCGTCATTCAAGAGTTTGTCCGCTTCTGAGCGAATCGACAAGGACGAAATAGTACAGGTCTTCAAACTCGACGTTGAGACTCCAAAGAGAGTCAAACTTCAAGAGAACAGAAGAGGGGGGAAGTTGTATAGAGTCGATCTGAAAGACCTAAATGGAGAAGTCTACATCATCGACACTCCTGAAGGTAGAGAGATAGCATGTAATCCACATGTTGTGGGAAGGCAGCTGGAGATACGATCCTCTGTCACAGCAGAATTCGCAGTAAGGGCAATGAAGTATCTGGCTGACTTCGAAACCCCTTTCTTGGTCTTGAACATTCTGAGGGCAGGACCCGGCTACATGATATCACATGCGATGGAAGACTTTGTAAAGAAGTCCTATCAAGTGTATATTCGCACCAAATATGTTCAGTCATCCTATCGAGACCATGTAGAAAGAAACTTGAAGATAGTGTTTGAGGATTTGTCGAATGTTCCAGCTAAATGTGGAGTGAACCTTTTGGTGCCTGACACATTTGCGACAGGTGCTTCGGCTGAGGTTGCAATCAAGAGAATCTTCGATGTCCTCAGTTGTCGTGGGTCGCATGTTGAAAAGATTTTCCTTTATGGATTCATCTCAAAGGATTCAGTCCGATACCTCCTTAGAAGTCTTCATGAATATGATGTGGAGTTTACGGTGTTGGCCTTGGAGGATCTTATGGAGTTGGCTTCGAACAATTATGACATGGCTATCTATGGACTTGACTTAGCCTACTATGAGAGGTTCCGAAGGATACGGAAGCTTTCCAGCGTGATTCCAGAAGACGTTCTCGACGAATGCTTGCCTTGCTACGCTCCCGGAAGCGACCAGCCAGGCGATTTCTCCTCTAGACAGACTAGGTTGTTCAATGGCCAAAAGTGGGAATGGGGTCCAATATTCTCACACCTCTTAAATAGTCTCGCATTCATCAGGGGTCTGAAGAGAATATCCTTTGACCAGCCATGGTACAGCCACGACGCCATCTTCAAGGAAAAAGAGGATGAGCTTGGTAGAGCCTGCCTAAGATACCTTCCAAATTCTCTTTTTTGTATCAGAGATTCTTTGTCGAGCATAGATTCATTTCTAAGATCTCAAATGACTGTCTTCACATGACTGAGATGTGAGGATTGCAGGCCATAAGCTTGCCTGACATAAGCCTGCGGCCTCTTCAAGCTGAATGATAGTTCTTTCATGGAACGGCCTCAATTGTGTCTATTCGAGATACTAATCCCAGATGGGCTTCATCTTCCATATCTTGATCGATGCCAATTTAGCACTTCCTCCACGAGAGAAGACGCCAATCCTCTTGCTGTCTGCTCGGCTTGGATAAGCTCTGCCTGTAAGACAGATGCGGCCATTCGCGAACACCTCTATAGCAGACCGATCCAAGAAAAGGTTTAACTTAATATGTTCTCCGCTATCAACTTTCAATGCTCCACCCTCTCTTCCCCCTTCACATTCAGGGTTCAAGCTTGACTTCGAACTGTCAAGATATAATCTGGCGCTTCTCCTGTTATAGGATATGAACGTAGCTTCCACCAATCTCGGTGAACATCTGACTATCAAGCCAAGTTCTCTTGAGTCTCCGAGGTCAAGGTCCGCCTCAATCTCAAGGCAGTCTCCCTCCACGTCTTCGAGAACCTTGCATGAATCTGCATCGATTCTGACCCCTTCATCCTCAAAGCCGTCTCCTCTCAAGGACTTTAGTTCAGGCAAAGGAGTCACATTCAAGATGCCTTCTTTGTCCAAGGCCAGCTGCCTGGGCAGCGAGAACAAGCCTGACCAGCCTGATGCCAGCTGAACGGGCCCACTTCGAGCTTCACGTATCCACCCAAATATAATGCGGCGGCCCTTCTCATCGATCATGCTCTTCGCGGCATAGAAGTGGTCGCCTAAGTCGACTGTTCCTAACATTTCTGGATGGAATTCTTTGTCTCTATATTTTCCCGTATAATATAGCGTCTTTTTCAGTGCTGAAATGATCAGCACATGCTTATCTTCTAGAGGAAAGAAGTCAGGACACTCCCAAACTTCCCCTGTCCTGTCGATCCTGCCGAAGCAGATAGGGTGAAGATATCTCCATCTAAGCAGATCATTGGATTCATAAAGGAGGGCTGTGCCACCTTTGCCTTCGATGCCTGAACCAAGCAGCATATACCATCTTCCATCTTCTTTCCACACACAGGGATCGCGGAAGCCTTTGAGGTCGAGGCTTTCAGGATGGGAGCTGATGACTGGGTTCCCAGCATACTTTTCCCAGTAAACCATGTCCTGGCTGCCTAAGGCAACACATTGAACTTCAGGCATGACGCCTGTGTAAAGAATCACAGGAACGCCATCGTTGTCGACCGCTGAGCCACTCCAGCAGCCGTCCTTATCGTATCCACCATTTCCTGGCGATAGAGCGGTCGGCAAATGCCTCCATCTTATGAGGTCTTTGCTCACCGCATGCCCCCAGTGTCTCGTGCCAGCGAAGGCGCCATTAGGGTTATGTTGGTAGAACACATGGTATTCGCCCCTAAACAAGATGAGCCCATTGGGGTCGTTCATCCATCCGGAGGGAGCTATGAAGTGATATTTTGGACGTAAAGGGTCTACTTTTGCTCTCTCGTCCGATCTTGGCATATTCGATCCGATTCGCTGTCGTGTTCGGTTATAAGGTTTATGTCTGAAGCATTTAACGGTGTTGAGTTTGCAGGTGTGTCATGAAATTATAGGGGGTCTCCTTTGCAGTACACGATACCTCTGATCCTACTCCTGAAGTTAGGGCACACGAAGCATGCGAGAAAAGGGCGCTCCATACCCACTACTGGACAATCCACCTTCTCCTTCTTCATCTGAGAGTAGATCTTGCCCTTGATTCCTTTGACTTCGTCTAACACGTTATCTGGGACCTTCAGCGCCTTCTCGACTTTCTTCACTGTAACCTCATGTTTCCAATCTTTCCCAGCTACCTGCTTATTGGGCATACATCTTAGGGACCGAAGATTGGTTATAAAGACTTGTTGTCTAATTAAGTTTGTTTTGTCCCTAAAAGATGTGGCTTATGATAGGGCATCAAACTTATATCTGATGAGATGCTGCACAATAAAGCTGGGAGCCTATGAGCGAAAGCATGGAGGTCAAAGTTGAAAAGGATGGAAAGATATCAATACCTCCAAACATCTTGGGGGCGCTGGGCGTCGAAGCGGGAGACAGATTCAGTTTGTCTGTCAACGGCGAAAAGATCATCTTAACAAAGATAGCAAAGAAAATCAAAGCAGAATATCAAAGTCAGCCTCGTCTCGACCTAGTATATCGACCGGAGCTTACCACAGACCTTCTCAGTGGGGAGCCACTTAAGAGAAACCTTGATCTAGAGGCACGTCTAATGACAATACCACTTTTCGCCCAACTCGCCAGAAGAGGATTCTTTATCGTCAGCGAGAAGAACCGGGCTGTAGCATTTGGGTTCAGGACAGTGGAAGAGGCCATAACTTCCTATCTTAGCCAAGGAAAAATAACGAAGAAGGATCTTGAAAGAGCTGGAATAACATGGCCGAAGCCAGAAGGATGACGAAAAGGCCCATTTTTCAAAGTGTCTCCAGAAGGCTTATTGAATAAAAAGGGCTTCCCATAGATCGCCGACCAACCGGTTATGGCAGATTTTCTAAAAAAAGAGATGGTGTGAGGGTCTACTCTTCTCCTGCCCCACCATATTCTCCAGCTCCACCTTTTTCGCCGCTGGGAGGCTTGGTCTCCTTCATCTTGCCAGCCGCGATCACGTCATCTATTCTAAGTATCATGGTCGCTGCCTCTGTCGCAGCGGAAAGGATCTCTTCTTTGACAGCAAGCGGCTCGTAAACCCCAAAGTTTGACACCTCATCAACCTTGCCCGTGTTCGCGTTCACACCGACAGTCTTCTCACCTTTGCTGTGCCTTGCTCTAAGCTCGACGAGGGTATCTATTGGGTCCATTCCAGCGTTTTCGGCGATTACAAGGGGAATTGACTCAACCGCCTCTGCAAACTTTTGAACCGCCAGTTGCTCTCTTCCAGAAAGAGTTTCTGCCCAGTCCAGCAGCTTTGAAGCCACTTCGGCTTCAGGGGATCCAGCACCCAGTACTATCTTTGGTTTCAAGACGACATCTCTGACTACGCATAGCGCATCGTGCACAGACCTTTCTGCTTCCTCTACGACTCTTTGTGTTCCGCCTCTGATGAAGATCGTGACGGACTTTGGGTTCTTGCATCCTTCCACGAATACCCATTTGTCTTCTTCGATTCTTCTCTCTTCAACTGTCTGGGCGTAGCCGAGGTCTGACGGAGAAAGGTCTTCTAGGCTCGTCACCACCCTGCCTCCAGTAGCCTTTGCCAGCTTAGCCATGTCGCTTTCTTTCGCTCTTCTAACAGCCAGTATTCCTGCCTTGGCTAGGTAGTGTTGGGCTATGTCGTCTATACCCTTTTGGCAGATGACCACGTTGGCGCCGACTTCTTTGATCTTGTCCACCATCCCCTTCAGCATCTTGTTTTCTTCTTCTAGAAACATTCTGATCTGTTCCGGGTTGTTGATGTTTATCTTTGCATCAAATTCTGTCTTCTCTATTTCAAGCGGAGAGTTCAAGAGAGCGATCTTGGCATCAACGACTCTTTTCGGCATCCCGTTATGCACCACTTCTTTGTCAAGGACAATTCCTCTGATCAGCTTTGTGTCAAGGATTGAACCTCCGGCTTTCTTCTCCACTTTCACATCGTCGATGTCGACCTTCAGTTTGCCGTCCTGTTCTTCTACCACTGAGAGTATCGCGTCAACTACTATTCCTGAAAGGAATTCCCCCTCACCTGAAACGAGCTTGGTTGCCATGCTTGTCTTCGCGATCTTCGTCAGCCACTCTCTGTCTCTTGGGTCGACTTTTATGGCTATGCTGTCGAGGATTTCCCTTGCCTTTTCTGTAGCCTTCTTGTAGCCGTCGACGATGGTTGTTGGATGCACGTCCTTGTCAAGTAGTTCTTCAGCCTTCTCGATCAATGCTCCTGCTAGTACGACCGCGGATGTGGTGCCGTCGCCGACCTCGTTGTCTGTTGCCTTTGAGATTTCAACCATCGCCTTGGCTGCTGGATGCTGTACGTCGATCTCCTTTAGGA
>Ga0129301_1000089_pt1 | contig 42837 bp, 35 predicted proteins | sample ConPoolayeHmetaG_FD_94489 | JGI IMG/M metagenome (GOLD analysis project Ga0129301, IMG submission 94489) | Hot spring microbial mat communities from California, USA to study Microbial Dark Matter (Phase II) - Cone Pool mat layer H metaG ...
CGGTCTTCGAGGATCTGTCGCTGGACTTTCCCCGAGGCGCCGTCAGCGCGCTCATCGGACCGAACGGCGCCGGCAAGTCCACCCTTCTCTTTCTGGCGCTCGGCTGGCTGCGGCCGGCCGCAGGCCGCGTGCGGCTCGACGGGCGCCCGCTCCAGGGATACTCGCGCCGGGAGACCGGCAGGCGCATGGCGCTCGTTCCCCAGCGGGAGCACATCACCTTCGAGTACTCGGTTCTGGAATACGTCCTCCTCGGCCGAACCCCGTATCTCAGCCCGCTCGCCCAGCCGGGTCCCGAAGACACCGCCGTGGCCGTCGAGGCCCTCGAGCGCGCCGGCCTCGTCGAGCTCGCCCAGCGCCCGGTCCAGACACTGAGCGGCGGCGAGCGACAGCTGGCGCTGATCGCGCGCGCCCTGGCCCAGCAACCTTCGCTGCTGCTCCTGGACGAGCCCACCTCCCATCTCGACCTGCACAACAAGGCGCGCATGGTCGATCTGCTCCGCACCCTCGGGCGCGAGGGCGTCAGCATCGTGATGACGACGCACGAGCCGGAGCTGGCTTCCGCGCTGGCAACGCACGTGGTCCTGCTCGAGCGCGGCCGCGTGCTGTGCGCCGGACCGCCCGGCGACGTGCTGACCGCAGAGAGGCTGGGCCGCCTGTACCGCATGCCGATCGAAGTGGTCGAGGTCTCCGGCCGGAGGGTCGTGCTGTGGTGAAGCATGCGCCAGGAGCGCCCAAACGGTGGGTCGTCACCGGCGGGCGCGGTGCCGGCAAAACGACATTCTGCCGGCGGGCGGCCGCGCTGGCGCATGCGGCCGGCCTGGACGCGGCGGGAATCCTGTCACCGGCCCGCATGGAAGCCGGAGAAAAGACCGGTATCTATGTCGCGGACGTGCGCACGGGCGCCCAGCGCCTGCTCGCCGCCGCAAGGGCCGGCGAGGTCCGGGGATTTCCGCTGGGCCGCTGGCACTTCGATCCGGCGGCGATCCGGTGGGCCGACGAGGTGCTGGTCCGCGCCACACCTTGCGACATCCTGATCATCGACGAAATCGGCCCGCTCGAGCTCGAGCTGCGGCGCGGGTTGACCGCCTGGGAGAGCGCATTGAAATCGGGCGCATACCGGGCAGCGCTCGTGGTCGTGCGCTGCGAGCTCGCGGAAGAATTCGGCATAAGCAAGGACGTATCTGCAAGCCTTACGATCACGTCACCCCAGCAGGCCCTGCAAGCTGCGGAGGCTTTCGTCCGACGCTTCGTCGACGCCGTCTAGCCTCACGCGGCAGTCAAGCGGCGCCTCTGTATACCAAATGGTATACAGAGCGCGCTCGAATCGCCTGCTCGGCCGGTACGGGATCGGACAATCGAACGCACACGATGGAACTCCGAGCGCCTCCCTTCACGCGTAATTTCGCCCAAGCCGCTTCCCGCTCGCTTGACAAGCGGGCCGGCCGGGCATCATGATCGGCCCGTTGCATGGACCCGTTTTTTCCATCCACTCAGGGGAGGCCGCCATGGCAAAACGATTCACGGCAACCGCGTTTTTCGCCTGGATTCTCACGGCAAGCGCATGGGCGCAGCGTCCGGCTCCGGCCGAAGCTCCGATACCGGCGATCGGGGAGCGCACGGCCGGCATGCGGAAAATCGAAGGCCTGTTCAATCTCTACTGGGAGGAGAGGGCCGAGAGGATGTGGCTCGAACTGAGCCGTTTCGGCGAGGAGTTTCTCTATGTGACTTCCCTCGCCTCCAGTTTCGAGGGCCGCAACCGCGGCTCATGGAACGGAGGTCAGGTGATCCGTTTCGACCGTTACGGCTCCAAGGTGCTCCTCTCCCAGGTGCAGTACCGCTACCGCGCGCTCACGAGCGACGAGCTCGAGCGCCGCGCCGTGTCGGAGGCTTACACCGATCCCGTGATTTTCGCCTTCCGCGTGGCGGCCGAGGAAGGCGGGCGCGTCCTGGTCGACGCCACCGACTTCTTCATGCGCGATGCCCAGAATCTCGGCATGGGCGGTATCGACCGCAACCGCTCTGCCTTCTACTGGCCGCGCACCAAGAACTTCCCCGCCAATACCGAGGTCGAGGTGATCCTGACGTACAACGGCGCTCCTGCACCGCCGTCGGAGGGGCGCGGCGGTGCCGCCGCCGCAGCAGCCGCCGCCGGAGGCCGCGGCGCGGCCCAAGCCGCGGGAACGACGGTGCGCCTGCATCATTCGCTGATCGAGCTGCCCGACGGCCGGTTCAAGCCGCGCCGCTACGACCCGCGCTCGGGCGTCGCCGGCATCCAGTTCATCGACTACGCCTCCCCCTTCAAGGAGCCGGCACGGCGCGAATACTGCGTGCGCTTCCGCATCGCCAAGAAGGATCCGCGCGCGCCGAAGAGCGAGCCCGTGCGGCCGATCGTCTACTACGTCGATCCGGCCGCTCCCGAGCCGATCCGCTCCGCGCTGGTCGAGGGGGCGTCATGGTGGAACCAGGCTTTCGAGGCCGCCGGTTACATCAACGGCTTCCAGGTGAAGGTTCTGCCGGCGGACGCGGATCCGATGGACGTGCGCTACAACATGATCCTGTGGGTGCACAGCCCGGGGCGCAGCTGGTCGTCCGGCGCTTCCCTGCGCGATCCGCGTACGGGAGAGATCATCTGCGGGCGCGTCTATCTGGGCTCGGATCGCATCCGCCAGGACTTCCTCATCGGCTCGGGCCTGAAAGCCCAGTACGCAGGCGGCACTCCGGATACGAAAGAGATCGAAGCGACGGCCCTGGCGCGCATCCGGCAGCTGTCGGCGCACGAGGTCGGCCACACCCTCGGCTTCAACCACAACTACGCCTCGAGCACGGCCGACCGCGCCTCGGTCATGGACTACCCGCATCCCTACATCAAGATCCGCAGCGACGGCACCCTGGATTTTTCCGAAGCCTATGCGGTGGGCATCGGAGAATGGGACAAGGTGTTCGTGCGCTATGCCTATTCGCACTTTCCCGAAGGGACCGATGAAGACCGCGCCCTGGACGCGATCCTCGACGAGGCGCATGCCCGCGGCCTGTACTGCCTCAGCGAGTCCGGTGATTCCAGCGCTCATCCCTACACGCACGATTGGGACAACGGGCCCGATCCGCTCAACGAGCTCGAGCGCGTGATGAAAATCCGCAGCATCGCGCTGCAGAACTTTTCCGAAAAGAACATCCCGCCGCGCACCCCGATGGCGCGCCTCGAAGAGGTGCTCGTGCCCGTCTATCTTTTCCACCGCTACCAGACGCAGGCTGCGGCCAAGTGGCTGGGGGGCGTGGATTATCGGGCGGCCGTGCGCGGCGACAACCAGAAGATCGTCGAAGTGGTGCCGCCGGCCGCCCAGCGGCACGCCCTGCGACTGCTGCTCGAGACCATCGCGCCGCAGGCGCTGGCACTGCCGCCGAGGATACTGAAACTCATTCCGCCGCGCTCGGGTGTGAGCGGCGGCGAAGTCTTCCCGCGCTACACGGCACCGACCTTCGATCCGTTGGCCGCCGCCGAGACGGCGGCCAACCTGACGGTTTCGCTGATTCTCAATCCCGAGCGCGCGGCGCGCCTGATCGCCAACCGCGCACTCGATCCGGCTGCGCCGACGCTGGCCGAGGCGATCGACACGCTGCTGGCCCGCACCTGGAAGAGCGATCCGCCCGCGGACGCGTATCTGGCGGAAATCCATCGGGTGGTCGACGACTCGGTGCTGTATCACCTGATGCGCCTTGCGGGCGAAGGGCCGGTCGAGGTGCGCGCCATGGCGGCCCTGAAGCTCGAGCAGCTCCGATCCTACCTTGCGGAAAAATCGGCCGCCGACGAGGCCCAGCAGGCCCACCTCAAGTTCGGCGCGGCCCAGATCGCCCGCTATCTGAGCGATCCTTCCAAGTTCGTCTTTCCGCCCGCGGCGGCCGCGCCCCCCGGCGCCCCGATCGGGCTGGGGGAGACGCCGTTGCCCTGGATCGTGTGGGACGACCCGGAGGAACCGATCCGCTGAACGGTCCGGCACGGCGTGCCGGAGCCAGGGGCCCTGAGCTGTCAGCCGGGGGTGAGCCGCAGGCGAACCCCCGGAAAGCCGGTCGCACGAGCCCCAAGCCCCGGGGGGCCGGCAGACCCCGAATGCGCGCCCATTGCGCGCGCTATCGCAGGCACAGATCCGCACGCCCCGGTCCGCCGCGGCGCACAGAATCGACGTTGACGCGCTTGCGCCCCCGGGAGCACAGTTGCGCCCTCCGGTACGGTCTGTGAAGGGAACGTACCGCGTGGAGCAACGGCGAACCGCACACGGGCCTGCTGCGGCCGCACCGCAGCGTACTCGTCCGGCGGGCCGTCGGAGCGCACCCGGGCACCCTCGGGAATGTGGACGCGTTCGGCGGCGCCGCGCTCGATCAGCCCGGGCAGGCCGAGTCCGGTAGGATGCGTCTTTTCGAAGGCGCGCGCCCGTTCCACCCAGGCAGGAACCGTGAGACCGACCGTCGCGGGCAGCGCCAGCAGGATGCTGTTGCCTGAATAGGCGCATTTCAGGAGATGCAGCTCGGGGAAGACCGCCGCGTAGGTCTTCAGTATGTCCGGGTAGTCCGGCCTTCCGTCCCACAGGTTGGCGCACGCCAATCCGCCGTCCGCCGTGTGCGCCCGCACCGCCTCGAGGAATTCGCGCGTGGTCAGCCGGTAGGGAATCGACTCGGCGGTGAAGGCATCGAGGAAGATGATGTCGAATTTGTCCTTCGATTGCTCGATGAACCTGCGGCCGTCCGCGAGGTGGACGATCTGCCGGGCATCTTCCTTGAAATGGAAGTACTGTACAGCCACCTCGCGCACCTTGGGGTCGATCTCGGCGGTCTCGATCGTCGCCTGCGGCAGCAGGCGGTACAGGTAGCGTTGCATGCAGGCCCCGCCGAGCCCCACGATCAGGATGCGCCTCGGGTTTTCCACCAGGGGCAATGCCGCCATGATGTGGCGCGCATACGAGAGCGTCAGCTCTTCGGGGTTGGCCAGGTTCATTTCCGACTGGACCGCGTCGGTGCCGTCGAGCCTGCCGTCGAAAATCAGCTGCCGGTAGCCGCCGGCGGTGTCCAGGACCGTGATGAGCTGGTAATCGCTCCGGACCTGGTAGACGATCCGGTCTTCCTGCCCGCGCGCGGGAGCGGTAATGAGAAGCGCGAGAACGACCCCGGCGAGTGAATGCTTGCCGCTCATGCCCATATCCCCTGCTTCCGGCGCAACCGTGTTCGTCTCACGAACGGATTCCCTCCCTGCGCCCCGACATCGCCTCGCGCGCCATGTGGTGGCCGTGGCAGATCGCCACGGCCAGCGCGTCCGCGGCGTCGGCGGCGAGCGGCCCGGAAGGCAGTCCCAGCAGGACGCGCACCATGGCCAGCACCTGGTGCTTTCCCGCCCGCCCGTAACCCACGATCGAGTTCTTGATTTCCAGAGGCGAGTATTCCGCGACGGGAATGTCGAGCCGGGCCGCCACCAGGAGCGCGATCCCGCGCGCATGCCCGAGCTTGAGGGCGGACTGCACGTTCAGGGCGTAAAAAACCTCCTCGATGGCCATCACTTCCGCGCGCGAACGGCGCAGAATGGAGGTGAGCTCGGAGTAGATCTTTTCCAGGCGCTTGGGGAAGGGCACGCGGCGTCCGGCGGCGATGACGCCGTAACGGAGAGCGCGATGACGGGACCCGTCCGAATCGATGATGGCGTAACCGGTTCGCTCGCTGCCCGGGTCGATGCCGACGATGCGCATCGGGGGCCGCCTCAGGAGGCCGCCTGCAGCTCGGCTTCGTCGATATCGAAGTTGGCCCAGACGTTCTGCACGTCCTCGTGCTCCTCGAGGGCCTCCATGAGCTTGAGCATGGTCTGCGCATCCTTGCCCTCGAGTTTCACATAGCTCTGCGGGATCATGGATATCTCGGCCACCGCCAGCGGGATATGCGCCGCCTCGAGCGAAGCCTTCACCTCTTCGAACTTTTCCGGCGCGGAGAAAATCTCGTAGTTGTCGCCGTCCTCGCGCATGTCGTCGGCGCCCGCGTTCAGGACGATATCGAGGAGTTTCTCCTCGCTGGCGGCGGATTTTTCCACGACGAAATATCCCTTGCGCTCGAACATCCAGGAAACGCACCCGGCTTCACCCAGGTTCCCGCCGTTCTTCGACAGAATGTGGCGCAGCTCGGCGACCGTGCGGTTGCGGTTGTCGGTCAGCACGCGCATGAACAGGGCCACGCCTCCGGGCCCGTAGCCTTCATAGTTGACGTCCTCGTAGGAAACCCCCGGCAGTTCTCCCGTGCCGCGCATGATGGCACGCTTGATGTTCTCGGCCGGCATGTTGGCCGCCTTGGCGTTGGCGACCGCCAGGCGCAGGCGCGGATTCGAATTCACGTCGCCCCCGCCCGCGCGTGCGGCCACCGTCATCTCGCGGATCAGCCGCGTGAACAGCCGCCCGCGCTTGGAGTCGGCCGCGGCCTTCTTGTGCTTGATCGAATGCCATTTAGAGTGACCGGACATAAAAAGGCTCCTCTGCTCTTATTGAGCCATTGTAGCACGAAACGCAGGCGATTGGACCCGCGCGGCGCCTCCGTGCGTGCACTCCCCTGTTGCCCGCAGTGCAGACGGAGTGATACATTCTCGCCGCCCGCACGTTCCGGCGACGGGCGCCGGCAGGGCGCAGGCCCGAACGCGGCACAGGAGCGGACATGAATCCAGAAAAGGTTCTCGAAATCTTCCGCAAGGCCGGAGCCTTGCTGAGCGGCCACTTTCTGCTGACTTCCGGCCTGCACAGCGCGCAGTATCTGCAGTGCGCCCTGGTGCTGCAGCACCCGCGCTACGCCGCGCTGCTGGGCCGTGACCTGGCGCGCCGCATGCTCGAGCTCGGGCGCAAGCCCGACGTGGTCGTCGCCCCGGCGCTGGGCGGCATCCTGGTAGCCCATGAGGTGGCGCGCGCGCTGCGCGGTCCCCGGGCGCTGTTCGCCGAGCGCCAGAACGGCGTGCTGACGCTGCGGCGCGGTTTCCGCATCGAGCCGGGCGAAACCTGTTTCGTGGTCGAAGACGTCGTGACCACGGGCGGCTCGACGCGCGAAACCATCGAAGTCGCCCGCCGGGCGGGCGGGATCGTGACGGCCGCAGGATGCCTGGTCAACCGCAGCGGCGGCAAGGCCGACCTGGAAGTCCCGAGCACGGCCTTGGCGCACCTGGACATTGCGAATTACCCGCCGGAATCATGCCCCCTGTGCCGCGCCGGCAGCCCGGCGGTCAAGCCCGGCAGCCGATGAAGCCCGTGCGCAATATCCGCCTCGATCTGGCCTTCGACGGTACGGCCTACCACGGCTGGCAGATGCAGAAGGAGCTGCCGACGGTTCAGGGAACCCTGCGCGCAGCCATCCGCAAGGTCACCGGCGAGCAGGTCGATCTGATCGGCAGCGGCCGCACGGACGCCGGGACGCACGCGCGCGCCTATGTCGCGAACTTCCGCACCGCCGGCGCAATCCCGCCTGCCGGCCTGGCACGCGCCCTGAACGGCATCCTGCCCCCGGACATCCGGGTGATGTCGGCGCGCGAGGTGCCCCTCGGCTTTCACGCCCGCCGCGACGCCCGCTCCAAGGTCTACCGCTATCAGGTGTATCTCGGCCCGGTCCTGCCGCCGCACCTCGCCCGCGAGTGGTTTCACTATCCCAGGCCTCTGAACCTCGAAAAGATGCGGCGCGCCGCCGAACTGTTCCAGGGCACGCACGATTTCGCCAGCTTCGCGGCTGCGGACGCGGCCGCCAAGAGATCGTCGCGGGGCACCGTGCGCACGATCTTCCGCTGCCGCCTGGCCGCCAAGGGGCGCCGCGTGACCTTCACCGTGGAGGGCAACGGTTTCCTGCACCACATGGTGAGAAACATGATGGGGACTCTGATCGAGGTGGGATGCGGGCGCATGGGGCTGCGGGAATTCAGGGCGCTGTTCGGCAAGCGCGACCGGCGGCTTGCCGGCTTCACGGCTCCGGCATGCGGACTGGCTCTCGTCAAGGTCAGGTACGGGCGCGTGCCGCGGCCGGCGAAGGCCTGATCGTTTCGCACCGGGGTGTGCTACCATTGCCCGACTCACAGGGAGAGCAAGCCGGAACCATGAGCGATGCCAACGCCGCGGCCCGGGCCGGGACGATCGAGGCCCGGTTGCTCAAGAAGATCGACATGGCCCGCCTGCCGGCCCATGTGGCCGTCATCATGGACGGCAACGGCCGCTGGGCGCGCGCGCGGAAACTGCCGCGCGTCGCAGGGCACCGCGCGGGCATCGAAGCCGTGCGCGAGGTCGTCGAAGCCTCGGCGCGCCTGGGAATCCGGGTGCTCACCCTGTATGCCTTCTCCAGGGAAAACTGGAAGCGCCCCCGCTCCGAGGTGCGCACGCTCATGCGCCTGCTCAAGGAGTATGTGCGCCGCGAGATCGACACGCTCGCGCGCCACAACATCAGGCTGCAAACGATCGGCCGCGTCGAGGAACTCGAGGAGTCCGTCCGGCACGCCCTATCCGGAGCCGTCCACAGGACGGAGCACAACACCGGGATGATTCTCAATGTCGCGCTCAATTACGGCGGCCGCGCCGAGCTGGTCGACGCCTTCAACCGGATGCACAGGGAAATGAAGCGCGACGGCGGCGCCGAGATCAGCGAGGAAGAGGTATCCGCGCATCTCTACACGGCCGGCCTGCCCGATCCCGACCTGCTGATCCGCACCAGCGGCGAAATGCGGCTCAGCAATTTTCTTCTGTGGCAGATCGCGTATGCGGAGATCTACGTCACACCGGTCCTGTGGCCGGACTTCCGCCGCAGGCATTTCTTCGAAGCCATCCTCGATTACCAGGGGCGCCACCGGCGCTACGGCGGGATCTGATGGGCGGCCGAGAGTCGTACGCACCGTTCCGGGCATACCATGCTGGCTAGGATAGTTTCGGCTGCCGTTCTGATCCCCGCCGTACTGGCATTGATCTGGCTGGCTCCGCGGCCGTTGTTCGTGCTGGCCGTAGGCGCCATGGGCACGATCTGCATGCATGAATACCTGCGGTTGACCGCCGGCTTCGGCGCGCGCGGCGCGCCGTGGTTCGCCCATGCGGGCTTCTGGGTCGTCCTGCTCGCGCTCGGGCAGGCGCGCCTGCAACCCGCCGCCGTGCTCGCGCTGGTGGTTGCGGCAGGGTTCACGGCGGGCCTGTGCCGGCGTGCGCCCATGCAGGAGCGGGTGTGGGGCGCGATCGCCGGCCTGGCGGGCGTTTTCTATCTCGCGCTCTGCCTGCTCCCGGCGGTCCTGCTGCGCTTCGACCTGCCGCAACAGAACGGACGGGTATGGCTCGTGATCATGCTGGCAACCATCTGGGCGGGCGATACCGCCGCATTTGCGATCGGCGGCCGCTTCGGGCGCCTGCCCCTGGCGCCGATCGTAAGCCCGCGCAAGACCGTGGAAGGCGCGGCGGCCGGCCTGATCGGCGGCACGGCAGCCGCCATCGCCTTGAATCTCCTGCTTTTTCCCCGGCTGCCTCCGGGCCACACGGCGGCGGCGGCGGTCGTCGTCGGGTGCTTCGGGCAGCTCGGGGATCTCTCCGAGTCGATGCTCAAGCGGGCTGCAGGAGTGAAAGACAGCTCCGGCCTGATCCCCGGCCACGGCGGGCTGCTCGACAGGATCGACAGCGTGCTGTTCGCCCTGCCCGCGCTGTACGGCTACCTGCTGTGGCTCGGCCCCCGTTAGCGCAGCAACCCGATATTGGCACGGGCCTGCGACATTGGATAAAATGCAACCTCCGGCCGGCAGGCGGCCACCCATGAAGGCTATTTCCATTCTCGGCTCCACGGGATCGATCGGAACGAACGCCCTGCGGGTCACGGCGAGCTTCCCCGACGCCTTCCGCATCGTCGGCCTCGCGGGCGGCCGCAATCTCGAGCGCCTGGCCGTGCAGGTGGCGCAAACGCAGCCGGAAATCGTATCCTGCCTGGATGAAGCGGGCGCCGGCCGGCTCCAGGAAATGCTGCGCGCGCGCGGCTACCCGATCCACAGAACCCGTTTCGTATGCGGCGAACGCGGCAATATCGAGGTCGCCTGCCACTCGGCCGCAACCCTGGTGCTTTCCGCAATCTCGGGCGCAGCAGGGCTCGTGCCGACCTACCGGGCTCTCGAGGCGGGCAAGCATATCGCCCTGGCCAACAAGGAGGCCCTGGTGATGGCCGGGCAACTGATGATGGACAAGGCGCGCGAGCGCGGCATCGAGATACTGCCGGTCGACAGCGAGCATAATGCCATTCACCAGTGCCTGCGGGGAAACAACCGCAAGGAAGTGAAGCGCCTGATACTGACGGCCTCCGGCGGCCCCTTCCGGGAAACCCCCAAGGCCGAACTGTCCAGGGTCACGCCGCAGCAGGCCCTGAACCATCCCACCTGGAATATGGGCCGGAAGATTACCATCGATTCGGCCACCTTGATGAACAAGGGCTTGGAGGTGATCGAAGCCCGCTGGCTTTTCGACGTCTCGCCGCAGGAGATCGACGTCGCAGTGCATCCCCAGAGCATCGTCCACTCCCTGGTCGAGTTCATCGACGGTTCCGTGCTGGCGCAGCTCGGCCCCACCGACATGCGCATCGCCATCCAGTACGCCCTGACGTATCCGGAGCGCTGGCAATGCCCGGTCCCGTCGCTCGACCTCAATCGCCTGGCCAGCCTGGAATTTCACGAGCCCGACTTCGACAGGTTCCCATGCCTGGGCCTGGCCTACCGGGCCTTGCGCGCAGGAGGAACGGCGCCGGCCGCGCTCAATGCCGCCAACGAAGTCGCCGTCCAGGCCTTCCTTGAGAGGATGATCCCCTTCGGGGAAATCCCGCATATCATCGAGTCCGTGCTCGACAGGCACCCGACGCGGGAGGCCTCCTCCCTCGAGGCCGTCCTGGAAGCCGATGCCGGGGCGCGCGCTCAGGCCCGCAAGCTGGCCGAGGACATCTGCGCAAATGCGCATTGAGCGCGGGCCGACTTTCAGGCATCATAATCGGCGAAAGATGCATAGGAACCCCCGGATATGCTGCTGACTCTGCTGGCGTTCGTCGTGGTGCTGGGCATCACCATCACCGTCCACGAATTCGGCCACTTCGCGGTCGCCAAACTCCTGAAGATACGCGTGCTGGTCTTCTCGATCGGCTTCGGCCCGCGCATCGCCGGCTTCAGCCGGGGCGGAACCGAGTACCGGGTGAGTTACCTGCCGCTGGGGGGGTACGTCAAGATGGCGGGAGAAGCCATCGACGAGGATCGGCAGGGAGCGCCCGACGAGTTCCTGTCGCACCCCAAGCGGCACCGCTTCCTGGTAGCACTCGCCGGCCCGCTGATGAACATTGCGCTCGCCGTTGCGATCATGACGGTTACCTACATGGCGGGAGTGCAGGTCTACCGCTACCTGGACGAGCCGCCGGTGGTCGGGCCGGTGGCGGCCAATTCCGCGGCGGCGCGCGCCGGCCTCCGCTCGGGCGACCGCGTGCTCTCCATCAACGGCAACGCCGTCGCGACCTGGCAGGAGATGGAAATCGCCCTGGCCACCGCACCCAAGGGCGCGCTCGAAATGAAGGTGCTGCGCGCGGGCCGGCAGCTCGTCCTGCGCCTGGAGCCGCCGGCACAGCCCCAGCTCGACGCCGCTTCCCTGGGCTTCAAGTTCACCCTGCCGCGGACTGTGGTGGCGGCCGTCGAGGCGGGCACGCCCGCAGCCCGGGCAGGCCTCCAACCCGGGGACGAAATCCTCTCAGCCCAGGGAAAGGGCAAGAGCGCCGCCGGCTACGATGCCGTCCTCAACCTCATCAGCGAAAGCGAGGGTGTGCCGCTGCAGTTCGAGATCCTGCGCCGCGACGACAGCCGGCTGGCGGGATATCGCCTGCAACTCACAATCACGCCGGTGAAATCCGAGGGCCGGGTGATGATCGGCTTCCTGCCGGAAGTGCCGTCGGCCGTCGTGAAACACGGGCTGATCGGCGCCGTGGCCGGAAGCATCCGCGCCAACTGGCAGATGGCGGACCTCACCTTCCGCATCATCGGCCGCATCATGACGGGCGGAGCATCCCTGAGGACGATCTCCGGCCCCATCGAGATCGCGCAGATGTCCGGCACCGCAGCGCGCAGCGGCAGCGCCCGGTTCTTCTTCGGATTTGTCGGGATGGTCAGCCTTCAGCTGGGAGTCATCAACCTCCTGCCGATCCCCATCCTGGACGGCGGTGTGATCGCTCTCCTTCTGATCGAAGGCCTGATCAGGCGGGACCTGAGCGTGAAACTCAAGGAGAAGATCGTCCAGGCCGGCTTCGTGTTCCTGCTGCTGCTGATGGGCTTCGCCGTCCTGAACGACCTCTCCAAGGTTTTCAACTTCGGCAACTTGTTCCGCTAGAAGCCGGCCAGAGCCTTCTGCTCGTCGTCGTGAACCTCGAAAACGGTGAGCAGCTTGGTGATCGCCAGGAGTTCCTGGATCTTCTTGGTCAGGTTCAGGAGTATCAGCTTCCCGCCCTGGTTGGTCACCGAGGTGTAGGTGCTGACGAGCTCGCCGATCCCCGAGCTGTCGATATAGTTCACATCCCCCAGGTTGAGAATGATTTTCCTGCCGCCGTTCTTGAGCACTTCGCGGACGGTGTTACGCACGGCCATGGTCCCTTCTCCGAGCGTGATCTTGCCGCTGCAATCCAGGATGGTGACGTCTCCGACGGTCCGAGTCGTGATCTTCATGAGGTATTTCTCCTTCCTCCTTAATGTGAAACTACCTTCTTAACCATGCGCACTTCCATGCCCCCCTGGGCAAGCGGCCGGAACTCGACCTCGTCCATGAAGGAGCGGATGTAAAAAATACCGCGCCCGCTGGGTTTCAACAGGTTCGCGGGATCCAGGGGATCCGGCAGATCCTCCACCCGGAATCCGTTGCCCTCGTCGCGCACCGAGACCCGCAACTGCTCCGGTCCTATTTCGTATCCGATGTGGACCTTCTTGGCGGGGTCCAGCTTGTTGCCGTGCTGAATGGCGTTGGTCACCGATTCGCGTACCGACATCCCTATCCAGTGGGCCGTGTCCTCGTCGAATCCGACAAGACCGGTGATGCAATCCGTGATGATCTGTACCAGATCCAGATACTCCAGTGCGCTACCGATCCTGACCTCGATTCTGTCGGCTATCGCGCCCTCCTCCGGCATGCGAACCCCGCGATCTCCGATATAAAGAACATCCGCCACGGCTTCCACGCCATCTTAGTCGCCGCGCTTCGACAGTGTCAAGGCCCGAATTGCCGGGCGCTCGGCCGCATGACCCGGCGGCCCGTCCGGCTTCGAGCAGGCAATCGGATTGTGAAACCCTTTCGACCTTTCGGGGGTTATTACACATGAGATCGGCCGCGGCCGGTCGGCACATGATGGAGCAGGCACATCGCAGCACGGCGGGAACGGTCGGCGCACACGCCTTCCCCAAGCCGGATTTGCACGATGCCACGGGCGGACATGAACCATCGGGGCGTCGCTCGCATCCAGAATCACGATCGGGGATGCCCCGTGGAGGACCAATGAAGCAATCCGCTCCGGGCCCGCGTCACACGATGCTGCGCTGCCTCGCAGGAGCCCTGATGTTCGTGCTGCTCGCTCCCGCCTTTGTCATTATCGCATTCCTGGAAGGCATCCTCCACCCGCGCCGTGCCCCGGGCGCGCCGCCGGCCTGAAGGCACGGGCGGCGCCGTCGGTGACGCCGGGCGGCGCAGGGCCGGGCGTCATCGCGACCGGCCATACAGCAACAGTGCCGACAACAGCGCAAGCGGCAGCGTCGTCCACGCCGTCACGGTCAGGCCGGCCAGAGGGATCAGGACAAGGGCGGAAGCCAGGCAACCGACACAGCCGCCGATGAGATCGGCGCCGTACAGCGGCCCGATCGCCGCCCTCTGGTCCGCCACCCCGTGCATGCCGGCAAAAGCGAACGTGCCGGCCACGAGGAATCCCGCAGAGACCAGCAGCAAGGCGGTCGCCACGATTCCCGCCGGCGAGCCCGCCCGGATGCGCCATCCCGCCGCCAGGCCGAGCGCGGCGAAGCCCGCGAGCAGCAACGGGCCCCAGCGCGCGAGGGGCCGCAGGCTGCGCACGGGCAACGACGCGTGCCGGTCCACGGCATAGGCTCCCAGGGCGAGCCCTGCCATGAAGGACATCAGCAGGCCGCCGATGTCCTGATAGAGCAATCCCCGCTTGACCTGATAGTGGAGGATCAGGAGCGTCTCGAGGACCATGCCCATCAGTCCCGCTGTCCCCGCCAGCAGCGCACGGCGCAGGGCGGCCCGCCCGCGGCCGGCGAGGAACAGCGCCGGCAGAAGCAATGCGGCCACCCACAGTACCCGCGGCATTCCCGCGCCCGCCGGCCACAACGCCGAAGGGTCGAGGAACGCGAGCCGCGGGAAGAATTTCGACAGCCAGAGCACGGCCGTGTACTGGAAGCACACGGGCCGCTCGTCGCTGTTGATCTGCGGCGGGGCGCTTTCCAGAATCCGGGCGATCTGGCCGAACCGCTCGTTGAGGTACAGATAGCGGATGTATGGCCTGGAAACGATGCGCGAGCGGATGCCGCGCGACTCGAACCTGGCGGCCAGGACGTCCGGGTCGCGCACCAGCGCGGCGCGCGAGGCGAGAAAGATGTTGCCGGCACCCGGCAGGACGACCGCGTCGGCAAAAGCCGATCGCAAGGCCCGGTAAATGCCTGCGTTGCGCCGCGCGAGCGGCACGGTCCAGAGATTTTCCGCAGACGGCAGGCGGAAGGCGAGAACGCCTTCCGCCGTCAGCCGCCCGGCGCATTGCCGGAAGAACTCCGCCGTATAGTAGCGGTTGGCCTGGCCCGATGTCGGCTCCGGCATGCCCGCCAGTATCAGATCGTATTGGCCTGCGGCATCGAGGAAACGGCGCGGGTCGGTAATCACCGTCCGGACCCGCTCGTTCTCCAGCGCACGGGCCGCCTCGGGCGGCAGGAAGGGGCGCACGGCCCGCATGAGCACGGGGTTCAGTTCGACATAGTCCACGAGCTCGGGCCGGTGCCGGAGAATCTCGGCCACGGAGCCGGCGACGCCGCCGCCGAGCACGAGCACGTGCGCGGGCCGGGGATGCTGCAGGGCGGCAAGATGCACGAACTCCTCGACCGCCGTCCCCTCGGTTTCGAAGGAAAGCGCGTCGTTTTCGAAAACCGCTATCTGCCCGCCGGCCCTGTCGATCGTCACGCGGCCGTAGGGCGAGTCGCGCGATTCGACCATCCCGGGGTGAGTCCAGCTCGTCATGGCGCGATCCAGCGGGCCCGAACGCAACAGGGCCGCGGCCAGAAGGCAGCAGGCCGGCAACGCCACCCACCTTCTCCTTCCGGGCGGAAAGCAAGCGGCCGCGGCGGCGACCAGCGAACAGGTGAGCGCCGCCGCGAAATTCTGTATCCCGAATTCGAGCGCCAGGGTCGCCCACAGGCCTCCGGCCAGCCCGCCCAGGCTCTCCACGGCGTAGGCGCCGGCCAGGGAACGCGCGCCGGTCATGTAGAGCGCCGCGGCCTTCCGGAAGAGCAATCCGGAGAGGAATCCCACGGGCAGGAGCGCGACGGCCGCGGTCAGGATCTGCAGATGGAAGGGCAGAAAGGCGCCGGGCACGGCGCCGAACCACACCCGGATGCCGCGCACAAAGGCGAAATCGAGAGCCAGCACCAGGGCGAAGGCCGCCAGAAGCACGCGCACCGTCTGGGGCGAGGGCTCCCCCCGCCGGTCGGCCACGGCGCCGGCGGCGCTCCACAACAGCCAGATGCCGAGCGCCAGCAGATAGACGAGGTCGACGCCGTAGAAGGCCACGTGCAGTTCGCGCAGGAGGACCGTCTGGCCCAGTATCGACGTGAATCCGACGACCCAGAGATGCAGCATGGCTCCGGCCCGTGCCGCCGCGAGCTATTTGAACTCCGGCTCGGAAAAGACCGAAGCCTGGAACACGAGCAGGCGCGCCCCCTGCTTCCAGCATCCGACGGGCAGGCCCGCCTTCAGGCACAGGTTGTCGAGCAACTGCGAATGATCCCAGCGCTGCTCGGTCGCCACCTGGGGGAGAAAAACCGCCGACCGGTCGCCCTTCTGGAGAATCACGCCGTCGTGCCCCAGCCGGATCGCGGAAGGCTTGGCGATGGGTTGCGCCGGAGTCAGGACCGAGATCTCGATCTCGATATCGCCGAGCTCGGAGAGCCGGAGCGGCCCGAAGCGGGTATCGTTGAAAGCGGCCTCCAGCGCCATGGCGCTCACGGTCCGGCCCAGCGGGGTATCGGCGGCCATATGCCCGATGCAGCCGCGCAGCTCGCCGTGCTTCTTCAAGGTCACGAAGGCGCCCTGGGGCGCGCTCAGCCTCGGCGACAGGCCGCGCACCAGCGGCACCGTCTCGGAGGTCAAGTAGCGCTCGATCGTCCTGCGGGCGAGAACGAGAAGCGTCTTCTTGTCGGCTTCCGTCAGGGGCGCGTCGGCGGACCCGGCAGCAGCGTCATTGAAAACGTCCCGGCCGGCGGCGCCGCCCGCGGCCATGACCACGGCTGCGTAGCCGACGCAGCGCGACCTGTCGCCCGCGAGCACATCGCCGGAATTGGCATAGCTGACCACGACGCCGCGCCCGGCTCCCAGCGCCCGGGCCGCCGCCATCGCCGCCAGAACAGGCGCCTCGCCGCATGCGCAGGTATAGAGATTCGCGATGTTGAGGCCCATCAAGGAACGGATCTTGGCGCTGAAAACGGCGGCGTCGAGCGTCTCGAGCGCCGCCAGCGTCTCGCGGTCGACGCGCTTGGCGTCCTGGTACGACGGGTAGTGCGACAGGTCGGAGCTGGCGACGATCAGGGCGCGCCGGCCTTTGAGCAGCCCGGCCAGCGTCTTGCCGAAAGCCGCGCACCTGGCCGCGTCCGGCTCGCCGAAGACCACGGGCAGGATCCTGGCCGCCGGGAACACCACCTGCACGAAGGGCAGCTGCACCTCCACGGAGTGCTCGCGCTCATGGACGCGCCGGTCGGTGTTGCAATTCCTGTCGGCGGCGAGCAAAGCGGCCGCCAGGCCTTCGTCGATCGCGGCATCCCCGAGCGGCGTGCGGTAGGCGCCTCGCGGATATACCGAGATACCCCGGAAATCGGCCTCGGTATGGTTGGTCCCGAGAATGACCACCACCTCGGGCTTGAGCTCCTGCACCTGGCGGTAGCCGTCGGCCATGATCTGGCCCGCATAGATGTAGCCGGCGTGGGGCACCACGAGCGCAACCGGGTCTTCGACCCGGGCGGTCACGGCGTCCTGGAGATAGTACCGGACCGCCTGGCGGAGATGCTTGGGATCCGAAGGGTAGAACTGGCCCGCCACGGCCGGCGGCCGGATATCGCGCCCGGTCTGGGCGCAGACGCTGCCCACCAGGCAGCAGCCGAGGGCCGCAAGGCCGAGGACACGCAACGCGGGACGGCGTTCGATGGACATGAGCGGCAAACCTCCTGTCCGCTCGCGGGCGGCCGGCACGCCCCGGCGGATCGTCGGCAACGCTGCCTACTTCCACACTCCTGCAATCGCCCGGCCGCAGAAGCGGCAGGAGCCGTTCTTGAGATTCATCTCGGTGACGAACATCCCGTCCCGCTTGATCACTTCTTTCTTGCACGCCGGGCAGTACGTGTGGTTGCCCGGATGGCCCGGCACGTTGCCGACGTAGGGATAGTGCATGCCGGCGCCCAGGGCGATCTCACGGGCCCGCTCGAGCGTGGCGATCGGGGTCGGGGGCAGGTTGAGCAATTGATAGTCCGGATGGAAGCGCGTGAAATGAACCGGAACATCGGGGCCGATCTCATTCAGGACCCAATCGACCAGGCCCCGGAGCATCTTTTCCGAATCGTTGAGCGTGGGCACCACCAGGTTGACCAGCTCGAGATGCACGCGGCTCTTGGCGATCAGCCGGATGCTGCGCAGGACGGGGCGCAGCTCCGCCTCACATACCCTGCGGTAGAAGTCCTCGTCCATCCCCTTGAGATCGATCTTGATGGCATCGAGGACCTCGCACATCTCCGCGAGCGGCTCTGCATTCATGAAGCCGCAGCTGATCAGCACATGGCGCAAGGCGCGTTTCCTGCCGCTGCGGGCGATATCGGTCAGGTATTCGGCGAAGACCGCGGGCTCGTTGTAGGTGAACGCGATGACCGGCGCGTCGTGCGCGGCGGCGGCGGCCGCGATATCCCCGGGCGGCGTGAATCGCGCCTGGTAGTCTTCAGGGGCGGCCTGGGAAATCTGCCAGTTCTGGCAAAAGCGGCAGCGCAGCGGACAGCCTGACGTCGCGAGCGAGAAAGCCGTCGATCCGGGAAGGAAATGATAGAAGGGCTTTTTTTCAATGGGATCGATCTGGATCGCCATCGGCCTGCCGTAGACCAGGCTGCGCAGCTCCCCCTTGACGTTCATCCGGGCCCGGCACCGGCCCCGCCCTCCCACGGGGATGGCGCAGCCGTGGGCGCACAGCAGGCACTTGACGAGCGGCTGGTCCTGGGTGTGGGGAGAACGGGTGAGGCTTTCGGCGGGGCCGTGGCACTGCAGGCAGTCGGCCCCTGCGGTCGCCGTCGAGATCCAGTAGCGGGCTCTGGGTGCGTTGCGGATGATGTCCTGGAGCCTGTCGGCCGCGCCGCTGTCGCTCGCGCCCGACTCGGCTGCAAGGGGGCGCAAGCCGGATCCGAGCAGGGCACATGCCGCACCCGATGCGGCCTGTGCGAGAAACCGCCGCCTCGACAACGTGGAGGGATCGCGCATTTCGCCTCACCCGTTTATATTTAATCGCACTCGAGCGCCCGCTGTCCAGTGCGCCGCTGCGACTCAGGCAGCGGCGGGGGTCCGCCGCACCGCGGCGCATTACGAATCGAACCCGCGGTGGCATATAATCTTCCGGCTGGCAGACGGCCGGTGGTGACGGCCTGAAAGGCAACCCATGAGTCCCGATTGGCGAGAGCTGCTGAAAATCCGGCAGTCGGTCGTGCCGCCGCTCGACCCCGAATTTCTGCCTGCGGCGCTTTTCCACAAGGAATTCCGCCGCCTGGCAGCGGCGACCGGCGGGCTTCCCCTGAGATTCGCACTTGAGAGAAGCCGCGGCGCGGTATCCGTCTACGAGACTCGGACAATGCAACCTTCCGCCGCGACGGCCGATCTCGTCATGTTTCATGCCGAACGCACCCTCAAGTTCCTGCTCTGGCAGCGCGGCGCATGGAAAGTCCACGTGGGCGGGCCGCCGGAGATCGGCGAGCACTTGCGCGCCGTCTACAGCGAGGGCGGTGCCCGGAAGTTCGACTACCGCTACATGAGCAACCTCTTCGAGCGCCCGTTCACCGTGGTGCCGTGTGCGCCCGAAGCGGTTCCTCCGGCGAACGAGGCCGCGATCACGCTCGGGCGGCATCTCGACGGCTGCCGCGTGGGATTCGACCTCGGGGCCAGCGACCGCAAGGCCTGCGCACTTCAGGACGGCAGGGTGGTTTACAGCGAAGAAATTCCCTGGAACCCAAGTCCCGCGGCGGACCCCGAGTACCATTATCGCGAGATCATGGATTCCATCCGCAGCGCCGCCTCGCGGCTGCCGCGCCTGGACGCCGTGGGAGGAAGCGCGGCGGGCGTCTATATCGACAACCGGGTGCGCGCGGCGTCGCTCTTCCGGGGCGTGCCCGCCGGCCTGTTCGAAGAAAAGGTGGCCGGGCTGTTCCTGCGCATCCGCGACGAGCTGGGAGTGCCGCTCGAGGTGATCAACGACGGCGAGGTCACCGCCCTGGCCGGCTCGATGTCGCTCGGCAGGAATCCCGTGCTCGGCATCGCCATGGGATCGAGCGAGGCCGCAGGCTACATCGACGCTGCGGGCCGGCTCACAGGCTGGCTCGACGAGCTCGCTTTCGTCCCCATCGACTACCGCAAGGGCGCGCCGGTCGACGAATGGTCGGGCGACGAGGGTTGCGGAGTGCAATACCTGTCGCAGGTCGGGGCGATCCGCGTCGCCGAGGGAGCGGGCATGAGCTTTGCGGCGGGCTCGAGCCTGCCCGAAAAGCTCGTACAACTCCAGGAGCGCATGAAAGCCGGCGAGCCGCTCGCGCGCCTGGTCTACGAAACCGTGGGCGCCTATCTCGGCTACGCCCTGGCCCACTATGCCGATTTTTACGACCTCGCGCACGTCCTCGTCCTCGGACGCGTGACCACAGGCCCCGGCGGCGAAGTCATCGTGGCCGAGGCCGAAAAGGTCCTGCGCGAGGACTTCCCCGAACTGTCGGCAAAGGTCGCGATCGCGCTCCCGGACGAGTCCAGCCGGCGCGTCGGCCAGGCGATCGCCGCAGCCAGCCTGCCGGAAATCCAAAGGAAAAGGCCATGAAACTGACCCGCGACGACGCCGAAATCTTCACCCCGGACGGCACCCCGCCGGAAACCGCCTGGGCGCGCACGACCCATCTCTGCATAGCCGCCCACCCCGACGATGTCGAGGTCATGGCGCTCGACGGCATCCTGGCCTGCTTCGGCCGCCGGGACCGCTGGTTTTCCGCGGTCGTCGTCACCGACGGCGCCGGCTGCCCGCGCGACGGTCCCTACGCAGGCTTCACCGATGCGGAGATGCGCGCCGTGCGCAGGCACGAGCAGAAAAAGGCCGCATGCGTCGGCGAATACTCGGCCGTCGCCTTCCTCAGCCACGCGAGCGGCACGGTCAAGAACGCTGCGGACCCGTCCGCAGGGCACGATCTGGGGATCCTCCTCGGGCGCTGCCGGCCCGAAGTCGTCTACACCCACAATCCCGCGGACAAGCACGACACCCATGTGGCCGTCCTGCTGCGCGCCCTCGGCGCCCTGCGGACCCAGCCGGCGGAGCGCCGGCCCGCACGTTTATACGGCTGCGAGGTCTGGAGAGACCTGGACTGGCTCGAGGATCGCGACAAGGTCGTGTTCCGCCTCGACCGGCACGAAAACATCGCCGCGGCGCTCCTGGGCGTTTTCGATTCGCAGATCGCCGGGGGCAAGCGCTACGATCTGGCCGTCATGGGAAGGCGGCGGGCCCACGCCACGTTCCACGAGAGCCACAGCGTCGACGTGTCGCGCCTGGCATCCTTCGCGATGGATCTGACGCCGCTGATCCGCGAGGAAATCGACCTCGCCCGGTACGTCGAGGAACACATCCGGCGGTTCGCCGACGACGTTTCCGCCCGCATCGCAAGGCTCGGCTGATCGTGCCGGCGGTACGGCAGCGAGCGTGGGTTTCTCGTGCCGGCCGGATTGATGCCCAGGGAAGGCCGGTTCTTCGAGTGCTTCAACACGATGGGGCAGAATATCGTCGCGGGCTGCACGATCTTCGAAAAGCTGCTCCAGGACTACGAGCACCCGCCCAACTACGGCCCGGATATCCGCAAGATCGAGCACGAATGCGACGAACTCACCCACCAGGTCATCGACCCGGTCAGCAAGGCCGTCGATTGCTGCGAGGATGTCGCCAACGTCATCGAAGCCATCACCATCGAGCCCAGCAGACCCCGCAGAGCGCCCGTGTCCCTGCGGGACGTCGCAGTCACCGCCGCACTGGTGTTCGATTTCCTCAACGGCTTCCGGGACGCCGCCGACAGCATCGCCACCATCGTGAGCACGCGCTTGCTGTCGCCGTGGCACGCGGCCACCCGGGCGGCATTATGCAATTTCGTGGCCCTTCGGCACGCATATGCTGAATTCCGGCGGCCCCGCCGGCTTCCCGCAGGGACGCGGCGATACGGTCGTGGTCTTTTCCGATACCGTGAGCTACCAGCGCGGCAAGCATGCCCTGCGCTTCGGCACGGAGCTGCGCCGCTTCCACAACAACAACTTCAGCGAGAATGTCGGCAACATGGTGTTCAACAGCTGGAACGATTTCGCGCTCGGCTACGCCAACACCTTTACCACCACGCTGGGCGGGGTCGTCAGCGGGATCCGCACGACCGGCTTCGGCCTGTTCGTGCAGGACAATTACCGCTTCGCCTCGAATCTGACCTTCGAGCTGGGTTTGCGCTGGGACCTGAACACCACCCCGTCGGAAGTCAACAACAAGTTCTCCGTGTTTGATCCGGCGAAGGGCGCGCTCGTGCGCGTGGGCACGGAGGGTCTCGACGAGGTCTACGAGACCCGCTACAGGTATTTCGGGCCGCGCGTCGGTTTCGCCTGGGATCCTTTCGGGGACGGCAAGACCTCGCTGCGCGGAGGCTACGGTCTGTTCTTCGACCAGCCGGTGACCAACACGGTGACGGGGCTGGCGACGCGCCGCGCCAATGTCATCGGAAACTGGAAGCTCTCCCGGCCGGATCCGGATCGCTGGTTCGATACGGCCGCCTTCTGCTCGCCCGGCGCAGCGGGCTGCACCGGACCTGCGGTATTCGGCAACCTGGGGCGCAACGTGGTGATCGGGCCCGGGTTCAACAACTTCGATTTCTCGATCCTGAAGGTCACGAAGCTCAGGGAGAATCTCAGGATGCAATTCCGGACCGAGATTTTCGATCTCTTCAACCACCCGAACTTCGGCCAGCCGGGCAGGATCGTGGGAACGTCTTCTTTCGGCAAGATCCTGAACACCCGCTTCAGCCCGGGCGACTCCGGATCGGCGCGCCAGATCCAGTTCGCCGTGAAGTTCCTCTTCTAACGCCTTCCTGGCGGACGCCGGCCCGCTGCCGGCGTCCGCTCGGCGCCCGCATGCAACCGGGGTAGTTTTCAGACAATGATGCGAGGGAGCAGCGGGTTGATGCGCGTCACGACTTCGTAGTTGATGGTGCCGATCTTACCGGCCAGGACCTCGGCCGAGACCGAATCGTCGCCCTGACGCCCGAGCAGCACGACCTCGTCCTCGACGCGCGCCTCGGGGATATTGGTCACGTCGACCATGATCATGTTCATGCACACGCGCCCGCGCACCGGGGCGCGACGGCCGCGGATCAGCACATATCCGATGCTGGACAGCTTGCGGTCGTAACCGTCGTAGTAGCCCACCGGCAGGACCGCGAGCCTCGTGTCCTGCGTCGCCAGGTCCGTGCACCCGTAGCCGATCGTCTCGCCGGATTTCACCGGCTTGACCTGGGCGATCCGCGTCTTCCAGGTCAGCACGGGTTCGAGCTCGTTGAGCGCCACGCCCGCCTGCAGCGCGCTGATGCGGGTCTCCTTCGACGGCCACAGCCCGTACAGGCCGATGCCGACGCGGGCCATGTTGAAAAGCGTCCGGGGGAAAAGGATCGCGGCCGCAGTGCAGGCCGTATGGCGCACGGGCACGGAAAAACCCTGGCTCTCCAGCATGCTGCAGGCCTCGCTGAAGTTGCGCAGCTGCAGTTCCGCGAATCGATGTTCCGTGACGTCCTCGATATTGGCGTAGTGGGTCGAAAGGCCTTCCAGGACGAGGTGCGGATATCCGGCGATCATGCGCGCGAAATCCGGCAATTCCTCCCTGCGCACCCCCTGGCGGTTGGTCCCCGTCTCCACTTTGACGTGAAGTCTCGCCTTGCGCCCCAGGCGGCCGGCGATCTCGCCCAGGCGCTCGACGGTCGCAGGATTGTAGACGGTCAGGCGCACATCGAGCCGGACCGCCTTCTCGAGCTGGGAAAGGGGCACGTATCCCAGGCACAGGACGGGCGCTGCAATACCGGCGGCCCGCACCTGTTCGGCCTCCTCGATCGAGTTCACCGCCAGCCAGTCCGCGCCCGATTCCAGGACGATGCGCGACACCCCGACCAGCCCGTGGCCGTAAGCGTTGGCCTTGACGACCGCGGCCAGTTTGACCGCGGGGCCGATATGCGTCTTGAAGCGCAGCACGTTCTGTGCGAGCGCCCGGCGGCTGATCTCCACCCAGTTCAAAAGATTCCCCTGCTGCATGCAAACCGGCCTTTCTCACCCGCAGGGCGCTAGGGCCTGGCAGCGGCAGGAGCGTTGTAGCCCGGCTTGGCGCGCACGGTCAGCCTGGGCGAACCGGGCGGCAAATCCAGCTTGATCGAGATCCTGCGCCACTTGCCGTCGCGGACCTTCCTCGCGGGAGAATATCCGAGAATGTACTGGTTGCGCAGTTCCGCGTGGATGAGATCGAGATAGTAGTCGGATTCGCGGGAATCCGTGAGCGAGTATGTCTTTCCTCCCGAGTGCGCGACGGCGGAGGACTCATCCGGCGGCCTGTTCGTTCTCACGATCGCGAAAACCTGGAAATCGGGCTCGCTCGAACCCGCCGGCAGGCCGAGTGCGGGGTCGAGAGCTTCGTAATCCCTGAGGCTCCCCACCAGGACGAGCGCTTTCTTTTCGCTCCCGCACCGCCGGATCGCCTCGATCCCCTGCCGCAGCGCATCGTGGAGCGGCCCGCGGCCGGAATCGACGCCCGTCCGCACGACCGATCCCTGCGAGGGCAGATTCTCGACCTGCACCATCTTGGAATCGAAGGTGATCAGGGAGAAGAGATCGCCGCGCTCGCCCTTTTCGAGAAATCGCTCCATGGCGGTGCGCGCCGCCGGTATGACGGCCGCCATGCCTCCCTGGGCGTCGTGCACGACCGCCATGCACACGGGCACGGAAAGGTGGGCGAAATAATCGACGGTCTGGGCCGCGCCGTCCTCGAAGACCTTGAAGTGCTTCTTCTCGAGGCCGGTGACATAACGGTTCACCCTGTCGACGACGGAAACCCGCAGCAGAACGTAATCACCGCTGCGCGCCCCGGCGCCGGCCTGCGGACCCCATCGCTCCCCGCCCGCAAGCATCCATGCGGGAAAGAAGGCGATGACCGCCGCGGCAACCCGGCACAATCGCAAGCATGGCATTTCGCTCGTCCCTCGGAAACGCGGGCAAGCAAGCCCGCCTGCGCGCATTGTACCACGGCCGCGCGCCGCGGCGGCGGCCGCAGGGGCCCGCCCGGGCCTCTCGCTCACGGGAAAAGCGCTTTCAGCTGCTCTTCGCTCTGCCGCTTGCCGGCCAGGCTGCAGGCGATCAGGAAGAACAGCGACACGGCCAGCGACGGATAGATGCTCGGTATGCCCCAGGCATCGCCGCCGCGCATCACGCCCGGGAAGAAGTTGGGGATGACGAGCTCGAAAATCAGCGCCGTGAGGGCGCCGGAAACGATGGAAGCCACGCCGCCGGCGCGCGTGGCGCGTTTCCAGGCCAGGGCGGCGATCAGGGCGGGAGTGATGGCGACCCCGTAGACGGTGTAGGCGAAGTAGGCATATTTCAGCACGGAGATGCGCGCATGCAGCACCGTCGGCACGAATATCATGGCGAAGGCGCACACGCCCAGAATCACGACGAACACCTTCTGCAGGGCCACCATCTTCTGCTGGTCGGCGTCGGGCTTCATGAATCTCTGGTAGAGGTCGCGCATGATGTTGGTGGAGGGCGAAAGCAGGTAGTTCATGCCGGTGGAAATCACCACCGCGCATGCCGCTCCCAGCAGCAGAACGCCCGCCAGAAACCCGATGCCGCCCCGCGAGCCGATATCCCGGGCGGCCTGCAGCACGATCGAGGCCGGATCGATCCCGGCGCGAACCGCCGCGATTTTCTCCGGGGAATCCGCCCCGGCCAGGGCCGCCCGCAGCTTCCGTTCGAGGTCTGCGGCCTGTTGCGGCCGGAGGGCTCCCCCGGCCTCGAGATCCGCGGCAATGGCCAGGGCGCGGGGCAGGGCCTGCGACGGCGGCAGGCCCTCGACGGCCACTTCCTCCTTCACTTGCGCCACGACATCGAAGGCCTGGATGTCGGTCCAGTGCGCCGATGACGCGTAGATGGCGACCGCCACGACCACGGTCTCCACCAGAATCGTGCCGACGATCCACAAGGCTACGGCGCGCTTGGCTTCGCGGGGAGTGCGCGCGGCATAGAACTTCTGGTACATCGACTGCACGCCCATCAGCAGGAGCATGGTCGCCAGGAAATACCCCCCGGCTTTCAGCGCCGGATACTCCCCGAAATCCGCCGCAAACACGGCAAAATGCTGCTCCGGCAGAACGGCCGGAGCCGCAGAGATCCCGCCCGCGAACCATACGGTGAAGGGGAGCGCCACGCAACAGGCCAGCAGAATAATCACCCCGTTGGGCAGGTCGGTGTGCGCGACCGCCACCATACCCCCCAGGGCGGTGAAGAGAATGACGAACAGGGCCGCGATGGTCTGCCCGACCTCGACCGACACGGCGCCGTCGGTCAGTACGTTGAGGATGTAGCCGCCTGCGCGGAACTGGTAGGAAACGATCGTCGTGAAAGCGATGATCAGCACGATGGCGCCGAAGAGCCGCGCGAACTTTCCGTAGCGCACCTCGAGAATGTCGCCCACCGTATACTGGCCGAAGGTACGGATCTTGGCGGCCAGAAAATAGATGACCGCGATCCCCAGCCACGCGCCGGCCGGCAGCCAGAGCGAAGACCAGCCCGCCCTGGCGGCATACTCCGCGCCGGCAATGAACGTGCCCGACCCGATCCAGGTGCAGATGAGCGTGAAGATCATGATCGAAAGCTTGAGCTGGCGGCCGGCCACCATGAAATCGTCCTGGCTGCGGATGCGCTTGGCGCGCATGAAATTGAACGCCGTCAGGACGAGAAGATAGCCGAGGATCAGGATGAGATAGAGCGACATGCCGACCTCCTCGAATAGCTGCTTGCCCGTAAAGTGAACGACTGCCCTCGCTTCATCTTCCCCCATTCTACAGGAAAATAGGGACGCTCACCATTTTTCGGGAAAAGGGGACGCTCACCATTTTTTTATGTAGATCGGTAGGCCCGTTTGCTCCAGAGGCTTATAAATCAAGCCGAATCAGGCTCCGCATTGAAAACAGGTGAGCGTCCCTGTTTTCGGATTCTTGCCGGAGAAGCGGGACTGTGGTACATGTCTGGCATTGCATGGAGGCGATCCATGAAAGGGATGCACAAGGCGGGCGCGGTGTTCTTTGTGTTGATCTCGACCTGCTGGCCGGCCGAGGAACTCACCAAGGAAAGGATCCTCGCGGCCGGCCAGGCATGGCGCGACAACTACGACAGGTACGATCCTCCGGCCGACCTCGTGGGTATCCTCAAAGAACATCTCGGCGCCGGCCTCACAGTCGATGTCTACCTCGGGCTGTGGTGCTCCGACTCGAAGAACAACGTGCCGCCTTTCATAAAGATCCTCGACCGGCTCGATGCCGCGGTTCCCGTGCGTTATATCGACGTGCCCCGAAAGACTGCCAGGACCGTACCGTACTACGTCGAGGAATTCAAAGTCGAGCGCGTCCCGACCTTCATCTTCTACAGGGAAGGCCGGGAAATCGGCCGCATCGTCGAAAATCCCCAGGCAGGCATGATCGAAGACATGCTGGATATCGTCTTGAAGCAGCCGTAGGATGCCGCTTCGTACCCGGCGGCTGTGGCGGGAGTGCGATGAACGGCGGAAGATGCAGATCTCGGGCCCGTCCGGCGATCCTGGCGATCGTGCTCTGTTTCGCGGCATACAACCATGAGAGCCGCGGCGGCCAGGGGCGCGCCGGCCGAGGTACCGTGGTTGCCAGTGCTGCGTACGGCTCCGGCCCGAACCAGATCGGGATCACGACTCCCGACGAAGCGAACCCCGAAGGCCCGATGAGCTTCGCCCTCGGCGCAGATGGAAGGATATACATTCTCGATCAGGTCAACGCCCGCATTCAGGTCTTTCATGGGGGTGTGTGTACCGAGACGATCCCCATTCCCGGACGGACATTTGTCGACATCGACCGGACGCCGGACGGCAAGCTCGTGCTGATGGATAATCTGGTCAAGAAGGCGGTCTACGTTCTGGGCTCCAAGGGAGAAACCGTCAGGATCCTCCCGCTGGCGGGGAAAGGCATCGCCGATCCTGCGGCGGTAACGGGCATCGAATGCCGCGACGACGCCCGATGGTCGGGAATCTGGGCACAGGTCGACGAGGGGTGGCTGCGGCTGGCGGCGCTCGACGGCACGCCGGACGCCGGGCGACCTGCGATCCCCGGCCGCCCGTCGCTCGACGGCGTGCGTTTCATGAAGGCGGAAATGGGCGGTGAAACCACCGTCGTGATCCGTTGCTCGCGCGAGGATACTCCAGGATGGGACCGCCGCCTGGCCTTCGACATGCCGGTCGCCCACCTGCTGGGCTTGTGGGACGACCGCAGCGGGAGGATTTACGTGGGTGTCTTTCTCGTGCGCGAGCCCGAAGCGGCGAACGTCGTCGCCCTTCTCGATCCCGCGGGCAAAGAGCTCGGCCGCCTGACCCTGGCCGCCGCGCCCATGCCCCACGAGGTCTATCGCTCCGTGCGCGTCTCCCCCGAGGGCCGCGTATACCAGATGGTACTGGAAGAACGGGGCGTCGTCGTCCGCATGTACGACCCTGCCGGCGGCCCCGCCCAAAAGAAACCTTGACACCGCGCCGGCGGGCATGTATATAAACGCGCCATGCAACGGATCATCCGCCGCAATCACGCCTTCGGAATGATCATGCCCGGCCCGGGCCCGGTCGCCGTCCGCTGACGGAACCGCGGCTCGGGATTTCCTCCAGCCGACACTCGAGCTTTCCTGTCCCAAACAGCACTATCCGTGCGGAGGTTCATTCCATGGGCAAGACCATTCGATCGATCAATCGGAAGATCGGCCGGCGGCGCGCCGTGGTCGTGACGGCCGATGAAATGACGCGCATCGTGCGCGAGATCGGGCCGGAGCGCGCCGCAGAACAAGTGGATGTCGTGACCACCGGCACGTTCGGCGCCATGTGCTCGTCGGGCGTCTGGTTCAATTTCGGGCACGCCGACCCTCCGATCAAGATGTCCCGCGTCTATCTGAACGACGTGGAGGCCTACACCGGAGTGGCGGCGGTCGACGCCTACCTGGGCGCGACTCAGCCCTCGGAGCACCGCGGCATCGAATACGGCGGCGCGCACGTCATCGAGGACCTGGTGAGCGGGAAAAGCGTGGTGCTGCGCGCCGCGGCCTGCGGCACGGACTGCTATCCGCGCAGGGAGGTGACCGTCGAGATCACGCTCGACGACGTGAACCAGGCCATCATGTCCAATCCGCGCAACGGCTATCAGCGCTACAACGCCGCCGCCAATTCCAGCGACCGCATCCTGCACACCTACATGGGCAAGCTTCTGCCGCGCCTGGGCAACGTGACCTTTTCGGGCGCCGGGGCGCTGTCTCCGCTGATGAACGATCCCGAGTTCCGCACCATCGGCATCGGCACGCGCATCTTCCTCGGCGGGGCGCCGGGCTACATCGTCGGCAACGGTACACAGCACAATCCCGCCGACCGCTTCGCCACCCTGATGGTGCAGGGCGACCTGAAGCGGATGTCGCGCGCCTTTCTGCGCGCCGCCGTCTTTCCCGGCTACGGATGCACCCTGTACGTCGGCCTGGGGGTACCCATCCCGGTACTGGATGCGGCCGTGGCCGCATCGACCGGCATCGGCGACGAGGAAATCACGACGTCGATCCTGGACTACGGCGTCGCCGCGCGCGTGCGCCCGCGCCTCGCGACCGTCAGCTACGCCCGATTGAAATCGGGATCCGTCGAAATCGAAGGCCGGCGCGTGCCCGCCTCGCCGCTGTCCAGCTTCGCCGCCGCGCGCCGCGTAGCCGAGATCCTGAAATACTGGATCGAGGAGGGGGTCTTTTTCCTCGCCGAGCCGGTGGAACGGCTGCCCTTGCGCGGCTCGGCGGCCGGCATGGCGGAACGCGCGCCGCGGGCGGACCGGGCGCCGGCGGCCGCGGCGCCCGCGGCCGCGGCGGCGCAGCGAGGGATCGCGCGGCGTGACCAGGATTGCATTCATTGCGGGTTGTGCCTTTCGCTGTGCCCGCACGGCGTTTATCGCAGGAGCGAACAGTGGTGCATCAGCGCCGATTACGAAGGATGTACGGAATGCGGCAATTGCCTCGACGCCTGCCCGGTCGGTGCCATTCGACCGGCAGCCGACGCGCCGACGGCCGGATAGTGCGGAAGACCATCCGTGTCCGGCAGACGATCGCGACCATCACGGCCGAGGATCGCTTCATCGCGGTCGCCGAACGGGAGATCCTGCGGCAGCGGGGCGAGCTGGAGGCCTATATCCGCAGCGACCCCCGCTTCGGCCGCAGCCTCGAACCCTGCACCGTGCGCCGGGGAGCCCCCGAGATAGCGCGGCGGATGGCCGAAGCAGCCGCCCGGGTGGGCGTAGGGCCCATGGCCGCGGTCGCGGGCGCGATCGCCGAGTATGCCGTGCGCGCCATGGTCGAAGCCGGCGCGCGCCATGCCATCGTCGACAACGGCGGGGATGTCGCCCTCTTCCTCGACCGCCCGGTCACGCTGGCTCTCTACACCGGGCGCGACGGGCCCCTCGACCTGGGGCTGCGCCTGCAACCGCGATCGGACCTGTTCGGCGTCTGCACTTCTTCGGCTACGGTCGGCCACTCGCTGAGCTTCGGCCGCGCCGACGCCGCCACGGTCATCGCCGGCGACGCAGTCCTCGCCGATGCAGCGGCGACCGCGCTGGGCAACCGTCTGAGCCGGCCCCACGCGCCGACCATACGCTCGGCCCTGAACTCGCTCTTGCTGAACGGCATCGACTGCCTGATCGCGGTCGTCGGCCGCCGGATCGGGTGGTGCGGCAACCTGCCCGACGTGATCCGTGTCGACCTTCCCTGGCATCGCATCACCAAGGCGTGAACTATGGAAAAGTTGCGCACCTGCATCATGGGCTGCACGGGGGTAGTCGGGCAGCAGTTCGTGCGCATGCTCGACAACCACCCCTGGTTCGAGGTGGTGCTGCTGTCCGCCTCGGCCCGGAGCGCCGGCAAAACCTATGCCGAGGCCGCGCGCTGGTCGCTCGGCGCAGAGATCCCTGCATATGCCGCCGCCATGCCCGTCGTCGAAGCCTCGGCGGCCGCCGTGATCGAGAGCGGCGCCGCGATCGCTTTCAGCGCGTTGCCCGCGGCGGTCGCGTCCGGGCTGGAGACGGAGCTGGCGAACGGCGGCTGCTATGTTTTCACCAACGCATCCGCCCACCGCATGGACCCCGATGTTCCTCTGGTCGTGCCGGAAGTCAATCCCGAACATTTCGCTCTCATCCGGCGGGCGGCACGCGCGCGCGGCGCCATCGTGGCCGACTCCAACTGCTCCACCGCCGGGCTGGTGCTGGCGCTGAAGCCTCTGCTCCCGTTCGGCCCGCGGAGGGTCGTGGTTTCGACTTACCAGGCGGTTTCGGGCGCGGGACGCGCGGGGTTGCCCGCGCTCGATATCCTCGGCAACGCGATCCCGTTCATCCGGGGAGAAGAAGAAAAGCTCGCGCGCGAAAGCAACAGGATCCTGGGCCGCCTCGAAGGGCCGGCCGTCAGGGACGCGGGCATCGAGGTGTGCGCAAGCTGCTGCCGCGTCGCCGCGCGCGAAGGCCATCTCATGAGCGTGACGGCCGACCTGGATTCCGACCCCGCGCCCGACGAGATTGCCGGCGCATTCCGCGACTTCCGGGGCGTGCCCCAGGCGATGGCGTTGCCGACGGCCCCGCAGCGCCCGCTCATCGTGCGCACCGAAGAGGACAGGCCGCAACCGCTGCTCGATGCGCACGCGGGCTTTCCTCGCAGGGCGCGCGGTATGGCGGTCACCATCGGCCGAATCCGCCGCCGCGGCCGCAGCGTCTCGTTCTTTCTGCTCGTTCATAATACGATCCGCGGCGCGGCGGGGACATGCATCCTGAACGCCGAGTACGCCCTGCGCGCCGGCCTGATCCGTCAGGCCGCAGGCCGGCCGTCCGAGGGAAAGGAATGCGGCGACTCGTGAAGGTGATGAAGTTGGGCGGCAGCTGCCTGTGCGACGGCAAGGCCTTCGTGCAGGCATCGAGGATCGTCCGCGAAGATCCCGCCCGGAAAGTGGTCGTGGTTTCCGCCATGCAGGGCGTGACCGACGAGCTCGAACGAATGCTCGAGCGCTGCGCCGCGTCGCAAGAGGCGGTCGCCGGGCTGGTACGCGCCCTCAGCCGCAGGCACCGCGGCGTCCTGAAACAGGCAGTGCGCTCTGCGAGCCTGCGCACGTCGGCCGGCCGCCGCCTGGATGCCAAAATGCGGAAACTCGAGCGACTCCTGCTCGGGGCGGCATGCACGGGCGAGATCGGCGCCGCAACGCGCGCGCATGTGCTGAGCTACGGCGAGCGCCTGTCGGCATTGCTGCTGGCCTTCGCCCTCAGGGATTCGGGGGCCGATGCCGAAGCTTTCGATTCCGATGAAATCGGGATCGTGACCGACGACTCGTTCGAGAACGCCACGGCCCTCCTGCCGGCGGTGCGCCGGAACCTGGCACGCCGTCTCCTGCCCCGGATACGCACGGGGACGATTCCCGTCGTCACCGGCTTCTTCGGCCGTACCGAGGACGGCCGGGTGACGCTCTTCGGGCGCAACGGTTCCGATTACAGCGCCGCCGTGGTGGCACGAGCCCTCGGCGCCGACGGACTCGAGCTGTGGAAGGATGTCGACGGAATCCTGAGCGCGGATCCCAAACTGGCGCGCGACGTGCGCCTCCTCGACCGCCTGTCCTACATGGAAGCCGCGGAACTCTGCCATTTCGGGGCCGAAGTGCTGCACCCGCGCACCATGGAACCGCTGGCCGACACCGGCATCCCGATACGGATCCAGAGCTTCCGCCGGCCCGAAGCCCCGGGATCCGAGATCCTGACCTGCGCCCGCCAGGGCGGCAGGGCGGCCGGGAGCGTGGCCTGCATGCGCCGCCTGATCCTGCTCAGAATCTGCGGCCCCGGTGCGGGATGCCGGCCGGGCATCATCGCCGAAGCAGCGCGCAGGCTGGCGGCAAACGACGTCGAAATTCTCTCGATGATGAGCTCGCGGACGTGCATCAGCTTCCTGCTGGCCCATACCGCTGCGGCCGCGGGCCGGCGCGCTCTGGCGGCATTCTGCCGGACCGTCGGAGCGCGACTCGAACTGAAAACCGGCCTGGCCCTCGTCGCCGCCGTCGGCAAGGGACTTCGCAGCCGCGACGGTGCGGCAGTTCGGCTGTTGGCCGCGGCGGCGCACGCAGGCATCGGGGTGCGGCTCATGGCCGCCGGCGCGTCGGATGCGGCAAGCTACCTCGTCGTCCGTGAAGCCGACGCCGCCCGGGCGGTCCGGACGCTCCACGCGGCCCTGTACGAGGACGCAACTTGCCGGAGGCGGTGACTGCCCGACTGCCGGCGGCACCTGCCGCGCCGGCCAACCCGCACCCGACACGGCACTCGCCATCGGACCCCCGTATGGCCCGGCCCGGGCGATCTCTTGCCTGAGCCGATTCCTTCCCCGATTTCGCATTACACGACGGAAACGGTCTTGCGGATTGGCGGTTATGCTGTACGGCCCCAAACGATGTCCGATCACCCGTTCTTCGTCTGGGGCGCGCAACAGCTCGGGCGCCTGGCGGTAGGCGGGACGTTCGAGGAAGCCGTCATCTTCGTCGCAGCCGGCGAGCAACGCCTCCAGCTCCTGCCGCAGCGTGATGTCCGAACCGCAGGCTTCTGCCAGGAATGCGCTGCGGCGCGCCGGATCCCGGCTCAACGCGCCTTCGAAGATCTCCTTCAGCCTCTGCCAGCGCTCAGGATCCACGGCCGTTCTCCATCTCGCGCCGGAGCCACGCCTTGGCCATGAGCCAGCCGCGCTTGACGGTGGCGGGAGAAACTCCCAACGCAGCGGCCGCTTCCTCGATGGTCAAACCGCCGAAAAAGCGGAGCTCGACGATCCTGGCCGCCTGCGGGTCGGCGGCGGCCAGCCGCTCCAGCGCCCTGTCCAGGGCGACGATATCGAACGATACTTCGGGCGTCGCCGCGGCGCCCTCCGCCAGGCTGACACGAACCGGCGAGGCGCCCCGCTTGGCGGCGGAGCGGGGGCGCGCCCGCTCCACCAGGATGCGGCGCATCGTCATGGCCGCGATGGCGCAAAAGTGCGCGCGGTCCCGCCAGGGGCACCCCTCCTGCTGCGCCAGCCGGAGATAGGCTTCGTTGACGAGCGCGGTGGCCTGCAGCGTCTGCCCCGGCCTTTCGCGCGCCAGGTAGAGCCGCGCCAAGCGACGGAGTTCGTCGTAGACGGCCGGCATGACATCGGGCAGATCCAGGGAGCCCGACCGACTCGAGCCGGGGGGCTTTCCAGACGGCGCTTGCCGGGTCATGGCACTCCGCGCTCGCGCTTGCCGGCGCGGGACTGCCCCGCGCCGGCAGCTCCGTTTCGCATAGACTATACGATGACGGCGGGACGGAGACGAGGGAAAATGCAAAGGCGCGGCTTGCGGAATCCGGGTCCTGCCCCTTCTCGGCCGCCGGGTCACGCTCTGGGCGGGCAGAATCGGCGGCAACGCCCGGAAACTCATATGGCATGCGGGGCTTATTGCTTGCAAAACCGCCGGGAAACGAACAAAGATTGGTGCCGTTCGGCATCCATGGGAACGATCAATTGTAGATTCAGCTTGCTCATCCCGGAGGGTATATCCCCATGCGGAACAGCCTTGCCGCAGTAGTTGCGCCGCGCGCGGTTCCCGATTCGGGGGCAGTGTCGGGGCACGGTTTCGGTACCGCCCCGGTCTTTCTCGCCGCGATCAGCACGATCCTCGGCGCGATCCTGTTCTTGAGGTTCGGTTATGCGGTGGCCCACGCCGGACTCGCCGGTGCGCTCGCGGTCATCCTCCTGGGCCACATGGTCACGGTCCCGACGGCGCTCGCCATCGCGGAAATAGCTACCAACCGCAAGGTGGAGGGCGGAGGCGAGTATTTCATTATCTCGCGCTCCTTCGGGATGACCATCGGCACGGTCGTCGGCCTGAGCCTGTATCTTTCCCAATCGATCTCGATCGCCTTCTACATGATCGCCTTCGCCGAAGCCTTCCGCCCTCTGGCCCCCTGGATCGAGCGTGCGTTGCACGTCGGCTTCGATCCGCGGCTGATCTCCCTTCCGGCCGCAATCACGGTCCTGGCGCTGGCGATCACGCGCGGGGCCGCACTGGGCGTCAAGGCACTGTATGGTGTGGTCGCCACGTTGGGGCTGTCACTGGTGCTGTTCTTTCTCGGCAGGCCGCTCGAGGGGTTCGATCCGGCATCCTTGAGACTGACGGCGACGGTGGCGAATCACGATCCCTTCGTTCTGGTCTTCGCGATCTGTTTCCCGGCGTTCACCGGAATGACGGCGGGAGTCGGCCTTTCGGGCGATCTTCGGGAGCCCAAGAAATCCATCCCTGCCGGTACGTTGCTGGCCACGTTCGTCGGGTTGGTGGTTTACGTGGCCGTCGTAATCAAGCTGGCCTTTTCGGCAGCCCCGGAGGCGCTGGCCTCGAACCAACTGATCATGGCGGACATAGCTCTCTGGGGTCCGATCGTTCCCATCGGGCTGGCTGCGGCGACACTAAGTTCCGCCATCGGTTCGGTGCTCGTGGCGCCGAGGACGCTCCAAGCCCTCGGCGGGGACGGCGCGCTTCCCTGGAAACGTTTCAATGGATGGATCGCGCGCGGAGTGGGCCGGGTCAACGAACCCCGCAACACAACCCTGATCACCGCAGCCATCGTGATTGTGATTGTGGCGCTCGGGAACGTCGATATCGTGGCGCGCCTGATATCGATGTTTTTCATGGTCACCTACGGATCGCTGTGCGCCATCAGCTTCCTCGAGCATTTCGCAGCCCGCCCCAGTTATCGTCCGGCCTTCCGGTCCCGCTGGTATGTAAGCCTTCTCGGAGCGCTGACCTGTCTGTTCATGATGTTCCAGATGGATCCCCTTTTCGCCGTGATCGCGATCCTTGCGATGTTCCTCCTGTATCGATGGGTTTCGCGCGCGGCCGCTGAAAGGAACGATCTGGCGGAAATGTTCGAAGGAGTGATGACCCAGCTCAGCCGGCACATCCGGATCCGGCTGCAGTTGCGCGTGCAGCGCCGCAAAGGCGGTGAGTGGCGCCCTAACGTCCTGATGGTGAATTCCAGGACGTTCGATCGCCAATCCCCGCTGCAGCTGATGCGCTGGATCTGCGATCGCTACGGCTTCGGGACCTATCTCCACTTCATCGAAGGAGGCCTGAGTGCCGAGTCATGGGTGGAAAGCGAGCGCATCAAACGCCGCCTGCGCAAGATGGCGCGGCTGCAGGCGGGAGGCGTATACATGGACACCATCGTGAGCCCGTCGCTCACCTCGGCTTTTGCCCAGAGCCTCCAGATCCCAGGCCCCTCGGGCCTCGAACACAACAGCGCCATGTTCGAGTTTTCCATGCACGACGGCTCCCAGGCGATGCACGACATAGTCGAGAAATGCCTGTTCGCTCACAGCGCCCGCATGAGCCTGATGGTGCTGCGGCATGGGGATTTTCACTTCGGCGCGCGCAAGACGCTCGACGTCTGGCTCACATGGAACGACCGCGACAACGCCAACCTCATGATTTTGCTGAGCTATATCATCCTGGGGCACAGGGACTGGGCGCACGGCGAAATCCGCGTGTTCGCCGCCCTGCCGAGCGACCAGGTGGAGCACAAGCGCCAGGATTTCCGGAAGCTCGTGGCTGAAGGGCGCATCCCGATTTCGGAAAAGAATATCCGCTTTCGGGCCGTCGACGATCTCGACTCCTTCCACAAGCTCGTGGCAAGACTTTCGGCGGACAGCGATCTCGCGGTCTTCGGATTCGACGTCGAAGGGCTGAAGGAAAGGGGGGCCCAGGTGTTCGCCAACCATCCTGCATTGCGCGACGTTCTGTTCGTCAACGCAGCGCATGAGATCGCCATCGATTGAAGACCTTCGACTCCTGAAGAAACGCCGTCGGCCGGGACAGGCCGGGAAAAACTTCAGGGGGCCCTGCAGCCCCCTGTGAAGATATTCCGATCGGGATTATGAGTGCTGGTTGCGGGGGAAGGATTTGAACCTCCGACCTTTGGGTTATGAGCCCAACGAGCTACCAGACTGCTCCACCCCGCGACTGCAGGATGGATTATAGAATCCGCCCCCGGGCGAGTCAAGCGCTACCTCGCAGGAGCGTTTCCGGCCGGGCGCAGCCGCCTGCCGCCCGCCCGGATCGCGATCAGAGATACTCCTTGATGCGCCGGGCCACTCTGCGACAAGCCGCTTCCAGCCTGCCGACCTCCGCGTCGCCGTGGGCCGTGGAAACGGCTCCGTGGCCGTGCAGCAGGTGCACGTCCTCGAGCAGAAACGCCTGGTGAGCCACCCTTTCGCCCAGGACGGTGTCGGCAAGCGCCGGGTCGAACAGTTCCTCGGGCCGGTCGGGACGCGCTCCTTCCTTGTAAGGGAAATGCAGGTAGAACAGGGAGCTGCCGGCAATGGCGGCGTTTCCCCGGCCGGTGCAGTATGCGTATATGCCCTCCCCGGCGAATGTGTCCTCGAGGGCCCTGCGCACCTTCTCCCCCGTGGCGGCGATCCTGGGATAGATCTCGGCCTCGTTTTCCACAAGATAGCTCATCATGGTCTTCGCGGCCAGCAGCGATGCCGGATGCGCCGAGTAGGTCCCGCCCGAGAAGCTGACTTTGACCTTGGCCGAACGGCTCGCCAGCTCCATGATGTCGGCCCGCCCTCCGACGGCTGCAACGGGCATCCCTCCTCCCATCACCTTCCCGAAGGTTGTAAGGTCCGGCTGGATGCCGTACAGCCCTGCGGCATTCCCGGCCCGGAAGCGGAAGCCGGCGATCACCTCGTCGAAGATCAGCACGACGCCGTGGCGTTCGCTCAGCGCGCGCGCGGTGCGCAGGTACTCGGGCGCGGCGGGCATCATGCCGCCGGATCCGATAAAGGGCTCCACGATGAAGCAGGCGAGCGCGTCGCCGTGGCGGCGGAAATCGCGCTCGAGCGCCTCCACATCGTTGAAGCCGGTGACCACGACATTCTCCGTGATCGCCGGCGGGAGGCCGGCGCTGTCGACGTGCTGGTAGCCGACGGTACTCGGAGGCTGGAAGCCCACTCCTTTGAGCCCCCAGGGATGTGCGCCGTGCCAGCCGCCCCCGACCTTCATCACGCATTCGCGCCCCGTATGGGCGCGCGCAAGCAGGATGGCATACATGGTGGCCAGCGAACCGCTGGTCGTGAACCGCACGCGCTCGCACCCCGTGCGCCGGCAGAGAATCTCCGCAGCCTCCACCTGCAGGCGGTCGGGATACCCGGTCTGCAGGCCGAATCCTTCCTGAAAGGCTCCGGCCAGGGATTCGGACACTACGGCCGGATTGTGCCCGAGGATATTGGTGAAATGGCCCTGCCAGAAATCGAGAATCCTGTGGCCGTCTTCGTCCACGACGTAGGCTCCCGATGCGGAGGTGATGCGCGGCGGAAAGGGGGGGACGAAGCGCAGCGTGTGGTTGACGCCGTCGACCATGCAACGCTTCGCCCTCTCGGCCAGTTCTCCGCACCTGGGCGACCGCTTGCGATACTCTTCCTCGATGACGGCCAGCAGCCTGCTGTAGTCTCTCTCCTTTTTCATGAGTGCCTCCGCAGACGGAAGTCGAAAAATGTGAGAAACGCACATTATCGTTTCCGCCGCCGGTTTTCAACGGATTCCGTGCCTGCGCGCACGCCGATTTCCGGTTGCGCCCGGCGGGATTCGAGCGGCCGGCGACCGCGGGTTCGCAAAACCTTGGCGATCCGCCGCGGGCGCCGCGGATTCAGTCCCTCTCGAAAAAGTAGAAGGTGCGCAGGTGCCCCTCGTCCTCGGCCACCCAGAAGTCCGTGGCCGCGTAGCCCTTCCTGAAGTAGGCGCGGAAAACCTGGCGCATCTTGCCCTGCCATTCCAGGGCAATCCCCAGGTTCCGGCTCTTGATGTCGGGCAGATTGTAGGGGATCTCGAAAAGCACGCGGTCGGCGTCGAAATCCGGCTTGACGTGCGAGCAGGTCATCATGGCCGGAGCAATTTCTTCGAGTCGGTTGATGACCGGGAAGCGCTTGAGCTCCTTGCGCAGCTCGAGCCGCGGCGGTCCGGTTTCGAGTCGCGCTTCGACCTGCCGGTCCGTCAGGTTCCAGCGCGCCATGATCCGGTCGGTCGGCAGGCCCTTGTCGAGGATGCTGGTGGTCTCGCCGTAGTAGTTTTCGCGGTATGCCTCGGCGCGCGCGCCCAGCTTTCCCAGGTTGAAGTAGGCGTTCAGAGGCTGCATGGGATCGAAAGTCCAGGCGATGGTGCGGATCTTGCGCTTGAGGACCTCCTTGCGCTGGGCCAGCTTCAGTTTGAAGCCGACATCGAAATTGCGGTAGGCCTTGCGCACGCCCAGCAGGTAGGAGTAGTGGATGGGCTCGCCGCCGAGCACGCCCATGATGCTGGAGACGAAGCCGATCATGTCGCCGAGATTGTTGTAAGCGGCCAGCGACAGACCTCCGTGGTGGTCCGCGGCGAGCAGGAAAAAGGCGGGCACAATCTCGATGTCCTGGCAGGTCCAGACCTCGCGCTGGATTTCCATGCAGGCGGCGTAGTCGTCGAGCGTGCGGAACGGCCCGATGTGAACCTTGATCTCGTCGCGTCTTCTCTTGCGCCTGCCCGGGCTCATACGGTCCCCTCCTTCGCTTGTGCGCCTTGCTGCGGCGCGCGGGCCGCACGCGGACGAGCCGGATTATACATCAGGGATGCACGCCCGGACACATTGCGATAGAGCCTGACGGGGCATGCCTCAGTGCGAGATCTCCGTCCAGCCGCGCCGGTTCAGGTCCCGGACGAGAAAACCCGCGGCCGCGCCGGCACCGGCGAGCAGCAGGCATCCGTGGCGCAGGTCGCCGAAGATCAAAGATCCGATGCCGAAAAGCGCTGCATAGACCAGCACGACGCCGGCGAGCCAGTCCAGCCACAACCGCGCCACTCCGGCATCGGCGCGCACCTCCGGGGCCAGCCGCGCAACCGGGCGCCACAGCGCGCCGCCGGGACGCACCCGGCGATAGAACTCCACCAGGCGCGCCGTGTCGGTCGGGCGCGTCAGCCGGGTCACGGCCAGCCAGGCCAGGGTGGTGAAGCCGACGATGTAGTACAGGGAAACGGGGAAGGCGATATCGGTGCGGAACTTGATGTACGAATAGGCGACGAACGGGGCGACCATGGCGGCGATTTCGCTCCAGGCATTGATGCGCCACCAGTACCAGCGCAGGATCAGCACCAGTCCCAGGCCGGCGCCGCATTCGATGATGAACTCCCACGCTCCCGAGATGCGCTCCATCATGCCCGTGATCGCAACGGAAAACGCCATGACCAGAACGGTGGTGACCCGCGCCGCAGCCACCAGCTCGCGCTGGGAAGCGCCGCGCCGGACGAAACGGCGGTAGAAATCGTTGATCACGTAGCTGCTGCCCCAGTTCAGCTGCGTGGCCACGGTCGACATGTAGGCCGCGAAAAAGGCCGCCACCAGCAGGCCGAGAAGGCCTTCAGGCAGGTGATCGCGCATGGCATAGACGTACCCCAGGCGCTTCTGCTCCGGCGGCAGTCCGGGATAAAGGACCAGAGTCGCCAGGCCCACCAGAATCCAGGGCCAGGGCCGGATGCAGTAATGAGCCACCTGGAACCACAGGGTGGCCAGAAGCGAATGCTTTTCGTCCTTCGCCGACATCATGCGCTGCGCGACGTAGCCTCCTCCGCCGGGCTCGGCCCCGGGATACCAGGAAGACCACCACTGGACGCCCACATAGGCCAGAAAGGCCGAAAGCGACATGGCCATGGCGCCCGCCGCACCGCCGCTACCGGCCTCGCCGATCAACGGCGTGAAGCGCAGCGACCATGCGGGCAGCCGGGCCTGCAGGCCGGCGATTCCGCCCACCTGCGGCAATCGGAGAACGACCAGAGCCAGCGCGACCGTCCCCCCCATGGCAATGACGAACTGAAACAGATCCGTCACTGCCACTCCCCAGAGCCCGGAGAGCGCGGAGTAGAGCGCCGTGATCACGAGGGCGGCAACGACATACAGGTGGACCCGATCCCGGGGCACGCCGAACATCCCCTCCAGGATGGAAGCCATCGCCAGGTTGACCCACCCCAGGATGACGCAGTTGATGAAGAGCCCGAGATAGAGCGCGCGGAAGGCGCGCAAGAAAGCGGCGGGTTTCCCGGAGTAGCGCAGCTCCGTGAACTCGAGATCCGTCAGCACGCCCGCCCGGCGCCACAGGCGGGCGAAAAAGAAAACCGTCAACATGCCGCCGAGAAGGAAATTCCACCACAGCCAGTTTCCGGCCACGCCGTTGCGCGCCACCAGCTCGGTGACCGCCAGCGGAGTATCGGCGGCAAACGTGGTCGCCACCATGGAAGTGCCCGCCAGCCACCACGGCAGGCTGCGGCCGGAAAGGAAAAACTCGTCCATGCCCCGCCCCGCGCGCTTCGAATAGTAGATGCCGATCAGGGCGCTGCCGAGAAAATAGGCGAGCACGATGGACCAGTCGATTCGGCTCATCGAACCTCCCCAACAACCTGCGTGTTGTGCCCATCTCCATACAGCACGCAGGCCGGCAAGGCAACGAAAATGCGGATTGACCCCGGGTGGCCGGGACCATAGAATCACGCGGTGCGCCGCCCGGATCGGGGACGCTGCAGCGCAGGGCCGGCCGGCGCCGTGAAAGCGAGAAAACGCCGGGGCTGCCCGCCCGCGACGGAGTCGCCTTGGAACCCTTCGCCTACTGCCGCAGCAAGCTTCATTGCGAGCATGTACCCGTGGCCGAGATCGCGCGCAGGGTCGGCACGCCGACCTACGTTTACAGCCAGACGGCCATCGAGGAGCGCTTCCGCGAATTCGACCGCGCCTTCGCGGCGGTGCCGCATCTGACATGCTACGCGGTCAAGGCCAACTCCAACCTGGCCGTTCTCAGCCTGCTGCGGCGCCTGGGAGCCGGTTTCGACATCGTCTCCGGAGGCGAGCTGCTGCGCGTTCTGGCGGCCGGCGGCGATCCGGGCCGGGTGGTTTTTTCGGGCGTGGGCAAGAGCGCAAGCGAGATCGACCTCGCTTTGCGCCACGACATCCTTCAATTCAACGTGGAATCGGAGGCCGAGCTCGAGGTGATCCAGGAGCGCGCCGGAGCTCGGGGAAAGGTCGCCAGGGTCGGCCTGCGAGTGAACCCGGACGTGCGCGCCGAGACCCATCCCTATCATTCGACCGGCATGCTCGAGCACAAGTTCGGCGTGCCCTTGGAGCGTGCGCCGGCCCTGCTGCGCAAGGCCGGCCGCATGCCCCACCTGCAAGTCACCGGCATCGGCTTTCACGTCGGCTCCCAGATCACCCGTCTCGACCCGTTTGTCGAGGCCTTGAAGCGCCTCAAGGGCCTCCTTTCCGGACTGCGCGCGCCGGGCATCGCGATCGGGCACCTGGACGTGGGCGGCGGGCTGGGCATCACCTACAAGGATGAGATGCCGCCGCGGCCCGAGGCATATGCCGAAGCCATCCTGCAATTGGCGCGTGACATGAATTGCCAGCTCCTGCTCGAACCGGGCAGGGCGATCGTGGGCAACGCGGGCATTCTGCTGACGCGGGTTTTGCGCACCAAGCGCAGCGACGGCAAGAATTTCATCATCGTCGACGCCGCCATGAACGACCTGATCCGCCCCAGCCTGTACGGGGCCTACCACCGCATCGTGCCCGGAACCGTCTGCCGGCGGCGGCACCATGTCTACGACGTCGTGGGCCCGGTCTGCGAAACGGGGGACTTCCTGGCGCGCGACCGCGAAATGGCGGCGGTTCGGCCGGGCGACCTCCTGGCCGTCATGAGCGCCGGCGCTTACGGCTTCGTTTTCGCCTCCAACTACAATTCGCGACCGCGCGGCGCCGAGGTTCTGGTGCGTGGCCGCCGCTTCAAGGTGATCCGCAGGCGGGAGAGCTTCGAGGACCTCGTGCGCGGCGAAAGCCGCAGCCCGCTGTGAAGGTGCGCCGCCGGCAGACGGTTCCGGGCACGATGCGGTGGTAGGCCCCGTACAGGCTGGGGCGGATCAGGTCGTTCATGGCGGCGTCGACGATGATGAAATTCTTGC
>Ga0129301_1000090_pt1 | contig 42822 bp, 41 predicted proteins | sample ConPoolayeHmetaG_FD_94489 | JGI IMG/M metagenome (GOLD analysis project Ga0129301, IMG submission 94489) | Hot spring microbial mat communities from California, USA to study Microbial Dark Matter (Phase II) - Cone Pool mat layer H metaG ...
ACCTAATGCCCACCATAATAGAAGCAGTAAAAGTTTACGTAACACTTGGCGAAATCACAGATGTGCTTCGAAAAGTTTACGGAGAATATAAAGAACTAATCATAATCTAGGAGTGCGAAGCAAAATGCAAAGTAAGAAGAAAATTAGGGTTTTGATCGCTAAGCCAGGACTTGACAGCCACGATAGAGGCGCCAAAGTTGTAGCCCGAGCTTTAAGAGATGCAGGAATGGAAGTAATCTATACCGGATTAAGGCAGACACCTGAACAGATTGTTGAAACAGCATTACAGGAAGACGTAGATGTTATTGGACTAAGCATCCTTTCAGGCGCACATAAAGCACTATTCCCAAGAATAATAGAGCTGCTAAAAAAGAAGGGCTTAACAGACGTGATGGTCTTCGCTGGAGGAATAATACCAGAAGAAGACGTTGCCGAACTAAAGAAAATGGGAATTAGAGAGATTTTTGGACCGGGAACCCCAACAGAGAAAATAATAGATTATGTACGGGAAAATGTTCAAAAATAGCTTAGAGTGCAAGAAAATTGTCTAAAAATGACGAACTAGTCAAAGGCATTCTGAGTGGAGACCGCAGAAGCATAGCAAAAGCAATAACAATCGTTGAGAATGATACAGCAGAAGCGCATAAACTAATTGCCACTATTTATCCGCATACGGGAAAGGCTCACATAATAGGATTAACTGGAGCTGGCGGTTCAGGAAAAAGCACACTTATCGAAAAAATTGCACGTGAATATAGAAAACGAGACAAAACGGTGGGCATTGTTGCGGTTGACCCTACAAGTCCATTCACTGGCGGAGCATTTTTAGGCGACAGAATCCGCATGCAGGAGTTAAGCACTGATGCAGGAATCTTCATCAGAAGCATGGCGACACGTAACTATGCTGGAGGAATAGCTAAGGCAACAAAAGACGCTGTTAAAATTTTGGATGCAGCAGGCAAAGACGTAATCATCGTCGAGACCGTTGGGGCAGGACAGTCAGAAGTTGAAGTAATGAAAGTGGCTCAAACAATAATTGTCATTCATGCACCAGGTTTAGGAGACGAAATTCAAGCTATAAAAGCGGGGTTAATGGAAATCGCTGACATTTTTGTCGTTAACAAGGCGGATAGGGAAAATGCTGACAAAGCAGTTATTGACATTCAAGCGATGCTTCAATTAAACAGTACGAAAAAAGCGTGGAGACCTCCAGTTCTTAAAACAGTGGCTTTAACGGGCGAAGGTTTGCCTCAGCTTATGGAAGCTTTGGAAAAGCATAAAGATTTCTTATTGCGAGAGTCTAAATTGGAAAGAAAAATAGAAAAAGTTGAAGCTGAATTCTTAGAGGCACTTGAAGAAAAAATAACTAATGTAATATTAGAAGAACTTAAAGAAGACGGAAAATTCAAGGAGCTTTTGAAGCAAATTATTGAAAGAAAAATTGATCCAGTATCAGCTGCTGAAAAACTCCTGAACGAGAAATTTAAAAAACAACATTAAAAGAAGTGGAAATTATTGTCAAAACTTGAGAAGGGACTTGTACAGGTTTATACAGGGAATGGGAAAGGTAAAACTACTGCTGCTTTTGGACTTGCGTTAAGAGCTATAGGCAGAGGATTGAAAGTATACATAATTCAGTTCATTAAGGGCGGCTTTGACTATGGTGAGCTTTATGTTATAGATAAACTTCCAAATCTTCAACTGAAAGCCTTTGGCAGAGGTAAATTTATAACTCAAAAACCACCTGCGCAAGAAGATATTAAACTGGCTGAAGAAGCATTTCAGCTAGCCAAAGAAGTTGTCAAGAGGGGGCAATATGACATGGTAATTTTAGACGAAATTAATGCCGCTTTAAACTTGAAATTGATAAGCCTTGAGGAAGTTTTAGAATTAATTAAGAATAAGCCAGAACATGTTGAACTTGTTTTAACAGGACGCAACGCACCGCAAAGAATCATTGAGGCTGCTGACTTAGTTACAGAAATGACAGAAATTAGACATCCTTTCAACAAGGGATTCCAAGCAAGAAAAGGAATAGAATATTAAGCAAATGGAAACATAAAAATGTCAAAAACTGAAAACGAAAAAGATGAAAAAAAGTTTTCAGACGTGCTTAAAATATCATGGGTGAAATCGTCTCTAATTCTAGGAGCTGTAATAATCACCATAAGCATAATTATACTCTTCCTTATGAAATACTTCAACTTCGGCAGCTCCCAACTGTTTTCTGACACTAAGGCTTTCGTTAATGAATATGGGCTTGTCGGGATTTTTTTCGCAACCATATTAGCCGGAACAATAATCCCATTAGGAAGCCTTGCGTTGGTTGCGGCTGCAGCACTTTTGGGAGTACCTCCGCTTCCTTTAGTCTTGGTTGCCACAACTGGATTTACAATAGGCATGATTATTAATTACGTATTAGCTTGCAAGTTAGGCAGACCCTTCGTTATAAAAAAGCTATCACCAGAAAAACTAGAGGAAATTTCGGGTTTGTGGGGAAAATGGGGTTGGATTCTATACACGATATTTGGGTTGATTCCAGTTTTGCCCGTTGAGTTCCTCTCACTTATTTGTGGATTGCTGAAAACACGGTTGGATATTTTTCTGATTTTATCGTTTATTCCACGCTTCATAGTTTTTGCAATTTTAGCTTATTTCGGAGAATACGCTGGTGTTTGGATGGGAATAGCATAGTGTCAAATAACTTAACTAGTCTCTAACGTAACAAAACGCAAAAGAACCATAAACATCGTAACCGCCTTGTTTATTTTCTGATCGGCGACGGAATTGCTATCAATGTTTGAGTTCGATGTACGCCCTTAATTCGTTGAATGTGTTCAATGATCGCTCCCAAATCATTAACCTTAGTAAACTCGGCATACACTACAACGTCAAATTGTCCAGCAACAGCATGTGCTTTCTTGACGCCTTCGATTTTCAAAGTGACTTCGGCAACTTGCCAAATCATGCCAGGCTTTGCATTTATCAAAATATAGGCTTCCACAATGTATTCCTCTATGCATAGATTCTGTTGGTTTAAATATAAAAATCTGAAAATATTCACTTACAAAAGATTATGCTTATAGTTGCATCAGCAACATTTTTCTTTAACTGATATCACAATTAATATGGAGACATGCATCACGGTTAAATTTGACGTGAGTGATGGGGTTTCAGCGGGTATAGGGTTAGCCATGGGATTGACGATGGCGCAGTATATTTCTCAAGCCATGAAGCCTCAAGGAAAAAAAGAAGTTATTGTATGCTTGAAATGTGGTTTTAGGAATTCTGTTGAAAACAAGTTTTGTGGACAATGCGGCAAGGCATTATATCCTTCTTCGCCAACCCAATGTCCAAGATGTGGCAACTTTGTACCTTTAAATAACTATTGTGGAAGATGTGGATACCTGCTTAGAAAAACGGAAACAAAAAAGAAAAGGAGAAAATAATGGTTTTTAGCCTAGTTTTTCGCCGCAGTTGCCACAGAATTTTGTTCCGACAGGATTTTTTGTGTTGCATTTTGGACAGGTAATTTCTGCTCCAGTCGCCGTTGCCGGCTGGGTAAGTGGAGCGCCGCAATTTCCGCAGAACTTCATTCCAGCTGGATTTTCAGTTTTGCATTTTGGACATGTAACCTTCGGTGTTGGCATCAAACTTGCACCGCAGTTTCCGCAGAATTTGGTTCCGACAGGGTTTTTTGCGCCACAGTTTGGACAGATTACAACTTGCTGAGCTTGTTGAGCTTGAGCTTGCTGCATTTGCTGAGCCATCATGTAAGGCATGGTTAAGCCCATTCCAGCGCCTAAACCTGCAGCAGCTGCACCGCCACCTTCAGAACCTTTAAGTTCAGTTGCTGTTTCCTTCATGTATTGCATCATCATGGCTTGAGCGCCCATTCCAGAAGCGAATCTTCTTGCTTCCTCTGGAATCTTGACGCCTTCGAATACGCAGTCTATGACTTTCAAGCCAACTCTTGCGGCTTCGTCGCTTATTTTTAATGTTACCTTATCTGTTGTTGCGTCAACGTTCTTTACAACTGTGAAAATGTCATGGCTGCCGAACTCATTTATTATGCGTTCGTTTATGAAACCTCTAATATAATTTTCAACGTCTCTTGAAGTGCTTGCTCCACGGTTGCCGAAGAATTCTACAACGAAAAGTTTTGGATCTTCAACCTTATAAAGCATGTAGCCGAAAAATCCAAGTTCAGCTTGATATTTTATGTCGCCACTAGGTGCAGAATAAGCCGTACCGCCAAAGTTTGCTCTAAACTGGCTGTTGCTAACAAAAACAACTTCACACTCGAAAATGTCGCCTATTATGCGTAATGCTTTCAAGGCACCTGTCAAAAGTGGAATATTATTACTTGTAATAGTGTGTCTTCCAGGTCCAAAAACATCATAAGCTTTACCATCACGGAAGAAAACAGCCCATTGATTCTCTTTAACTATAACTTGGCTTCCGTATTTTAATGAAAGTTTAGGAAATCTGTAAGCTATGTCTTCTGCTCCAGCATAGTCCCATGCAACTTTTTCAATAACAGGCATCCTAGCCTACACCTCCAAGGGTCTAAACTTTTTCTTTCTTTCATCCCATTTAGACTCAAAACCAAGTATTAAGGATTTAATGTTTCTAGCCTTTGCTTGTGCATCAGTCCAATTTTCAGCTTGACTATCACTGTAAAGTTCTTCAATTGCCGCGATTAATGTTTGGATATCCTGGTTTAGAGCTTTATCATAATCGAATACCCGAGTTAATTCAGTTTCTCTTATGTGTCCCTTCCTATCCATTAAACCCGCGTAGCCATAATCCGCTCTGTTAACTTTTTCGGCGACTCTGTCCATTATTTGTATTACTTTTTTGAAGTCGTCATTTGCTTTTCCAGCGTTTATTGCTGCGAGATAGATCTCTTCCCATTTATGGCGTAAGCTTCTGAAGTCAGCATAATATAAGTCTCGAAGTTTTTTATCTAGTTCTCGCAGGTCTTCTTTTGTTGCATATCCTAAGCCGAACACGTTTTGGATTTTTGCAAGTAATCCTTGTTTATCTTTCACTTTTTCTAATGTGTCTTTTTCAGACATTTTTCAACTTCCTATTTGATTTTGAATAGGGGTCTTCCTCCCCCTAAAACTTTGCCCTCACAACCGTCTACGGCTATAACGTAATTTTCTCCCTTCAACGTATAATGCACAAACCAAACAGGTGCATGTACAAGCTCCGCTTCTCCAAGAACCACATTTGTGCTGCATGTTTCAAGCGTATCCACTTTGCCGCTTGCGATAAGGCGTTCTTTGGCTTCAACTTCAGTTCTTATTTTTGCTTTAGCCTCTTCCTCATTGAGTTCAATGTTAAGGAATTCAGCATCAGGAGAAAGCTTACCAACGTCGAAGGGAATTTTCCTCGCAGCTGGCACATCATAATAATTTATTTCACTAATCATTGTTCGCCTAGCTAATGTTGGCCAAATGTAAGTGTTCGAAAATGAATACGAAACCCTTTGAGGTTTCCTGTCTTTTTGTTGCGTCTCAGCATAAGCCTTAGCTCCTGCGAGAACCAGTTTCCCAAATTTTTTCAGTCCACTTGCTCTTTTGTCAGTAACAGCTTCCTCTGCCTGATGGATTTCACTCATGATTCCTGAACCTGTTACGCCTCTTAGAAATGTGTTTGTGTTTGCTGGGCAAACCCAGAAAGGAACATAGCGGAGTTTCACGTTTGTTATTGACGCTTCTTTTGAGACACCTACTCTGAATAAGCCTTTATCCATGTATTTTTGAGCTGCTTCAACTGCTTGTTGAGCGAAGAGCCGATTCTCTAACATGCTGTGCCGTTTTATTTCTTCTCTGGTAGCAACAGCTATAGTGAAACCACAATATCGGCATGTAATTATCAAGTCTTCTTGTGTCACACTAAGTGGAGCACCGCATCTTGTACAATTTGCGGGTGGAGGCTGTGTGGGCTGTGGAGTGGGAGGAGGTGAGGATTGGAGAGTTGTTTGCGATTGAATTGTTGGTGCCGAAGGCATTGTAGGCAGTGTTGGAATTGGCGGCAGTGCTTTTGTTTCCGTATGACTCTTGAAGGCTTGAGGATTTTTGGCAGATGCCAAAATAGTGTCTTCAACAATAAACCATGCTTCTTCATTATCATCTCTTATACCAGAAACAATAAAGTCGTCTGGAACACCTTTCACGCTTATGGTTTCTTTTGCTCCAAACATTCCGGACTTTTTGTACTCAATTAGAAAGCTTGTTTCTCCTGTGAGCACACGTTCTATTTTATAGCCCTGCTTTTCCATGCTCGATTTCAACTTTTCCAATAAGGCTTTAATTTCGACACCAAGTCCTTGGTAACGAGCCATATGTTATTCACCATGTCTAGAATCTTCTCGTTCCCTGAGATGCTTGTCTCGCCTCATCACTGTATCTTCGATTCCAAACTTCTTCAAGATTGTTGCCACATCTTGGACAAGCTTTCACTGGTTCAGATAGTGGCTGCATTATAAAGCCACAACCACCATATTGACTAAGACATTCAATAATATAAGGAAAGTTAATCATAGGCTTCACCTCATGTGTCAAATCAGGTCTACCTTGAACAGCTGCAACTCCTTTCACTTTTACTTCTAATTCAGTAAACGGGTCTGACCTTGAATATTGTGGAATGTCTATCTGGAAAGGCTGTTCATAATGTTGCCCTTTAGCTAATTGAACTGGACCTCCAATTGGGATTTTTCTTGTTTCAAGTGGTGAACTGGAATTGAAGCTGCTGAAACCTTTTTTCCATTTAACTTTTCTATTGCCGCCAAATTCCAACCTAAACTCGGTGATTGACATGTCCTCTAGGGGATCTATAACCATTCGACCAGTGAGTTTATCTGTATATTCATATGCGACTTCATCTAGTTTTAGCTCTATATTTGCTTTTGGTGCAGAAAATTTTTTAAATAATCCCATTTTCAAGCTTCCTGTAGGCAAAACATATTATTGCCTCAGCTAGGCTTTAAAATTTGTGAAACAATACGCTGTAGCATTTTGTATTAACAATTTCTTAAAAATCAATTGAAGAGTATCATTTATTTTTAAGCTATAATTAGCGGATACATTTCTTTTGTCACAAATTCCAAATATCTTTCTTTATCAGCTAAATTGAAAATAGTAACAGATGCATCGCGTGTTACGCCAACAACATAACCGTACTCCTTAGACCTTGCCACCACATACCATAAGTCGCCGTGCTTACAATAATCTTCGAAAAGTGAAGTATTTATCAAATCTGGTCCATAAAGTGACAATTTATTCACATTTGGAATGTCAACATTGTCGAAAAAGGTTATTTTCGTGTCTTCTGGATTCTTTAAATGAAACTCTCTCAGAATTTCAGGCGGAATCCTCGCTTCCACAATGCCGCCCATTTTCTCGAAGAGAATTTCGCTAAGCTTGTTTGCTATAAAATTGGCTATGCGCTTCTTCTCGACAACTGTCAAAAATGTAACATTTTCCCTCTGGGCGAAGCTAAAAAGAGCTTCAACAGTGCGAGGTAATGGCGCAACTTTGCCTCTGTGGAACACGTGAATCATATAATCATGCGAATAAACGCCTCTAACCATGTTCTCCTTTGGTTTTGGCAATAACCCAACAACTTCGGTCATAAGCGTAAACTTATAATCACCTTCCTCATGGGAATCTTCTGTGCGATAGCCCTCAAGCCTTGAAGCAATTTCAGCTACAGAAAGCGGTTCTGAAAGCCTAAAGAGTTTACCAGCAACAACCATACTTCCACCTAATTTTGAATATAGGATATCTGCTAAAGAAGTTTAAGATTAATTTAACTTAACTTTTTCTTTCTCACCCAGTTTTTCGACTTATCTCCTCAATGTCTTTACAGGCACATTAAGCAAATAGCCTCATCGACTCCACGAACAGATTCCTCTTAATAGATCTTATGTCATAATGTCGCCAAGCACTTTTGCTTTGCAAGAATACCGCAGTAAAAATCTTGCTCTTAAACCCTCCACGCCACAATAAAAACAAGTTTGAGTTTATAATGCTTATATCACTCTTTCAACCTAAAGTTCTCGACAGCCATGAGCTACATACCAGAACAAGTTAAACTATGCCTAAAAGATTTAATTGGCAGATTGAAAAAACATGGAGTAAAATATGTAGTTGTAGGAGCTATACCACTACATTTTTATGGTAGACCCAGAACGTCAGCAGACATAGATATCGTAATTGTCTCGCACATAGAGAAAGGGAGATTGCACACAATTTTAGAGAACAGGTACGCTCTCTATTATGAGGGAAAAATTGTGCTAAAGTTTATTGACAATGTGACTAGAACAGGAGTAGACATTCTTCTATCTTTAAGGACTGTTGGGCTAAGTCAAGAATCCTTAAAACGCATTAGAAAAGTGAAAGTTGACAATTTAACAATAACTATTCCATGTCCAGAAGATTACATAATAACTAAATTGAAAGCGAGAAGACCGGACACATTTGATTTTTCAGATATAATGTCTGTGCTATTAAATCTGCAGGACAAAATAGATTGGAAATACTTAACTAAAAGAGCCAAAGAGGAAAAACTGTCACATTTAATAGAATATTATAGAGAGGGGCTGAAATGGAAAATAAATTAAAGTCGCCTATTTATAATGAGGGAATGCTGTTTTGCCCTTATTGCAATTCTCCGCTCTTGACTATTGAAGAAACACATTTAAGGCTTAAATGCGCTGTCTGCCAAAAACCCCTCGGAAAACTCACAATGGCAACGTTAAAGAGAATGTTTGACGACTTTCCAAAAGAACTAGCTGAGGAATGGTTACTGGAGATGAGAGAACAAAGAAAATCCAGTTCAGTTTAACCTCTAACTAGTTAAATTCTCGCCATAATCGAAGCGCAGCTTCAATCATAAATTGCCTAATCGTTTTAATGAGCGTGTTTTACCGACTTTCTCCGCAAAATCCCCCTTTTTCTAAATAGAATGGTTAAAGTGTCCTCTTTCCTTCAATATTCTCTCAATTATTATTTCTAAACAGTCTTTCATCTCGTCTATGTATCTCAAGTAGACGTCGAGGGGTTTGTGCCAAAGGTCAGGGAATTTTCCCTTGAGTCCAGCATATTCCTTCAATGTGTAGGTTTTCTCAGGTGGGAAATTGCGTTTCAGGTCTTTTTCCATTGTCAGAACAAGGTCAAAATCACGCAGGTCAAGAGAATCTATTGATTTGGGGATATGATCGGCGAGCAAATCCATCCTAAAGTATCTTTTTATAGCTTCTCGGGCTTCCGGTTCAGCGTATGGGAGACTCGGATCACTGTTTGCTGCGGAGTCTGCAGACATTTCGTTTTCCAATCCTCGCTGTTTCAGAATCTGCTCAAAGATGGCCTTTGCCATCGGGCTTCTGCCAGTGTTTCCCAGGCACACAAATAGGACTTTCAAACTCTTTCTCTCCAAGGTTGCATACTAGCGATTAGCACCACATCCTATTTTTAGCGCGTGCGCTGAATTTTCATGAAGTTCGGTTTATGAAGGATCTTCAGGTCTGAGTATGCCATAACTTAAACGCTTAACCGCTTTGAATATGCATAAACTTGTGAAGATCCATATTAGAGCTGATAAAATAACCAAAGCTGAAGATTTGATTAGATATTTGTAGATGAATAAGTCAACCTCATTGAGTTTTGAAAGGGCTTCCAACATTCCAGGCTCTTTGGGCCAAGGGAATAAGGAACCGCTTGGAGTTGTTCGCCACCATGTTTCTTCATTCCAGTCCATGATGTGACTGGTTGCCACAGTGTAAGCCTTAAAAGTGTATGCTGTAAGATAAGCCGAACAGAGCGTTAGAACGATGGCTATTAAGACCCATTTATTCATGGATTTCACTCCTTTATCCCACAAAATATGAAGTAACACAAGGTTATAATTCTAAACTTTAGAACGAAGCAAGCGCTTATGATATTATGCTTAGTGCATGTGTTCCTAATAATAGGATTAGCTCTTAAACAAATAATCAAAGAATTGTGTTACTTGCCTTGGAAAAAGTGAGACACGGGATTTCCAAGCCATCTGAACAAGAATAAAGACATAGAAAGAATACGGCTTGAAACGAGATACATGAAGAAGCGAGAGAAGGACATTGGAAAGCAATTATCGATTTTTTCTGGTTTAATTTTGAGCTTATAAAAGCTTTGTTTGTTCGTTTTGGTTCGTTTCCTATTTAAAATCGCCGATTTTCCTCGAAGTTTTTGGCTTAAACTCTTTGTTATTGTTTCATTGGATTTCTTGCCTTTTGTTTTTCGCAATTTATTTGAACTTTTAGAAAAATCTTAAGTGACGTTAGCTTGGAGTATGACTGTTGATTGTGATGTTATACCTGAAGCTTTAGAGGTTGTTAAGCAGAAGTTGATGGAATATTTGGCTTTTGCAAATGTCACAAGAGAGGAAATTGATATCTTTTTTAAGATCGCTGTATCGCCAAATTGTGAATCAATGCATATCATTTGGAGAAAGCTCGTTCATCTGGTTAGGTTTGATGTTGCCGTTCCGTAGGATGAGCATTTTCATCGGAAAAGTAAGGTTTTAGTGGTTAAGGTTAAGACAGAAAATACGACGATTCTTAAGGGCTTAGAACAGGCAGAAGGCAAGTTTCAAACATTTCCAGTAGAACTAAAACAGTAATCGCGAAAATGCGTTGAGGATGAGAAAAACTTGTAAAGAGAATAATGGAAAACATTTTAGTAAAGAAACTTTTTTTCGAAGGTTATTTCGCTGCTTGCTGGGAAACCTCATATCTCACTAAGGAACCTGAATACTCTGGCAAGAGCTGGGCTGCAAAGCATCGGAGAAAATGGTTTCACGAGTATTTGGAGCATTTGCTGCACCAAGAATCAGGAAGAAGGATACACTTTATGCTTTGAAGATTTGTTGCCAAAACAAGTTACGAGAAGTCACTGAAAAAGGTAAATGTAAAGTTTCGTTTCAAATTCATTGTGGAAGCTATGGAGCTTTGAGTATGACAAAACTTTACATAGTGAAGGATGGAAAAGCAGTGCTTTCTAACCCGTATTGTCCAAGATGCTGCGTAGGCTTTTTGATGACGGATAAGGGTGAATGGTGGTCATGCGGAGACAGATACCATAAAAAGGCAGCGCGCGAGCTTTGTGCTAGTACCATTCTTGGCTGAACATGCGCTTTGGAGCTATTTGATTCCAACCAAAAGCGTAGAGGTACGCTCTTTTCTTCTAGAATTTAATTCCATAAGGCAAATAAGCGGAGTTGATCTAGTTTATAGATAACCAGGTTTCTGGCATCAAGTAGTCTCGGAGATAGGAGAGCCAAGAATGCGGAAAAAAACAGTCTGTGGAGTGCTTTTGACACTTATACTCTCAAACGTGATTGCAACATTATCTGCAATTCATCCTGTCAGTGGGCGAATATTGGCTGAAGAACACTCGACAGAACATTTGGACGTAATGACCTTGGAAAACGTCATTTTTTTGGATGACTACACAATTCAAGTGAAGATTCTGATGAATGTCTCTTCGCCACAATTGGCAGAATTGTATAGAAGGACGTTCTCAACTCCACTGAACGCAAGTGTTGGAGAAGAGATGCCAATACCGGAATACGCCACATCGAAAATCGAGGACGGACAAAACACTATTGACGTGTCGATACCAGTCAGGAACGAGTTTTACGAGTCAGTACTGAAGGAGCAATTGCTCTTGCTTGGATTATCAGTAGACGTATCTGATTCAAAGATGATTCCTCAGGGTCAGGAAAACGAATTCACTATCTTCATGGAGTGCACTGGTTCACCAGTAAACATGAACGTCACAACGACTGACTCTGGTCAGATGTGGGATATTGGCATGGGTCCCTTTAACGCGACGGGTATTACAGGGCTTCTTCTAACGAAGATTATGCTTACCCAGATGATGCTTGATTCCATGCGGGGCGAGTATTTGTATCATAATTCGTGGCAAACAAGGTTTGAACTGCCTGATGGCAGCACGATTCTCAATTCTTTTGATCTGGAAGACCGAATATGGTCGATTGATTTTGGCGGGGGTACATATTTCCATGCCGCCGTTTCATTGGAGGGAGAGTCGATAGTCGTTGTTGATGAAGACTTATTAATCTCAAAAAACAGTGTTGCGGCCAATCCGGAATACTTGGTTCAGTCTCTTTCAAACTACAAAGTCTTCACGATAAAGTGCTCCTTGCCTTATTTTCCATCAGGCAGCTCCAACATGAAGGGACCTACGTCGCTGAACACCAATTTTAATTTCGATAGGGATACAGGCTGGTTGCCACTTCGAGATATTCATTTACCGTACAGTTGCGCTAATCTGGATCTGGACTTGACCATTAGCCCGTCGTTTAGATTCGGTATGAAGATGGGATGGCAGTTCTATACTGATTGGTGTTTCCCTTTCATCCATCTTGACAAGTTATGGGCGCATGTGGAATTTGAGACACGAATAAACGTTACGTTTGAGGCAAATGCTAAAATCACCTATCAAAGAAAATGGCCTTTATACATTTTCAAGATTAGTTATCCTCTGCCAGGAATACCCGGATGGGTTGATTTTGTCTTCACAATCGATGCCAACCTCGACATAAAAGGCGAGATGTCATTTGTAGCCAAAGCTACAGTCCACGGCAAACTTGACGCTGGTGTCCGATGGACTGCAAATATTGGGTGGGAGCGTGTCTATGAACAGGAGTTGAAGGGACGTATTACCGACTTTGATTGGCAGCGTGCTATTGACATTTCAGTGACTCCGAGCATTAGTTTTCGACTTGCCCTGCTTTTCTACAGCGTTGCTGGTCCATACGTGGAGTTCAAGCTTTTTGTCACTATTGAGGAGATCACAGTGCTTTCTAACGGCACAATCAGCTGGCACTTTTGGGTTGGTTTTGACATAAATGCAGGAATTACCTTACAGGGCACGTTGCGTTCGATACTCGGATTAGGGGATTGGGAATGGCATCTATATGGGCAAACTATTTGGGAATTAAGAGACAGTTGGAGCCCTACATCTCCTCCACCGATTGAGAACCCTGCTCATGATCTGAGCATAGTTGGCTTTGCTTCATCTCCACCCATAGTTTTCACGGATACAATTGTTGACCTTAATGTAACCATCAGAAACGCTGGCACGGCCAACGAGACCTCAGACGTCACGATCCTGCAAAATGACGAAGTAGTTGAAATTCTCACAGACGTGTTTTTTGTCTCAGGAGGCTATGTTAGTCTCAATTTCACATGGAGCACTCTCGGTCTCCCACCAAGCGAGTATACATTGATGGCTATAGTGAAAAATGTAACAGACGAAACTCGTATCGAAGACAATGTGAAAAACCTCACCATCTATGTAGTCAAACGTAACGACATATCCCTGCTTGATGTTGCAGTGCATCCTGACAAGACATATCGCGGACGAAATGTTAATGTCACAATCAACGTCAAAAACCAGGGAGAGCTAGTCGAGGACTTTAATCTCACAGTCTATCTATGCAACAATACAATCCACACTCGGTTTGTCCAAGGCTTAAGACCTTCCGAAGAAGTTGTTCTATTGTTTGAATGGAATGCTACAGTTGTCCCAGGTTTGTGGATAATATGGGCAACCTGTACTACAGCGCATTATGACATGAACATCACAAGCAATACCTTCATCAACGATCAGACAATCTTGGTGGTCAAACTCTTGGGCGATGTGAACGGCAATGGCAAAGTCGACATACATGATATTTCCCTTGTAGCAATGGCTTTCGGCACTTCACCGGGAAAAAACAGATGGGATTCTGAGGCGGACATCAATGGAGACAATAAGATAAATATAAGAGATGTAGCAATCACTTCAAAGAACTTCGGGCGCTAAAGAGAGTACGTATTCAGAGATTTCAGGCAAATCAAAGTGAAAGAGCATGCGCTCATTGCTTGGCGCGCGAGGAAAAGGAGCGTATTAGTTTTGTTTCTCTGACCAGAACACGTAGGTTTTTGTCTGTACCAAGAAGCTGCAGACTTTTACCAGATGGTAAGCCTTTCAAGACTGGCCTTTCTTACTTCTTCAGTGTAGGCTTGCCTTTTTCCGAATGGCTTATGATAGAAAAATTATTTCATAAACCGTGGTTGATTATGATTAATGAATGCTTCTCTAATTGTGTTTCGCTTAAGCTTTGCAGTTTATTCAAAACGTATTTTCCGCTTCCTAATAGTTGAATGTTAAAGTCCAACCCTTTCAAAGCTTCCGTGATGGCTAAGGCTTCTTTTGGTGGAGGCTGCTCAGCTATTTTCTGCATTCCTGGTTTTCCACGAAGGGGTTATACTTTGCCACAGCTGCGAGCATTTCAACATATTGTGTTCCAGCAAGAGGCAAGGACCCTGGTAGAATCTGGCTTCAGCTTCGTATGCGAAATTGAGGATGTAAAATTATTCAGCAAAAGAAAATAAAAAAACTTGCTTAATTGCCAGAAAGCTTGCCTAATTGTTTTAATAAGGGAGTTTTTAACTCTATTATTTACTGCAAAGAGAGGCTAAGGGCTTTAATGCTGATTCAAGAGGTAATCCTTGAAAATTTCATGAGTTACGAATATGCTAGGGTACCATTTAAACATGGCGTTAACGTAGTTTGCGGTCCGAATGGTTCCGGAAAGTCTTCGCTTTTGTTGGCTATTTCGGTAGCCCTTGGACAGTCTTATACTGAACGTTCCAGAAAGCTTAGCGATTTGATTCGTTGGGAAAATGATCAAGCCCGCGTCACATTAATTTTGGATAACCTCAGGAAGGGTAAGAATCGCCCAGTTCCAAAATTCAATAAAGATCAGATTTTTCTCACCCGCGTTTTACGTCGAGATGGGCAGTACTGGTTTGAACTTGAAAATAGGGCTGCTACAAAGCAGGATATTCAAAGGCTTTTGTCAAAGTTGGGCGTTGACCCAGATAACATGCTTATTATTATGCATCAAAACATGGTTGAACAATTCACAGTGCTTTCTCAACAGGAAAAATTGAAGATGGTAGAAACAGCTGTAGGATTGGGTCCTTACCGCGAAAATGTTTTACAAGCTCAGAAAAAACTTACACGCATACTGAGCCAAGAAGAGTCTATAAGCAAGCTTTTAGAATCTGCAGAGCAGACCCTTAATTATTGGAGAGAACAATACGAGAGGTATCAAGAGAAAAAGCAACTGCTGACGAAACGAAGGTTTCTTGAAAGAGAACTCGTATGGAGCGAAGTTGCCCGAAGAGAAGAAATAGTGAGAGCATTAGAAGCTGAGAGGAAAAGGGAACAAGAGATTTTGGAGCGAATAGAGGAAGAAACAAAGATTGCTGATGCTGATATGCAAGTTCAACAAAATGAGCATGAAAAGCTGAAGTCTAATTGGAAAATGCTTTTTGATGAACGCTTAGATCTTGAACGTGAAAAAGCCAAAAGCGAATCTAAAATTTTATTTTGCGAACAGTTACTGAAGGAAATGAAAGTTTTAGAGAACCCGCATCTGCAATTAAGTCAACTTCTGAAAGAACAGGCGTCAACACAATTTTCACTTCTAAAAGGTGAAAATCTAAAAGAAATAATTCAAACTGCCAATCAGCAACTTTCAAAGTTAAGTGTAGAAATAGGCGCAAATCAAGTTGAAGCTAAAAATTTGGAACAAAAAATTGACAAAGTTGGAAATCAAGTTTTAGAAAGTCGAATACAGTTGGCTTTATTGCAATATCGAAGAGAAAACGTAAAAGACAATATAGGAAAACTTGAAAGCGACTTAAAAAATGCAAAGGCACATTTGAATGAATCAATAGCAAAGGCTGAACAAGCTGGACCGAGAATTGCAGTCATAAAAAGTGTAGGCGAAATTCTCGATGAAATACGAGTCACGGATGGACATTTGGCAGCACTTGCTGGAGTTTCAGAAGACATAGAACGTATGTATGAGTCTTATTCAAAGCTTTATTTGGAGCTTAAGGAAAAGGCGCAGCTTGTTGCTGAAAACCGAGAAAAGGCATTAGAAGAGGTTAAAACAAGAATGCAAGCGTGGAGAACAGTTATCCAAAGCCTATTAGACCGTGTAAGCTTAGAATATCAAAAGATTCTGACTCAATCTCAAGGAGTTGGGGAGGTTAGACTCGCTAATGGACATGACATGGAAGCGGCAGGCCTAGAAATTCTCGTAGGCTTTAAGGGAGGCAAACCAGTTGCCTTAGATGCTTACACGCAAAGCGGTGGAGAAAGGACAACAGCAACTATGAGCTTTCTCTTAGCTTTACAACAACATGTTCGATCACCATTCCGCGCTGTTGACGAGTACGACATTCACATGGACCCAAAGAATCGGGAGATAATTGCAAAAATGCTTATTTCCACAGTGAAGAATGCAAACACTCAATATGTGGTGATTACGCCGAGCCAAATAACATTTGCAAAAGAAGACGCAAACATAATTACGGTTCAAAACGTTGAGGGAAAGTCCATAATTAGAGAGGTTGCCTAATGCAGTCAAAGAGAGAATTAACAAAAGCGGGAAGGGAAAAACTTCAACACATTATTGAAATGTGCAAGTCTGTTGAGGAACGTTCCCTTGACCCGTTTTTAATAGATGTCAGCGAAATTATCAGCACTGTTAAAGCATATTTTTCTGAATGGAAAATTCCAGAAGATTTATGCTTAGATGCTGAAACCTTACATCATTTGGCGTCAGTTATAAAGCTTCAAAGCGAATGGGTTAGGCACCGCTCAACATCGCTTTATACAGACCCATTCTTGTTAGAGGAAAAGTTGATTCGAATAACAAAAGAGGACATTGTTGAAACTTTTCTTAAAGCGTGGCATCCAATAATCGCTTTAGAGCAGATTTCACTCCACAGCATTGCAGAAGCTCTGAGATACTGGGAAAGCTTACTGCCATTAAAAGAGAGATGGAAGGAATTTTCTTCAGCAGAGATTGAGACAAGTTTTGCAACAAGAGAGGAGCTTATTAAGCAGAGAATTTTAAGAGACACAGCCTTTTCTGAAGAGTTGGATAACAGTTGGCAAGAACTGAAAAGGCAAGTAGAAATGAAAGGCAAAGATGGAAAGATTCATTATTGGGATTTTGTCGCCACAGAAACATACGAGGAAACGGTGCACAAAGCCTTCATGACAAGCTTCCTTGTAACCTACGGTTATGCAACATTGGAGATCCATCCATTAGAAGAAGAACTCTTCATCAAACCATATGAGAAGCCCATTACTAAAACGGGGAATAAACAGTTAGTTTCAATACCAATATCAGTTTCTGTAGAAGAATGGATGAAATGGAAAAAGGCGAACTGAAATGAGTAAAAGAAAGGCTTACTATGCAAGCAAAATCAAAAGGGCAATTCACATGCTCTTTTATCAGAGACACAAAAAACCAGGCGTAAAGGGATGGGAACTCCGAAAAGCATTAGGCGCAGACTACCCGAAAGTACTGAAAATTTTGGATGATTACTTAAAAAATTTGGATTTACAGGTTAAAACTATTTTTGAAGAAGAAAAATCAGTGGAAAATCCCACGCTGGACGAATTGGATAAAGCTAGATTCTACATAACCCTAAGAGGTGAGTTGACGCCTAAAGAGGCTAAAATGGTTGGGTGGCGAATAGACGATTTAGCTGGTTTGGCAATAGCAATAGCGTGTATAATATCAAAAAAGGGAAAAGCACCGAGGAAGGAAGTTGAAGAACTATTGCGTGAGAAGCTTCCCGGTTGGAAGGTCGACATTAATATTGATAGGTATATTCGCTATGGATATTTGACGCAAGATGAAAGCGAACAGTTGTATTTGGATTGGAGAACCCGCGCTGAAGTTGATCAGAAGGCGCTTATAGACTTACTTTTGTCAAAATAGAAAAAGTTTATGCCATTTGCATAACATTTATATTTGTCGTTTTGTATTCGATAATCATAGAATTAAAGTAGAAAAACATGAAGTTAAAAATGGTGGAAACCGAATTGTCGGATGAAACAAAAGAGGAAATCAAAAAACTACGAGAAGAAATCGCAAGGCTAAAAGAACAACTTACAGATATAACGGAACAGAAAAAAAGCCGAGGCATATATATTGATATCGGCAATAATGTGCGTCACTATATGGAAGATGTTATGGAAAGCGTCGCGGAAGGAATAAACAGTGAACTTGAAAGATGCGTGCTCATCGGTCCAAAGGGCATGAGAATCATCAGAAGAGGAGAACCAAATGTTGAGGAACATGTTGAGACGATTGATTTTTCAAAAGTTTCCGAAGTGATGAGCGCCTTAGGTCAAGAGCAAAGGTTAAAGATATTGAGAGAGCTAGTGAAGGGCGGAAAATACATTAATGAATTGCAGGAAAAGCTTTCAGAGATAACAGTAAGCACGCTTTCAAGCCATCTAAAAGTTTTAGAAGAAGCGGGACTGGTGGTTCAAGAAAAGGTCAGAGGACGCTATTTAATCACTATGCCAGGCAGAGTTGCATACAAAATGGCATTAAGAATCACGAGATTCATTGAAAGGGGGAGCCAAGAATGATACTTCAGCAATACCAGTTGGATAATACAATTCTAAAGGCAACTGATGCATTAAAATTGTTACGGTCAGAAAGGGTTATCATAGAAACTGACAGCGGCACTTTAGCGGTGCCAATAAAACTTGATAATCAACGAAAAGGGTACATATTTCATGGACACGGCAAACTGGTTTTAGACACCATTGTTGAAACTGAGGAAGGTGCAATAGGTAAATCCGTTGAAAAAGAAGTAAATAAACCCTTCCTAATGCTTGGCGACACAGAAGAGATACACCAACACTTAAGCACGGCAAATAAAGAAAATTTGATCGCTATTGGATATGAGAATGAAAAGGAATTTATAGCCAAGGCTGAAGAAATACTTCACGAATTTTCCGGAAGAAGAAAATTCTGGACTCACAATTGCTGCAGCAATAATCATGGTGTCATCTTTGCCTTTCCAAACGAAGTTGGAAAATTAGACATTCTTGTAGCAGATGGTTTAAGACTAGTTTACAAAGCAATGGATAGAGTCTTCATTGCAAACGAGAATAAAACTGTTCTAAAAACGCCTCAAAAAGTGATTCTTTCAAATGATCGAAAATCATTGATGATGAGAAAAAGGCACTTCTAAATACAGATGATTACTTTCTTATTTTATGGTAAATGAAAGCTATAAGGTCTATGACAATTATTGCAGCAAGAATTAATAATGGGTTACCGAGAAACTGACTTATCAAAGGATCCATGTTTCAACACCATTTTACCATCATGTTATGCTCACATTTTGTATTTGAAAGTATCTTTTGGCTAAAAATCGGAGACGCTCAGCATTTTTGCCGTTCTTTCCTATAGCTACGCCTTTGTCTCTTGGGTTAACAGTTACAACTGCGATTGATTTCCCGTCAGGTCTTTCAGTTATTCGAACTTCTCTAACCATTGCTGGCTTTAGTGCATTCTTAATAAACTGCGAAGGACTTTCAGAATACTCAATTATTTCATGCTTTTTGCCTGTCATTTTTTCCAAATTGCGAATGTTTCTTCCACCTCTTCCAATGGCTACGCCAACTTGACCCTCGTTAACAATGAAGATCACGCGTCCAAGCTCTTCATCTATGATGCAATCTTTGACGCTGGCTCCTGTTATACTCTCAAACAATGCTATGTAGCGCATTTCAGTGCTTGTGAATTTTATGCCACTAGTCATTCTGCTCCTCCAACAGATTCCTCTGACTCTGCACTTTCCATTAATCTGAGGATTTCAGAGTCTCCAGGCTCTCTTATACTTAGCGCTGAAACAGTGAATGGCTTGCCGCATAATGCAGCTAAATCCAAAGATGAGCCTTTATATGTTATTAATTGAACATTTGAAAGCTTGCAATAGTATTCCACATCTTCACGCAGTGTTTTAGGGCAGTTAACGGCCAAAATTATCATTTTAGCCTTTCCAGTCTTGGCATTTTGTAAAGCAGAGTTTGTTCCAAATGACACCTTTCCTGTTTTTACAGCTGTTGCAATTGCCTTATCAATGTCTATCACTTACTTTCACCTTTTTCCGCAAATGTTGACATGAACAGTTCCACTAGTCCTGTGCCAATAGGTATAGATTGCCCAACTATTACGTTTTCGGTTACACCTGCTAATGGATCGCTTTCACCCTTCACTGCAGCATCAACAATGTTTGGAACAGTAATTTCAAATGCAGCCCTAGCCAATACACTGGATTTTTTGCCGCTTATGCCATGCCTGCCTATCTGCTGCACTTCGCCAGTAGAAGTCATCATATCTGCAACGAGCATAACATGGCGAATATCCACGTCCAATCCTTGATCTTCTAAAACACTTTTAGATTCATGCATTAGCGCATTTCTTGCAGCTTCTATGCCTAGGGTTTTGGCTATTTCATGAACATTGTTTGTTGTAGTTCTTGACGTATCCACCCCGTAGACTTCTAAGACTTTAGGCAAGTTTGAACCATCTGTTCTAATTACCCATTCCCCATGTTCCTCAGTAACCAGTACACGCTTTATGCCGGCAACGCCCTTAACGTAGAATGAGGTAACTTTGTCAAGTAACTTTTTAAGTGTCTCCACTTTCTTAGGCTTTATATGAATGCTTTTACCTTTTGCTTTTATTGTACAGTTCTGTATCTGCAGCTTATCCGTTATTTCCTGCATTGTTACTTCTCTGTCTTCCATCATTGTCTTGTTAAGTTCTACAACTATTTCTTCGTGTAATGGGTCTTCATAGATTGTTTCTGCCAAATCCTCTAGCGTTGTGTAAATAATGTTACGTGCGATTTTCACGGCTGATTCTCGACTTTTTCTATGTTCTTCAGTTAGGTAAATAGTCATTATAGGTGTGGATGGAATTCTTCTGGCATCAACGATTTCAATTAATCTTGGTAAACCAAGAGTAACGTTTTGCTCTCTAACACCAGCATAGTGGAAAGTTCTAAGCGTCATCTGTGTGCCGGGTTCGCCTATCGATTGAGCAGCAACTATGCCTACAGCTTCGCCTGGCTCCATTAAAGCACGTTTATACTGCTCAACAGTTAATTTGGTTGCTTTTTCAACGCTAGCTGTGCTTAATTGTGCCTTAGCCAAATTTAACTTAAGTTCATCCATAAGCAATGGTGTAAGCTGATCTTCAACTTCCTTTAAGCTGTCTTTTATGAATTCTGCTGATGCGGGTTTTCCTTTTCCCATGGCGATTTTTATCTGTTCAATTAACCTGCTTACGTTAACTGCTTTTCCATGGTCACTTTTGGCAGGATCAACGCCGTCCTCGCCATAGTTGAATTGAATTATGTCTCCTGCTGAGTTTCTCACTGTTCCATCATATTCTAAGCGTATATGCTCAAGTGCGTTAATCAGCCTTCTTTGCATGTAACCACTTTGCTGTGTCCTAACGGCTGTGTCAACCAATCCTTCCCTGCCTCCCATTGCATGGAAGAAGAACTCAATGGCGTCAAGTCCCTTCTCATAGGATGAATATACGAAGCCTCTTGCTTTTGGGCTTGGATCACCAAATCTAAAATATGGTAGAGCTCGACCTAAATATCCCCGCAGTATCCTTTTTCCACGCACTGACTGCTGTCCTATGCAGGCACTCATCTGTCCAATGTTTAGACTTGAACCTCTTGCGCCTGTTCGAGTCATTACGATACCAGAATTTTCAAGAGTGAAATCTTCGTCGGCTATTTTTCCAGCCTCGTCTCTTGCTTTGGCCAGTTCATTCATTACATAGATTTCGAAAGAATCCTCCAATGTTTGTCCTGGAAGCCTTGGCAATGTTCCTTTATGATAGCTGTCTATGAGTTCGTCAACTTTTTTCTGAAGTCTTTCCATAGTCTTTTTTATTCTTCCTTCAGCAGTTGGGGATAGGACAAGTTCCTGGTAGGAATATGTGAATCCCCGCATAGTTATGAAGAGTTTCAGAAGTCTTGTTATTTTGTTTAGGAATTCTCGTCCAGCTTTCGTGCCATAATCCTTGATTATTCTGTGAAGGAGGCTTTCTGATTGTTCAGCTCCGATTGAGCGTCTATCTATAATGCCGCTGATGAGTTCTCCATTTTTGACAACAACGTAAGCGTCATACTTACATTCTTCTTCTTCACATTTTACGCATCCTTGACAAATATTCGCCTTTAAAACATAATTCATGTCTTTCGGCAGAAAAAGACTGAAAATTTGTTTTCCAGTCCAAAGAGGGTCAGGTTCTTTGATTTTTGGTGGTGGTAAAGGCCCATCATATCCAGCTGCCATAAGCAACCTGTTAACTTCTTCTTTTGTTAAGTAGTTAGCCCTCCTTGTGAACAAGTATGCTGCAGTTATAAAGTCTCGAATTGCACCTATTATTGGTCCTCCAAATCTTGGGGAAAGTATTTGGTCTTGAACTTGCATTAGCAGAAGTGCTTCTGTTCTAGCTTCTTCACTCTGCGGTATGTGCAGGTTCATTTCGTCTCCGTCAAAGTCTGCGTTGTAAGGTGGACAAACACAAAGGTGAAGGCGGAATGTTTTGAAGGGCAAAACACGCACGTAATGTGCCATTATAGACATTCTGTGAAGTGAAGGTTGACGGTTAAAGATAGCTATGTCACCATTTTTGAGATGACGCTCCACAATGAATCCTGGCTCAATTGCTTCAGCAATTTTCTCCCTATCAGTAACGAATTCCAACCTTATTCGTTTGCCATCAGGTCTAATAATGTAAAGGGCGCCTGGATATTTTTCAGGTCCGTTTGCCACAAGTTTTCGCATTTCTTCAATGTTCCACTCTGTCACTTTATCGGGAACTGACAAGCGCATCGCAACTTCGATTGGCACGCCGACTTCACTTATGTCAAGGTTTGGATCCGGAGACACCACAGTGCGGGCTGAAAAGTCAACTCTTTTTCCTGAAAGGTTACTTCTGAATCTTCCTTCTTTTCCCTTCAACCTCTGCGAAAGCGTCTTTAATGCTCTTCCAGAGCGGTGTCTTGCAGGAGGGATTCCTGAAGCTTCATTGTTAAAGTATGTTGTTACATGATATTGCAAAAGCTCAGATAAATCTTGAATTATAAGTGTAGGCGCTCCAGCATCCATGTTTTCTTTTAATCTTTGATTGATGCGAATTATATCAACTAACTTATGGGTTAAATCGTCTTCCGAGCGAATGCCAGATTCAAGTGTTATTGATGGACGAACATAAACTGGTGGAACTGGCAGAACTTGCAGGACCATCCATTCTGGACGTGCAGTTTTTGGGTTAAAGCCTAGAATTTCAAGGTCATCATCTGATATGCGTTCGAGTCTTTCTCGAATCATGCTTGGTGTCAGCGGTTCAGAACCACTTTCTGGGATTTGTTCGCTGAATTTTGTTGGTTTTTCAAATACAATTTTATACTGGACTGCACCGCAATGGGGACACTGTTTGGTCTTTGTTTCCTGTAAAATCAACTTGTAAACCTCATCTGGAACTACGCCTAAAAGCTGGCGATTCTTTATGATTTTAGCGCGTGTCTTTTTCACTGCATCATCAGGAAGAAGTATCCGCCCACAGTTTCGACAAGTTGCCTTTAAAACTTCATATATTAATTTTGTAAATTCAATGTGCACTATTGGAACGGCAAGTTCGATATGGCCGAAATGACCAGGACAGCGAATTGCAGTGTTTCCACATGTTTTGCATCTTTGCCTTGGTTCAAGGGTTCCAAGCCTGCCGTCCATTAATCCAGCTGTTATGGGTGCACCGTCTTCATCATAAGTGTCTGGTGTTTGAATTTCCACAACGGAAAGCCTGCGCACATCTTGCGGTGAAAATAAACCGAAATTGATTTCATCGACGACTTTATGGATTATTTCTTCCGTGCTCATGTTACGCTTTCTCCTTAAGCTTCAATTTAGGAGCTATACAGAGACTCATCAACTCTTGAAGAAGAAGTTTAAATGCGTAAGAAATTATCACTGGAGAGATTTTGGCTTTATCTTCACAAATTCTACAAACATATTTTCTCTGCTTCATGTCATAATAGGCTATGTAACCGCAATTCTCACAAACATAAAGCGTGTACTTGTCAGATTCTTCCAATAGCCTGTCTCGAAGAAGCATAGCAGCACCATGTCCAATAAGGCAGTCGCGTTCCATTTCACCGAATCTTAAACCGCCGCCTCTGGCTCTTCCCTCTGTAGGTTGCCGCGTTAACATTTGCACTTGCCCTCTGGCTCTGGCATGTATTTTGTCAGCAACCATATGATGCAGTTTCTGGTAATATACAACTCCAACAAATATTTCAGCAACGAATTTCTCGCCTGTCATGCCATTGTAGAAGACTTCACTACCAGTGTGACTAAAACCCAGTTTAATCAACGCTTTTCTAAGCTCCTCCGATTTTTCATTTTCAAATGGTGTTCCATCAACAGGTTTTCCACGCAACGCGGCAACTTTTCCAGCTAACGATTCAATAAAGTGTCCAATAGTCATTCTTGAAGGGATTGCGTGTGGATTGACTATTATGTCAGGAACAATGCCATCTTCGGTGAAAGGCATATCTTCCTGCGGCACGACTAGTCCGATTACTCCTTTTTGTCCATGGCGAGATGCAAATTTGTCGCCAAGTTCTGGAATACGTTGGTCTCGAACTCTGACTTTAACAAGCTTGCTTCCTTCTCCAGATTCTGTTATGAAAATTGCATCAACAATTCCCGTTTCTGAAGGTCGCATATCCACTGAAGTATCTCGCATGGACGGCCCCTTCACCTCAAATTCCTTATACTCTTCAAGAAATCTTGGCGGACTAATTCTACCGATGAGCACGTCGCCACCAGCAACTGAAGATTCAAGGCTTATTATCCCATCAGGTTCAAGCAGCCTGTAATATTGTTCTCCTCTGAAGCCGCGTGTTCCAGGCTCAGGTTGAATAAACTTGTCTTTTAATCCTCCTAAGTATTGGCGACATTCTGCTTCATATATTCTGTAGAAGCTTGAGCGCATCAAACCTCTTTCTATTGAGGCTTTGTTGAATATTAATGCGTCTTCCATGTTGTAGCCTTCAAAGGAAAGAACTGCTACGATACAGTTTTGCCCTGAAGGACGAAGCTTGTAACCTATCATATCCATTAATGCAGTTTCAACAAGAGGTACTTGTGGATAATGCAAAATGTGCGATCTTGAATCTACGCGGAGATTGAAATCTGTTGCATAAACGCCTAAGGCTTGTTTTGCCATTGCAGCTTGATAAGAGTTGCGAGGTGACTGGTTATGTTCTGCATAGGGTATTGTTGAGGCACAGATTCCAAGAATAGTGTAAGTGGCAATTTCCAAGTGTGTATGATCTTGTGTTATCATGTCTGGGCTTATGGCAATATGCGTGTTTTCTTCTTCCTCAGCATCTAAATATTCAATTATTGCATTTTTGACAAGGTCTTCCCAAGATAATTCGCCAGAAGATAATTTTTCAAGGTGTTCAGGCTGAAGTTTTGAAGTTCCGTTTTCAACTATTATGAGGGGTCTTCTAACTCTCCCCTCATCACAATTCACGTAAATTTCGTCTCTTTCACCGTGAACTTTGGAGAAATGAGCTATATTAACCTCGGTTGAGATGTCTCCTCTTCTTCGTCTTTCCCTAAATTCACGCGTTAACCCTTCTGCATCGTTGCAGTAGCCAACTATATTTCCATCTACAAAAACTTTTGATCCAGAAAGTTTCAAGGTTTCATTTGCTTCATATACTGGAACTACTCCCATGCTGAATAGTACTTGCTTTATTTTTTCAGGATTTACGCCGACGGAAATGCATGCCGACAATGCCAGATTTTTCACAAGACCACAGTTGGAGCCTTCAGGTGTTTCATTTGGGCATAAACGTCCCCAATGGGTTGAATGTAAATCTCTTGCCTCAAAGTTTGGTTGACTTCTGCTTAATGGTGATTGCAACCTTCGCAAGTGACTTAATGTGGAAATGTGATTTGTTCTGTCCAACAGTTGGGTTACACCCACTCTGCCTCTTCCCCAATTCCCTGTTGCAAGTGCATGTTGAAGCCTTTCTGCTATTATTCCCGGACGGACTGCAGCGGAAACTGTGATTATGGAACCTTTTACGCCTATGCGTTCAAGCTGATATTTTATGTCTCTGACAAGGTTTCTGAAGGCTACTCTGAACAAGTCTGCAAGAAGAGGACCTGCAAGTCGCAATCTTTTGTTTTTAAAATGGTCTTTATCATCAGTGCCTCTTCTTCCAAGCTTAAGCTCAATTACTCTGCATGTCATTTCGCCAAGAAACAAAGCTTTGTCCTTTCTGCTTTCACTTGTTCTCCCTATGTGGGGTAAAAAGTTCTTGTCAAGTATTGTTTCAGCTTTTTGAATGCGATATTCTTCAACTTGACCGTGAGCAACACGGTTTCCAATAAAAATAATAGCGTCCTTAATTGTGTCTACTCCCACAGACTTTTCAAATGATGGGTCAAGTTCTGTCTGGATTTCCTTCTCCACAGAAACTGCTTCAGCTATTTCTCTATCCGACTCTAAACCCAATGCCCGCATGACTATAACAAGAGGAATTTCCGAGGGTACACCAGGCATTGAAACATAAATGGCGCCATCAGACTTTATTTTCAATTCAATTCTGGCCCTAAAACCAACAGTCGTAGAAAACATTTTGGTTTGATAAACAGGCGTTGCCCCTTTTTCATCAACATCTACGATTATGCGGTTTGGCGCCAAATCTTCCATGGCTACGATTACACGTTCTGAACCGTTTACTATGAAGTAGCCGCCTGGATCATCTGGGTCTTCTCCACATGCTATCAGTTCTTCTCTTGAAAGTTGGGATAGGAAGCATAATTTTGATTTCAGCATTACTGGAATGTTTCCAATATAGACAAGTTCAGTGTCCTGTTCTCTGCCATCTATTACAGGAGTCATTTCAAGAGCCACAGGCGCAGCATAAGTTAGGTTTCGAAGCCTTGCCTCCATAGGGTAGATTTCATGTTTTGTTCCGTCTACTTCTGTCGTGTATGGTCCAGTTATCCTTGTTTGTGGGTCTATTATCCAAATTTGCCCTAGCTTAACTTTGTATGGGCTTTCAGGAACCTCTATTGGTATTTCGCCCACTTCGTCTATTATTTCTTGCAATCCATGGTCAATAAACTCGTTGTAAGAGTCTAGATGCTGACGTACTAAGCCTTTATCTTTAAAAAACGCTTTCAATAGTTGATGTATATCTTCTTTTAAAAATTCAGCCAAATTTAAACACCCTCCCGCAATTTCATTCTTAAACATACATGGATAGGATCATGTGATGCGGGTTCTTTCAAACTTTCAATTTCCTCCGAATGCTGGATCATCCAACCGAAAAAGGTCTCCAATATTTCAAAGAGCTAAACACGTAAACCACACAGCTCACTAATAAACTTTTTTGTATTATATCAAAGATTTTGTGCTTTCACACGTTTTATTCCGGTATTCTGGCAAGTTACCGCACAAAGTATTTGTTATAGGCCAGCAAAAGGATCTAGGACGCAAATGTCGGAAGAACAGAGATTTAAGGCAAAAGTTGTTTGGCTTATCGCAAACGGACAAACAGAAAAAGCTCTGGAACAGCTTGCAGAACACTACAAAGTTGAAGTACCCAAGCTGAAAGTAGGTTTACCGAAAAAGCATAGAAAGAAAGCATTAGGATGTTACAGTTCCCAGAACAACACAATCTCTGTTCTGAACAGCGACATTCTGAAAGAACCGTTCACCATTTTGCATGAATTTTACCATCGCATAAGAACAGACCTAGACTTGAGGCACAGAGGAACTGAAAAGTATGCAGATGAATTTGCTATGGAATTTATTCAAGCATACAAAGCTATGGCAATAGAAGCCATAGAAAAATTAACAACAAAAAACAGTCAAATCAAAAGGAAATGACTTCAATTTACTGCAGAATTTTTGCTCAATCTCTATATCATGTCAGCCATCATAGTACCGGATTTTTAGGTCGCCAACGTATTTGCCTTAAATCTTGCTCTAAAGCATTTTTGGAAAAAGATAATAGAAGCGAAGAGAAGTTAGAGAAAACGGGTTCTGCCAGAGTGCAGGGGTGGCAGAGCTTGGTCAAACCCGCAATGAGTAAGAGGGGCTAAACGCGCGGGACTCAAGATCCCGTCCCGTAGGGGTACGTGAGTTCAAATCTCACCCCCTGCACCATGTTTTTTCCTTAATTTTGATGTCTTGATCCCTTTTGGAGCATCTGGGATCTTGTAGTTGAGTCGAACAAACAATAAGAAACGTTTATTAATACTTAAGATAAGCTAAACTGCGTGTGAGAAAATGAAAAGGAAGCAAAACATTAACAGATATAAAGATGATTTGGAATTTGAAATAATAGTTGACAACCTCCTAATGTATGACACTTTATTTCGTAAAAGGCTTGTTTAACCCTAAATATCAGATTTGAAATAGCGAAGAAGCGGTGGACGATTGAAATAAGACAATTAGAATGCATCCTTAAAGTTTGATTAAGACGAATCACTTGTCTGCAAGAATTTAGGAAAGAATATATCGGTGTATGTTGTTAGAAAATTTTCGTAGCGTATGCTGAAAGGCGAATCTGGTGAATTTAGCCGATAAGATATTTAAGTTAAAGAAAGAGAAAAAGGCAGTAATTTTGGCTCATAATTATCAGAGACCAGAGATTCAGGACATTGCTGATTATGTGGGTGACAGTATTGAGTTAAGCAGAAAAGCTATGAATGAAAGAGAAGCAGAAATCATAGTGTTTTCTGCAGTGGATTTTATGGCAGAATCTGCCGCAATTCTAAATCCAGAAAAAAGGGTTTTGTTGCCAAGTCTCGGTGCACGTTGTCCCATGGCGCAGATGCTTACGGTTGATGAGATTAAAAGGTGGAAGGTGCAATATCCACTTTCGCCTGTGGTTCTGTATGTGAACACCCTTGCTTCAGCTAAAGCCTATGCTGATGTATGTTGCACATCTGCTAATGCTGTGGAAGTCATCGATTCGTTGAGTGCTGAAACTGTACTTTTTGGTCCTGACCGCAATCTGGCTGAATATGTACAGAGGAAAACTGGAAAAACAATAATTCCAATTCCTGAATGGGGATTTTGTCCAACCCACTTGTTGTTTCAACCAGAAGACGTACAAGCGCTTAAAATGCAGTATCCACAAGCTGTTGTTATGGTTCATCCAGAATGCCCCTTAGAAATGCAGAATGTAGCCGACTTTGTTGGAAGCACTTCACAAATGTGCCGTCACGCAAGAGAAAGCAGAGCTGAAACTTTCGTTGTAGCCACAGAAGAAGGACTTCTGCATCGGCTGAAAAGGGATAATCAAGAGAAAAAGTTTATTTTAGCCTATGAAGGTGCTGTTTGCCCAAACATGAAGTTGAACACTCTTGAAAAGCTTTATTTGGCTTTGAAAGAGGAAAGGCACATTGTAACAGTTCCAGAGCCGATAACAAAAAAGGCTAGAAAGGCTTTAGAAAAAATGTTCGAAATAACAGGATAAAAAGGCTAAATTGAGATAAGCATTGTTTTAAGCAGTTTCACGCCCTTTTTTGCAGCCAATTCATCACTTAAGTGACGAACTTCAGCTGCATCACCTTTTACAGCTATAGCTTCTAAGCAGTCGCGTTCGCTTAGGTGAATATGCATTGTTGAACAGATTATGCTGGCGTAGTGATGTTGAATATGTGTCAGTGAGCTCTCAAGTTCTTTAACTTCATGATCATAAAGCATCATTAGAACGCCGGTTTGCGTTCCCTTTTCTTCATGGAGCCACATTTTTTCGGAAACGAACAATCTAACTGCATCTTGAACAGCCTTGGAACGGTTTTTATAGCCCATCTTGTGAATTATTTCGTCAAAATCTTTGAGCAGATCTGGTGGAAATGTTACTCCTACACGAACTATTTTTGTCATGACTTTCCCATTATAGGTTGGGGATTTTGCCATAAAGCTTTTATGCGTGATAGTAACACTAAAATGTAGAAAAGTGTTACCGAGGAAGAAGCATGCATATTCCAGATGGTTTCCTAAGTCCAACAATCAGCGCTCTTATGTACGCAATAGCCATAGTATTCCTAATTTGGTCATGGAAAAAAGCAAAAGCTACATATTCTAAATCTCTAGCTCCTTTGTTGGCTGTTTCAAGCTCCTTCATCTTCGCTGCACAAATGATAAATTTTCCAATAGCTTATGGAACAAGTGGACACCTAGTTGGTGGGACTTTCCTTTCAATTTTATTGGGGCCATATGCAGCGATTCTCAGCATGACTATTGTTCTTCTGATTCAAGCGCTCTTCTTTGCAGATGGTGGCATTTCCACTTTTGGAGCAAATGTTTTCAACATGGCAATCATCGGCGGATTAAGCTTCTTTTTAGTTAAGATTATGACGAGAAACTCCAAGCGTAATAGTAGGCTTTTCCTAAGCGTCTTTATTGCATCATGGCTTTCTGTAGTTTTAGGCGCTTTAGCCTGTGCCCTAGAAATAGGTTATTCTCCATTTTTTGCAGAGGCTGGAGGAATTGCAGTTACAGTTCCTGCAATGCTGTTTTGGCATGTTTTAATCGGTTTAGGCGAAGGCACTATAACAACTACACTTATAACACAATTGAATAGGTTGCAACCTGCAGTTCTCAATGGTTTAGCAATTTTGAGAGGGAGACAAAGTGAAAGGATACCTTAAATCCCTAATCCTGATACTAGTTTGCCTTGCAATTTTGATACCTTTTGCTTCCAGCTTTCCTGACGGGTTAGAAAAAGTCGCTGAAACCCTTGGCATAGAAGAAACAGAACCCAGCTGGGAAGGGCTAATGCCAGACTATGCTATACCATCAATCACCAATTCCTACATTTCAACACTCTTAGCAGGGGTTCTCGGAATATTTCTAGTCCTAGGCGCCACGTTCCTGCTTGGAAAAGCAATGGGTAAAAAGTAAAAATTGTTTGTCACAAAATAAAAAATAAATATTATCGCAGAGGCTTATCATTGTCAAGCTGATTGCAATGGAAGACTTGGATGTAGCTAAAAAACGTCTCCAAGAAAATAGTTTAACACTTACCATAGTAAATAGCGGTAAAATAATTTTTGAAACCGCCTCCCATGGGATTTCTGGTTTTTTAGAAGCTATTAAAAAATTCGGAGACAACCTTCAAGAAGCTTCCGTTGCTGATAGAGTCATCGGTAAAGCAATTGCTCTCTTATGCGTTTATGCAAAGGTTAAAGCTGTGCATGCCATAGTTTTAAGTGAAAAAGCCAAGGTAGTTTTTGAACAAAACATGATTTACCATGAATGGAACGAATTAGTTGAAAGCATACTTGATGGGGATAATAGGGAATTATGCCCTTTCGAAAAATTAGCTGCAAAAATTTCAAATCCAAGCGATGCCTATAAAATGCTTAAGGCTTTGCAAGCCTCATTAAGGCATGAAGATGAGGGTGAAATGAGCAGTAAACGCGAACAGTTTATATCAGAGGAAGATGCTGAACTGAAGCATATTAGAGAAAAGAAATTGATGAGATTATTAGAGAGTAAAGCTAAAGGGAGAGAAATAAGTGTGGAACCAGTTCATGTGACTGATTCAAACTTTGATGAAATAGTCAAAAAGCATCCGCTTATTCTGGTTGATTTCTGGGCATCATGGTGCGGTCCATGCAGAGCTTTAGCTCCAACGATTGAAGAGTTAGCCAAAGAATATGCTGGAAAAGTTGCAATTGGCAAGTTAAATGTTGACGAGAATCCCAAGACTGCTGAGTCTTTCCAAGTTTTCAGCATACCGACAATGGTGATAATGAAAGACGGATGCGAAGTTGACAGAATTGTTGGATTAGTCCCAAAGCAACACATTGAAGCTGTCCTGAAGAAATATTTAGGATAGTGGAAAAATATGGATATTTCAGAACGCAGAGTAATAGGTGCACTACTGCTGCTGCTAGGTGTTTCTTGCTTTGCTATAGCAGTGTACACGGGTCAACTCAACCAGATAATAGAACTCTTGAAGAAGGCCTTTCCCTAGGAATAGGAGCAACCCAAAATTCTTAAGTTAACCTTACATATTTTCAGTAATGTAGTTCTCACTCTAAGGTTGTGGTGGAAATAAGTCAACCAATAATTGAAAGTGAAGATGGAGAAAGAGAAGCACTTTTGCAAACTGCAAGACTCATGCTAATAGCTGCAAGGACAGCACCCAAAACAGTTGGAATAGATGATGTTCTAACTCTAATCGTTTATGGCGGAGAAAAAGAGAATATTGCAAAAAAGATGGAAGAAATAGGTGAAGAACGAAAAATTGAAGGCTTCAAAAGAGACGCAAAAAATGTGAGAGATTCAGAAGCTGTTATTCTAATTGGGGTTAGAGGAAACAAAAGCGTAGGATTGAACTGTGGTGCATGTGGCTATGATAGTTGTAAAGAATTTGAAGAAGCAAACAAGAAGCTCGGCGAAGATTTTACTGGTGCAACATGCCTCTTCAAAGCTCTTGACCTTGGAATCGCCTTAGGCTCAGCAGCAAAAACTGCAAGTTTATTAAATGTTGACAATCGCATAATGTACCGAATCGGCACAGCTGCATTAAAGCTGAAGCTACTGCCAGAAGCAACAGCAATCATGGGAATCCCAATATCCGCAAGAGGCAAAAACATCTACTTTGACAGACGATGATTCTCAAGCAATTATCTTTTTTGTCCTTTACTACATTTAATATTCTTCCAAAATCAGCTCAATGCAACACCTTCAAGCCTACCAAAACGCCTTACCGCTTAGTCTGACTAACAGTTTTTCCTCAGTCATACACGTCACTTTGCTAACAAAATTATATTATAATGTTATCTTGCCTTTGAAAACAACAAGGCGGTTAGCTTTGGCTTTTCATTTTTTCGTACATTTTCTCCAATGTCCAACGGATACTTGATTTAAGTTCTCTCAAACGGTCTGCGTCAAAATTTTTAATCACTATTTCACGGATTGCATTGCCATCTTGAATAATATCGTAAGAGAAAATTTTGTCTGGCGAAAGTTGTCCAGCGCGAATTAGTTCATTGTCTTTTTCTTTCATTTTGATGAAAACTTTCTCTATTAGAAATGGTGTGAAAGGTGGTGTATTGATGTTGAATGTTTTGTTTTCAGCAGGCACTACACGCAGCAAGTTTTCGCTTACGTAAAGATTTGCTAGAAGCTCATCATTAAACGTTTTTAAAGGAATAATATTCTCATATTCAATTGAGCCTGCAAGGGGCTCTTCATGGGATTGTGAAATTTCTGCTGTAATAGCTTCAGCCTTTATTTCAGCATGTCGAAACCCTTTTTCTAAAAGCATAGAATTCACTGTTTCAAGCATTGCCTGGAGTTCCTTAAGTTCGGATTCTAGTGTCACAACTTTTTCTTCAAGTTTTTTCTTAAAGAAAACAAGTCTCTTTATCTTTTCTGCATCTTGATCCATGCGTGTTTCACAAGAAATATTCTAGAGGGTTTCTTCCTTATCAAGCCTTTGAAAGTTTTCGGGTATGAAATGTCTAAGCAACTTCCTTGATAGCGAAATCATTCTTATCTGTGGCAGTGTCTAAAAAGCGTGAAAGAGGCTTAAGCTTAATCTTTAATTCGTCTTTAAGAAAATGCTCAAATTCTTGGAAGACTGGGCTATTTGTATTGTTCAGTTTAACGCACATGCTTTTTCCATTTAATAATGGACTTAAGTCGTAAAGAGCTATCTTTTCAGAATAGCCTGGATCTTCGAAAATGGTTTTGACAAGAGATTCAGAAGGCGTTTCTGAGAAAAGCCAAGCGGTGTAAGATGCCTCCACAACCTGATAAGATAAGCCTTCCCGAACTACACATTTTCTATTTGAAACTATCCTCTTAAACGAAGATGGATGAACATCTCTTGCCCACAAGAAACTGTGATACTCGTCACCAAATTTTATCCAGTCCTCACTTTCAGAGGTTCTCCAACCGTGAAAGTTGCATATGTTTTTAAATTTTCTGAGAATTTCCCAAACTTTAGAGATATTCATTTTTTTATCACTAACCTTATGTATTAGAATCTTCTAGAACAATATTCTATATGAAAACCGTAAATTTAAATGTATTTGTCTTTTTCTTCGCAAAATCGTAGGACAAAAATGGAATATTTTGAAAATTTGTAGAAAAAAAGGAAACTTGACTTACAGATTTACGGAAATTTTCGAGTGAAAAATTTAAGAAAAAAGCCAACATTTTCTACATTTTTCCGACAACAAACAATAAATTCAACAAACCACTGAAAAATGTTTGGAGACAAAGAATAGTATTGAAATACAAAAACAATTCTGTGTCTTTAGATGAAATGGACCTAAAAATTTTGGAAGCTCTTCAAGAAGACGCTACGCGAACATACATGGCAATAGGCAAAAGCTTGGGTGTGGCACACTCAACAGTTTTTGATAGAATAAAGAGAATGGAGCAATATGGAATAATAAAAAAGTATACAGCTATAATAGACGCTGAAAAAGCTGGAACAAAAAACATAGTTGCAATAATGACAATTTATACGGACCCTAAAGAAAGCGAGAAAGTTGCTGAAAAACTTTGCAATGCGCCTGAAGTGTTGGAGGTTTACACGTCCTTATCTGAAGAACTTCAAATAATAGCGAAAGTAATTGCAGAGAATCAGGAAAGTCTTCACATGTTTATTGCTAATTCAGTTGCACCTTTACCTGGTGTTTTGCGGATTCGCACTTCAATAGTTACTAGGAAGTTTAAGGAAACCCAATTTTCAATAGTCAATGACCCGAAAAAGTTAACATTTATAAAAGAAACAAATAATAAAAATGGAGGAAACAAGCGTGAGAGAAGAGATTTATCCAAAAAGTCTTAGGACACTGCCGAGAGAAAAGGCATTTTATTTCTTCACATCTATAGGAAACTACACTGGCGAAAGCGCATCATCACTAAAAGAGTTTATGGAAAAAATAAATCACGTAAACATAAAATCCCTCGAGTTTCACCTCTATCGAGGAGATTTTGAAAAATGGATAAACGAAGTTGTAGAGGACAAAAAACTGGCAGAAGACATCAGTAAACTGCAGAAGGCTAATCCACTTGGAGATCAGTTGCGAAATCAGCTTCATATGGTCGTTTCAAAACGTTACCAGCAATTGACAATCGGCTTAGTCTAGTCACGAAACTGTTTTGATTTAAAGTTAACACTTGCCATTAAAAAAGAAAATCTTTCTAGACTATTAAAAGTTATAGAGGCATTGGCGTTTTTGGCTTCTGCTATTAAATCATATATTTTCAAATTCATGGCGGATGGTGGGTAATAGTCCAGCTTACTCCCCACATACTTATTGAGCTGAGAATTGTAATAGCGATACGGTTTTGTAGCGTCTATTGAACTGGCTAATGTTATGTTTTTGCTTAAAAATTTGTCTAAAAATGTTTCAGTTTCATGATCCGTGTGCTCAGGATAAACGGTTTCATTCCATCCAATATAGGCTTTTGCACCTTTTTTAATAAATGATTCAGCTAATCCATAGCATCCTGGCTTAAGGCTTGAGCATCCCATAGCTATAATTATGCTTTTAGAAAAATGCCCAAATTTTTCTATAAAACTTGGCGTAATAGCAAAATACGATTGGTTTGCCCCAGGCATCCAAGAGACGAGGTATTTTGCTATGCTTAATAGGTTACTATACTCTGAATATGCACCTTCACGGTATTCCTCTGAGGTGAATAGGTCAACAATATTCGTGTTATTTCTTAAGGCGGAGTGTACTCTGAATATTATTATTCCGTAGTTGCTTTCGATAAGTTGTTTGTAAAACGGAACAGTTGCATTTTTGCTGCCAAAGTATGAAACATTGAATCCCGCGTTCTTCAAAAGATTAGTGACCGTTGTATTAAACGTAGGATTAGGAGAATACTCAGAGAGCTGATCAAGTATTGCAGCTTTTAGAGAAAAGTTGGTCTCTTGATTTTGAAAAATCATCTTGTAAGCTACAAAGCCGAAAATGATTATTGCGCTTAGGCTTACTGATAAAATTAGTAATCGCTTATTTGGAATTTTCTTCTTTTTAGAATCACTTCTATTCATTATTTTGGCTCCAGCTGCAATTAAAATAGAGGAAAAAGAAGCCTATTTTCTTTTGCGTTTTGTGAAGGTTAACACTATGCCGAACAGAGCTATTAGCATGGCATACATTGTGATGGCAGATACTGGAGTTTGCTTAACCAACGAAATAGAGTATCCTCCGACAGGACCTGGAGGCGATACAGGTGAATAGTGTGCTGTTGCTGTGTGAGGCGCATTCATGGTTACAGTAATGCTGGAGACGCCGCTGCCTTGGTTGGTTCCGTCAACATCCCAGTTGAGGAAGGCATAACCTGAAACCGAGGGAGCTGTGAGAGAAACGCTTTTTGAGGAGTTATACCAGCCTTCGCCTGGAATGGTTGCAATGCCTGAAGGATTAGTTCTTACTGTCAAATAGTATTGTGTTACCCAGTTCCATGTGATGCTTGAAGCTTGGGTTATCGTGAAAGTTACTGAAGAGCCTGTTCCAGATGGTGGAACGCTTCCTGTTCCAGTCCAGCCTGTGCATATGTAACGTGTACCTGTTGTGCCAGCCCATGGTGAAGTTACTGAGGCTGTTATGGATGAGCTTGCGTCAAACCACCCGCTTGTTGGAGTGGGTGAACCGTAGCCTGAGGGAGAAGAGACTGAGAGGTAATATTGTGTCTTATAGTTGCCTGTTACGCTGCCAGAGCTTGAAACTGTTATGGAACCGCTTTGCAGCGTTGATAGGCCTGTTGTGCTTGTCCAAACATATTGTTTGCCGTTGGGCGTGACAACTAATGGTGATTGGAATGTGAAAGAGTGGCTTGATCCAGCATCCCATGTGAACGTGTGGGGTAACTCGCTCACTTTGTAATTGGTTCCATCTACAATAACCACAGTTCCGGTAAAGTCGGAGCCAACTCCAGATTGACTAAATGTGACTTGGTATTGAATAAGCTTGAAAACAGCCTTCAGCGTATGGTCGCTGTTCATTGTAACAGTGTATGGGTTTGCTGACCCAACGTTTACGCTGTCAAGTTCCCAGTAATCTAAAATGTAGTTGGCATTAGGAAGCGCAGTTACTGGAACTGATGAGCCGGATGCGTACGAATAGCTTCCAGGCGCAGGATTAGTGGTGCCACCGCTTGTCGTTATAATGGTAAGTGTATACGAGATTATTGGAGTGTAGTGTGCCGTGGCTGTGTGAGGAGCGTTCATGCTAACTGTGATTGGGTTAACTCCATTGCCTTGATTATTGCCGTCAACATCCCAATGGCTGAATGTGTATCCAGTGATTGATTGGGCAGTTAATGTGACGCTTGTTGATGCGTCGTACCACCAGCCGTTTGTGGGTCCAGCTTCTCCTGGTGGGTTTCTTGTTGGCTGAGGAAACAAATCTGGAGGATTAGTCTGCACTGTCAAAAGATACTGTGTCTTCCAGTTCCATGTGATGCTTGAAGGTTCTTGTATAAAGAAAGATGTGGATGTCCCTGATCCTGAGGGGGGCACGCTGCCTGTGCCTGTCCAGCCTGTGCAAACATAGCGTGTGCCTGAAGGTCCATTTGCTGGGGATGTAACGGATGCTGTTATGCTTGTTCCAGAGTCAAACCAGCCACTTGTTGGAGTAGGTGAATCATATGGGGAGGTTACGGTGAAATAGTATTGTAGTTGGTAGTTGGCTGTTGCAGTTTTAGGATTGTCCATTAGTACCGTTGCTTCGTTTCCAGTGCCTGTTGGTGTTGCGCCAGTCCATGATCTAAAATCATATCTTGATGCTCCTGCAATTTTGTCTACGTTTTGAACTGCATCAACAGTTGCTGTGGAACCACTGTTATACCATCCTTGTCCAGAAACTGCAGCAGGGTTAAGTGTCAATACTTCAGTGGGGTTAGTGTTGACAGTTAAATAGTATTGAGTTTGATAAGTGCCACTTATTGTTAAGGGACCGTTCACGGTCTGTGGTGAAGATGGAGTAACACCTGTAAGAACATATCTTACACCTGTGGCTCCTGTAACAATGTCTTGGTATGTGTAAGTGATTTCAGTGCCTGCTTTGACCCAAATAGTGAAGGGCACCGTTTCTGTTGGGTCAACATCTGCAGTATATGTTACAGTGGGTGCTACAGCAGATCCAGTCTGTGTGAAAGTTACAGTATATTGGGTCTTCCAATTTGCTATAGCTGTTTTTGCAGCATCCATTATTATTGGGTTGCTTTGTGCATAATTCGTTCCAGAAGCGTCTCCGCCCCAACTAGTGAATACTCTTCGTGTGCCATTTCCATGGTTCACTAAGCCTGTGTCTAGTGTGGCGTAGGCTGTGTCGCCGTTGTTATACCAGCCTTCGCCTGTAGGCGTACCATAAGGTGAGGTAACAGTTAAGTGATATTGTGTTAGATAGTTTGCGGTTACAGTTTTAGGTTTATCTAGGAACACAGTGGTGGAAGTTGCTGAGGCATTAGCTATTTCAGACATGTCCTCAGTTGTCCAGCCGTTAAATCGGTAACGAGAAGCCCCTGGTTCGATGCTTATGAATTCTGGGGCAAAAATAGGTACGTTTGTTCCTGCGTTATACCAACCAACGCCTGCGGGTATTGTAACTCCAGGCGGATTTGTTGTTAGGTTAAGGAAATATTGCGTGACATAATGGGCGGTTGCAGTGTGAGCTGCATCCATGTAAATAGAAATCAGGCGAACGCCTGCACCTTGGGATGTTCCGTCAACGTCCCAGTAGTTAAACATGTATCTGGTTCCTGTTGGTCCTGCAAAAATGTCAGGTGCTGTTAGATTGACAGATGTGTAAGCGTTGTACCATCCTTCTCCGGGGATTGTCCCAATTCCAGATGGGTCTGTTCGAACGGTTAAATAGTATTGTTGAGGTGGAGGTGCTGTGGTAACTTGAAATCGGCAATCTACATAGTGGGTTTCGCAACTTCCAGATGAGTCGGTCGCTTGTCGTACGTGAAGTTTCCAAGATCCAATAGGAGCGTTTGATGGTAAAATGTAGCTTCCAGTCATGGAGGTTACGCCTGTTGTCCAGCTGCCAACAAAAAATCTTGTTCCGTTTGGCATTTGAAGCTTGAACCGATAGTACTTGCTTGTTTGAAGCCCTATGGTTTTGAAGTATACTGTTTCGCCTCTGGCAAACGATGTGACGAAATTTGTATATGTTGAATCGGTTGTCCAAACAATTTTGTTTATGTTAAGCGTTTTGGTTCTTTTTACATTATTATTTTCGTAAAGCTTTACAGTCCAATATCCAAGAATATTTGGAAAAGTGGGAATTATTGTTAAATTGTCAGTGAAGTAACTTACTCCAGTGTAGGTTGGGCTTTTTCTTCGCTCCACTCCAGCAGGGTCAAAATATTTGATGTAGTATTGTTTACTTGTTGACAGCCCGCCGGCTTCGGCATAAATATATGTGCTGTCTCCATCGTTCCACCATGCGCTCAAATAGAGAGCATTATCGAACGTTGTGGTGGCAACATTTGATCCATCAGTTGCTGTTACCGTAAAAGTTCCATGGATTCCGTCTAATAGATATTGACAAGCGAAATATCCAAACTCATCAGTCAATGTTTGCACCGTGTCTTTGACTAGGTCTGGTCGGAGAATGGTGATGTTGATTTGACTCAGAACTTTAAACCCATAACCATATAAGCGAGCTGTTTCGGATGGGTCATATTCTTTTTTATTCGACCAAACAATTGGAGTTGTATATTCTGCGGTGCTTGAGGGTATAGAAAGTGATAGAATTAGACCAATAATTAGGATAACTATCCACATCGGCAGTTGCCGCATGTATTTCCCTTCTCCCTCGGCATTAATATTTACCATTACAAACTTTTTAAAGCTTTTGGAACTAAGTTCTATATGAGTACTGTGTGTAGATGTGCAGGGTAAAGTGTGATAACATATAAGATTCAGATATGCATTAATAGAGTCGATTAAGGTATAGGCATGTATTAAGTGGAGGAGGAGTAAGATGAAGGGAGTAGTATTTTGGGGAACGATGCTGGCAATTCTGATTGGTGGAATGATTAAACTGACTTTTAATGTTCAACTTGCTGAAGCGACAGGAACGATCTACATAAGAGTTGATGGGTTAGTTGAGCCTTCAACAGCGCCTATTCAAAATGTTGGAAACCATTCGTATACATTTACAAGTGACATTAATGATTCCATTGTGATTGAGAGGGACAATATTATAGTTGATGGAGCAGGTTACACTCTAAAAGGAACAGGAAGTGGAAAAGGAATAGAGTTGGTTGGCAGGAGTAATGTAACGATTAAAAATGTGAAAATTACAAGATTCTTTTATGGATTTTATTTTGAAAGTTCGAGCAATATTACTCTTTCTGGCAACAATGTAATAGGCAATTATTACGGGGTTGCAGTAGGCAGTTCATGGGGCAATAAGCTTGTTTGTAACAATGTCTTTAACAACACTTGGGACGGTTTTTTTCTTTTCTATTCTGACAATAATGTTATTTATGGCAATACTGTTTTATCAAATAAGAGGTATGGAATAGCTCTTTCTCAGTCCAGCAATAACAGGATTTTCCACAACAACTTCATCAATAACACAGAACAAACGCATCTTTATGAGTCATTTAACAATATGTGGGATGATGATTATCCTTCTGGAGGCAACTATTGGAGCGACATAGCATACATTGATGTGCACAGTGGTCAATACCGAAACGAAAGTGGAAGCGATGGAATAGGCGACACATTTTACGTCATTAACGGGAATGATCAAGATAGGTTTCCACTTATAGCGCCAATCAGCCTATTTGATGTAGGAGAATGGAATGGTAAATCATACTTCGTTGAAATAGTTAGCAATTCTACTGTTTCAAACTTTCAACTAGATGCAACGCAGAAAGTTCTCAGTTTTACTGTAACTTCCGAAACTGGTTCAGGCTTTTGCAGAGTAACCATACCAAATGCAGTTGCCCAAGACTTGTGGAAGTGCAACTGCACAATCTTAGTTGACTCGCAAATACCGTTGACAATGAGAAACTGGACAGAGGACGAGACATACACGTACATATACTTTACATATCTTCAGCAAAAACATGAAGTAGTAATAGTTTCAGAATTTCCTTCAACAATAATACTGTCTTTACTTATGGTTTCCATAATTATTGTCATAGTAATATTAAAAAGAAGGCACTATGAAAAGATTTTTGAACATTATTGGCTGGATCAGCAGAAACGATTTTACACAAAAACTTTGTGTTAGTGTGGAAAGCTTCAAGGCATAGTCAGAAACCTAGCGCGGAAATTAAAGAAAGAGGGGTAAGAGCATTCAGTGCCCTAAAGTTGCTTACGTTTCAAATGGAATTTGGTAGCTGCTGCCGATAGTGCCGCCGCTAATAAGAATATTAGCAGCATTAAAGAGGAATACTCTGGGATAACGCCTGAGCCGTATATGTAGACTGTTTTTGTGCTGAATGATACGTTGAAGAACAGCATGGTATGGGTTGAGTTTACAGCCGTAGCGGTTGCTTCCACTTCGTCTTCTCCAACTATAACGCGCCAGTTTCCGTCAGCCCATAGTAAATCATTTGGAATTGTTATGTTTATAAAACCAACAGTCCCAGTTTCTCCCGTTACATTAAACTTAATGAGGCAATGTTGTATATCAAGTTCTACAGGTGATGTCGCCCCGTTACTTAATGTTGTAACGTAGAAGGTTTTGGAATCTACGACAATTTCATGGCTGACATACTCATTCATCTCATAATAGCCGTGGCTTACATCATATAGGAGTTCCCGTTCTTTGGTGTCTAGTAGTAGGGTGTTATTGAGCGTCAATGCGGATGTCGCAGGAGGTCGCGATGTCACATTAAAGGATATTGTTGCTAGGGTTCCATTTCCACTTGGGGATTCGATTGCTGGCTGTTCTAGGGTTATGTTTACTTTTACCGAGTTTGTGCTTATATCGTATGAGATACTTGTGCTTCCAAATTGAGATAAGAAAGTTCCCTCTGTGACGCTTGTTGCATCAATGGACAAGCCGTTGTATTGGACTTCAAATTCCACATGTGTAAGGTTCCATAGACTGGCGAGATTCTCGATTGTGATGTTTATTGGGAATATCTGACCTATAGATGACGATACGTAGTGGTCTGGGGAAACTTTAAGAGAGGGTATTGGTAGGGGTTCGTAAGTGAACATGCAGTTCTTGGGCGGGTTATATGAGATGTATTCATTGTTTACATCCAAGAAACATTCGCCATACAATGGTTGTACTGAAATGTTGAAAGACGCTTGCGTGTGAGCTAGTGTTTTGAATGAGATTGTGGCTACTAAACCCTCTCCATTAGGAAACTCTGGAAGATCCCATTGACCTTCTTCACTGGGCAAGATTAGTTCGCCGTAGACTACATGTCCTTTTTCCTTGTGCCAAATGGGGTAGGTACCGTATATTGCCCATCGTAGGTTGCTCATGAATGGTCCGGGGATAACAGAGCTGACCTCGATGACCGAACTATTGTATGTTAAGTCAAACTGGAGAGCTATTAGGTTCTTTTCAGCTTCTAGATCCCTAATGCAAACGCTTACATTAAACTCCACAGGTCTGATCGCTACATATTCGCTAGGTACCGCTTCCAGCCATGGTTTTTCTTCAGAGGGTACGTACGTGTATGTTCCGTTTGTTGTGGTTGGTGTTTGTTCGTTTAGGTCTGTGTCAAGCCAGTAGGTGTCTGCGTTGTCTATGTTAAGGGTGCAGGAGACTTGGCCTCCTTCTGGAGGAGCCTTCTTAATTTCAAGCTCAAAAATGG
>Ga0129301_1000092_pt1 | contig 42204 bp, 41 predicted proteins | sample ConPoolayeHmetaG_FD_94489 | JGI IMG/M metagenome (GOLD analysis project Ga0129301, IMG submission 94489) | Hot spring microbial mat communities from California, USA to study Microbial Dark Matter (Phase II) - Cone Pool mat layer H metaG ...
TCGTCCATTCTTGATAACCTTATCTACAAGGTTTACACCAAAGCGATAACCGAGAAACTTGTGATTTGGAGCATTTAACACAGCAACATCAGCTTTTTTTCCAATTTCCAAACTGCCAACTTCGCTAGCTCGACCTAGAACGTGTGCAGCGTTTATTGTGGCAGCTGTTATTGCTTCAGCCGCTGTTAATTTCATAAAGTGACATGCAAACGCAATAACTAACTGCATATTCTCAACCCAACAGCTTGGGTTAAAATCACTGCCCAATGCTACGGGCACGCCTAAATCTATCATTAACCTAGCATCAGCATATCGCTGCATCATTAAACTGAAAGCAGCAGCTGGAAGCAAAACAGCAATAACCCCTTTTGAAGCCATAGCTTTTATGCTTTCATGCGAAGAAAAGATAAGATGCTCAGCAGAAACAGCTCCAATGTCTGCTGCAAGTTCTGCACCGCCTGTCATACTCATTTCATCTGCATGAATCTTAGGTTTTAAACCGTAATTTTTGCCAGCAGCCAAAATGCGCTTGCTCTGTTCTAAACTGAAACTGCCTTTTTCACAAAAAACGTCACAGAACTCTGCGAGTCCTTTCTCAGATACTTTTGGAATCATGTCTTCTGTAAGCAGGCTAATATAGCCTTGAGTGTTACCCTTATATTCTGGCGGAATTGCATGGGCTCCCATAAAAGTTGGAATAACATCTATGCAATGCAGTTGGTTTATACGTTTAATAACTTCCAAGATTCTTAATTCATCTTTTGTTGTCAAACCATAACCACTTTTCGCCTCTGCAGTGGTTGTGCCAAACTCCAACATGGCATCAAGCGTTTTCATTCCAATATCCACAAGTTTTTCAAAACTTGCTTTGCGTGTATCTTTAACAGTTTTTAATATTCCACCTCCTGCACCAAGAATTTCCATGTAGGAGGCGCCTTCAATTCGCATCTGAAACTCGTCTTCTCGTGAACCAGCAAAAACAAGATGTGTATGCGCGTCAACAAACCCTGGCAATACAGTCTTTCCATTTGCGTTGATAGTATTGTCGCTTTTGAAATTTTTTGTGATGTCTGGTGTTTTTCCGATAGCGATTATCTTGCCATCTTTTATGGCTAAACTGCCATTATGAATTATTCCAAGTTCCCGCATTTGCTTGCCAATACAAGGCGCTTTACTATTGCCTGCCAGTGTCAAAAGTTGTTCAGCGTTTACAATGAGTAAATCCACATTTTCTCTCACTTTGCTTTTGACTTTTTTACTCAAATGCACCGCCTTTTTCCATTGAATTATGTATTGCTATTTCTAGCACGCGGTCTTCAGATAGATTATCAATTTTTAGATAATAAGCTGCTATGTCAATAAGAGCCTTCAAAGGGGCCATACCACAAAATTCAGAACCTACGACTTGCACATTGTAACGGTTACATTCAACTTTTAACAGTTCAAAAACACGATAGAGCGGCGTCTTTTCAAAATCACTTATACTCATACCTATCTGTGTAATATTCTTCTCTGGAATAACTGCAGCCATAGCCTTAACATTAGAAAAACCACCTTTCTTAGCATGCAAAGCCTTTGCAATCTTTTTTGCAATTGTCAAATCAGAAGTACTCAAATTCACGTTAAAACCAGCCATAACCTTTCGTGCACCAGTCACCGTTGCACCTGCAGTCACATGCGGCTTAGATGGGCCAAAATCTGGTTTACGTTCAGGTTTAGTAATCATTTCAGCTAACTTTTCATATTCGCCTTCGCGTATCCAGTCCAAATCCTTACGTTCAGGTTTTGTGGCTGCTTCGCCATAAAGATAGACGGGCACATCGTGCTTTTGCGCTAGGATTTTTCCGAATTTTCTTGCGAGTTCTACGCATTGTTTTATTGTAACATTTTTTATTGGGATAAAGGGAACAACGTCGACAGCGCCTATGCGTGGATGTTGTCCTTTATGTTTTCGCATGTCGATAAGTTTTATTGCTTTGTAGGCGGAGTTTAACGCTGCTTCAATTATGGATTCTTTATTGCCGATGAATGAGACAACTAAACGGTTGTAATAATCATCAAAAGTATAATCCAAAAGAAAAGCGTTCTCAGTCTTCCTTATTTCTTGCAAAATTTGTTCAGCAATCTTGGGATTGGAAGTGCTAAAATTAGCTACGCATTCAACTATTTCTTTCATCTCGCTCCCTTCCCGTTATCGTGTAAATTTGCTGGTCAGCTTTTACTATCAAAACTTGAATTTATATGTATTTGACAAGTGTGCACAAGGTTAAAATGTGAAACAGTGCTTCTACATTTTAAACTTATAAAGTTACAGCAGATTCCTTACTAAATAGAGGAAAAACTGTGAGCTCTGAGCTTGAATTTGAAGTTCCAACATGGAACCAAATATATTATATGCTTTTGAATTTAGCTGAAAAAATAAGGAAAAGCGGGTTTAAACCAGACATAATCGTAGGCGTTTCTCGTGGAGGTTGGCCGCCAGCTAGAGTATTGTCCGACTTGATGGATAATCCTAATCTTGCAAACGTTAGAGCTGAATTTTACTTGGGAGTTGCTGAGACAAAGGAGAAAGCTGTTTTGACACAGCCAGTTTCTATGCCTATTGCTGGTAAGAAGGTGCTCGTTGTAGATGAGGTTGCTGATACTGGTAGAAGCCTAGAGTTGGTGAAAGAGCACATTGTCAGAAATAATGCCGCAGAAGTGAAAATAGCCACAGTTTATTACAAGCCTTGGAGCATCGTTAAACCAGATTATTATGAGAAAGAAACAAGTTGCTGGATAGTATTTCCATGGGAAATAAAAGAAACCGTCAGAAAAATTGTCAAAAAATGCAGGGAAAATGACAAGCCTCTCGAAACAGAAGTTGCCAAACTTGTTAAGGCTGGTATATCTTCAAATCTTATTCAAAGGTTTTTGAAAGAGATTTTTGAGGAAGAGAATTGCTGAAATACATCAAAGAATTTGAAAAATATGTCTTGATAACTGGTTTCAGAAACGTACAAATAAAGGACACTGAAAAGCTATTAAAAAAGATGCATGAAGTAAAACCGTCAAGTGTGGAGCTTCAAATTTTTAATGCAAAATTTGTGGCGACATGGCAACACGTTTACTTTGCAGTTTTGAATGCTTTAACAGCCTTTAGAAACAAGGACAATATTTCAAAGAGCCTTGCAATGGAAATACTGATTTATGCTTCTGCGCAACGTCAAATTCTAAAAGCGATGAGAAATCTTGGAATCAGACCTGAAACATCTGAAATAGTGCTCGTAATAGTTGGAGACAACTCTGAAAATGTAAGATTCGCTTTGTCAAAATTTTCTACAATCGCTGAAATGCAGGAGGATGAGACTGTTCTTAAATTAACAAGAGAGAAGGTGAACTTGATTCAGGAAAGATTTGTGATTTCTGATTTAGAACTCAAAACTATAATGGGAAAGGATGGTTTGGATAAAGCCTTAACAAATCTCGTCATTGAGCGGATGGCGTTATTGGCAACTCAACGGTAAACTATAGTATTTTTTCTTTAATTACAGCCAAAATATCGTTTGGTTTTATGACGGAAATCCCAGTTAATCCCCCAATAACTTCTATCAAAAGAATTTTGCTGGGTTTTCTTAAATTAACCTCTCTTTCAATGTTTGCCGCAGCCGCCTCAATAATGTCCTGTGTAGATGTACTCGTAAATCTTTTTTCAATGGTAACGCGAAAAGTTTCATTCGCAGCTATTTTTGAGCCGAGTTCAGTGGCTACACGTTGAATTTCACCCAAATCTGTGCGTGTAACCTTTTCTATGGGAATTATCCTAAGAGTATAGCGAAACTCGTAAGGTCGCTCACTCAGAATTTTGCGGAGTTTTTCTATAGCCTCAAAAGGGTTAAGGACGGTTTTGGCTGCAACTAAACCTGAAACGCCTGTTTTATCCACGTTTGGCGCTGAATCACCCGCTTCTTCAAGAAGATACCACAATTCAGAGCAAGCATGATCTTCCATACTGCGTGAGGATGTTGCTAAAAGATTAAAATCTCTAAGCATAATCTACCCCTATGCAATCTGCACTGATTCTATTATGTTGTTTGGTTTAAATTTAATGTTTCTGAAAAATTTACTTGCAGCTTTGAAATGGGAAAATTTTTAGGCTAAGTTGTGGAGAAACGGTTACTAGTGTAAAAGTGATTAAAAAAGCAAAAATCAAAAAGCAGCATCTATTTTTCTTTATTCTACTTATGGTTGACCTTATTTTATCTCTCATAGGCATCATCTTGTTCAGAGTCGAGCAGTCTCCTCCAATCAAAAAATTTCGCCGATCTCTTATCTTTCAATGTTTAGAACGATTTTTGCCATTTTATTAACAATTAGCATAATATATTTGAAAAGACGCTAACGGAAATCGAAATTGGTCAGCGAAATGTTTGGCTTTTTCACAGCTCATGGCTCTAAGCCGTCGCCTCACATCATCCCACAATTAACATATAATTGCTGAAATTTATCTATTTTGATCTCTCTGGAACATTAAACTTAAATTTGGGTTAGACCCGTTAAATAATTCCTTCAAAAAGGAGGGGATCAGTTGAACAGTAGGCAAAGGCCAGTAATAGTAGTTCATGGAGGAGCTGGAAAATGGGGTTCAGAACGTAGCCAAGCTGGCTTAGAAGGAGTTAAAAGAGCTGCAACGACAGGCTTTGATATTTTAAATAATGGAGGAAGCGCTGTGGATGCTGTTATGGAGGCTGTTGCAGTTATGGAAGATGATGGCGCATTCAATGCGGGTTATGGTTCAAGTTTGAACATAGAAAGGGGTGTAGAGATGGAAGCATCAATTATGAATGGAAAAACATTGCAAGCTGGTGCTGCTGGACTTTTGAGGGATATCAGGAATCCAGTCCGTTTAGCAAGGATAGTTATGGAAAAAACAGACCATGTTTTTGTAGTTGGCAAAGGTGCCGAAAAACTTGCCAAACTTTTCAATCTTGAGAGAAGAAATCCAATGTCTGATTTAAGGTTAAAATATTATGAGGAGCAAAAGAAACTTTTGCTTGATGGAAAATTTGAACTACCAAAGTTAGCTGAATTAATCAAGACTCATCCTGATTTATTCCAGCTTGAAACTGTTGGTGCAGTTGCACTGGATAAAAATGGGAATGTTGCTTCAGCCACTTCTACTGGAGGTTTTCCATTGAAGCTTCCTGGGAGAATTGGAGACTCCCCATTGATTGGATGCGGTACTTATGCAGATAATCATGCTGGTGCTTGCTCTGCTACAGGTGTTGGTGAAATAGCGATAAGGCTCGCATTGTCGAAGACTGTTTGCAATTATATGGAAAATGGAAAAACTGCGCAGGAGGCTGTAGAGGAGGCTATAACACTTGTCAATACGAGGATATCAGCCACGTATAATCATATGGGATTAATCGCTGTTGACCCATATGGAAGGGTTGGCGCAGCACATAATTCACCAAACATGTGTTGGACTTGCCTAACTCCAAAAATGCGTGAACCTATTGCTTCTTTGACTGCTAAAATTGTGAAATAAAGCATCGAGAAATCCACTTACAAATATGCATTTCGTTTTTTATTCTCGACAAATGACGAATAAAAATGCTTAAAGCAGCGCTTGCTTGCTCTCATTAAGCACTAAAACCATTTGGAGGTGAAAAAAGATGCGTGAAGAAGAGGAATGGGAAGAAGAAGATGAAGAGGAAGAGGAATGGGAAGAAGAAGAATGGTGAAGGCCTAACCAAAGGCAGTTAATTTTTGCGATTTTTTTTAACAACACATTTTAAGCAATTTTTTATGCAACTTTTAAACTGCATATTTATAACCTACCATATATGACCATTTCATTAAATGGGCTGATATATGACAAGAGTTGCAGTGTTAGATGCGGAAAAATGCAAATCGAAACGTTGCGGCAGGTTATGTCATCGTTTTTGTCCTATTGTGCGAAGCCACATAGAGGCCATTCGATTTGAAGATGGTAAGCCCATAATAGTGGAGTCTCTGTGCACTGGCTGTGGAATCTGTGTCAAAAAATGTCCTTTCAAAGCCATTTTTATAGTTAATCTCCCAGACGAATTAGAGAAGGATTGCACCCATCGTTTTGGAGAAAATACATTCAAACTTTACAGGCTTCCAATACCTTCACCTAGAATGGTTTTAGGCTTGCTTGGACAGAATGGAATAGGCAAAACAACTGCACTTAAAATACTTTCTAGCGAAACTAAGCTGAATCTTGGAAACTATCAGAGACCACCCGATTGGGGCGAAATACTTAGGCATTTTAGAGGCTCAACACTTCAGGAATATTTTCAAAAGATGGCAGAATTGAAGCTTAAGGTTTCGCATAAACCGCAGTATGTGGACAAAATTCCGAAAGTTATTTCTGGAAATGTTGGCGAACTTTTAGAAAGAGTGGATGAAAGGAAAAAACTTGATGAAATAGCTGTTCAGCTTGAGCTTAAACCCCTCTGGAATCGCTCACTTGATGTTTTAAGTGGGGGCGAATTGCAACGCGTTTCTGTGGCTGCTGCCATTTGTCGCGAAGCTGACGTGTATCTTTTTGATGAGCCCGCAAGCTATTTGGATGTGAAACAGAGGCTTGAAGTGGCTAAAGTCATACGAAGCTTAAAAAAAGACGGGAAAACAATCATTGTGGCTGAACATGACCTTGCAATAATAGATTATTTATCTGACCAAATCTGCATTTTTTATGGTGAACCTGGCGTTTACGGCATAGTCTCTAATGTTCACAGCGTTAGAACAGGCATAAATCTTTATTTACAAGGTTATATTCCTGATGAAAATGTTCGCTTTAGGAAAGAAGCAATAGTTTTTCATGAAAAGCCACCTACTGTTAGTTTCGGTTCGGGTGAGGCACTACTTAAATGGGGGCAAGTGGAGAAAACGTATAAAGGCTTCAAACTTGTTGCGAGTGAAGGTGAAATAAAACGTGGAGAACTCGTCGGTATCCTTGGACCAAATGGGATAGGTAAAACAACCTTCATAAAAATCCTAGCAGGAATCGAAAAGGCTGACGGCGAACAACAGTTTGACGAATTGAAAGTAAGCTATAAGCCGCAATATATTTCAGCGGAATATTCTGGCACTGTCCAAGAGCTTTTAATGAGTGTTGCGAAAGAGAATTTCGCCTCAAGTTGGTACAAAAAAGAGATTCTTCAGCCTTTAGGTGTAGATTCGCTTTTGGACAGAAACGTGGCAGAACTCAGCGGAGGCGAACTGCAAAAAGTTGCCATTGTAGCTTGTCTTTCCCAAAAGGCAGAACTTTATCTTCTCGATGAGCCAAGCGCCTATTTAGATGTTGAAGAGAGGCTGAACATGGCAAAAGCAGTTCGAAGAGTTGTTGAAGCCCATAACGTAACTGCATTTGTTGTTGAGCATGATGTTGTTGCCCAAGATTTCCTAGCAGATCGCCTAATGATTTTCACTGGCAAACCTGGAGTGAATGGCTTTGCAAACAAGCCTACGACCTTAAGAGATGGAATGAACATGTTTTTGAGGCAGATGAAAGTTACTTTTAGAAGAGACCCACTTACCAAGAGACCTAGGGTTAACAAGGAAAACTCTAGATTAGACAAGTTTCAAAAACAAATAGGCGAATACTATTATACGCGTTCAGCGCAATGATGAGGTTGGTATGAACCATTATGGTTGAAGTTAGTGCTTCTGAAAGAAAGTTATTGGACACTGCTTTGAATGCTATGAATAAGGCTTATGTTCTATGGGGCTTCAAGGTCGGCGCTGCAGTACTTGCTGATAATTCACAGATCTATGCGGGTTGTAATGTTGAAAGTTGGGTTTCTGGACTTGGAACTTGTGCTGAAAGATGTGCCATTAACCACGCCATTTTACATGGAAACCGAAAGATTAAGAAAGTCGCCATAATTATGGATGCAAGCAGTCGCAACGAGCCTATGCCCTGCGGAGCGTGTCTGCAATATATTAATGATTTTGCTGAAAATCGCAAAATTGAAATTGTTATGGCAAAAGCGGAGAAGGACAAAATCTTGTTTGAAACGGTTAAAATAAAAGCTCTTGAAGAGTTGTTGCCTTTCCCTTTTAGAAAATGAATAATTCTCATCTGAGAGTGCAGTTAAATTAAAGAATGAGCAGAGTATAGCGTAAAAGAGATGTATTGTCAGCATTAGTGCTGGTGGAAGCGCAAGTGGCTCAAACAACTTTCGAAGAGATTAGTGCTTCAGACTTCTTCTATCGAAACAGAGACATAGCTGGTTTCACAAATCCGTCCAGAGCCATTTTCGCTGCTGTAAGAGAACTTGTAGAAAACTCGTTGGATGCTGCAGAAAGCCTCAAAATTCCGCCAGACGTATACATAAGACTTTCATATGAAGGGGAAGCCAGCAAGGAAACTCAAATTTACAGATTAAGGGTCGAAGATAATGGCATAGGAATTCAGCCGAGGCATATACCATCAGCCTTTGGTCAAGTGCTTTTCGGCTCAAAATACAAACTGAAACAACAGAGAGGAACATTTGGCTTAGGCGGAAAAATGGCAATCTTATACGGACAAATCACAACACACCAGCCTGCCTGCGTCATCTCAAGCACAGGCACAATAAAAATCTACATGTATAAGCTTATGATCGATATACAGAAAAATCGTCCAATAATCCTTGATAGAAAAGTTGTCTTAAACAAGGAGCAATGGCGTGGAACGATTGTTGAATTCTGCCTGGAAGGCGACTATTTTAGGGCGATGCCGAAGATTCTAGAATATCTCAAACAGACAGCTATGATGAATCCTTATGCAAATTTGACTTTTGTAGACCCTAAAGGCAGACTATACAAGTTTAAGCGAGCCACAAAGGAAATGCCCGAACCGCCAAAGGAGACTAAACCGCATCCTTATGGTGTAGATGTGGAACTTCTTCAGCGTCTCATACAGATAACGCCGCATAAGAATATGCTTGATTTTTTGAGAAACCATTTTCACAGAGTTGGAGAAACCACTGCAAACAAGTTTCTACAGTTCAGCAACATAAGTCCATCTAAGAATCCGAAGAAACTATCGCATGAGGAAATTGTTCGGTTAATGCATATGCTTAAAAAGTTTAAGGATTTCTTGCCTCCAGATGCAAGCTGTCTTTCACCTTTGGGCGAAGAATTGTTAAAAGCTGGAATACTGAAGGAGCTGAAACCCGAGTTTGTTGCTGTTCATCAGCGTAAACCAGCAACATATGCTGGTCATCCATTTATCATCGAAATGGGAATTGCCTATGGAGGAGAAATTCCCAAGAAAGGAAGCTTCCTGATTTATCGCTTTGCTAACAGAATTCCCTTGCTTTATGACGAGGCAAGTGATGTCTCTGTTAGAGTAATAAACTCTATGAACTTGCGGAGATACAAGATTATGCCTGACTTGCCAATAGCCATTTTAGTGCATATCTGCAGCACCAAAGTTCCATACAAAAGCGTTGGAAAGGAGTTTATTGCTGACAGACCAGAAGTGAGAAGAGAAGTAGCTAATGGAATGCGTGAAGTTGCCCGTCAACTTCAGCATTTTTTAACCAGAAGGGAACACGTGGACAGGGAAAGAAAACGCCTTGGAGTATTCGGCAAATATTTGCCAAAAATAGCCCAGTTTTCAACTGGGTTGGCTGGCAAAGATAAGCCTCCAGATGTAGAAAAACTTTTGAAGAGTGTGAGAAAATTTGGAACAGAAGAAATATAAAAGCAGTATGATGGAAAGAAGAAAAGAAGTAATATGGGGTTTAGAAAACCTTGGAATAAAAACCTACGAACAGCTTGACAGAGGGTATTTTCCATCAATAGAAATGCCAAGCAGATCAATAGAAAACATTCGTTATGATCCGCAATTTCGACAGTTCATTCTAGGCGATAGAACAGTTCGCAGAAGTGCTCGCAATATTCGCCATCTCAAACCATTCACGCAACTAATTTGGGCAGCCTATTTTTCACATGAGTTAGCTTCGCAAAGGAAAACGTCAACTTTAAGGGACGTTTACTATTCTGCCCAAGCATATGAAATGACATTCACAGACCAGCAGGAATCAAACAATATCATAACAGATTTGGAAACAGTCTTAGGTTTTTCCAGAGAAGACTTCAACATTTTTCCTGAAGAACGTTCAGCAGTTTTCGGTGACCTTACAATAGAGTATACTGTGCCAGGTTATGAGGGAAGGACTTTAAATTTGACTTCTCATCCTGATGGCGTTTTGATTGGTCCTGCGTTGACTTCTTCAGAGTTCGTCAAAACCACTGCTGATAAGGTCATAGCCATAGAGAAAGGTGGTTTGTTCACGCGTTTCATTGAAGAGACTGTGCATAAAAAGTTTAATGCCTTGCTTGTTTTGACCGCAGGACAGGCGCCTAGGGCTACAAGACATTTTATTAGACGCTTAAACAGGGAACTGAACCTTCCAGTTTATATTTTCACGGATGGTGACCCTTGGGGAATGCACATAGCTATGGTGATAATTTCTGGCTCCGCAAATGCGGCTCACCTAAGAGAATTGAACACTCCTGATGCAAAATGGAGCGGCGTATGGGCAACAGACATTGTCAATTATAAATTACCCACAGATCCACTTGATGATGTAGATATGAAAAGGCTTTCTGAATTACAAAGAGACCCACGTTATAAAGACCCATTATGGCAAAGAGAAATCAAGACGTTTATGAAAATCAGAAAAAAGGCAGAACAAGAAGCCTTTAGCAGATACGGCTTAACATATATTGTGGATGAATATTTGCCAGAAAAGCTTGAAGAAACAAAATAAAGCTAGGGGAAATTTAAAATAACTGTTCACGTTCTATGATGTAAAACACATTGAAAAGTGGAGGAATCAGATATGAGCGAAGAAGGTGGTTTCGGAATAACATTAGCCGAAAGGTTTTTCGGCTTATTACTTATGATAATCGGTGCCTTGGCTGTCTATTACACTTTTACCAGCGCCACTGCATTAGGAACCTTTACTGGATTTTTCGGTTTCCTAAGTCTAATACTATTATCATTAGGAATAATTCTGATGACTGCAAAACTAGAATAGTGATTACCTTTTTTAAAAGCCTGCAACTGCGCCAGAAAAATTTCCATAAATGTTAATTGAGGATTATTCTCTTCTCTCCACGACTATTCTGCACTTAGTGGCTAATGCCGCAATCACGCCTAAAGCTGCTAGCCAAGGGGCAACAACCGCACCGACTATACCTATAGTGGCTGGTATTTCGAGCAGTACTTTTCCCTTTTCGTCTTTAACTATTATTCTTGTTACATTCCCCTCATGAAGCAGTTCCTTTACTCTCTCGATAAGATTATCTGCGGAAACTGAAAATTCTTCTTTAACTATTTTGACAACGGGTGCACCACATGCATAACAGAATTTTTCATCTTCTTTCAATTTTGCTCCACATTTAGGACAATAAGGCAAACTGTCTCACCTTACCTCAAAATAAACCAAATCTGTTTAACCTTAAAAACGTTGAGTGTTTATTAAGGTGATAGTTTATTAATTCTAAGCTGCGTCACTAAATGGCTCACTTATTGATCAAACTTAAGGAGATATTACAAAATGCCTATTCGTCAACCAATCGTATGTGTTCTCGGTCACGTTGACACTGGCAAGACTCTTCTGCTTGATAAAATCCGCAAAACAACAGTTCAAGCTCGGGAAGTTGGTGGAATAACACAACACATTGGAGCAAGCTATTTTCCAGTTGAAACCCTAAAACAGCTAATTGGGCCTCTGCTTTCTATGATTAAAGGAGAAATCGAAATTCCAGGGTTGCTTATAATTGACACGCCTGGGCATGAAGCTTTTACGAATCTGAGAAGGCGAGGAGGCAGTGTTGCCGACATAGCGATTCTTGTAATTGACGTATTACGTGGTTTTGAAGCCCAAACATATGAATGCATAGATATTCTAAAAGCACGCAAAACACCCTTTCTTGTGGCTGCAAACAAGATAGATCGCATACCTGGATGGAATTCTTTTCCTGATACGCCTTTCTTGAAGGTCTATCAGAAGCAAGACCCTTATGTCAAGCAGGATTTGGATAATAGAATATATGATATCATTGGAATTTTTTCTCGTCAAGGCTTCAGGACCGATCGTTTTGATAACATTAAAGACTTCACTAAAACAGTAGCAATAGTGCCCACAAGTGCAAAAACTGGAGAGGGAATAACGGAGCTTCTCATGGTTCTTGTTGGCTTAACGCAGCAGTATTTGCGAAAACAGTTACAGACCACTGAAGGTGCAGCTAAAGGAACTGTTTTGGAGGTTAAAGAAGAGCCTGGCTTGGGACTTACGCTTAACACTATAATTTATGATGGCGTTTTACGGAAAGATGATTTAATAATTGTAGGCGGCAAAGAAAAGCCGATTATCACAAGGATAAGAGCAATTCTTGTTCCTAAACCGCTGGATGAAATCAGAGACCCACGGGATAGGTTTTCTTCCGTTGATTCTGTTTCTGCAGCTGCAGGAGTTAAAATTGTTGCGCCAGATTTGGAAGGATCTTTAGCTGGTGCGCCTTTATATTCTGTTCCTGAAGGTGAAGACGTAGCAGATTATGCTGTGCTGGTTTCTGAAGAGATTGGAAGAATTAGGATTGCTACAGATGTGACTGGTGTTGTTTTGAAAGCTGATACGCTTGGCTCGTTGGAAGCCATTGCAGACATTTTAAGGCAAAATGGCGTGCCGATTAGACTTGCAGACGTAGGTGACGTTTCTAAGCGCGATGTTACAGAAGCTGCTGTTGTGAAGGAAAATGAACCATTATACGGTGCCATCTTAGCTTTTAATACTAAAATTTTGCCTGACGCTGAAGAAGAATCAAAAAACACTGGTGTCCAAATTTTCAGTGAAAAAATAATTTACCATTTAATAGATAATTACTTGTCATGGCTTAAAACTCAACAAGAAGCGAAAAGTGAACACGAATTTGAAAAACTAATCAAGCCCGCAAAAATCCGTATAATGGAAGGCTACGTCTTCCGAAGGGCCAAACCCGCAATTGTCGGTGTGGAAATTTTGGCTGGGAAAATAAAACCTAAACTGGCTCTTATAAGGGCTGAAGATGGTGAAGAAGTTGGTGAAATTCAGCAGATTCAAGAGAAGGGGAAGGCTTTGTCAGGAGCTCAGCAAGGCATGCAAGTGGCAATATCATTAGACAAGCCTATGGTTGGTAGGCACATTTTTGAAAAAGACATACTATATGTGAAAGTGCCAGAATCTGATGTGAAAGCACTATTAACAAATTTTTTGGATAAATTAACTGCAGAGGAGCAAGACACACTAAACGAGTACAATAATTTAATGAGAAAAAAGTCATCATTCTGGGCAGCATAATCTATGAAGATTGAGATTGAAGTGTTTCTGCAAGAGCTTGTGCCCACTTTTTGGCTTTTTCCAACTCTCCCTCTTTCAAGTGATACGCGTTCATTTTGCCTTCAACATACGCAACCAATGGTGCAGTGATTAGTTTAAAACCTATTTTCTTAAGTTTGTCTTCTATGCCCTTCACTGCACTTCCACTGATTCTTGATTGCACTTGTGTGTCAAACGCCGCTGCAAATTTCCCAGAAAAATCCTTTGGCAAATTTTCAAGAAACTTTCTCATATCAGTCGAAGCCCTAAATGCCATTGTGGGTGCACCAGCAATTAAACAATCATAATTCTCAAGAACAGTTGCATCAACATCCTTGACAAAGAGCAAATCGACTTCAACTTCCGTTTCCTTTAATGTTCCGCTGATTGTTTCTGCAACTTTCTCCGTGCACCTCATAGGAGAAACAGTATCATAAACAATCAAGACCTTCATTCAGATTAACCTCACTTCAACTTTAGACGTGTGCCACCTTTTAAACATTTCAAGTTCGCTGAAGGGACAGAACTTATGCAAAGTTCATATGTATTACGTGTCTAACTATGTAAGAAAAGGTTTGCTGCAGTCTTATGGGTCGGAACCCATGCACTTTAGGTTTTATTCTGGCGCATTCTGCGTTTATTCTCTCAGGATGCAAGTTTTAAATCTTTTGGCACTGCGTCATTCAGTTAGTTTTTAGATTCTTGTTTTCTCAATTGGATCTTGATGAAAGACAATTGTGCAAAAACATCTGCATTGAAAATAGTGGAAACAATTTTAAGGACGTGCAAGTTTGTAACGGTATAATTGCTCAGCTCGAGATGATTAATGAAATATGGAAGGCGAAAATGATGAAGAGTCAAGACGTGGAGAGGTTAAACACAAACGAAGTTTCGAGCAGGGTTCTGTCAAGCATCGAAGAACTTCTAGGTCTATCGATTGATGAACTTCTTGTCAGTTTGAACACTTCCATGTCAGGGCTATCTTCTGAAGAAGTGGAAGAACGCCTGAGAACATATGGTTACAATGAACTTGCCAAAAAAAAGAAGCGGCTGGCTGTTGTTGACTTCCTTTTTCACTTCCGTAGCCCATTGATAATTATATTGATGATTGCGGGTTTGATCGCAGGTTTTCTTGGAGAGATTATAAATGTTGTCATTATATTTTCCATCGTATTCGCGAGTGTAATACTTGACTATTACCAAGAATCAGAAGCTGAAAAAGCTGCAGAGATGCTAAAAGAAAAAGTAACTACAACCGCAACTGTTCTCAGAGATGGCACTAAAAAAGAAGTGAAACTTTCCCAAGTTGTCCCCGGCGATATCATATACCTTTCTGCTGGAGATATTGTTCCTGCCGATGCAAGGGTGATCGCTGCAAAAGACTTATTCCTGAACCAAGCTGCGTTGACTGGAGAATCGTTTCCAGTAGAGAAGGTGTCCATGCCAGTAAAGGCAAAGGGAAAAACACCTACTGAATGGAATAACTGTCTTTTTATGGGAACTTCTGTCGTAAGCGGAACAGCAACTGCTGTTGTAATGAAAACTGGAGGCTTCACAGAATATGGGAAAATCGCTAGAAGACTTGTCGAAAAAATGCCTGAAACAGAATTTGAAAGAGGAATCAGAAGTTTCGGTTTTCTGATAATGCAAGTCACCTTCCTTCTGGTAATGTTTGTTTTTTTAATAAATGCACTTTTCAAACGTGACATTTTGGAGTCTCTTCTTTTTTCTGTAGCTCTAGCTGTTGGTTTGACGCCTGAACTTCTACCTATGATCATTAGTGTAAACCTTTCAAAAGGAGCCCTTGCAATGTCTAAAAAAGGCGTTATTGTGAAACGCCTAGCATCTATTGAGAATTTTGGAAGCATGGATATTTTATGTACAGATAAGACTGGTACACTTACGGAGAACAAAATAAAGCTTGTGCTGCATGTGGATATGGAAGGAAAAGATGATGAAAAAGTATTGTTGTTTTCTTTCTTGAACAGTTATTACCAGACTGGACTGAGAAGTCCATTGGACGAGGCTATTCTTGGATTTAAAGATATTGATGTGAAAGATTACCAGAAAGTTGATGAAGTTCCTTTTGACTTTGTGCGAAGGCGAGTCTCTGTTGTTGTTGAACATGAAAAGCAACGATTTTTCATCGCTAAAGGTGCCCCCGAAGAGATTGCAAAGGTTTGCTCTTACTGCGAACTTGAAGACAGAATATTAGATTTAACAGAGGAATTGCAAAGGAAAATTGAGCAGAAATATTATGATTTGAGTTTTGAAGGGTTCAGAGTCTTAGCAGTTTCATATAAAAAACTCAGAGAAGATAAACCAGTATACTCTGTAAATGATGAGAGTGGGATGGTGTTTTTAGGTTTTGTAGCATTTCTTGACCCGCCTAAAGAAACGGCTAGGGAATCCTTGCAACTATTAAGAAAGGCTGGAGTGGAACTAAAAATCCTTACTGGCGACAATGAATTAGTTACGAAAAAAACATGTGAGCAATTAGGTTTTGAAATAAAAAAGGTAATCCTTGGAAGTGAAATTGCTCAAATACAAGAGGAAACGCTCCAAAGAGTGGTTGAAGAAGCAAACGTTTTTGCAAGGGTGACACCGGCCCAAAAAGACAGAATAATCATTGCACTAAAAAACAATGGGCATGTCGTCGGCTTTTTGGGAGACGGCATCAATGATGCGCCTTCCATGAAGACGGCGGACGTAGGCATATCAGTGGACAATGCCGTCGATGTGGCCAAAGAATCCGCTGACATTATACTATTGCAAAAGAGCCTAAGAGTGCTTGATGAAGGTGTCTTGGAAGGGCGAAAAACTTTCGGCAACAGTATGAAATATGTCATGATGGGTGTCAGTTCAAACTTCGGTAACATGTTCAGTGTCGCCGGTGCATCCCTGTTTCTGCCATTCTTGCCTATGACCGCAACACAGATACTCTTAAACAATCTACTCTACGATTTCTCCCAGTCCACCATAACAACCGACAATGTAGATCCAGAATACGTTGAAAAACCGAAGAGGTGGGACATCTCCTTCATAAGAAAATTCATGGTGGCTTTGGGGCCTGTAAGCTCAGTTTTTGACTTCTTGACTTTCTTCATCATGTTGTTCGTTTTCATCCCCATGTTGCCTTTATCTGTGCCGCAAACGCAAAAAGAGCAACTGTTCCAGACTGCATGGTTCCTCGAGTCTTTATGCACGCAAACCTTTGTAATATTTGTTATAAGAACGAGAAGAACGCCTTTTTACAAGAGCAAACCAAGCAAGCTTTTGCTTTTGAGCAGCCTAAGCATAGTTGGCTTTGCATTAATATTACCATTCACACCCCTAGGCGACCTATTCCACTTTGTGAAACCACCACTAACATTTTTCCCAGTCTTAGCGGTGCTAATTGGCACTTATTTAATGTTAACTGAAGCGGTCAAAAAATGGTTCTACAAGCGATATGCCTACCGCTTAGAACAGGTTTTGGTTCCGAAAAGGCGTACACGACTTATTAGCATTAATTGGCGTCAAAGGACGGTTAAACAAGAAAAAATCAATTAAAGATTACGTGAAGAAACAAGCGATGTCCAGCGAGTATTTGCCAAAAACAAGCCAGTATCTGCCCAAAGGATGAACCTTTGGTGGGGTCGCTTAGATTAAGACCATAATTCAAACTATGTTAACATAAATTTGTAAATTTTGCGTAGAGTCACCTCAGCTTCCAAAAAACAGAAGACGGTTACTTTTGGTTCTTTAAGGACGGCGCTGCCTCATCGGGTTTAATCTTTTTGCTTGCGCAGGTTTGCCATGTCTTCGACGTCAAAGGCTATGAAGCCCTCTTTTCGAATTTTTTCTTTGTCCTCTATTTTCTTTGCGATCACTCCTAAGATGCACTCTTTCACATTGTGTATTTGCTTAGCCTTTACGGTCAGTTCGGACAGCAGTCTTTTTGCTTCTTGATAGTTCAATTCTGTCAATTTCGCTTCTATCGCCAACGCTTTTTTGCCTTTGCTTTCCAAGCCTACTAAGTCTATCTCTGTTTCTTTCCACCACCACTTTCCAATTTTCTCCACTTGCACGGGAAGCAGGTTTTGCTTTGTCATCTCAACTAAAACCTCAGCGCATACGTCCTCGAAAATCCGCCCTAGATGTGCTTTGAACTCTTCTCTGATATTGCGCCACACGTTTTTCTCTAATCCCAGTTCCAGCTGTCTCTTGTTTGGTCTGACGAATCCAAACCAGAAGTTGAAGAATGGGTCTCTTATCCTGTATAGTCCTCTCTTTGCTTCAGGCTCAGTAACCGGAGTGACTCGCTCGATTAAGTCTAGAATTTCCAATGTCTTCAGGTAGGTGGTGGCGTTTTCTCGGCTCAGTCCTGTTGCGTCGGCAATTTCGCTTATGGTGTTCTTGCCTAGGGCTATAACTGAGAGTATGTCCATGTAACGTTGAGGAGCCCTAATTTCTTCCATAAGAAGCATTTCGGGTTCGTCATGCAAGGGTGAGCGTTTGCTCAAAATCTTTTCAACAATATTTTCTTCCACGCTTAGATCGTCATCTATGTGCTCTAGGTAAGCTGGGGTTCCTCCAAAGCTGCCGTAGATCATTACCAGTTCTTCAGCTGAATACTTCTTGAACCACTCGAACAGATCTAGATACTTTAAGGGCTCAATTTTCAAGATGGCTGTTCTTCTTCCGTAAAGAGGTGCATCTCCTCTTAGTGCTACTCTTCGTATTGCGCCGATTGAAGAGCCAGAGAAAATGAGAAGACATTTGGTTTTGGAAAGTTTCTCATCCCAATACTTCTGCAACATTGATATGGCACCACCAACGTTTGTTAGCCTCTGAAACTCATCAAACGCTACGACACTATTGGCTCCGCACTTTTTGGTGAAATATTCCATAAACGAAGCGAAGTCCACAAATCTGAAGCCTTCAAAGAACTCGCTTTCGACAACACGAGAGAATTCAGCTAAAATTGTTTTTTCCTCAGCGTTGGGAACATAAAAGTAGAGCCCATGCTTATCTTTCATGAATTCTTGAATGAGTCTAGTTTTTCCAACTCTCCTTCGACCGTAAAGGAGCACGAGAGCTGCCCTTTTCTTGGTGAGAAGTCCGTTAAGCGCTTGCAGTTCGTCTCGTCTATCAACGAATTGTAGAATCATGATTGTAACAATCTTGATTGTAACATTTAAGCTTTACCCAGCACTTTTTCAAGCCTCTCCGGGACGATGGCTTTAAAATATCAAGCTTCCATAGTCGGTATGTTGAAGTGATTAGGCTTAAGAGGGCTTCCAGTGCAAAGCAAGGCTTCAAACGAAAAAATGGCTGGTTCAGAGTCTCTTTTAAGAGGCGATGACATCAAGCCTTACTACCATGTTGCTCCAAATCTATTCATTGCTAGAAATTGTTTGGAGGAAAAACGAGAGAAAATTGAAGAACTTAAGAAACCGAAAATAGTTTCTCAAAGGATTGTGACCCATGGTTCTTACTCCTATTGACCATATCATTATTATGTCAACTTTGGATCAAGAAGGATTGCTGAATGTAGATACTGTGGAAAATACGATTATCACAGATTCTGAGTATGACATGAGATATGTGCTTGCATTCCTTAATTCGAAGTTTGTGTCTTGGTTTGCATACACTTTTATTTTCAATAAGGCGGTTCGCACAATGGACTTTGACGATTACTATGTTGGCAAAATCCCAATATTCCCAGCTGATAAGGATGAGCAGAGGTCAGTAATCGAATTAGTTGATGTGATGCTAAAACTTACAAAGCAGCTCGTGGAATCGAAAGCAGATTTTATGGAATACGTTAACAAATATCCAAGACTTGACGATGTGAAGCTGGAAACATATTACAAGAATACCCCTGCAAAAGACAAGCAAGTACTGATTCAGTCTAATCAGAAGGGAACAATCAAGAGCATTGGTATGCAAGAAACTGAAGGCCGGCTCATATTCAAACTTGACTTTTCCACAGAAGAAAAAGAATATTCAGGGGTCGAGGTGCTGAGGCTAAAAATAGATAATGAAGCATTAAGGTGGTTCATAGCTCAGTCTATTCTAAGCAACAAAAAGCTTGGGAAAGGAAACATTCTGGAAAAGTTGCTACAGCTTCCTATACCTCGTTTCAATAAAGACGAGGAGGAGAATTTGGAGGTAATAAAAGAAATTATGAATGACTATCAGAAAATATCAAGGAAACGCGTTCAATTAGAAAAGGAAATTTCAGACCTGGAAACCACAATCAATCAGAAGATTTATAAATTCTATGACCTTAGCGAGGCGGAGATAAAAATCATTTAATCATCGTTAGAACCAGGTTCTATTGTACTCAGGTTATTGGCTTAAATCGATAAACTCGAGCCTTTCAATTCCCCTTCATGGGATTTTTGCCCTGCATCCCAAAATCCATTTTGCGGAGAAAATCAAAAGAAGATTTAGGAACTTCTTTCTCAAAAATAACCCCAAAAAAGGCTTAATTAGGCTAAAATTAGTAGTGGGGTAGCTGGGATTTGAACCCAGGACCGCCAGCGCCCCAGGCTGGTATCCTTGACCAAGCTAGACGACTACCCCTGCTGGAATAGACGAGTATTCTCTTGGCTTATTTTTCTTTTTTTGTAAAAGTGTTTGCAACTGCAGATTTAATGTTTATATTGTTTAAAAACACAGTGTTTACTATTCTTCGTTTTTGTTGTTTTTTGTGGATATTTCCCTGATTAATGGTTCTTTTTTGCCTCCTTCAATCTCTATTCTTGCATTTGGATACTGCCTTTCAAGCTGTTTTCTAAGCGCATTCACATCCATGTTTTTTCCCACTTTGGCTTTAACTTTTGTTCCTTCAGGAGTTTGCACCACGCTTATAGAATAGCCGCTTGTTGGAAACTCTTCAAAGAGTTTTTCAGTTTCATCAAAAAGTGAGCTTCCAAATAATTCGTCTATGATGCTTCGCTTTTGTTTTCTTTCCTTGCTCATAGTTTAGTCACCTAAAAATTGAAAGAGCAGAATTCTTGCTTAAAAATTTAATTAGTTGATAAAGCCTTTTAGTACTGTAACAGTTGATGGTGTATAAAATTGAAAAATAAAGCTGTAATATTGATGGGTTCAGAGCGTGATTTGGATTTTTGTCGTGAAATAGCCAAGCATCTGAAGGCTTTAAGCGTAGATTACATGTTTCGCGTTGCTTCTGCACATAAGACTCCTGAAAAGGTTCTTGAGATTCTGAAAGAGTTTGAGAAGGAGAAGGTTGTTTACATTACTGTCGCTGGCAGGTCCAATGCATTAAGCGCTTTTGTTGATGCTAACACTGCTAAGCCCGTTGTTGCTTGTCCGCCTTATTCAGAAAAGTTTGGCGGTGCAGATATCTATTCTTCACTGAGAGTGCCCAGCGGAATCGGTTCACTTGTAACTATTGAGCCTGAAAGTGCAGCTATCGCTGTGGCAAAAATTTTCGCTATAGAAGATGAGACATTAGCGAAAAGCATAAGAGCATATCAGCAATCTAAAAAGAAGGAAATTGAAAAGGCTGATGAATCTATTATAAGGCTAAAATAGTGGCTTAAGCCATGGGAAGCGTAAAAGACTTACAAATAATAAAAAAACCAACGAAAGAAAAGATGGGTATCGGCAGATTCCATTTTTCTGATCGCTATTCGATTTTTGACTGGGGAGAAATGCCTGACCTTATTGATGCGAAAGGTGCTGCTTTGTGCATGATGGGTGCTTATTGCTTTGAGAAGCTTGAGAAGAAGGGCATTAAAACGCATTATCGTGGATTAGTTGACAAAAATGGACGTGTTGTACCTTTTGAAGAGTTGCATGAACCTTCTGATATTATGGAGATTAACTTGGTTAATGTATATAAACCTGAGGCATATGTGCATGATGGTAAACTCAAGTACGACTATAGTATTTACACGCCAAAACTGCGAAATTTTTTGATTCCTCTTGAAATCATCTATAGAAATGGTTTACCTGAAGGCTCATCCGTTTTTAAACGTTTAGATCAAGGGTTGGTTACGCTTGAAGAGTTAGGCTTGGACCATTATCCAAAAGCTGGTGAAAGGCTTAAAACGCCTATTTTTGACGTGAGCACCAAACTGGAGGAAGGAGACCGCTACGTGAGCTGGACCGAGGCACAGAGGATTTCTGGCTTAACGAACAGCGAATTAGATAATGTTAAAAGTTTATTGTTAAAAGTTGATAATTTAATTACGCATTTAACTGTTCGTGCTGGCTTAGTGAATGAAGATGGGAAGATTGAGTTAGCTTTTGATCCGCAACGTAGGCTTATGGTTGTTGATGTTATAGGTACACTTGACGAATGTAGATTCACCTACAGTGGATTGCACGTTAGCAAGGAGATAGCGAGACAATATTATAGGCGAACTGAGTGGGCTAGGGAAGTGGAACAAGCAAAGAAAAAGGCTGTTGCTGAAGGCGTGGAAGATTGGAAAAATCTGGTTAAAAATAAACCGCCAAAACTTGACCAAAAATTAAGGAAAATAATAAGCCAAATGTACCAAGCAGCTGTAAATGCTATTACGAAAAAGGAAATTTTTGCTGTTCCAACACTTGCATGTGTCGTCAAAGAATATGAAAAGTACCAATTATCAAGAGTAGATTAAGAAACACCGTTAGCGTGATCTTATGGAATGCAAATTTCCTAAGAAGGTCCCTAAACCAATTAGAGAATTTCTGAGGAAGACGCTCTCAAAGGTTCATTCTATCCTTCAGGATGATTTAGTCGGCATATACTTGTATGGTTCGCTTGCTATGGAATGTTTCAATCCAAAATCAAGCGACATTGACCTCATTCTTGTTGTAAAGAAAAAACCATCAAAAGCACAAAGAAAAAGGATAATTGAGTATTTGAAAAGAGTTTGTTCCAAAAGTAGACCCCTAGAATTGAGCATAATTCGCGAGAATATTGTTCAAAATCCGCAATATCCAATAATGGTTGATTTGCACTTTGAATACTGGGGAGAAGTTTTCGAAAATGAAAAAGACAACGAAATTCTATCCAACCTATACACTACAAAAGAGAGAGGGTTCTGTATTTGGGGCAAACCCATAAGTGGCGTCTTCTCAAAAATTCCTCAACACTACCACCTTAGATCAGTGGTTGAGGATCTGAAGTGTACGAGAAAATATTTACACGAGAATGCTGATCGAGTTGGGTATGATCCTACAGTCTACTGGGTTTTAGGCTCTTGCAGAATTTTAGCTTTTATAAGAGAGGCGAAAGTACTTTCCAAATTAGAAGGAGGTCATTGGGGATTAGCTAACTTGCCTAAAGGATATCATGACTTAATTGAGCATGCAATCTCTCGTTACCAAGGGAAAAAGAAAGCGCAACTTTGGGACCATGAGAAATTGGAAGCTTTTGCCGATTACATAACTAAAGTTATTCTTAAAGAATCGGAAATAAATTCATGAATCATTTTTTGCCCATTTTTGGCTATCCAAAAACCACTCTACAATCCAATCTATATATGGAAAAGCCGTTCTAAACGTTTAGGTTTATGGGTTCTATGGGTTTTTGCGTTCTAAACGTTTTGTCATGTGTCCAAATAAAGTTATGGTCACGCTTGCTTAAAAAGAGATGTAGAGGTTTGTTCTATCGCTTTTTGATTCACTAATAGTCGTCAATAAACTTAAAAACTCGCACATTGAAATTGTATCTGATGCCTATGCCTACAGTATCACAACTTATGAATGATGTGCATGACGGAACGCTGGTATTACCAGATTTTCAACGAAGTTTTATCTGGGAACCAGAAGACGTTAGGGAGTTGATTGTTTCAGTTCTTGGCGACTACTTTATTGGCTCAATGCTTGTGTTAGAGCAATACAAAGATGACTCGCCTTTTGCTTTAAGACTTGTTGAAGGCATGGATAAAATTAACCCTCAAGTGAACATTCAATCTATCGTTAAGATATTGCTGGATGGACAGCAACGCACTTCTGCACTATATTACGCTCTTTTTGAACCCGACTTACCATTGAAGAATAGAAAAAGTTCTTATCGATTCTTCTTAGATATAGACAAGGCAATAAAAAAAGATTTTGATGGTGCAGTCATAGCAGTAAGTGTGTCTGATAAGAGAAGACTTAACGAGATAGAAAAAAATGGAAGAATAATTCCGCTCAGATTGGTCAGGGACATAGGAGCATTGGTCGTGAAATTTAAGGAAGATAGTGAAGTCAATAATATTGTCAATCTTGCCAATGAATTCATGAAACGTGAAGTCAACATAGTTACCTTGCCACGGAAAACAGATTTGGATAAAATAGTTGAAACTTTCGAGAGAATCAACAGAACTGGTGAACCATTATCAATTTTCGAACTTCTTACTGCAAGGCTGTATAAAGAAAAGATAAAAATAAGAGACTTGTTTGAAAAAGCCAAGAATACCTACATTTTTCCGAACATTGTTCCACCAGAATTCATTTTGCGAACGATTTCATTATTGAGAGATAAAGAACCCAAACGTAAATCAGTTCTTGAACTGGACCCGAAGGATTTTGAAGCGGATTGGGAACGTGCATGTCAAGCATTGCATATTGCATTCGAGAGAACCACGGATATAAAGAATGGATATGGCGTTTTGGATTTCAAAAAATGGATGCCATACTCGCCAATGCTTGTTCCTTTGGCTTCAATAATTGATTTCGTCAAAACGAATTCGCTTGAAACAGATAAGAATTACGCCAAAATAGACCGATGGTATTGGATTTCTGTATTTTCAAACCACTACGACCAAGCCCAAGACACTACGTCATATCAAGACTTTATTGCTCTGAAAGAATGGATAAATGATGACACCAAGACACCAAAAATCGTTCAAGATTTCAAACCCGAAAATCTTGATTTTGAAATTGCTAATCAATCTAACGCAATATACAGAGGAGTTATGAACCTTGTCATTCTTAAAGGAGCCTTGGATTTTGCAACGGGACAAGCACCTCAATTTGATAAAGAAAAGATTCAAGACGACCATATCTTCCCAAAATCGCTTTATAATTATCACTACATTCCAAACAGAACATTGATTTCAACTAACTTGAAGAAATGGAAGACTAAACCTTCTGAATATTTCAAAGAAAAACTAACCGAACATGGAGAGGAGAAGCTAAAGTCAATATTGGAATCCCATCTTATACCGAGCGATGCCTTAGACGAACTGCTTTCAGATGACTTGGACAAATTCGTAGAGAAGAGAAAACAAGCTATCATCAACGAATTGAAACAAAGATTGACAATTTCTTAAGCGTCATTGAAGTTCGCACTCTATATATACAAAACAAGCATACTAAGGAGCATGAAGACACGGCTTAGAAAGAAGTGTCCGAATTGCGGTTATTGGAACAGAATAGAAGTCAACAAGCATTTTATTGAAGAATCGAGTCCAGAACCGAAAGTTAAGGTCTTGATTCCCTACTATGAACCGTTAAAAGTTGAAAAATGCAAAAAGTGCAAGACAGTAATAGCTGAACCGAAAACGCTGATTCGGATTGTTCATAAAGCCTAATCCCAAAATCCTTTAGGTTCGGTTTTGCAACACGCACGAGGCTTTTGACCCATGCACTTTGAACAAACTCATCCTTCTCGTAGCTTCTATCTACGAAAGGCTTTCTACCATTCATTTTGTGTCCATCTCCTTTTTGTTGTTTAGGACACATAAGTCTAACGTTCTAAACGACACAAACCCACAGAAAGATTAAACGCTTGAAACAGCTTCTCCATATATAAGGGGCATAATGTTCTTAGCAGCTAGAGTTCTCAAGCAATCATAGAAAATGGATCTGCAATAGCGTTTGTCTACGTTACTAGTTCGTGCAGTTGCTTTGTCTTCAATGCTCTCTTAATCTCTAAACCTATGCGATCACCCGTGCTCAATCGCTTCTTATATTTCGCATTAGCATACTGCGCACCCAACCCCATATGCACATTCGTCCCACCACCATGTCTTAAGGCCACATCCTGCGTCACTGGAATATGCATGTACGGATCTTTCTCACCATGAATATCATACAAACCATAATCAACAGCCCTCTTCGCCTCCGCACCAACAGTAACATCAAGCTTCACACTCGGCTTAAGCTCATACTTACTAACACGCTTCCAAGTAATTAGCGTCTGCAAACACCAAGGACCAATAATGCCTGGACTAGCAAATTCCCTGCAAGCTAGCAAGAAACGGTCGGCATAACGATGCAAATCTTTCAGCAAAGATTCACGTAAGCTCAAGATGGCATGCGCTGTAACTTCAAAAGATGGAACACGCTTAATCTTTTCCTGCACATCTGCTGGCAATCTTTTTAAACCATCAAGAATTGTTTCTCTCCGCTCATCAATCGACAAGAACTGATTTGCTAAGCATATCCGTGCCTCTTCAAGATTTACATTATAAAGCTTCGAAAACCACTTTTCAACATCGCCCTAATCGCTCTTGGCATCCAATGGTGAAAAGAAGAAGTTGAAATTCGCATGTGGACCAAGCACAATCTGTTCCACACGTCCATTCTCCAACGCTTCCTTATTCAAATTTCCAGCTTTAACTTCTTTTGCAACTTTCTCCTCCAGATCCTCAGAGTTAGCAGCAAAAATGAATTCCCTCTCGAAAGCCCTATGTGCATGCACAGCCTTCAAAATCATAGGTTCATCAACAGGCTCCTTGAAGCGTATGCCGTCCCTTGTAACGTCGTATTTGTAAGCTTTAGGCGTTGGAATTCCTGCCTTCTCTGCAAACCAGTAATAATCCTTCTCAAGCTCCCCCCTATTCTCAATTTTTAGAAGTGTTCTTGAACCCAGAATTGGCACTGCATACTCATTTTCAATTACACTGCAATACTCATCTCCGCCAACATAAACTGCAAAAGCACGGTTAGTAATCTGCAAGCACTCCAAATCTACAAGTTCATCCACATACTTCACGATATCAGAATACTTATCTAAAATCAAAATGCAACTTCGCCAATCACCATTTTTTTGATATCTTTAGGATCATTAACCGCATGTAAATCTCACTTTACAAGACTAGGCAAATCCTCAACATCTTCATTTGGCTTCCCAACTATAGGATTTTGAAGATAAATCCGTGCCCTTCCAAGCGTCGTATAAATTATGCTTCTATTTCCATAGTTGCGTTGTCCTTGCCAAGCGTCCAAAGCTGAATGAGAACCAAGATTTAATCCGATTGGCTCCTTATATTTCCTGACTATTTCCTGCATCTCCTCTCTCTTAATTACCATTTAACTCACCTCATGAATTACGCAAGTACAACTTTCAACCATTTTTCAAGCTTTTTACACACAAACCCGTAAAAACATTGGACAATTAAGGCATTGCATAGAATTGTCGTCTAGAATTATCTCCTATCCCAGTTTTACATACTAAATTATAAAGAACGGAAAGAAAAATTCCTAGTGGAGAAAGGAGAGTTGGCTGAAGCTTTTGGCTGGATATTCGTAGACTTCATTCCATTACTTTATGAAAAAAAGCGAGTAGCAAAGCAATCCCAAATAGAAACATGGCTTGACCTCTCCCAACTTGTTATGGAATTAGGAATCCAAAAATCAGCACAAACCAAACAAAACAATAGCACATCTGTAAGCTATATAGTTTAGAGACCACAAGCAACCAATATTCTTTCAAAATTCTCTCTTAACCTACATAGTTTGTAATCTCTTAAAACTTCAATAATCACCTTCTTATCTTTTTCACCAAGCTTCTCAGCAACAATCTGTGCAACAACACCACTGATAAAAAGAAACTGGCAAATCGAAGTTACATTGGAAGGCTTGCGATTTAAACTGGTTGTTTCAAAATCCACTATGAAAGGCTTTGCATTTTCATCAACAATAACATGTTTTGGAGCATGACTTAATTCCCCATGATCCAAACCAGCCTCATCTAGCCGCCAACACTGTTCTAAAACTTCGCGCAAAACTTGCCTTTCCTTCACTTTTTTCCGTTGCTTCTTCAACCATTCCGGAAGCAAGTCACCTTCAATAAACTGCATTAAAAGGAAATTCCTGCTCACATCTAGAAACTTGGGTCCCACACCGGCAGAATTTGCTTTCTTTAGCATTTTTGCTTCTGTCTGCATTCTGTCACGGTCTGCATCAACTCTGCGAATTTTCAAAGCTATCTTCTCAACGTTTCTATAGGCTATTGTAACTATGCCCACGCATCCTTTGCCCAAAACTGGCACATTAAAGGCTTTCTTCTTGCCTACAAATTCTAAAGCCTTTACGTCAAGTCTTTGCAGTTCTATTAAGCGCTTCTTAAGCTCAATCTTGTTTGACCTCGGATAGCATAATATTGAAGCGTAAGGTTCTTCACTTAATTTTTCAAGAGCTATAGCCAAATGCTTATTCCTCTAACAGCTTATCCTGTATATTTTATCGAAAATAAACATAAAAAGCATCGTGAACTTAATAGCAAATGCAATTTTGTCTTAGGAAGGAGTGGGGAAATGCCAAGATTTAGGCAAACAGCAGAGATTCTAGGGCTGATGAATAAGAAAGAGTGTATCCGCAACATTGGCATAATTGCCCACATAGACCATGGAAAAACAACAATGACAGACTCACTGTTAGCTGAGGCAGGATTATTACCGCAGCAAATAGCTGGCAAAGCTAGAGCTTTGGATTACCTAGAAGAAGAACAAAAACGAGGAATTACTGTAAAAACTGCAAACATTTCGCTATTGCATGAAATGAACGGTAGCCAATACGTCATAAATCTAATTGATACACCGGGTCATGTGGACTTTACAGGCAAAGTGGCAAGGGCATTACGAGCTATTGATGGCGCAATCGTCGTTGTCGATGCTGTTGAAGAAATTATGGTCCAAACAGAAACTGCTACTCAGCAGGCTCTCGAAGAAAGAGTTAGACCTATCCTTTTCATCAATAAAATTGATCGTTTAATTAGAGAATTGCACTTTTCTGAAGAGGATATTCAAAAGAAGTTCATGCGCATAATCCGCAACTTTAACAACATAATTGAAATTTATGGTGAACAGGAATTTACTGATAAATGGAAAGTTGACCCTTTTAAAGGCACAGTGACTTTCGGATCAGCCCTTCACAGATGGGGTTTCACACTAAATATTGCAAAGCAAAAAGGAATAAAATTCGCCGACATAATCGAAGCTTACACAAAAAACAAGCATGAGACAATTGCAAAACTATTGCCACTTCACAATGCAATACTTAATATGGCAATCAAAAATATTCCAAACCCTATTGAAGCCCAAAAATATCGGCTGCCAAAAATTTGGAAGGGTAATATTGAGTCAGAAATAGGTCAAGCAATGCTCAACTGTGATGATGATGGACCTGCAGCAATGTGCATAACAATGGTTCAAATGGATCCAAAAGAGGGATTAATTGCAACAGGAAGAATATTTTCAGGTTCTATTAAACAAGGTGACCAACTTTATCTGGTTGGTGTAAAAAAGGAATGTCGCGTACATCAAGTGTCTATTTATATGGGGCCTTTTAGAGAAATTGTGGAGAAAATTACTTCGGGTAATGTAGCCACTTTGCAAGGTATTGATTTGGCAAGAGCAGGCGAAACAGTGGTTGACATTGCATATAAAGACAAGATTTTTCCTTTTGAACACATAAAATATGTTTCAGAGCCAGTAGTAACAGTAACTGTTGAACCTAAACGTCCCAAAGACTTACCACACCTAATAGATGCAATGAATAGGCTTTCCGTCGAAGATCCAAATCTCGTTACTAAAATAAACGTAGTGACTGGAGAGTATCTATTAAGCGGATTAGGAGAACTTCACTTGGAAATTGCTGTGAAGTTTTTGAGGAACTATGCTGGTGGCATAGAGATCTCAGCTTCCAGTCCAACTGTAGAATATAGAGAAAGTGTTGCAAAAAAAGGTTCAGTGATAATGGCGAAAAGTTCTAATAAGCAGAATATATTCTGGGTGCAAGTGGAACCGTTGCAAGATGAGGCGTCAAACCTTATTGAAACAATCAAAGCAGAAAATGTTTGGGTAACTGATGAATATCAAAATAGACTCCTAAATTTAACAAAAAATATAGCGTTTTCCAGTGAAATAAAAGACATGATTGTTTCCGGTTTTCTGTGGGCATGTAAAGCAGGACCATTATGCGGAGAACCTTTAAGAAACGTAAAAATCAAGTTAATAGACGCCAAAATTGCTGAAGACGCTTCGCTTCGTGAACCAACGCAAATCTCCCGGGCAATAAGTCGAGCAATTTTCGGTTCTTTTCTCACTGCAAAGCCCTTACTTTTAGAGCCAATTTACAAAATTGTAATATCTGTTCCTACACAATGGATGGGTGAGTGTTCATCAATCTTAACATGTCGGCGTGGAAAAATATTGGCATCAGAGCAGAAAGGTGCCTTAACAATAATCACAGGTTATATCCCAGTAGCAGAAACGTTTGGGATAGCCACGGAAATACGGTCTAAAACATCTGGTAGTGCTTTTTGGCAATGTACATTTGACCATTGGAGTAAAACCCCTGATAGTATCGCATCCGAAGTTGTCAGGTACATCCGCAGAAGAAAAGGCTTGGCATCGGAAATTCCTAAACCAGAAAAATTTATAGATGAAGCATAACCTTGCATATTGACTTCCTCATAAATGAACATCGTGGAATTTGAATGCGAGTTTCATTAAATGCTTCATGCCCATTCAATCTTGATGCTACTCTTTGTTGTGGGCAAGTTTTTAGATGGGACAGACATGATGGTTGGTGGTATGGCGTTACTGGAGAATCAGTGCTGAAAATACGTCAGATTGGCGACGTTTTGGAATTTGATAATGCGAATACAGATTTCGTTAAAAGTTATTTTGGATTAAAAGAAAGTCTCCCTGAAATTCTCTCGCAAATCAGCAAAGACGAGCATATCAAAAACGCTGTAGACGCCTTTAATGGTTTACGAATTATTCATCAAGATCCTTGGGAATGTTTGATCTCATACATCTGTGCAACATACAAGAACATTTCAGCAATAAGAAAGATGTTATTTAATATTTCAGTAAAATTCGGAGAAAAAATCCGTTATGAAAAGTATGATTTTTACACGTTTCCAACATCAGAAAGACTTGCAAAAGCAAATATTGTAGAATTAGAAGATTGCGGTCTTGGGTACAGAGCCAAACACTTGCTTGCAACTGCAAAAATGGTCTACAATAGCAAATTTGACTTTGAACATCTCAAACAGTTATCTTATGAAAAAGCGAAAGAAAAACTGTTAAACTTTTCTGGAGTAGGTTTAAAAGTGGCTGATTGCGCTTTGCTCTTTTCCTTGGAAAAATTTGAAGCTTTTCCAGTGGATGTTTGGGTAAAGCGAGCTATTCTGAAACATTATTCAAGCCATTTCACTAAGGAGTTTGCCGAAAAAATTTCAGGAAAATCACTGACCAAACCTGAATATGAACAATTGAGTTTTTTTGGGCGAAGTTATTTTGGGAAATATGCTGGTTATGCGCAAGAATACTTATATCATTATGAACGAATGAATCACTAGGTTAAGCCTTCAATCTTAGAATTTCTGCTACAGTGTTGCCGCTAATTGTTGTTAAGGATATTGCTTCAGAAACGAGTTTAATCGCTTTAACATAATTGTGTTGTTTTGTTTGGATAAGGTCTTCTAACCATATGTGAGCAGAAAACGTTTAAATTAATTTACAAATAGCATATTAACAGTGCATAAAACCTTGGGGCCCGTAGCTCAGCTAGGTTAGAGCGACAGGCTCATATTCCTAGGGAAGAGAGACCTGTTGGTCAGGTGTTCAAATCGCCTCGGGCCCACTAAAAATAACTGCATAGCGCACGCTAAGGGCTCCTTATAGTTTTAAATTTTCAATTATAAAATGTCTCCGTTAATGTTTGAATAGGCAATAGAAGATTCTTCCACAAACTATAAGTGGGGTAAAACTGCATAATGATTCATGAGGAGAATGGCAGATTCGCTTTCTGGGGAGAAAGGAGAGAAAGGAGAAAAACGATTTTTCCACCATTCTCCTCATACATCATTTCCTCTATGCATGCATATGTTGCTTTTAAATTTTTCGTCAAATTTTGAATTACACCTCTAAAAATCTCGAAGAAAATGGGGTATTTTAAAGGTTTTAGTCTATTGCTTGTTTTATTTCTTCTTTGAATTTTTCTGTTTCCATGAAGAAAGTGTGGATGGGCTTAGCGTTCACTATTAACCACCAGTTTCCACGTTTGATAGCCTCTTCTGGCTTTTCCAACTCGTTAATCATTTCAATTTTGATTGTTGGAACAACTTCTTTTATGATTTCTCCGATCTTCTTTGCGAAGGGATAGCCAAATTGGCAAATGGGGCTATAGAAAATTATTGCTTTATTCCTATCTTCTTGTAAAGGCTTATAACTGCCTAAGACTGGTGTGGGTTCATAATTGGCTTCTATTGGAAGAAACAACATATTACCTTCTGGCGTTTGCATGAAGCTGTTTTTGATATAGAAATTTGGTAATGGAAGAGCTTCGCCTGTGTTGAAGGCTTTTGCAAGAATAAATCTGCATGGCTTATTGCCGAGGCAAGTTTTCCTTTGTTTTGCATCTTGAATCACGCTTTGTAACAGTTTTGTGCCTATTCCAAGTTTCTGTGCTTTAGATGTCGGATTATAGATGCAGTTTATGATCAAAACGCCTTCTCGCCTTGTTGCTCGGCTTACGTCAGCCTTTTCTGGGTAATAGAGTATCTGTGCCACTGGTTTTTCATTGTAGTAGGCGATTTTTGCGCATGATCCATATTTTTCAAGCATTTCCTGCAGCAATTGTCGCTTAAGACTAATTCCCTGCTGATGAATAGGGTCGCTAAGCTTTTTTGAGGAGCAAACATAAATCAAGTCTTCTATGTTTGAATTTTGGAGATTTTCAATTCTTACTTTCTCTTGCATAACAATTACTACTCTTAGCTAAAATTCTTTTATTATTTCATCAACAGTCATTATTTTTGCGTTGTAAACGTATTCAAGATATTTCAATCCTTGTTCGTGATCCTCTTGGGTGAAGGCTTCCACACCGTCTTTCGCAATAATTATTTTGTATCCTCTGAAGAAAGCATCTGCTGCAGTATGCCTAACGCATATATTTGTGTGTAAACCTCCGAGAACTACAGCTTTTACACCTTCTCCTTTGTATAGGCTTCGCAGTAGTGAGTCTAAGCCTGTTTCATAAAAACCACTGTAAGTTCTTTTCTCAACAATATAATCTTTTGATGTTGGTTTAAGTTCCGGAATTACTCCTGCTCCTCTAGTGCCTTTTATTGCATGTTTCCCCCATTTTGCGACAACCTCCACATCCTGCGAATAATGAGCATCATTACTGTAAATCACGGGAACATTGTGCTTGCGAGCAGCCTCAATCAGCTTTGTCAATTTTGGAACAATTAGCTTGGCTCTGTCGCATTTTAAACCTCCAGTAACAAAGTCATTAAGCATGTCAATTACTATAACAGCTTTATTATCCATCTGTTTCCCTGCTGTCATTGAAATTGAGTTATACTTTACGATTATTTAAACTGGATTACTCAGCTTCTAAAGCGTACGGTCCTTTTGTTAATTTTTCCGCTTTGCCCTTTTGCACTAAAACTGAATCTTCTATGCGGATACCACCAAAACCCACAATATAAATGCCAGGCTCATTGGTTACAACATTTCCTATTGTCAATCTGTCTTTGCTTTCCGGATTCAGCGTTGGTGGTTCATGAACTTCTAAGCCTACGCCGTGGCCTAAACCGTGAACAAAATACTCGCCATATCCAGCGTCTGCAATTACTTTTCTGGCGGCTGCATCTATTTCCTTTGCTTCCGCTTTTGGTCTTATGCTTTGATATGCTCTTTCTTGGGCTTCTTTGACAATTTCATAACATTTCTTCTGTTTCTTTGATGGTTTTCCAGCCACAATTGTTCTTGTCATGTCAGAGCGGTAAAACTTGTATGTAGCGCCTATGTCAACAACGACCAAGTCGCCTTCTCGAATTTCTCTTTCTGTGCAGCCTCCGTGCGGAAAAGCTGAACGGACACCAGAAGCTACTATTGTTTCGAAGGCTGTGCCCCAAGAACCTTTCTTACGCATTGCATATTCAATTTCAGCCGCAACTTCTATCTCTTTCACTCCAGGCTTTATTGTTTCGTATGCTACTTTCATGCCTTCACTTGTTAATTCTCCGGCTTTTTGCATGAGCGCAAGCTCTTTTTCATCTTTTACTTTGCGAAGTTCCCAAACAAGATTATTCTCGGCTTTAAGTCTCGTTACGCCTCTGCATTCTTTTGCCAAACTTCTGTGACTCTCATAGCTTAGCATGTCAAATGCGAGTTTTTTAATTTTAAAAGCCTCGATTTGTGCTGCAATTTTTGTACTCAACTTTTCGCCGCGTTTAACTATTTCTACTCTGAAGCCTTTTCCCTCAGCCTTCGCCTGTTCATAATTAACGCTATAAACGTAAATTATGCTTTCATCATTTTTTGGAATTAACAGTGATGCTGCTCCTGGAAAACCAGCGAAATAAAGCATATGGGCTTCATTAGTAATAAGAAATCCATCAAAACCTTTCTTCTCGAAGGCTAAACGCTTTAATGCTTCTATTTGTTTCACATCATTCACCTTGGGAATTAATCATAAAATGTAGTTTTGCTTAAAATGTTTTGCAAAACTATGCTGTTTTTTGTGTTGCTGCTTCAACAGAAATTCTTAATTACGTAGGCTTGTTCTGTTTGTAAGCTTAGGGTTAATGTTGCAATATTGCATTGAAACCAAAGACTTAGTTAGAATATTCAAAAGCAAAAATGAGGTAGTGAAGGCTCTGGACAAAGTTTCCATTTCAATTGGAGAAGGCGAAATCTTTGGTCTTCTTGGTCCAAATGGAGCAGGTAAAACCACTTTCATAAAAATTTTGACCACGCTTCTACTGCCAACAAGCGGCGAGGCATATGTTGGTGGGTTTGATGTTGTTAAGGAATCAGATAAGGTGCGAAAAATAATAAGCCTCGTTTCTGGTGGTGAAACCCCGGGTTATGGTATTCTTTCTGTACGAGAGAATCTTTGGTTTTTTTCGCAGCTTTACGGCTTATCCTCTTCTGTTGCCAAGGAGGAGATTGGAAGGTTTATGGCTGATTTGGATTTTGAGGAATACGCAGGCACGCGAATGTCCAAGCTTTCAACTGGGTATAGGCAAAGGTTAAATCTTGCAAGGGGCTTGCTAAGCAAACCAAAGATACTGTTTCTTGACGAGCCCACTTTAGGTTTGGATGTTTTAACTGCGAAAAACCTTCGCGAGTATATTGTGGATTGGGCAAAAAGGGAAAGGAAAGGAACTGTTTTATTGACTACGCATTACATGGCTGAAGCTGATGAAATGTGCGACCGCGTTGCTATTATTGATCGCGGAAGGATTTTGGCTTGTGATAGTCCATTTAAGCTTAAGGAAAATCTTGAAGAGAACGTCATAGTGAAGATGGAAGTTTCTTCGGTGCGGGCTGATTTCAGTTTCATTGATGATCTTGGCGGTGTGGTTGGCTATTCTCAAACTCGAAGCATTCAAACAGATACAACTACCTTAAAGGTGATGGTGCATGATGAGTCCATATTGTCAAAAATAGCGTCAAAAATTGAGGGGCAAAAACTGAAAATTCTTTCGGTTAACAAAGCTGAACCAACACTTGAAGATGTTTACATCAGCCTTGTTGGAAGAGGCTTTGAAGAGGAAGAGGCTGGTTAAGCAAATGCGTGAACAATTAATTCATAATTTGCGAGTTGCTTATGCCAGATTATGGGTTAGAATTAAGGGAAGTAATCGGGAGCCAGAATGGATTGCGGCGGAACTTGTCATCCCAATTCTTACCTTGAGTGCTTATGTTTATCTTTACAAGATGTTGAATGCGCCTTCTGAATATTCGGGTTTTGTTATTATTGGTGGGACAATGATAGCGTTTTGGGTTAACGTTCTTTGGAATATGTCTGCACAGTTTTATTGGGAAAAAGAAACTGGAACTTTGGAAGCATATTTGGTTGCGCCTATTTCGAGAATGGCGATTCTTCTTGGAATGGCTTTGGGAGGAATTGTTAACACAACTTTGAGAGCAATAGTGATTTTAGTTGCAGGAACCATTATCTTTCAGGCACCATTAATTGTCAATGAGCCTTTTACGGCTTTATTGCTGTTCTTTTTGACAATAATAGCGCTTTATGCGTTGGGAATGTTGTTTGCTTCTTTGTTTATGCTTTATGGAAGAGAAGCTTGGCATACCGCAAGCCTTTTACAGGAACCAGTTTATTTTCTCTCTGGTTCCTATTTTCCAGTAAGAATGTTGCCTTTCTTCGTTCAACTTGTGGCATCATTAATTCCATTAACCTTTGGATTGGATGGCATAAGGCGAGTTGTAATTTTAGGCGCTGGGATAGCAGACATATGGCTAGATATAATTGCATTGGTGATTTTTATAGCTGTGCTGCTTCCTTTAGCCAAGTTTGCCCTAAACTACATGGAGAATTTAGGTAAAAAAGAAGGCAGGTTGACGCTGAGATGGCAGTAAACGCTATTTTAAGGACTATTAAACAAGCCATGTGGGTTGGCTGGAAAGTTGAAACTAATTGGGCTGACCCATTAATATTCGCCATCTACTATCTTATTCGTCCACTTGCTGGTTTGCTTATTGTAGGCTTCATTTTCATTATAGGTAGCGCTGCAGGCGGAGCATTTAGTCCAGAATATTTTGCGTTTATGTTTATCGGTAACAGTTTCTTTATTTATGTTGTTCAAATAATGATTACAATGAGCATGCTAATCCATGATGATAGAGCTCACTACGAAGTGTTAAAGCATATTTATTTGGCTCCAAACTCGTGGTCATGGTATATTATTGGAAGAGCCCTGAACGGTGTACTGAATGCGTCAATATCACTAATCTTGACATTAGGCTTTGGAGTGCTCATCTTTCAAGGATTGTTAGGTGTTTCTATTCCGATTAATTGGCTGGCAATAGACTATTCATTATTAGCGTTAAGTCTGATTCTGGGAATTGTTTGCTTCATAGCTATGGGTTTTGTTCTGTGTGGAATAAACATCATGACATCGAAGGTTCAGTTCATGCTAACAGACTATGTGTCAGGAATTCTCTACTTATTCGGCGGTGTTGTTTTCATGCCAGAAATTCTGCCAAATTGGGGACAAGCTATTTCAAATGCTTTGCCAATCACATATTTTCTGAAAACCATCCGATTCTCAATCTTGCATCAAACCGCAACAGCAAGCCAAATGGACCTATTATATTTGGTCTTAACAATGATCGCAACCATAATTGTTGGCGCACTTGTTTTCAGAATAGCCGAATACAAAGCGAGAAAGAATGGCTTAATCGATAAGAAAGAAGAATACTAGCCGCCGCTTACAATTGGCAATATAGTTATGTTGTCTCCATTTTTGAGTTTAGTTCCAATTCCATCTAACTGATTCAATAAATAGCCATTTACCGTAATGATATAGTTGGATTTTACATCCGCACCACTTTTCTCATAAATCGCCTTCCTGAATGATTCCCCATACTTTTCAGAAAGGACAGTCAACAAGTCTGCAATGGAAGCGCCTTCACTGATTTCCACTTCCTCTTCTCTGTTGCTTTTAATAACATTTCTAACATGACCGAGAAATTCAACTCTCGCCTTCAATGTCAAGCCTTCTAATTTGCTTATACTATTTCAGAATTAGAGTTGCTATATATTCGTTTCAGTTAAAGAAAATGGCTAAATACACGAAAGAATTGAATGCCTATTCGGTCTCACTGGTGTTTTCAATGGTGTTTGACAAGCAGAAGCTTGAGCAAATTAAACGACAGAAAGAAAAATGGGAAAGAGAAACTGTTTCCAAAAGTTTTGAAAAACTTCCTGAAAGAAAGGAATTCTCAACGAGCTCAGACATTTCCATCAAGCGAGTTTACACTCCTACAGACCTTATGGATTTTGATTATTTGTGTGATTCTGGTTTCCCAGGCGAATACCCATTCACACGCGGCGTGTATCCCACAATGTATCGTGCACGCCTTTGGACTATGCGGCAGTATGCAGGTTTTGGCACCGCTGAGCAGACAAATCAGCGTTTCAAATATTTGCTTGAGCATGGGCAGAAGGGCTTAAGCGTAGCGTTTGATTTTCCAACACAAGTTGGTTATGATTGTGATCATCCGTTGGCTCATGGTGAAGTTGGCAAAGCAGGTGTAAGCGTGAGCACTTTGCAGGATATGGAAATTGTCTTTGATGACATTCCACTTGACAAAATTACAACTTCTATGACTATTAATGCACCAACGAATGTTTTACTTGCCATGTACATTGCAGTAGGACAAAAACAGGGAGTTGACCAGTCTAAGCTTGGCGGAACAGTGCAGAATGATATTCTTAAGGAATATGTTGCACGTGGCATGTACATTTTCCCACCTAAGCCTTCAATGCGGCTGGTTACTGACATTTTTGAATATTGCTCACAGCATATGCCAGAATGGAATACGATAAGCATAAGTGGTTATCATATTCGCGAGGCTGGAGCCACTGCAGTGCAGGAAGTTGCATTCACACTGGCAAATGCAATTGCTTATGTACAAGCTGCTATAGAGCGTGGTTTAAACTTGGATAGGTTTGCTGGCAGGTTGTCCTTCTTTTTTGCTGCACATAACAACTTTTTCGAGGAAATCGCCAAATTCCGTGCTGCTCGGAGATTATGGGCTAGAATTATGCGTGAACGTTTCAAAGCCAAGAACCCTGCTTCTTGGATGTTAAGGTTTCACACTCAAACTTCTGGTGTTTTGCTTACTGCTCAGCAACCTTACAACAACATCGTTAGGGCTACGCTTCATGCATTGGCTGCGGTTTTAGGTGGAACCCAATCCTTGCATACAAACTCTTTTGATGAGGCGTATGCACTGCCAAGTGACGAAGCAGTGCTTGTTGCGCTTAGGACTCAGCAGATTATTGCCTATGAAAGCGGTGTTGTGGACACTGTAGATCCTCTGGCTGGTTCCTATTATGTTGAGTATTTAACGAATGAGATTGAAGCTAAAGCCTTGAAGTATATTGAGGAGATTGACGCTATGGGAGGTGCGGTTTTTGCTATTGAAAAAGGGTTCATGCAACGAGAGATAACTGAAAGTGCCTATCGCTATCAGAAAGACGTTGAGAGTAAAAAACGAATTGTTGTCGGCGTGAACGAATTCTTGACTGAAGAAAAAATTCCCATTAAGATTTTGCAAATAGATCCGAAAATTGAGAAGCAACTTGTTGAAAGACTGAAGCATATTAAAAGGCAGAGAAACCAAGCTAAGGTAAACGAAGCCTTAAACAATCTGCGCAGAGCTGCGGAAAAAGAGAATGAAAATCTCATGGGTTCAGTGCTTTATGCAGTGAAGGAATATGCCACTTTAGGCGAAATTTGCAATGTTTTCCGAGAAGTTTTTGGAGAGTATAAGCCTTCAACAATTTTCTAGCCTATGACGAAGAGAACTTCGCCTTCGCTAACTGAAGCGCCTGCAGCAACATTCACTTCCTGAATTATGCCCGCTTTTGGGGCGTTTATCTCATTTTCCATTTTCATTGCTTCAATGATGCATAACACTTGGCCCATTTCCACTTTTTCTCCTTTTTTAACTTTAACTGAGATGATTTTGCCAGTCATAGGTGCAGTTACTGCGCCTTCCACAATTTGTTTTTGTACTGTAGTTTTCTTTATTGGGTTTAAAGGTGTTGTTTCGAAAGTGTTTGATGCCCTTCTTATGGAGGGCGTTTTTATTTCTGCATTGAATATGGCTTCTTCAGTTTTTATTTGGAAAGGTTTTTCTCGGTTGAGTTCTGGCAGTTTTATTTTGTATTTTTTATCGCCTATTTTTATTGAAAATTGTTTTTCTGCATCTGCCTCGTTTCTGTGCAATTCGACATTTACTATTTTACCGTCAATTTTCACGTTGAAAATTGTTTCGCTGGTCTTTGTTAATTCAATTTTTTTCGGCTTACCGTCTATGAAAATTTCATAGGTTGGCATTTTTATGCACCATGTTCTGTTAGGCTTTGTCTTCCAGCCAAAACCCAATTTGAAATTGTGCCTTTTGGTTTAATTGGTATTAACGCCTTTGTTTCCTGTGAGCTTTGCAGATAAGCAGCTATTGCAGTTGAAATTGCGGCAACTTCCTCAAGTTCTATAAGTCTTTTTGGTGGAATTTCGCTTTTTGCCTCTTCCTTCTTGGCTTTTCTCTTTTTGAAGAATTCTACAGCTGCTTGTGGAAAAAGTGCATAAGTGAGCTTATCCTCTTCGCTTTTTATAAGGGGTTTCACATCATCTGGTATCTTATCCAACATTGGTTCCAAAAGATCTGCGGGACGCGCTGTTATAGACTCTTCATCGCCTATTATTTTCTTTTTCACTTTTGGGTCAATTGGAGCTGGCGGTTTTCCATAAAAGCCTTTTACATAATCTTTTATCTCTTTTGGCACGATACTGTAGCGTTTGCCAGAAATAACGTTTAAAACTGCTTGTATTCCAACAAGCTGGCTTGTAGGCGTAACCAAAGGTGGATAGCCAAGCTCTTTTCTTACTTTTGGAACTTCTTCAAGAACTTCTTTTAGGCGATGTTCGGCTTTTTGTTCTCTTAATTGTTCGAGAAGGTTGCTGAACATTCCACCCGGGATTTGATGAACAATTATTGAGGCGTCAACTCGTTCTGCTTTTGGGTCTATAAGCTTTAATTGGTCATAATATTTCTCGCGTAATTCCCTAAAGTATTCTGCAATTTCGTTTAGAAGTTCCAAGTCGAGGCATGGGTCATATGGTGTTCCTTTTAATGCTGCAACTACTGACTCCACTGGTGGTTGGCTGGTGCCCCATGCCAATGGCGAAAAAGCAGTATCAAGTATGTCTACGCCGGCTTGGCAAGCGTGGAAATAGGTCATCATAACCATTCCGCTTGTGCTATGCGAATGCAGGTGCACTGGTAAGCCTACTTCTTTTTTTAGAGCTGTTATTAGCTCGTAGGCGGGTTTTGGTGCAAGCATGCCTGCCATATCTTTTATGCATATGCTGTCGCAGTCTAATTCTGCGAGTTTTTTGGCGAATGCCACATAATATTTTGTTGTGTGAACTTGACTAATCGTGTAACAAATTGTGCCTTGAGCATGCTTATTGCATTTTTTGACTGTTTTTATGGCTACTTCCATGTTGCGAATATCATTTAATGCGTCAAACACACGGAATATGTCTATGCCGTTTTCTGCCGCTTTTTCCACGAATTTTATGACGACATCGTCTGGGTAATTGCGATAACCAACTACATTTTGCCCGCGCAATAGCATTTGAAACGGCGTTTTCTTTATGTGTTGTTTGAGTGTGCGTATGCGTTCCCAGGGGTCTTCAGCTAAGAAGCGTATTGCAACGTCGAATGTTGCTCCTCCCCACATTTCAAGCGAGAAGAAGCCTACTTTGTCAATTTTTTCTGCTACGGGCAGCATTGCGTCTATGCGCATTCTTGTAGCCATAAGGCTTTGATGAGCATCGCGGAATGTTTTGTCAGTGATTTTAACTGGCTTGCTCTGAGGCATCTAGACCCCCTTATATATAGATTGAACTAAGGAGTAGAAAGGTAAGTGAAGCGATATTAAATCATTTAGGTTGTAGAAAACTGCAGTATATTGAACATGATACGGAAATTGATAATTCTGGATGAACTACCCTTTTATTGGTGCACCGCATTTTGGACACTGCTTTTCCTTGATATCAACGAGAGTTCCACAATATCTGCATGCTGCGGTTTGTAGTCCTTGAATTGGTAGTGATTCAAGATATTGAGAAAGTCGTTGACATATACTCGGTTCACCTTGCATTCGTACTGAACATAAACCAATGTAATCTTCAAGGAAAATGGTTATTTGTTGAGATGAAAAGATTCCAGTTTTTTTAGTTCCTTCAATTTTATTAGCTATAACAGAAACAATGAATCCTTCTTTTTCAAGCCATGTCTCTATTAAGGGTGTCAAGCTATACATGTTGTAATTTCTGATGAGCAAAGGAGACAAAATGTGCTTTCACCGTTCATACCTATTAATACTTGGTATGCATTTTTCGATTGAGAGTGCAAATTATAGGTTTAAGACTAAATCTTACTAACGCCCTCATTTTTTGGCTTCTAGAAATAACACGTGCTATGGGCGGGCTAATTTCATAATATAAGATGATAAGACTTTTTCCCATCCCATTTTGTTCCATTTTTTGATCTCTAAAGTTTCTTAGCGTATTAATCTCTATTGCCATTGGTGTTCCATAAGCTGCAGTTGCAATGAAACAACCAGCATGAGCTGGGCAATATACTTTGTCACCTTTCATTTTTGCACATGAGCTGCAAACATATTTTCCGCATTTGACACATTTTCCAGCCATTTGGCTTACTGGTTTCTTTTTGCCGCAGACATCACAAATATATTGGGGTTCACTTATTATAGGTCCTTGAGATTGCATATTTGTCACGGCAACTTATGTTATTCTCAAAACTTTATAATCTTTGCGGCGAAATTGTTTTATCTAAAAACCTAATAACAATTTGGTTATTGATGTGATTCAAATGACTAATGAAACTGGAAAGAAACATTCTGGAGAATGTTTTGACTGTGGAGGTCCTTTAGAACTTATCGAGTTCAATGCTAAAGAAGGAAGTAAAATATTGAAATGCCTAAACTGTGGTCTCCTTCATTATTATAAAAAAGATTTCCTTGGTAGCTGGAGACTTCAGAAAGCTACAAAAATTGCAAGAGTATAAATGAATAAGAA
>Ga0129301_1000093_pt1 | contig 42181 bp, 39 predicted proteins | sample ConPoolayeHmetaG_FD_94489 | JGI IMG/M metagenome (GOLD analysis project Ga0129301, IMG submission 94489) | Hot spring microbial mat communities from California, USA to study Microbial Dark Matter (Phase II) - Cone Pool mat layer H metaG ...
CGTCATCCTGTGTCGTGAGGGGGTTTGATGAGGTTATTGAAACCTCGGCTCCAAGCTCCTCGAGGGTGGAGGCTAAGAGGGCGGTCTTTGCTTCTAGATGTAGACACATTCCTATTCTGACGCCTTTCAGTTGGACGCTGGCGCCAAGTTCCTCACGTAGCCTCCTTAGGATAGGCATTCTCGTCCACGCCCACTCAAGCTTCTTTTCTCCCTCTGACGATAGGCTAATGTCACGTACGAGATGTCGGCCTGGAGACTTTATCATCGTTCAAGGATACCATGTTGCCAGTATATGTTCTTTGGTGGAAGTCTATGCTAGAACGCTCTTGCGAGAACAGCTACTTCCCTAGCTTCTCTGCCACACCAGGCGCATTTCGCCCAAACCTTCTCGTCTGCGTCCACGATTCTCCCTCTTATTTCATACCCCTTTGTCTTCTCCTTCAACTCACTGGCGCATTCTGCTCTACAACAGAAGTTCATCAAGACGATCTTCTCCTCTTCACATGCTTTTAGAAGTTGTGTCCTATCGTTTACCCTTTCCATCGAGTTCCTCATTCTCTCCATCGATTTCTGCGTTAGATGATCGAGTATGTCTTGTTTTAGGAAAAGGGCTTCCTGCTCAAGCCTGTCCTCTCTCACCTTCCACCTCTTTCTCGTATCTCTTCTGAAGAATGTGAGGCTTCCCTCTCTAACTTCTTTTTCTCCCACCTCTATCCTCACAGGCGTGCCAACAAGCTCCCATCTGTAGAACTTGGCGCCTGGCCTCGCATCCGAGTTGTCGACTTCCGTACGTAGGCCGATATCTCTGAGCCTCTTGCCGATCTCAGCAGACTTCTTGAAGACCTCTTTTTCCTGCCCCTCCTTCGGGATTGGTATGACAACGATCTGCGTTGGCGCCACATCAAATGGGAGGACCAGGCCGAATTCGTCTCCATGCACTGCTATGACCGCTGCGGCTATCCTCGAAATTCCTGGGCCGAAGCATGTCTGATGGACGTTCTTTCTGCTTCCATCTTCAGCCAGGTACATAATTTCGAAGGGGACTGAGAACTTTGTCCCCAGATAGTGGGTTGTAGCTATCTGTAGGACTCTTCCGTCTGGCATGAGGCAGTCAAACGCATATGTCCTTTCAGCTCCTGGAAACTTATCCCATTCCTCTCTTTCGACGACGAAGAAGGCTAGCCCCAGCTTCCTGAGGGCTTCCTTGGTGATTTCGATGTCTTCCGACACTTGGGCAAGAGCTTCTTCCTTACATTTGAAGGCGTCATGTGCCTCGATCCAGTAGAATTCTCTTCCTCTTATTAGGGGTCGAGTGGCCCTCGTCTCCTTCCTGTAGACGGTGACGGTCTGAAAGAGCTTCAGCGGGAGATCTCTGTAGCTGTGGATCCAAAGTGAGTACATCGGATAGAATGCGGTTTCGGAGGTTGGTCTGAGGGCAAGCTCTTCTTCTCCTTCTTCGATCTGTAGCTTGAAGACTTCTGCCTCGAAGCCTGTGATATGCTGTTCTTCCTTCTTCAGATATGACATCGGTATGACGAGGGGAAACATTACCTGCTGGTGTCCATTCTCTGTAAGCCCTCTCTCAAGCTCTTCCTTGACCAAGTTTATTATCCTCATCAGGTTCGGCCTATAGACGACGAACCCCTTCACATTGTAGCGTATGTCAACGAGCTCTGCTCTCTCGAGGATTTCCGAGTACCACCCACTGAACTCTTTCTCTTTATCTGGTAGGGCTTTCTCCGGCTGCAATCGTTCTCGCCAGAGACTATCTTTCAGAGTTGTTTTATACTTTCTTAAAGTTTATCTAGGGTGGCGGGTTTAGGTGGACAACATGGTGTTACTCCCATTCATCGAGGCGCTTTCGAAGTTTCTGGAGCAGCTTATAAATCTGTTAGGCTACCCGGGATGTGTTCTCTTCGGATTCTTTGGCAGCATAATACCTTTCATACCTGTCCCATACTATGTGCAGGTGGTGATTGTAGCACAATATCTTGACCCATTTCTGGTGTCGGTTCTCAGCGCATTTGGTGCGATTGTTGCAAAGGTGATAATATTCTATGTTGCCAAGTATTCCTCGAAGCTTTCGGGGGTAATGTCTAAAGAGAATGTGGTAACCTTGAGGAAGGTCAGCGACAGGTACGGGTGGTTTGTAGTATTCTTTGTAGCCGCCACCCCTGTGCCTGATGACATGCTGTATGTTGTCATGGGTGCATTAAACTATAACGTGATGCACTTCATTTTGGCCGGGTATGTTGGAAAGCTGCTTCTTACCATGTTCTTTGCCTATGGGTCTCGGCTATATTTTCCTCTGATATCCTTCTTGTTGGACAGCATAGGCAACGAATTCGTCGCATTGGGTATAACGTTCGCAACCCTCTTGGGCACCTTTGTCCTCCTCTATTGGGTCTATAAGCTAGATTGGACCGCGATCTTGGTCAAGTACTTTCCCTGGGTCAAGGAAGGTGTCGTCAAAGAGGAGAAGAAATGATTATACGTGCGGACCTTCATCTGCATAGTAAGTACAGTCGTGCGACAAGCGAATCTATGGGCCTTGACTACATATCGTTGGGTGCGAAGACGAAGGGTCTTAATCTTGTAGGAACAGGAGACTTCACGCATCCAAAGTGGTTCGGGGAGTTGAAGGGGAAACTGAAAGAGGCTGGAGACGGCATATACACGTATGGTGGAGTGAACTGGATGCTGACATGTGAAGTCTCACTGATATATTTTCAAGATGGGAAATCTAGACGTGTACACCTTCTCCTACATGCGCCATCGCTTGAGGTAGTGGAGCAGATAAATGATGTCCTATCACGCTACGGCGACCTCTCATCTGATGGCCGACCGACCTTCACGAATCTGGCAAGCCCAGAGCTTGTCGAGTTAATGAATTCCATAGACGACAGCATCTTCGTGATCCCATCTCATGCGTGGACAACCTGGTACGGTGTATTCGGAGCCAACACCGGCTTCGATTCGCTGGAAGACTGTTTCAAGGACAAGACACATAAGATCTTCGCAATCGAGACAGGGCTCTCCTGCTACGACGAGATGACCGAAGTCTTGACCGAGAGTGGCTGGAAAAGGTTTCCTGAAGTCCGCAAGTCTGATAGGATCTGCACATTGAATCTCAAAACGGGCAAGATCGAATTCCAGAAGCCGATTAAAATGTACAAGTACGATTACAGGGGAAGAATGTATCGGCTGAAGACAGGAGGAGTGGATCTACTGGTCACCCCAAATCATAGGCTCCTGGTTGGTAACTGTAGCCCACGCAAACCGCCCCATTTTTTCCTAAGAGAGGCTGAATTCCTGTTCAACAGATCGAAACGGTTCAAGAAGGACGGTGTCTGGACAGGTAAGGAATTGAAGTACTTCATGATTCCGAAGGTTGGAGCGAGACATGAAAGCCAAGGTCCCTCAGGATCTCGAATCATGTATGGCAAGAAGATCCCTATGAGGTCTTGGCTGAAGTTCTTCGGATCCTGGATTGGGGGAGGTGAGACAGACGAGGGTGGAGACAGCGACTTTGTCATCTTGCATACCGGAAGCCGCAGTCTGCGCTCTGAAATGGTGAAGCTCCTAAAACGATTCGGATACGACGTCTGCTATGAGAGAGGAGCTGTTAGGGTAAGAGATTATCAGCTCTCCCACTACCTTAGACAGTTTGGCGGTCTTTCTGACAGATTCATTCCCGCGAGGATAAAGTCTCTATCTAGGGATCTGCTGCAGGTCTTCTTAAGATACTACATAAGAGGCAGCAGTTTTCGTGGACGTAGGAGAGGTGGCCTGCTAGTCTCTGCTTCCACAACATCTGTACGTTTGCGAGATGACCTTCAAGAGATCGGATTAAAGCTGGGGATGTCCACCTATTGTAGACTGTGTAGTAGGAAGACTGCCAGATTACGAGCCGAAGGGCAGAAACTTGATTTCTGGAAGGTCTATTTTACAAGAAAGAGGGTGCACACCTTTCAACCTTCTATGGCCAAGAAGCATAAGGATGTTGAAGCCTGGGAGGACTACAGCGGCCAAGTCTTCTGTGTGTCTGTACCGAATCAGGTGATCTATGTTCGCCGAAACTATGTCCCAGTCTGGTGTGGAAACTCAGATCCTCCGATGAACTGGCGGGTCAGTGCCTTAGATAAGGTCACGCTTGTCAGCAACTCTGACTCTCACAGCCCCACCTCGTTCCGTCTCGGAAGAGAGTTTAACGTCTTCGATCTTGAAGGGTTCTCTTACAGGGACATCTTTAAGGCGATCAAGGATCGTGACAGGAAAAGGTTCCTCTACACCGTCGAGGTTCCTCCAGAATATGGGAAATATCACTACTCAGGCCATCGAGATTGTGGGATCTCTCTCCACCCTAGAGATGCTATGAGGATCAACAACATCTGCCCTGTTTGCAAGAGGAAGCTTACTGTTGGCGTCTTGCAGAGGGTTGAAGAACTGGCTGACAGACCCGAAGGCTATGTTCCCCAAGATGCCATACCATATAAGGCTGCCCTACCCTTGTATGAGGTTATATCATACCTTAGAGGTTCAGGGACGCTATATTCTAGAAGGGTGGAAGAAGAGGAAACCCGCTACATAAAGAAGGCGGGAGACGAAATATCGATTCTCTTAGACATACAGGAGCCTCTCTTGAGCCAGATCGTCGGCCATGAAGTTGCATCGATAATCACAAGGCTGAGAAATGGGGCGATGAAGTTTGAGCCAGGCTACGATGGTGTATACGGCAAACCGCTACTAAAGCAGTCTACACAGAGGAACTTGACATTAGACTGAATTGTCGAAAAGTATTTAAAGAATAGGCAAAAAGGGTTAATCGATGACTGTGGCGAAGGCTAAGGCTTCTGTCAGAAACTTTCTTATGAGGTTCACGTTCGGCTTGGTTAGGCAGTTGACTGGATTCAAGAAGGCACTCTTGCTTGTTACAGCATTCAACTTGCTGGTAGTGTTTCCTGCGATCGTCGGAATCTCATATGCGGTGGAGGCTCCTTCTCAAGCTCAGACGTCAACAGGCTCTGACTTAGCAATCGGGTTGGGGATGTTGGGTGCTGGGTTGGCTATCGCTGGGTCGTGTATAGGTGCAGGAATTGCGGTGGGATATGCTGCAAGTGCTGGTGCTGCTGCGATCGTTGAGAGGCCTGGAGTTTTCGGTTCTATCCTGATACTTGCTGGTTTGGGGGAGGGGATCGCGATCTACGGCCTTCTTGTCGCATTCCAGATCTTGGGCAAGATTCCCTCGATACCTTGAACCGTGTTCGAGATAATTTGGAAAGGGTTCTCACAGGTACAGTAGGTTTCTCACCTTTTCCTCCTCTATCTTGAGCTCCTTTGCTGTCGAGAGGGTGATTAGGTTACGTGTTTCCATTTCAGCCGCAGCCAGGTATCCTATTACATATGTGAAGCTGTTCGGGTTTCTTCCAGAGATAGACTTCGCTTTGGCGTAGGCTTCTTTAAGTATGGCATTTTCTAGCTGCTCTATTCTATTCTCTTCTATTATGGACTTTAAGTTTGAAGCGAATCCTTGATATGTTGTCCTTGCAACAATATCTGGTACCGATTCGATTCTAGCTGTCGCGATCTGGTTCTTGTCCTCTTCTTTCAGTCTAAAGGATTTGAATGAGGTGGCTAGGATGGCTTCTGGACTTACGCCTCTCGCCTTCAGGTCTATCATTGTGCCTATGTTCCTCAAGTCTATTTCGGTGCCAACTATTTCTTTTACCTTCTCTTCGTCTGGGATGCCGTCGATGGAGTCCAATAGTTGATCGAAGTATATCTTGTCTATTAACGCTTCTAGAACTGTTTGAACTTCATGTCTTTGGTAGATTGAAAGTTTTTCTGAAACTTTTGAGTATCTGGTTGCCTTCAGTAGGTCTAGGGAGTCTTCTAGTGTTGGAGCTTCGATCATCGCTTGAAAGTTGATTAGGGCATATTCTCTTGGTATGGGGATCAATGTTTCTGGCGTCATCTTTCTCCCTGTCCTCTTTGACCTCAGGATCCTCTTGACATTTTCCACTTCATATCTGTCGGCGTAGGTCACTAGAAACTTTCTTATCCTGTTCGGCGCGATGTTGGCAACAAAGTATATCCGCGATACGAGAATAGAATAGAATATTCGGTTCAAGGCTGATGCATTGGCTGCTTCGCTGGATATCTTGCCGATTTCAGGTCCGTAGTCGCTCTTCAGAAGGTTCTCTATGAGGGCATTCAGGTCTTTGGCTCTTGCTAGGATATCGTAATGCTCTCGTGTGAGAAGGTGTGCGTGTAGGCCGTGTGTTCGTGTCACAAGATATATCATTACTGACTTCATTCTCTTCTCTCCCTTATCAGGTCGCGAACATGTTTTGTCACAGAAAACTCTTGCAGGTCTTCTTCTATAAGTCGGTCTTCAACGTACTTGACGAGCTCCCTATATTTTGGAATTATCACCTTCTCTAGAGCGTTCACCTTTCTATTCGTCTCCATGAGCTCTCTGGCAAGCTGTTCTATCTTTGCTTCGACTGTGGCCAGGCTGATCGCCTCCTCTACGGCTCTAATCAACTTTTCGGCGGTTACGTAGAGTGCTATGTGAGGCACCTGCCTTGGATCAGGTTTTCTAATTAGATCTATTTCGGGCATCGTGACACCCATGACTGTGGTGGGCGATGCTCGTGCTTCTATTAGGTCTGCTGCGTCTGCGGCGGAGGAGAAGCTGTCGTAGCCGTAGGCTGAATACGCGTACTTGGCTGACTCGAAGGCTTCATCGAACATCTTCTCAACATCCTTCCTACGCTGGATTTCGGGAAGCAGTTTGTTGATCTCTCCCGCAAGCTGGTCTCTTTTCATCTTGAGTACATCCATGCTCTTTTCTGTAAACTTCAGCTGTTCTCTTAGTTTCTGTAGAACCCCTTTGGTCGCTGTCGCCCGGCCTATCGACATACTTTCTCACGGTCCAAGGTGGACGCCTTTTTCCAAAGATCTATGTCTTGGACTATATCTTCTTATTATCTGTTCACTTATTCTGACCAACTCGCTTTCTGAAAGTGTGGAAAGAACCTTCCATGCGATGTCAAGGGTCTCCTCGATGCTTCTGTTCTCGTATTCTCCCTGGTTGATGAACGTCTTCTCGAATGCGTCCGCGAACCTCAGGTAGCTTCTTTCTCTATCGCTTAAGCCGATTTCTCCAACTATCTTGGCCAGGTCTCTGGCTCGGACACCTTTTGAGTATGCGTCATATAGTTGGTCTGCCACATCTTCGTGGTCTTCTCTTGTCTTTCCTTTTCCGATACCGCTTCCCATCAGCCTACTCAGTGATGGTAGGACGTTTATTGGCGGATAGATGCCTCTGGCGAAGAGGCTTGCGTCTAGGAAGATCTGGCCTTCTGTGATGTAGCCTGTTAGGTCTGGGATGGGGTGCCTTAGGTCGCCGCCTGGCATTGTGAGGACAGGCATCTGTGTCAGTGAGCCTCTTCGTCCAGCGATTATGCCTGCTCTCTCGTAGATTGTCGCTAGGTCGCTGTAGAGGTAGCCTGGGTATCCTGATCTTCCTGGGACCTCTTCTCTTGCAGCGCTCATTTCTCTTAGCGCCTCACAATAGTTTGTCATGTCGCTTAGGATTGTGAGGACTTGAAGGTCTAGGTCGAATGCCAAATACTCGGCCACTGTCAAGGCGATGCGGGGTGTGAAGAGCCTCTCGACGGCTGGGTCCTCTGCCAGGTTGAGTATGATCACCGATCTCTCGATTGCGCCTGAATTTGTGAACTGTTCCAGGAAGTATCTTGCCTCATCGCTCTTGAGGCCCATTGCCGCGAAGACGAGGGCGAATTCCTCCCTTTCTCCTCTCACGGTGGCCTGTCTCGCTATCTGCGCTATGACCCTATTGTGGGGTAGGCCGCTCTCTGAGAATATTGGCAGCTTCTGTCCCCTAATAAGCGATAGTACGCCGTCTATCGCGGAGATCCCGGTCTGTATGAAGTTGTTTGGAAAGACTCTTGCGACGGGGTTTATTGGGTATCCATTGATGTCTCTGAGGTCATTTGAAGCTATCTCTGGCATGCCGTCTATCGGCTGATATATTCCGTTAAAGACTCTTCCAAGTACTTCGTTGGAGACGGGTATCTTGAATGTTGTCCCGGTAAACTTTACTGCCACGTCGGTTTGTAGGCCGTCTGTGGAGCCGAGCACCTGTACAACTGCTAGCTTATGTGATGTGTCCAGTACCCTACCCAGTCGGTCTCTTCCATCAGCCCCTCTTATTATGACTATCTCGTCGTAGCCTGCGTCGGTTACGTTTTCGACGAACAGGAGTGATCCCTTGATTTCTCTGACTCCACGATATATCTTTCCTTGCATGTCTTCTAATTTGAGTGAGCTCATTTCTGCCTCACCTTCTTTATTGAGAAACCGTGTTCGACCGCTATCCTTTCCAAGTTGTCCTCGGTTTCTTTCATGACTCTAAGTACGCTGTCGACTCCTCCAGCGTCCTCTTTAACCCTCATCATCATAGAAATCTGAGGTATTTCTCTTATTAGGTTGATGGGGACCCTGTTCTCGATGAGCCTCATAGCCTTCTCGTGAAAGTCCATTATCATCTTGAGGAGTAGGAACTGCTTCTGCATGTCGCAGAATGCGTCGACTTCGTCGAAGGCTGATTGTCTAAGAAAGCCTTCTTTAAGTATCTCGGCTGTCAAGAGCGTGAGCCTCTGTTCGTCGGGAAGTGCGCTTTCTCCGATGACTCTCGCGATCGACTCTATTTCAGCCGCGATGCTCAGTAGCCTGAGGGTGTCAGACCTATATCTTGGAAACTGTAGAATCGACTCCTCCAGCCGGTCAGGGTTTCTGTTCTCTCGAGCGTGACGTCGATAGCCTTCTATGATCGAGTCGATTAGTGATTCAGAGTATAGGCTGTAGCTCTTGAGCCAATTGATGGCCGGAAAGTGTCTGCTGTATGCCAACTCTGTATCTAGGGCCCAGAAGACTCCTGTGAATCTGAGTGTGTGAATGGTGACGGGCTCGTTGAAGTCTCCTCCAGGCGGGGAGATTGCTCCTATTATCGTAACTGAGCCGTCACGTTCAGGTCTCCCTTTGGCGACTACGTGTCCAGCTCGCTCATAGAATTCCGCTATCTTGTCCGGCAGGTATGCGGGGTAGCCTCGCTCGACAGGCATCTCTTCCAGTCTGCCTGAGATCTCCCTTAGTGCCTCAGCCCATCTTGATGTTGAATCCGCCATTATAGCCACATGGTAACCTTGATCTCTATAGTATTCTGCCATCGTCACGCCGATGTATATGCTGGCTTCTCTTGCTGCGACTGGCATGTTGCTTGTGTTAGCTATTAGGACCGTTCTCTCCATCAGAGGCCTTCCACTTCTTGGATCCTTAAGTTTGGGGAATTCGGTGAGAACCTCGCTCATTTCGTTTCCACGTTCCCCGCATCCTATGTAGACTACGACGTGGGCGTCGCTCCACTTCGCCAGCTGATGTAATGTGACAGTCTTCCCGGTTCCGAATCCTCCAGGTATCGCTGCGGCGCCGCCTTTGGCTATTGGAAAGAATGTGTCTATGGCACGTTGGCCTGTGACAAGAGGCACGTCCAATGGCAGACGTCCGCCTTCTTTAAATGGTCGAGGCACTCTCACAGGCCATTCCTGCATCATTGTGAGGTCGGCTTCTTTCTCGTTGTTTACAACCTTCGCGATTGGCTCGTCAACCTTGAAGTCGCCTTCCTCTATCTTGGTCAATGTCCCGCTTATGCCGTAGGGGACAAGGATCTTGTGCGCTATCATCTGTGTCTCTTGAACTTCGCCTATGATATCGCCTTCTTCTACGCCTGCACCTTCGGCCACGAGGGGCTTGAAGTGCCATCTTATGTTTCTGGGGAGGGTGCTGACCTTCGCACCACGACTTATGAACGAACCTTTCTCCTTTACTAGAAGTTCCAGGTTGCGTCCGACACCATCATATATTCTGTTGAGCATGCCTGGCCCAATTTCTGTAACCATCTTTTTTCCTGTTGCCTCAACCTTTTCCCCAGGCCTGATGCCGCTTGTTGACTCATACACTTGGGCTGTGAAGTTGTCCTCTGTTAGACGGATGACTTCACCGATCAGTTCATCTGAGCCCACAAAGACGACTTCTCCGACCTGTATGTCTGGGATCCCGGTGCCGACGATTACCGATCCCGCGATCCTACTTAGGCTGCCTATTCTCGTCTTCATCTTCACGTTCACCTTTCACGATTTCAGGAGGGTCTCCATTATCTTCCCCAGGTTTTCGGATCTTGTCTTCGCGAGTCTCGACTCAAATGTGTTGACGTAATATTGCCTCATGTCTTCTGTGTGGACTATCACCCCCCCGAGTGAGTTCATCTGCGTCGGTGAAATCTTGAGCGTAACATTCTTACCTGACTTGCTAAGGCTCTTTTCGGCTAACTCAAGTATCCTGTCTGCTATCGGCTGGTCCTGTCTGCGTATCTGTATCATGAACGTGTTCCCTTCCAAGCTCTTTACCGCATCGGCGACGTAGTTGACCATGGCCTTCTGGTAGGTGGAAGTTTTCTTGTTCGCGATCTCCTTCAGCCTATTCTCTGCTTCAATGAAAACCTGATTTAGATACTTTGACTTCACATTTGAAATCCTCCTTCTAGCTTCGATTCTCGCAGAAGCAAGCTCAACCCTCTCTTTCTCAGCCAGTTTTCTACCTGTTTCTTGCCTTCTTCTCTCTGTGGCTTTTTTGGCTTCGTCTTCTGCTTGCGCGAGGATTCTCCTGCTTTCCTCGTCTGCTTCCTCGATTATGCGCTTAGCTTCCTCCTCTGCAAGCCTTCTAAGCTCGGACTTAAGCTCCTCCATGCTCATGACCTTCACCTAGGACACAGCTTACGACGAAGTCTATCGCCTCTTCCAGGTTTCTTTTACACAAGTAATCTATCTTCTTTGCTTCTTCATCTGATTCTCTAAGGATTGCCTCCCTCTTTTTGGCTATCTCCGACTCTCCCCTAGCCATCTGTTCGATGGCCACTGATTCGTCGGCTTCCGAGTTTCTGATCAACTCATCCGCCTTCCTCCGAGCGTCATCTATCATCTTTCTCGCCCTATCCTCTGCCTCGCTTATGATCAGCCTCGCCCTTTTCTCTTCATCGATCAGATCCCTTATCGTTGACATAGGCCTTCACCTTCACTCTTCTCCCAGTTTGAGTTTGACGCCGACCGCCTGGCTTATGAGTTGATGTATTTCTCTGACGCGTTCGCCTACGGCGCCACCCAATCCTGGCACAATAGCGAAGACTGGATAGATCTTTCGCTCTCTAAAGAGTTCTTCACGTTTTTTCTTCAGCTGGAGCGCGAGCTCCTCTGGCACGATCAATACCTTACATTCGCCACGTTCAAGAAGCTCGTCGATTATCTGTTCAACTTCACGGATGTCATGAGCCTCTCTTCGATCGACGCCAGCCAGTCTCAGTGCCGTGACAAAATGTTGGTCGCCTATGGCTACTACGCTCATGACCCAATCAATAGATGCAAAGGAGTACAATTAATAAATGTTCTCTTTCTTCTGGCGTTGGCAAGGTTTAGGCTATCGTCGATCTCGTCTCCTTTCTGCAAAGGTCTTGCGGAATAGACTTAAATATCGACGAAAATCTTCTTCATAGAAGGAGTCTGAGGGGACGTAAGGTGCTTAAGCCTGTCAGAATGAAGAAGTTCTATGTCAAGATGCCAAGAGACTATGAAACTCAGGTGTTGGAGGAGATCGGCAGACTTGGTGTAGCTCAACTTATCGGTGAACGGGCAGCGATAGGCGAAGAACCCGAAAACGTTGAGCTCTACAGCAATTTCATGAAGTTGTATGAGCGGTCAGCGGCTCTGATGGAGAATCTTCAAGCTGCAAGAGATAGGTTGATGAAGCTACTGCAGGAACAGGCAGGTAGATCGGCATCTTACTCTCCTGAGTCTGTTAAGCCTGTGAAGGCAACCCAAGAAGAAATCGTGAAGTACATCGACAAATATGGAGGCCAATTGGACAATTTCGCAAGAAGGATTGACTCACTGCAGAGGGAGGCGGATGTGCTCAATTCGGCAAGAGATCACCTGCTGCTTCTGAAAGAGAACGGGGTAGACTTGGATGGTGTCGGCGATCACAAGTTCATATTCGTAAAGGTGGGTTACATAAACAACACGTTCATACCAAAGCTTGAAGAATACGTGAGAGACTTCGGGGCCGTATATAAGACGAGGGCTGTGAACCCTAGAGAATCAAGCTTGCTGATCACTGGACCGAGTGAATACAAGCAGAACGTGGAAAGAGCGCTCTCGCTGCTCAACTTCAACGAATTCACTTTTCCCGCCAACCTCCCATCTGATCCTTCCTCCGCCCTAGGTGAAGTGGAGAAGATGGCTCGGAGCAAGCTTGAAGAGATCTCACAGTTGGAGGGTTTCCTCAGTCAAGTGTTGGCTGACCTTGAAGCACGCAAGGGCTATGTGAGCTTCTTGAAAGAGGCGAACCCGTCGTTGCTTAGGGCGAGAAGCTTCAGCATAGTTGAAGGTTGGATTCCAGAACATGAGGTTGTACGCCTTAGGGAAAGGCTTTCCAGTATGGCTATCGGGGGCTTGTACTTGGGTGTTGAAGAGCCAAAAGAGGATGATAAGGTGCCTGTGGCATTATCTAACAAGGGTATACTGAAGAACTTTGAGTTGCTTACAACAGTTCGGGGGACACCAGGCTACAAAGACGTCGATCCCACATTGATTTATGCGATCTTCTTCCCGATAATGTATGGGATGATGTTCGGCGACGTAGGTGACGGCCTCTTGATAGTTATTTGGGGGCTTCTATTCTATAGGAGGGCTAAGCCTTTCCTGGGAATCTCTGGGCGTGTCATAAAACGTCTGGGGGTCATAATGATGGTTGGAGGTCTGTCTGCGATGGTGTTTGGCGTATTTTATGGCTCAATCTTCCTCTATGAAGGAGTTAGGCCGCTGCTGCTGAGGCCTACTGAATCGTTTTACACGGTCATAGGTATCTCTCTGCTCTTTGGTGTGATGCAGATTATCCTTGCTTTGGCTCTGAATGTCGCCAACAAGTTCTTGGAAGGCGATTTCAAGGAAGGGATATTTGGTGGAAAGGGCTTGTTCGGCCTCATCTACTACATCATTGGTGTGGTTCTCGCCTACAGGCTGGTCTTGAGTGGCCTCCAGTTCTCAGCCTTTCTTTGGCCTGAGAATGTCCTCTTGACAGCTGGCACACTTGTCATGCTGCTGCTCGTATTCCTTTCACCCACGATGAAGATGTTGGGCTCACATGACCACAAGATCGGAGAAAGTCTTATGGAGGGGTTCGGCGAATTCATAGAAACCTTTATCTCGTATATTACGAATTCGATGTCATATATCAGGCTGGCGGCATTCGCTATCGCCCACGGCATACTGGCTGAATTCGCTCACGCTTTAGGCGGCTCGATGGGGCTGATTCCAAGTCTGATACTGGTCAACGTCATGGTTATACTTATTGAAGGGTTCGCTGCTGGAATACAGTCTATTAGGCTTATGTACTACGAGTTTTCTACGAAGTTCTTCACGGGTGGGGGTACGAGGTTCAACCCACTCAAGCTCCTCCTCGAGTAGCCACCTTGGCTGCAGTGTGTTTGAAGACGTCGCGGGATGTGGATGCTGGACTGCCAGTTGCCTACGTTTTCCGACGTGTCTTCTTGAGCAGGGAAGGCTGGTTCGAGATTATGAATAGTGCGAATCCTATCAGGAAGATGCATACTCCTTCTTCATAGGCGCCGGTGGCTCCATGGAGCGCGTACATGTAAAAGATGAAAGCTGGGGCGCTGATCATGATGAGTATCGCGAAAGCGTTCAAAGTGGAGTGTAGGCTAGGTCTTGGCAGACGGGTTCTACCAACTGGAATCAGATAAGAATAGATAAGCAATGAAAGCGGAAGTATCACAGAATATTTTCCATCTACGAACATATAGAATATCTTCGAAATGTCGACGCCAGCTATCAAGAAGGCTACAGTCGCCTCGATCGCCAGCAGCGCCAAAGCAACCTTTTCAACTCTTGACGCGATCTCTTCAACATGCCCTTCTGAACCTTTGGCGTCAAATATGGTTGCGGTGATAACCCCGATGCATCCTATCAGATAGAGGAAGGGATCCTTCGAAACCACTACGAATATCGTGTAGAAGCTTTCACCTGGGCCAAGAATGATATAATAGTAGATCCATCCGATGATCCCTGCGAAGAATGGAGTCAGATATGAGAGGAAGGCGATGTCCTCCACCTGATCCTTTGTCAAATTCCCTCGCTCGATTCTTCTAAATCGCATGTTTTAACTTTTCTTGTCGTCTATTCACCCATTCATGCGCCCATTGCAGACTGAAGTGAAGGCTACCATGTCTATTGTCGCCGCTTTCTACTGACTCACATGGAGGGCTTCTTTCTTGGCTGACGTCTTCCGAGCGAACATGAGGTATGCGGTGTGTGCTACCATCCTAGTCGACGGCCTCGTCATCCCCTCTCTCACTTCCATTTTTCTGAGCATCAGCTCCACAGTGTGGATGTTCACGAAGCCTAGGCTTCGAAGCGTCGAATTCAACTTCTCTGCCTGATTCACTGTGGGCAATATTGCCGCGAAGGATCCACTTCCTTTGAGTGCATTGTAGGCTGGTTCCGCGAGAGTACATGGGTCTCCGACGTCTACGATTGCCACGTCAACTTCTTTTTCATCAAATCCCAGTGAGGCATCCTTGTTCTTTATCGTAACCCATTCTTCGACACCGGCTCTTGCAAGGTTTCTTCTGGCGACTTCAACAAATTCAGCCCTTATCTCGTAACTGTAAATGTGGCCGTTTGGCCTAACGAAGCTTGCGAGGGCTGTGGTCAGGACACCGCTTCCTGTCCCCGCTTCCACCACCGAAGCACCAGGGCATAAGCCGGTCTCCATCACGATGAAGCCGATATCTTTAGGGTAGACTATCTGAGTGCTTCTGGCGCTTTTCATGACGTAGTCTACGATGTTCGGTCTCAATATCGCAACTTCCGCTGCCAAAGTCGTTTTCAAGATCTCACCGTATTCTCTGCCGATCAAGTTAGACAACTCTATTATCCCCAGATGAGTGTGCAGTTTTGCACCATGCTGAGCCTTCACCAGCCAACTCTTTCCCTTCAACGCATAGATTAGTATGTTATCTCCTTCTCTGACAATGTTGTCTGTCATCGGATGGGAATAAGAGGGTAAGTTTTTAAACTATGCCCCTGCCAGAATGTGCCGTGTCTGTCTCAACATATTAAGGTTTAAATACTCAACGTAATCATGAGGGGGAGAGGCAAAGATACAACTTGGCAGAGGAAGAAGGCTCAGAAATGCGTGGAAGAAGGCCTGGGAGGAAGTTCCCATCATCTTATTTCAAGGAAAAGCCTGTGAAGGTTGGAGATGTCGTCGACTTGACTATAAGCGAAATCAGCAGGAGGGGAGATGGTCTCGCCAGACTGCAAGGATACGTCATATTTGTGCCGCATACGAGCAAGGGTGACCAGATCAAGGCAAAGATAGTGCAAGTGCTTCCTAGCCACGCAGTGGGCGAAGTGGTGCAATAGAAAATTTTTTAGGCAGATCCTGAAGTGTTACCTTCAGGTCCAATTTTTTTATTGAAAATATTTTTTACCTACCTCCTTTATCCATCAAATACTTTGCAGGTCATAGAGGTAACCTTTGAAGATATCAGGAGGATGCGTATAAGAGGTGCAGGCCGTATCGCCAGAGCTGCTGTAAGGGCCCTCGAGGAATATGGTTTGGGCTTGGATGTGGGCAAGGAAGAGTTTTTCAAGAAGATGAAGGAGGCTGGAGAATATCTGAAGAATGCTAGACCAACCGCTGTTTCGTTGCCCAATGCCGTGAACTATGTCCTGGTGAACTTGGAGAGGGAGGGCCAGAATGTGTCCCAAATGTCGGTGTTGAAGGAGGTTCTGAAGAAATACTGTGAAGGCTTTCTGAAGCGAAGCGAGTTGGCTATGGAGAAGATTGGCTCAATCGGTTCAAAGCGTATTCAGAGTGGAGATGTCATCTTGACCCACTGCAACAGCGAAGCCGCAATGTCCGTTATCCTGGCAGCTCACATGCAGAAGAAGGATATTAAGGTCTTCTGCACGGAGACGAGGCCTAGACGTCAGGGGCTTTTGACTTCCTCTAGGTTGGCTAAGCTTGGTGTTGACGTGACCCTCATAGTCGATTCGGCTGCGAGGTATTTTATGAACAAGGTCGATAGTGTCGTCATAGGTGCTGACGCGATCTCTGTCAACGGTGCAGTCGTCAACAAGATTGGGACTTCGATGCTGGCTTTGGCAGCGAAGGAGGCTAGAAGTAGGTTTATGGTGGCGGCTGAAAGCTACAAGATAAGTCCGAAGACGTTTGTGGGTGAACTCATACCTATAGAAGAGCGTCCGAAGGAGGAAGTTGTTTCGAAGGAGTGGGCATCTAGGAATCCGGCGGTTAAGGTGGCCAATCCTGCATTCGATATAACCCCTCCGGAATATGTTGACTTGATCGTCACAGAATATGGAGTTTTCCCACCTCAAGGCATTCTGGTCTTGTTCAAAGAAGTCTATGGCTTAAGTGAGATCTTGAACCAGTAGGAAGCCTGCAGGCTGCATTTGCGTGATATTTATCCACGGGAGGTTGGGCAAAAAATGCGGGGGGTCAGCTCTGGAGGCGGCAATCAGAAGGCAATCACACCAGGTCTTCGTCGCCGAACTTTCTCAGATCCTTGCTTCGCAGCTTCACATTCAGTTTGAAGTCGTTTGGTGTAGTCTTTTCGATCGTTATCCTCTTAACCGTGAGCCCACATTTGTTTCCAGCCATCAGCTTTCCCCTCAGGCATGTCACGTAGGCGCATGTCTCAGGCGTGCATGGCTCGTTGACAAAACTGCACCATGGTCTCCCTTCGCGAAAGACCAGCATTCTCCGGCCGCATCGGAAGAATTCGCATCTTGATGTGCACGGTTTGGCCGTGGCACTGTCTGCCATCGCTTGTCACTGTTTACCATGGTTCCTTGAACGCTGGATTAAAAGTTTTCTAAAAAGGCCTAGGATTTCCACCATTCAAAAGCCAGATATCTTGGTATTTTGTCCACTCCGACGACCGCTATCGTGAACTGCTTTCTAACAGTTGTTGCCAGCCGCCCAGAGAGTACCACGTAGGTTGCTGATATCTTGTCTCTGCCGTTCATCACCTGCACCAGGTATGGGGCGTGATCGATGCCTGGGCCATGCTCGTATACTGCAAAGTCGCAGCCGAATTTTATTCCTGGCAGGGCTATGTACTTTTTGTCTCTCAGATCCTTGTAGACTGCATACTTTTCTTCGAAGTCTCTGTATTCTTTCTCGCAGATCTTCATCAGTTTCCTGACGGAGATTTCCAGTCCGTCTCCGTCTAAGACCTTCAGGGTCCTTCTCTCGGCAAGGTATAGTCCTTCTATTATGTCCAAGATGGTGGGTGTATTGAATTCCCCATTCTTGGGTTTGTGTACTCCAAGTGGCTTACCGAAGAAGCCCATCTTGTACAGCTGCTGGGCTTCTCTGATGTCCCATATCATTATCCTGTTTCCTATGAGCTTGCCGGTGAACATATCCTCTATTTCACTTATCAGACTCCCAGTGCCAAGATGGTGATCGCGTCTGTAGCCCTAAGGCATACATCGGATAATGTCTCTATTCTGTCAAGAAGGTCAAGGATCAGGAATGATCCTGGCGCGTCGGACATCGTCGGCGGCAGTCTCATGCTTAGGGTCCTATATTTTACGTCGATTTCCTTCTCTATGTTCTCAACCTCTACTGCGACGTCTGGAACCTTTTGAGGGTTAATTGTAAGCATTCTCACCACTTCACTCATCTTTTGAACTACATCTATCGCCATCAAGATCAGTTCTTCCACGTCTTCTACAATATTCAATTTCTTGAATAGTCTAGAGTCCACTTGACCCAGTCTGAAGGTTATTGAATAGACGTAGTCGACGATTTCCTCGATAGAATATGCTGATCTGAGGACGTCCTCTCTGTTCATGACAATACTTCCCATGCTCATAAGCTCTTTTATCAGACTTCTTCTATATCTTTCAACGTCATCCTCGACTCTTTTGGCGTCTTCGATGCATCTTACGATGCCTTCCTTGTTGTCGTTCAACAACTCGTTGTAGGTGTTCAGTATAATCCTCACCCCCTCAACGACCTTTCGGGACTCGTCTGTGAGAAGTGAGAGAGTTTTCCGTTTGGCTCTGAGCTCGGCCTCCCCTTCGTACATGTCGAGTCAACGTATATGGGTAAGTCATATCTTATAATACTTTTCATTATTTTTTGGTTCATGGTCTTAGGATGTCTGGCTCAGCGCACTTTAGATGCTCCCGTGTCCTTCGAGATGGAGTATGCGTTGATCTCGTTCTTGAATGATGAGGCGGCTTTGCTAGGGTCTTCTGACGATGTTATGGCTCTGCCTACCACGATCACTTTAGCTCCAGCTTCGATGATGTCTCCGACGTTGTCGAGGTTCAGTCCTCCGGCTGCAGAAACTATAACCCCTATCTCCTCAGCGATCTTCTTCACCATGTTGACTCTGCTTTCGAAGCTGATCTTGCTCTTTTCTTGATCGATTGCTGTGTGGGCGCACACTATACCTAATCCGAGCTTCTTCAATTCGGCAGCCCTTGTCGCCTGCTCTTTGACTCCCAGTAGGTCGGCTTCTATGATCACATTCTTCTGCCTTGCAGCCTTCACGGATTCCTCTATGACTTCGTTCGGCGCTAGGCCTGAAATGGAGACGATGTCGGCTCCTGCATCAGCGGCCATGCATACTTCGATCCATCCCACATCCAATGTCTTCATGTCTGCAAGTATCAGTTTACCTGGTAGTGCTCGCTTTAGTCTTGACACGACCTTTATTCCCTCAGCCTTTATTAGTGGTGTGCCAGCCTCGACGATGTCCACACTTTCTTTCACCTGTCTGGCAATCTTTAGAGCTTTGGATGAACTGAGTAGGTCTAAGGCGACCTGCAGTCTAGGGGAACGAAAGTACTCTACTATGTCCATCGAGTATGCTGTCAAGTCTGTGGGCATAAATCTTTTCCAGGTTGAGGCTACAGCTACTCTATTCTATTGTATTAGCCTGTACACAGACTCCGATACGCGACTAATGTCTGAACTTTAGCGTTTCCTGTCGTCTTGTAAAAGTTGGAAGGCTTTGGCAAAAAAATAGTGTATGCCTAGGCCTAGCGCGCCCCATTCATTCTCATATATCTTTCGCCTGCTCGTATTCTGGTTCTAGGCCTTCTTCGATACCACGATGTCTATCGTCGAAACGTTCCGCGTCGTCCCCTCTGGAGTATGTATTGCTTCAGTCCCCAAGTCGACTTCCTTCACGTAGAATTTGCCTTCTCCAAACCTGTTTATAAGTACCTGTGATACGTCGACAGCTTTGCTGATGGCTCGTCCTCTTGACTTTATAACGATGAAGGCAGACTGGGACAGTTGTAGGACCGCTGAAAGCACATAGGCCATGACACCCTTCTTCCCGATGTATATTACATTCGGCTCTGATCTTCTCTGCGGCGCGGGGGGAGCAACCTTGGCTTCTTCCTGTGGAGTTTCTGGAGCGACACTACCAACTTCATCTGTTTTCTTGTTTGCTTTAGTCATAGCTTCTCCTTGCCAAAAGGCATGTAATACCAATTAATAACCTTGTCGGTTCTCGTCATCTGAGAAATCTGGGCTCTAAAGTAGATATTGTATGGGTATATCCTGATAGGTTCCGTCTGGGAGCTGCCTTCTTATGGATATAGGAAGAGCCTTGGCTTGAAGTTCTCTCTTCGCGATTTCTGTAACATTGTAGAGGCCTTCACGTGCCACAAATGATGGAGCGCCATATGAAAGCTGCAGCGCCCTTGCGCCTATTATTCTCGCACGCTCGTACTTTGTCAACTTCGAAGGGCCGATCAGTATCTTGAAGTCAGAAGGCTGCCTTTGAGAAGATTTCTTGGGCATTGAATAATGTTCACCGTTCCCAGCACATTCCCCTTTAGCAGGCTCCTTTTTGAAACTTTCGGTGCAGGTGTGAAAAACGTTATAAGCAGGAATGGTTGATAGTTGACGAAATCAGGGTTGTCCGCGACAGGGACTGTCTCGAGGCAGAAGTTTAGAATATCGGTGACTGGGAAGGGAGAGGTGACGATAAACCTCTACAGGCATCTTTCTCCCTCCACACTGTTGAGGATAAACAAGATCGTGCCGTTTGAAACCCACGCTGTAAGACAGAACTGGACTGTCGTAATGCCGACGAATGTCATTGCAGGCAAAGAGAAGACAAGAGATGAATTCAAGAGGGGGGAAATCGCCTTCGGCCTCCAGGAGGCGGCTATCGTATTCTTTCTCAGAGACATGAGGGTGAACAGGAAATATAACATTCTTGGTGCTGTAGAAGCTGGGCTTGACGTGCTCGACAACATTGCCCACAGTGAGACAGTGAAGGTGGAGAGGTTGGAGTAGGGCTGGTCTTAGCCTTTGAAACTCTGACATCCTTCCACCTCCATGAAGGATCATGTTGTTGGCTGTTTCAGATTAGCCCTCTGCCATAGGGATGTAACCCATTGTATTCGATTGTCTCCTTGTTCTGCTGAAACTCCTACCACTTCAGATAAACCTTATTCGAGCCTTTGGGCATCCAGGCCACATGAGCCATCCATTCAGCATCGTTCAAGCGGATATTTAGGCGCATTCACGCTAAGGGTGTGCGCTTTCTGCGCTGATTTTGTAGATGCGGTGGCCGCTGAAGCCGCCTACCTTCACTATGACGCCTTTGGCCTCAAGGCTTCTCAAGAACTGGTTGGCTGCCGAAGCGGTTATGCCCAACATTCTTGCGACAGAATATAGGGTCAACGATTTTGACGTCTTCAGCTGATTCAACGCCTCCTTTTCGTCTCTAACTCGGTCCCTGTATTCTTCACGCTTCTGAAGTCTTCCGCCTTTCTTCTCCTGCTTGGCCTTCGAAGACTGTTCCTCAGCCTGCTTTGCCTGAGCTCTCTCCTCTGATGTGATACTTCTCTTTTTTACGCCACCCATGACTATCCAGCCAAATGGACACCATCCCCCAAATAGATTAACCTTTCTATGTGTTTGGGGGAAATGTTAATTATTGCGGGCACAAACCTTATCTTTGGTGGATGGGCTCATGCTTTTTTCCGAGCTTTCTTCCGCGTTGACTAAGCTCTCTGATACGACCAAGAGGTTGGAAATGATCAGCATACTGGCTGAACTCTTTAGGAAGACTGATCCTCACATAATAGACAAGGTTGTCTACATGATACAGGGTAAACTCTACCCAGACTATGTTGGATTGGAGATCGGCATAGCAGAAAAGCTTGCCGCCAAAGCGCTCGCCAACGTTTCAGGGGTTCCTGTCGAAGAAGTTGAGAAGCTTACCTCGAGGATGGGTGATCTTGGTGATGTCGCCGAGCAGCTTGCGGCCAAGAAAGCTCAGGTGACACTCTTTTCGGAGCCTCTCACGATTGAGAAGGTATATGCTGCCCTTGATAGGGCTGCGAGGACATCCGGTGGAGGGGCTCAAGAAACTAAGCTTAGGATACTATCTGGCCTGTTAAGTGAAAGTGAGCCTATGGAGGCGAAGTTCATAATCAGGTTTGTTGTTGGAACTTTGCGGCTTGGAGTTGCGGACTACACGATACTGGATGGCTTGGCGGAGGCGTTCACGGGTGGAAAGGTGAATCGTGAACAGATCGAGCGAGCCTACAACTGTACCAGCGACTTGGGTTTGGTTGCGAAAGCCTTGGCTGAAAGGGGTGTTGATGCGATAAAGGAGTTCAAGATATCCGTTGGCAGGCCTATTAGGCCGATGCTTGCCGAGAGGCTGACGAACGCCGAAGAAGCGCTCCAAAAGATGGGCGGTAATGTTTCAGTAGAGTACAAGCTGGATGGTGAAAGAGTTCAGATACATAAGGTAAGTGAGAAAGTTATACTCTTTTCAAGGAGGCTTGAAAATATAACTCACCATTTCCCAGACGTGGCTGAGGCTGCGAGACAACATCTTCTCTTCAGGACTGGAATAGTTGAAGGCGAAATTGTCGCTGTAAACCCTGACACCGGAGAGCTTAGGCCCTTCCAGGAGCTGATGCATAGAAGGAGAAAGTATGATGTTGAAAAGGCTATGGAGGGGATACCGACCATGATCTATGCCTTCGACGCCCTTATGGTTGATGGGAGAGACCTGACGCAGGAGCCGTATAGGACAAGAAGGGAGATGCTCACGAAGTATTTGAGAGAAGGTTCGTCGATAAGGCTTGTGCCGAACACGGTCACCTCAAGTCCGGAAGAGGTTGAGAAGTTCATGAACCAAGCTATTTCTGATGGATGCGAGGGGGTGATGATCAAGGACCTTAACAGTGTATATAGAGCTGGTGCGAGAGAATTCAGTTGGATAAAGCTGAAGAGGGAGTATAGAAGTGAGCTCGCCGACACCCTCGACCTAGTCATAGTCGGCGCGTTTCACGGTAAAGGTAAGAGGACAGGTAAGTATGGAACCTACCTGCTGGCAGCATATGATGATGAAAGAGACATCTTCGAGTCTGTGAGTAAGGTTGGTACTGGATTCTCGGACGAAGACCTCGACAGGATTCAGGTGCTTCTTGATCGATATAGGATAGAGCATGTCCACAGCAGGGTGAATTCTGGCATAGAGCCGGACGTCTGGTTCACACCTCAGGTGGTTGTCGAAATCATCGCCTCAGAGATAACTTTGAGTCCGATATATACTGCCGGATATGGTGTCTTCAGGAAGGACGCTGGGCTTGCGTTGAGGTTTCCAAAGTTCACTGGCCGGATAAGGGATGACAAGGGTCCAGAAGACGCTACAACCGTGAAAGAAATCGTCGAACTCTATCAGCGAAAATTGAGCAAGATTTCTGCTGAAGGCGAAGCTACATCAGATGGCTCTGGATCAGACAGCCTCTTGTAGACGTCGACACCGTAGATGCTCAAATGCAGGCTAAAGTGGGCGTTGGATGGGCAGATTTTAGGGCTTCACCCGACCAAGAAGTCCGAGGATTCGTTGGCCTAAATCTTTTATATGCGACGTTGGTATCACACAACATGGATGAGGCTGCGGAGATAGTTTCTGAGCATGAGATAAGGAAGTATGATCGCTCAAATATCTTGGGGGACTACCGCAGATGGCCTGCCCTAGCACAGGAAGCGCTTGAAAGAGAGGCGTCGGCGGTCGATTTTTCTGACATCAACCATGTTGTGTTATGTGGGATGGGTGGGTCAGCGGCTTCTTGTGACGTCGTCAGGGAGTGGCTCGATGACGTAGACGTGGTCGTGGTTAAGGACTATCATCTGCCGAAATGGGCTGGCGGGAGAGATCTTGTGATAGCCGTAACCTATTCTGGTAACACGGAAGAAACGCTCAGCTGCTACAGTGAAGCGTTGAAGAGGGGGATGCCGCTTGTCACAATATCTTCTGGAGGAACTATTGAAGTCTCCTCTAGGAAGAGGGGTGTCCCACACAACAAGGTTTCTTCAGGGCTTGCCCCCAGAGCTGCTTTTCCACTTCTCTTCTATACGCTTGTAGAGGTGCTCAGGAAGATGGATATAGTTTGCAGTAGAAGGTTTGAAGAGGCGAAGTCGTCAGCGAAGATGCTAGATTTCTATTCTCGAAGGATATTTCCTGAAGTTCCGTTGAAGGAGAACATCTCTAAGCAGGTCGCATCATTCATATACCAAGAGATTCCAAAGGTGTATGGTAGCGAGCGTATACGATGCGCTGTTGAACGCTTCAGAAGGATGATAAGTGAAAACGGCAAGTGGCATGCGATGTCAGATGTGCTTCCAGAACTCTGCCATAACGAGATCGTCTCATACATTATAGGCAATCCTCGGCTTAGGATCATTCTGATGCGGACGAAGTCTGATCCGCTGGAGATCTCGAAGAGATTCGACATAGTGAAAGAGATCTTCTTGAAGTCTCAACATAAGGTGATGGAGCTCATGCCTGAAGGCAGCAGTCTACTGGACTTTATCATCTCCTACTTCTACTTCTTGGATGTTGCCACCGTCTATCTTGCAATAAAGAATAGGCAGGAGCCAGCCAAGACTGAAAACATAGATTACCTTAAGGAGAGGCTTGGAAGAGAACTGAACTATGTTAGCAAGCTTTCACTTTGATGGCTTACTATCATCTTGTAAATTCTTTTATTGGGTAAGCTCATAACTTGGTCGTGGAGCAGATAGACTCAGTGATAATAGGATGCGGTGAAAGCTCGACCGGGAGCTTCTTGATGTCAGATGAGGATGCAATCGACATGTATCTGATATGTGGGTTGAGCGATTGGGTCTTGTTTGGGGGCCACCTTCACCGAGACGGTCTGTTGACGGACGTCGGTGTCTCTTTGGCGTTGATGGAGTGTCAGGGGAAGGTCTCTGCAGTCGGCAGCCGGTGAGACTGATGCGTGTGCTGATGTTGTCATGGGAATATCCGCCTAACATTATCGGTGGCATCGCCAGGCATGTTGATGAACTGTCCAGGTTCCTGTCAAAGAGGGGGGTGGAGGTGACGGTGGTGACTCCTGAAGCCAGTGGAAGTCCACTTGCCGAAGTAAAAGAGGGGGTGAACGTCGTGCGTGTTCAGATACAGACGCCTGCTCCAAACTTCTACAACTGGATCTTTTTGATGAACCACTTTTTCAGCAAGAAGATTGCGCGGCTCATTAAGGAACAAGGCCCTTTCGATGTCGTTCATGGGCACGATTGGATGGTTGTGCCATCTGCCTGTGAGGCTAAACATTACACCTCCTCCCAGTTTATGCTGACTTTTCACAGTCTAGAATTTAGGAGAAGTCAGGGTTCGCAGACATTAGAATCTAGGATGATTGAAAGCCTTGAATGGTGGGGTTCATATGATTCGTCCAAGATAATCGTCTGTAGCAGATCCATGGCTGACGACGTCCGGCGCAGGCTGAATGTTGACACCAACAAGATAGCTATCATACCTAACGGTATAGATCTGGGAAGGCTAAGCGTGAAAGTGGACATCTCTAGGACCAGAGAGAAATATGGAGTCTACTGGAAGGAGCTGATGATACTGTTCGTTGGACGGCTGACATCACAGAAGGGATGCGAATACCTTATAAGAGCACTTCCGAAGATACTTGAGAAGCACAACGTTAAGCTGGTCGTTGTTGGGGATGGGCCTTCTCGAAGCTTTCTCGAGTCTGAAGCCTACCGTTTGGGTGTATCAAACCGCGTAGTCTTCACAGGCTTTCTCGCTGACGAGGAAATGATAAGGCTCATCAAGAGTGCCGATGTCCTTGTCGTGCCCTCGATCTATGAACCATTCGGAATCGTCGCATTGGAGGGTATGGCTGCTGGTGTGCCTGTGGTGGCCAGTGACGTCGATGGCCTCTCAGAGATCATAAGGCATGAGGAGAACGGCGTCAAGGTTTACCCTCAAGACCCATCCTCCATCTCTTGGGGGGTGGACAGAGTCCTGTCGGACACTAGACTGGCTGAGCGGCTAAGAGAGAAAGGTAGAGAAACTGCTGAAAGAGAGTTCTCATGGTCTGCGATCGCGGAGAAGACTGAAAACCTCTACAAGAGTTTGATCGGTGAAGGCGGTTGACACGCGAATCTGAGATCCTACTCTTGTTGAGGTATCTCAATGCCCTCGACAGAAAGAGGGGGGTTGAAGTGCAAGAGTTGGCCAAATTTCTTGGTCGAAGCCTTCAGGATGTTGACCCAACAGTCCTAGCCCTATCAGATGAAGGGAAGATCTATCTGCAGAGGGGACGAATATGGCTCACGCCTCTAGGTTTCTCGGTTTCCCTTAGAGACTACAGCTGAAGCCTATTCGATCCCATACAGTTTAGCATGCTCTTTTCTCGCTGCCACGCCGAGGCTACTACATGCCTGCTCGGGTGGAACTGGATTCACGTATATTCCAGACCCAAGCTCTAACCCCGCATATGAAGTCAGTCTTGGATATACTTCGATGTGCCAATGTAGCTGCTTTGTTGTCCTCTTCTCTGGCGAAATGTGAAAGACTAGATTGAATGGGATATCTCCAACTGTTGAACCGAGTGCCCCCATCATTATCTTCAGCATGAGGGCGAGGTCTTCAACCTTGTCAGCGCTTATTTCAGAGAACTTTGTTTCATGCTTAACGGGATATATCCAAAATTCGTATGGATTAGATGACGCCCAAGGCGTGATCGCGATGAAATGCTTTGAAGAGTAGACGTTTCTCGGCCCTCCAGTCTCGGATCTGATTATGTTGCAGTGGGCACATCTGCCGAGCGAAGGATGCCTTTCAAAGACAGATAACTCGTTCGCTATCGTTGGAGGTATGTTCTGGGTTGTGGCAACCTGTACGTGAGGGTGCTTGATGGAGGCCCCGGCTTCCCTGCCGCTGTTGATGAATATGGAAACATAGCCGACACCCTTGACCTTGTTGCCGTAGAGGTACTGCACCATATCCTTCAACACGTTAATGAGGCTGGCCCACTGCTCTTTCGAAAACGTGAAAAACTTGTCTTCGTGGTTTGGGGTTGGGACGACCACATAATGGTACCCATATGCGGGTTCGCTTTCAGTCGGATAGTTTGTATGCTCTGACTGCGGGTCAAGAGAGACGATTGGATACTTGTTTGGGAAGACTCTTATCGTCCAACCTTTGACTCTTTCCTCGTCGCTGTCCTGTCTCTTTATGTACATGTTGTCCTCGTATATTATCGAATATATCGCGGGGGGTGTGAGATGCTCATTGCCAGGACAAAAGTAGCATATTTCACCCTCCTCTTCCTTCTTTATCTTGAAGTCGGATGGTCTCTTGGCCCTCTTGGGTTCGATTATTACCCATCGTTCGACAAAATAGTCTTTTCTAATCTCTCCCATGTCCTACACCAGCCTAGCCGACTCACGATAGACCTTTATCGTCTCGTCTGCTATCTTGTCCCATGTAAAGTTCTCTAGCACCCTCTTTCTGCCATTTTTTCCAAGCTGTCTCGTCTTGTTCATATCTTCCAATAGTACGCTTATCCCCCAAGCTATGTCTGCTGGGTCATAGGGGTTCACGTGTATGCCACATTGATTTGGTCCTGAAGGTAGGACAATTTCCCTTAGGCCTGAAATTCCTCTTGCGCCGACGACAACCGGCTTCTCCATGCTCATGGCCTCCAAGGCCACTATCCCAAATGGCTCATATAGGCTTGGAAAGATGGCTATATCACATGCGGCATAATGCATTATTCTCTCTTCCTCTCCTATGAAATCGAATCTTGGTATGACAACATTTTCTAGCTTTAGGTTTGAAATCAGGCTCAAATAGTATTGCTCATTATCTGATGTGCCTAAGAGGACAAGTTTTGCCTTCGGATGCTTTTCGTTGACGTATTTCATCGCATAGACTAGTTTGTCTACACCTTTAACTGGAACGAGTCTTCCGACAAAGAGGAGCATCTGTTCATCTTCCTTTATACCATATTTTCTCCTAACATATTGGACCGCGTCACTTGATATGGCGGTCGGATCATACTTGTGTGGGTCAACGCCGTTGTATACGACATTGATCTTCTCTTTTGGTATGTTTATATGCATCAGGTCATCTATCATCGCGTAGGATACGGTTATGACTCTGTCAGCATTCCTCCCGCCTATGGTCTCAAGTTCTGTGATCGTCTTGGAGCCGTTTCCTAAGCTTCTACCCTTCTCTGTGGAGTGAAAGTGTGTGGCCAGCGGCAGCTGAAGTTCCCTCTTGGATATTATCCCTCCGATGAAAGAGAGCCAGTCGTGGGCAACGATGAGGTCGAATTCTCTGTTGTCTAGCTTGACAAGTTGGTTAACAAGCTTCGCTGAACTTAATATGTTGCTGGTCATGACGTCGGAAAAGAACTTTGTGCCGCTTCCCCATCTGGCAATGTCTTCGCTTACAACAGAAGGAACGACGTCCGCCATGTTGATGATGGTTGGTCTATGGACTTCAACCCCCTTGTACATCTCATGTGTCTTGAGCTTTCCGTCGTTGAAAGTGAAGACTGTCACATCATTTCCTTTTGCGACAAATTTAGGTGTTATTTCTGATATGTATGAGCCAAGTCCGCCCACGATTCTGGGAGGAAATTCCCAACAGAACATTGCAATCTTCAAGCTTGTCCCTTTAAGGTTGTCCTGTCCTTTTTATAAGAATTTGTAGGCTTGTGACGACAACTGACATGCCATATTGCTAGAATGTGAGGGTGAATATTGTCGGGTGAGCTGCGAACCTCTTCAGAGATTGGCTTCTTAGAGCGCCTCTAGGGTGGTAGTAAACTTTATTAGCGGAAGTATACGATTGGTTTTGAAATGACCAGCATAGTACTTGCGTTCGAAATTCACCAGCCTAGGAGACTTAACCGGATGTTTCCCTATGAGAGGGTGAAGAGGATAGCGGCTGGAGAGTCCCTTATAGATAGGTACTTTGATGACAAACTCAATAGGGAAATATTTGGTCGGGTTTCCAAGAAATGCTATAATCCGACCTTTGATATCCTGTCTGAGCTCATCAAGAGTACGTCTTCGACTGATAAGCCGTTCAAGCTGGCTTTGGGAATGAGTGGAATGTTCCTATATCAGGCTGCCCTCTATGAGCCTCAACTTGTCGAGAAGCTGAAGGCTCTTGTTGCAACCGGCAACGTAGAGCTCCTAGGTGGCACCTACTACCATTCTCTCGCATCTCTTTCCAGCTTGGGGCTTAACGAGTTCGCTGCCCAAGTTAAGGAGCATAGGGAGTTGATCAAGCAGCTCTTCGGCTACGATGTGAAGGTGCTAGAGAACACGGAGTTCATCTACAACAATGAGGTCGCGAAGGCCGCTGAAGCTCTTGGCTTTCAAGGAATCTTGACCGAGGGTGTCGCAAAGCTTCTTGAATGGCGTTCGCCAACCTACGTCTACTCGCCTGTGGGCGCTGAATCCATCAAGCTGCTTCTGAGACATTATGTTCTCTCCGACGACATCGCCTTCCGCTTCTCTCTGAAGACGTGGAACGAGTACCCTCTCGACGCGCAGAAGTATACATCGTGGCTTTCGCAGACGAGAGGGGACGTGATATTGATCTCGGTTGACATTGAAACCTTCGGTGAGCACCATTGGGCTGACACTGGAATATTCGATTTCTTGAAGAGCCTTCCGAAGGAGGTTGCTAAGATTGGAAACCTGAATTGGGCGACTCCAAGCGAGGTGTTGGCGTCCACTCCTGCTTCGGGGGCGATAAATGTTCCTGAAGCAAAGACGATATCTTGGGCTGACGTGGAAAAGGATTGTACAGCTTGGATTGATAATTCGATGCAGAGGATAGCCTTCGACCGCCTCTATCGCCTCGAGCCATTCGTGAAGGAGATAAACGATGCAGGCATAATAAAGCTGTGGCGTTTCCTACAGCAGAGTGATCACTTCTACTATATGTCGACGAAGGGTGGCACACCTGAGGCTGTCCACACGTACTTCAGCCCATACAGTTCGCCAGCTGAGGCGTTCGCGACATTTGATGGGATTCTCAGCGACTTCGAGGGAAAGATTGGCACACTGTACTACCGTCTGAAAAAGTCTAGGACAACGGGAGCTCCCTCACAGCAGCCACCAGCAGGGCAGCAGAGGCCGACTACGCCTCCAAGGTATACGCCGACAGGATATGGATCTTATCCTAAGTAGACGTTCTATGTCTTCGTAGAGTTCGAAACCACCAAAGTGATGTGTATTTCTGTGACTTTGGAGTCTATGTAGACTAAGCCCTTGCTTCTCCAGTAGCTCATGTTCCAGCTTAGCTGTTCGATGGTTGCTTGTGTTTCCTTGGGTGGTGAGGGTGACAGAGTGATGGTATCTGGTCTGAATCGGAAGCCCCACTTGTTGCCATATTCTTGAATTATGCCTCCAATATAGACTCTGGTCTTGTTTTCGTGCACTTTTCTCAGCTCTTCCCAGGTCTTAGCGTCTTGGGTTTCAATGGCCAAGTGTTTTCCCCTCGAATCTTCTATGACCGCCCATATGTAGGTGTCATGTGATGTCTCCTTACAGTAGTCTATGTATTCAAGCCGTTGCCAAGTCAAGAATATGGCCAACGTTACAATTGCTGCCAGAGAAAAAGCTGCTGTCCTCCTTCGGTTCATGACGTAAAAGCATCTAAACTTCACATATTTAAGCCTCGATGTCTTCCACTGTCCCAGTTCTCCATCGCCAACATCGGAAGTGTCTGCTACTTTTAAGCTCTGTTAGTAAGAAAGATTTAACTACAAATGATAACAAGGCGGGATGACAGCCGGTTGAAGAAGATCCTTTTTGTTGTATTGGATGGTGTGGGTGATAGACCGATTCCAGAACTAAATTACACTACGACTTTGGAGTCTGCGTCGACGCCGAACCTCGACTTCTTTGCTCGCAGGTCTAAGGCAGGCCTTGTCTACAGTGTCGGTAAAGGTATTGCCCCCGAATCTGATGTTGCCGTCTACAGCCTCCTCGGATATAAGGTTCGAGAAGGGTATGTGGGGCGAGGGGTGGTGGAGGCTTTAGGTTCCGGACTCGGTTTCAGGGACGGCGACCTGGCTTTGAGAGGAAACTTTGCGACAGTAAAAGAAGACTTCACGATAGTTGATAGAAGGGTTGGCAGAAGCCTGTCGTCTGAAGAGGCCAGCATCCTATCTGAGGCAGTGAACAGGGAAGTGAAGCTTGATGGCCCTGGTCGAAGTGTTGTCGTCAAGTCTACGGTCGGCCATAGATGTGTCGTCCTTTTTAGAGCCTGTGATGTGAATCTGAGTGATAGGATCTCGAACACGGATCCTGCTTACGCAAAAGTTGATGGAATGGGTGTTGTCGTCTCCATGAAGGGAGACTTGAAGGTGGCAAGGTGTGAGCCGGCTGATGACACGGATGAAGCCAAGGCCTCCTCTGAGCTTGTTAACGAGTTTACTGGAAAGGTTTTCAGGGTGTTGGATGGCCACGAGCTTAACTTGAAGAGAAGGAGGGAAGGGAAGCTTCCAGGAAACATGATCTTGCTTAGGGACGCGGGAAGCTCACTGCCAAGGTTTCGGTCCATCGAGGAACTGTACGGTCTCAGGGCTGCCATATTAGCTGACATGCCTGTTGAGATAGGGATCGCACGAACGGTTGGAGCTGACGTATTCAGTGAAGGTTCACCGACTGACTTCGCCTTAAAGGCCAGGAAAGCCTTAAGGCTTCTGGAGGACTATGGGCTGGTATATGTTCATCTGAAGGGGCCGGATGAACCAGGACATGATGGCGACTACTTGAAGAAGAAAAAGTCGATAGAGGAGATCGACAGACAGTTCTTTGGCGTTCTCAAGGGCGCTCTTGGTCTCGAGGATGTCGTGCTTTTGGTTACATCAGATCATGCTACTCCTTGTATTCTAAGGGGACACAGTGATGACCCTGTGCCTCTGATCATCTCATCAGATGAGCTTGAGAAGGACCATGTCTGCAGGTATACGGAAAGGGAGTGCTCAGGGGGTAGTTTAGGGGTCTTGGAAGGGCATAGGCTGCTTGAAATCGCCAAATCCATTTCGGTGAAGTAGACTTCACATTTTCCCTCTTATGAGGTATCTTATCGATTCGACTGCGATGTCAGCTGCTTCCGCTTCACCTTTGACTTGGAACTCGTTCTTGATCCTGTTTGCGAATACCGCCAGGACGCATCCGGCTTCAAGCCCATAAATGTTCGCTAGCGTGAAAAGGGTTGACGACTCCATTTCGAAGCAGAGCACATTTGCTCTTCTCAGGACGTCGATAAGTTCTGCTGAGCTGCGAGGTAGGTATTCCATGTAACCTGGCCTAGATTGGCCGACGTAGAAGGAGTCTGTGGAGGCGGCGATGCCGATGTGGTATCTTCCCCCAGTCTTTTTTGCCGCCTGTTCAAGTGCCTTCATCACCCTGAATGATGCTACTGCAGGATATTCTGGCATGATGTACTGCTTGCTTGTGCCATCAAGTCTGACAGATGAGGTGACCAAGATCGTGTCACCTAGCCTTATGTGTTCCTGTATCGCGCCACAGCTGCCTACTCTGATGAAGACCTTTGCCCCTGATGATGCCAGCTCCTCTACCACTATTGCTGCAGCTGGACCACCTATGCCAGTTGAGCATACGGTGACAAGTTCGCCTTCGACGTGGCCGTTGTAGACAGTGAATTCCCGGTGTTCTCTGATTACCTTGTAGTCGTCGAGTCTGGATGCTATGAGCTTAACTCGATCGGGGTTTCCAGGAAGCAGTACGTATCTTCCTACCTCTTCAGGTGATACTCTGACATGGTATGTTCTGCCTTCTTCTGAGACTGGCTTGTTGGCTGAGACGACCGTCTCCATCACTTTGTTTTCTGCCGTAAAATCTTATTTAACTTTTCTCTCAGCTTCTGCCCTTCAAGTTCTCGCGCCTCGAACCATACTCTTGCGATGGGCTGCTTTATCTTTATGATTCGAGAAAGGTCACATGGTGTACCCAATACTATTGCATCACATGATATCTTCTTGATCGTTGTCTCGAGATCGCAGAGTTGCTGTTGGCTGTATCCTAGTGCCGGGAGCACTGGACCGATATGTGGAAACTTCATGTATGCTTCCCTTATGGTTCCCGTTGCCTGATCTCTTGGATCCACCAATGTCGCACCATATCTTCTTGAAATGAACGCGCCAGCAGCTTCGGAGAGTCCGCCGTGGGTCACGGTCGGCCCATCTTCGATGACTAAGACCTTCTTTCCCTCCACAAGTTGAGGCTTGTCAAGTCTCGCCTCTGACGACGTCTTGACGATCAACGCCCTCGGGTTCTGGGCTCGAGCCATTTCTACAACTTTCTGAACTTCTTCGGCTGATGATGCATTGACTTTGTTTATCACTATCACATCAGCAGATCTGAAGTTGACTTCGCCTGGGTAGCTTGATAGTATGTCATGTAGCCTGAATGGGTCGGCTACACAGATGCTGAGGTCAGGCTGATAGAATGGGAAGTCATTGTTTCCTCCATCCCAGACTATGATGTCTCCTTCTTTCTCCGCCATCTTCAGGATCTTGCTGTAGTCGATTCCTGCGTAGACGACGGTGCCTGCGTCGATGTGTTGTTCAAATTCTTCTCTCTCTTCAACTGTCACTCTATACCTTTCTAGGTCTTGGTATCGCTCAAACCTTTGGACAAGTGTATTCAGGGATCCATAGGGCATTGGATGTCTCACTATTATAGGTCTCTTTCCAGCCGACTTCAGGATTGACGAAACATACCTTGAAATTGTGCTCTTTCCAGCCCCTGTTCTTGTCGCGACGACGGCGATGACCGTCTTCTTTGATCTAATCATGGTGTCTTTTGGTCCGAGGAGATGGAATGAGGCGCCGGCTGCCATGGCCTTGGAGGCCAGATGCATCACATGCTCGTGGGAAACGTCGCTGTAGGAGAAGAAGACGTCGTCGACATCATTTTCTCTTATAAGCTCTTCCAGTCTTTGTTCGTCGTATATCGGTATTCCTCTTGGGTATCTTCTTCCAGAGGCGATGGGCGGATATTTCCTGTTGGAGATATATGGTATTTGGGCTGCGGTGAAGGCCACTACCCTATATTCTCTGTTTCCTCTAAAGTGGACGTTGAAGTTATGGAAGTCTCTTCCGGCTGCTCCGAGGATTATGGCCTTTCTCGTCATAGGCAATCGTGGCTTGTTTCTTGACGTAATCTTATATAGTTTCTCGGCGCCTTCTTGGCCTGCGACCATTCGCATTAGGAGCATGTTGTGGTCTGACGCATGTTTTGCTTACAGCCTGTCGGCTGCTCTCCTGAACTCTGCTAGGATTTCCCGATAGCTCAGCTGTGTGGTTCCTGTCACGATCGAATTTGTGACGATGCCGCCGATTCCAATTCTCTTCAAGACGGCGAGGTCGTTGGGTTCTATGAACTTCTGTGACGGCACAATGACCGGTTTGGACGATCGCCTAGTGATTAGTGTATAGTTTGATATGTCGAAGAGGGTTAGGGGAAGTCTGAAGACTTGAGGTGTCATGATCGACGCTTCGATGGCGCTTACTCTACCATCATGCGAGAGGATTTCAACCTGTTCTAGGACATATCCGCTGCCGACAGAAATGATCTTCTTTACCCTATCATCATTGTACACATATGATGGCATGTGATGCGCCAGCATCTTGACGTAGTCTACGCCGGATCCCACGATCTTTTCCCATTCCTCCTTGCTTACCATCGGCATGTCTCCGATCCAAACCCCGACGGGGACCTTGACGGAGCCGATTACCTCTCTCACAGAGTTCTCTTCAAGGTCTATTCCGCCGAATCTGATGGCTGAGGCTGCATCCTCTATGTTCAGGTGCAATTCTACGGCATCGGCTCCTGACTCTTCAGATGCCACGGCAAGTTCGAGGCTATTGGTGTGAAGGCTCGATATCAGCGTGAACTTGTCCTTCATAAGCTCTATCGTTCTACTCAACTCGTCTTGCCTCGCCGACGAAATAATGTAGTCTCTTGTTCTTAAACGTTATACGCGTCAGCCTAGGTTGTATGATATCCTGTTCTAGGTTATTATGTTGTCGAGGCTTCTGGTGTCGATAGCAGAATTCTCGACCGATTCAAGGGTTGTCCTTGATGCTATAGGGCGAATGTGCTGCCTGGCTGCCATTGTTGAGAGTTTGGGCTGTATCTTGCTATTCGAATCCCCTTCTCAGTATCTTTCCTGGGGCGCTGTCGACCAGCCTCCTTCGCCTGACAGCGATTTTTCCGTTTACAATAACGTATTCTATTCCTTCTGGATAGATGTAGGGGTTCCTGTATGTGGCCTTGTCTTCTATTTGATTCTTGTCAAATATCACGATGTCTGCGTACATTCCTTCCCTGATTATTCCCCTACCTGGAAGCCTTAGTCTTTGGGCTGGTAGAGATGTGATCCTTCTCACAGCCTCCTCTAGGCTGAGGATCTTCTCTCCCGGCTCCTCCGGCAGCTCCGCCCTAGTTTCTCCCCTCACATATTTTCTGAATACTAGAGGGTAGGTTCCGAAGCCCCTTGGATGCTGTGTCAAGGAGGCGCTCGTCCTGTTTCCTGACACAGCGTATAGGTCTGACTCTATTATCGAATGCTGGAATCTGACCACTTTTCTTATGTCTTCTTCTTTATGTGATTGAGCCATTATTGACGGAAAGGGGGATCCTAGGGCAAGCAGGTCAAATATTGTCTCAAACGGTTCTTTGTCTTGTGCGTAGGCGATCTCTTCTATTGTCTTTCCTTCCTTGTCCTTGTCTCTTGGGCACGATAGTATCTTTATTCTGTTCCATAGGCCATCCTTTGCCATCGCGGCTGTTGCCAGTTCTTGGCCTCCATGTTGCACTTCGGCCTTTATCTTCTGTCTCACCTCCCTGTTCTCCATCCTCTTGACCATCTCTTCTGGTCCTCCCTCATAGGACCATTTAGGTAGTAGCGTGTAGAGGGAGGTGGCGCTCCACAGGTAGGGTATGACATCGCATCCTACGTCAAGCCCTCTTATTCTCGCGAAGTTCACGAGGTCTAGGGCTTCATCCTGTTCACCCCATGAGGGATAATGGGTTTCGATGTGTGAAATCTGAAGCCTAACCCCTGTCCTCTCACAGATTTCTATCGCCTCCCTTATCCCATCTAGGAAACCCATAGCCTCCTTTCTCGTATGTGTCGCATATAATCCATCGAACTTCGCAACCTCTTCGCATAATTGTGTGATCTCCTCTGTTGAAGCGTAGCAGCCAGGCGGGTAGGCTAGGCCAGAGGAGAGACCGAATGAGCCTTCTGCCATCGCATCATAGGTTAACCTCTTCATCTTTCGAAGTTCTCCCTCGCTGGGTTTCCTGTCCCCCATTCCCAGCACCGCGATTCTGATCGTGCCATGTCCTACCAGTGCTGCCACGTTGATCCAAAGCCTTCTCTTCTCTAGCTCTGATAGAAATTCGCTGAAGCTTCTCCAGCTTATCTTGACCTTCGCCATTGGAAAGAGCCAGTTTCCAACCAGGAGGTCTAATGTTCTCTCGTCGGTGGGCGCGAGGCTGTAGCCGCAGTTGCCTATTACGGTCGTCGTGACACCCTGCATTATCAGGCTCTTTGCTCTGCCGTCTGCCAGTAGCGTGCTGTCTGAGTGGTCATGTATGTTTATGAATCCTGGAGAAACTGTCAACCCATATGCGTCGATCTCATTGTCTGCTGAAGACTCTATCTTTCCTACTTCTGTGATCTTTTGGTTGGTGACAAGCACGTCCGCTTTGAAAGCTGGTCTTCCTGTTCCATCTACGACCTCTCCGTCTTTGATGAGTAATGTGATGTTTCCGGTTTCCATTTCTCTGTTCGCAGACTTGTTTGTAGGCTGCAATTTAAAGGGTTTTCTGGAAGCGGAGTAGATGGATGCATCGAAGTCTTCAGCTAAGTGGTCTGTTGCCACAAGCTTTTATACGATCGTCTTGTCTCTTAGGCTGAAGTCGGGTTCACTTTGCTCATTCGATAGCACTTTCTCGAATACTTCGAGGGCTCCTAGCTTGTGAAGTATCTTATTGTTGTTGCCGCACTGATATGAATAGGTGCATCTTGGGCATCCGCTTTCATTCTGGCATGGGCATTCTTCCAAGATCTTTTTTCCTCTCTTGAATGCTTCCTCGAGTCTGTCATAGAGTAGCTTGGAGGCGCCGTTTCCTCCCTCTGTTCCATCATACACAAATATCATTCCTGTTGTGCCCATCGACACACCTCCCATGTCAGCGGCTCCCCCTCCAGTTATCATATTCGACCCCTCGATCATGACATGTTCGGTGGCGTGGAAGCTTCCGGCGAGGACTTCCTCTTCGAGAAGATGTCTGTCCCATGTCTTTTCGTCGAATATTCTCGAGGGCGGTGGAGCTCTGAAGACGAAACCCTTGGTCTCATACTCGTACTCTATTGGGTTTTCTAGCATGGACTGCTTGCCTTTTCCCTCTTCTCCGATCTTGTTCTGTATGTAGCCGTAGACGATCTTGTTGATTGTCAAGTTGCAGAAGGATATCTTCAGCCCATATGCCTGTCGCGTCTCATTAACCCTTGTGACTGTGGGTATGACGGTGCCTAGAGACTTTGTAAAGTATGGGTGGTCTCGAGGAAGCTTCTCCATATACGCTACCCATTTCTCACCTACACACTTGAGTTCTCTGCTGAGATAGTTGTCTCCGCCATGCATGTACACCGCGTTGGGGTGGAGTTCGCTGATACCTATGGCGGCTTCTCTGAATCCTATGCTCTTGCCTTCACAGAAGATTTCTATCGTTCTTCCCGAGCCTCTTATATTGGATTCTATGGCGCTCTTTCTCGCCTTCTTGGTTGGATAGACCCTTCGGCTGACGACTTCAGCTTTTCCTTCCTTTGCCAGCTTTTCGATTGCTTCTTCGTCATATAATCCTTCGCCATATCCGATAGGTCGGTCACATATTGCCGAGAGAATCTGCTGTTCTCTCACAATGGGATTCGATGGGTCAACATAGCATGCTGCCACGTCAGCATAGTAGTCGTCAGGGTGGTTCCTGTAGTATCCGCTGATCGGATCGTCTTCTCTAAGCACGAGCAGGATTATGCTCTCTTGCCCTCTTCTGCCAGCTCTTCCAGCTCTCTGTGTTAGTCTCGTCACGTTGACTAGGTCGGAGATTATTGCGTCAACGTGGCCTATGTCTATTCCAAGTTCGAGTGTCGGCGTAGCTATTATTGCGTCGATCTTTCCCTCTTTGAACTTTCTCTCGACGTCTTCTCTGAATTCTCTCAGTAATCCGGCTCTGTGAATTTCAGCATTGATTCTTTCCTTCCTCGCATACCTTAGAAGGAGTTCTGCGTCTATGTGGCCGTTCGAGAAAGCCAGGACCTTGTAGTGATTTTGAGTCATCTCCTTTAGTGCTTGGGTCCTATACACCCTACCTGACACTATTGATGGATACTCTATGATGAAGTGTGTGTCGCCGTGTCTTCCCTCTGTTTCCTCTACGACCTCAAATCTTCTGTCGAATAGCTTTTCACAGAACTCTCTTGGATTGTATACTGTCGCCGAGGAAGCTACTATCTGGAGAGGTCCAGTGAACCTCTCAAGCCGCTTTATGATATAGTGTATGTGTGATCCAAAGCTTCCTATATAGTTGTGGACTTCGTCTACAACGATCATCTTGGCTGTCTTGAAGAGTCTAGAGTATCTGCTGTTCAGTGCTAGGTGTACGTGGATTATGTCGAAGTTGGTTATGAGGGCATCTGGGGGGTTATCGCAAAGTCTTTCTCTCTCAGCCCTTTTTGTGTCTCCATCGAAGACTGCGACGGTTACCCCAAGTCCTTCAGCCAACCTCTCAAGGCGAGGTTTCTGGTCTCTGGCGAGAGCTTTTGTCGGATAAACAAAGAGCGCGAAGGTCTTTTGTCCCCTAATATTATGGAAGTCGGTTTTTACAGCATATTCTCTTGCTTTGATGAAGGCTGGGATGGCGAAGGCTTCAGTCTTTCCACTTCCTGTCGGCGCGACCAAGACAACGTTTTTGCCTTTCAAGATTTCGCTGACCGCTGTCGACTGGAACTTGAAGAATCTTCTGAAGAAGTTGGATTCTATCCATAGTCCATACTTTCCGTCTAAGACTTCAGTGACCCTCGGCCCATCTTCTGGAATCTGTTCAGGTAGAAACCTGTAGGATACAAGATATGCCTTTCTGTCACCGAGTATTTTCTTTATAGCCGGCTTCAGCGATTCATATTCAATTTTCTGTCTTGATACTTCTTGCTTGACTTCTTCGAGGCTTCTTGCTATGGCCTCTGTTCCGACAGGTTTATACTTCTCTTTTATGCTGAGCCCTTTCCTGTCATATTCCACAAGCAGCTTAAGGTAGGCCTTCTCAACTCTGCCTTCGTCGCTGTCGAATGTGTAATTGCATTTGGGACAATACAATTTTGTCTTCGAGCTCTCGGCCCTGTCGACGATCATGTCCTCTCTACATATTGGGCATCTGATCAGGGGCAACCTGTGTTTTGCTAGCCTTTCGACTTCTAAAAAAGGTTTTGCAGTTCAACCGTCTTATCATGTCCGTGTTTCTGTGAATGTGCGTTGATCACGCAAATGGTATATGTTGACGACCAAGTTGTCGTAGTTATACGTATAAATATCCCCTTCTTGCAGGCTTGCCTGTGGTTGTATGGCAGAAGTTCCAACACCATTTGAACAAACCGCTCTTTCGAGCATTATAATTGTGGCTTTCGGCGCGCTGGTCTACGCTATACTTCTGGCGAGACAGGTTCTCCGTGAACCTCAAGGCTCGGGAAAGATGCTGGATATCTGGGGTGCGATAAAGGAGGGTGCCAACGCCTACCTGAGAAGACAGTTTAAGTCGATACTTCTTCTTGTGGGCATCTTGGCTGTTGTCTTATACTTCTCTGCAGATTTGGCGGGGCAGACTTTCACAATATCCTTGGGAAGGGCGTCGGCTTTCCTTATGGGAGCGCTGTTTTCTGCGATGGTAGGATTCTTGGGCATGAATATGGCTGTGCAGGGCAACATAAGGACCGCCAACGTCGCAGGAGACAGTTTTCGGGATGCGCTAAGGATCTCCTACAGGTCTGGTACCGTAACTGGTATGCTTACGGATGGTTTGGGCCTGCTGGGTGGAACGGTCATATTCATAATCTTCCTCAAGGACGCGCCTGAGGTTCTGTTGGGGTTCGGCTTCGGCGGCACGCTGCTCGCCTTGTTCATGAGGGTTGGGGGTGGAATCTACACGAAGGCCGCTGATGTCGGCGCCGACCTTGTGGGGAAGGTTGAGAAGGGGATACCTGAAGACGATCCGAGAAACGCGGCTGTTGTAGCAGACCTAGTAGGTGATAATGTGGGAGACTGTGCTGGGATGGCTGCCGACATCTTCGAATCCTATGAAGTGACGATGGTTTCTGCAATGTTGCTTGGGCTTGCGATAAAGCCTTTCGACTACAGGTGGATCGTCTTCCCGCTGATGGTTAGGGCGATAGGCGTGATAAGTACAATAGCTGGAACATATACGGTCTCGATGTGGCCGGAAAGCCTCACCAAGGGAAACGCCTTCAAGGCCATGGACCTATCATACGACCTGTCTTCGGTTATTTCGACTGTGAGCTTCTTCTTTCTTGCACAATACTATGTGGGGGACTTAAGAGTCTTCTATGCTACCGCAGTTGGAATTCTTCTTGCGATAAGCTTCAACAAGTTAGCTGACTACTTCACGAGCCCACATAGGAGGCCGGTTGATCAGATAGCTAGGTCAGCGCAGACAGGTGCGGCGCCCCTCTTGTTGAATGGGCTTGCGTTGGGGTTCGAAAGCACGGTTTGGGTGCTGATTGTCATCGCAGCGACGGTTGTCGCATCAGTTATCTTCTTCACAGGTGCAGGAGTTATCTTTGCGATGTATGGTGTGGCGCTGGCGGGAATCGGCATGTTAACCCACACAGGAAACAACGTCTCAATGGACGCATTTGGTCCAATCGCAGACAACGCTGGCGGAATTGCTGAAATGGCAGGGGCTGATGAGAAATCAAAGCAGGCTTTGGCTGACCTGGACGCTGCAGGCAACACGACAAAGGCTGTCACGAAGGCGATAGCTATAGCGTCTGCGGTCATCGCCGCGATCTCCCTTTTTGCATCTTATGCGGAATCGATCGGCGCAGGATTGACGGTGACATTGGATATAGCGCAGCCGATCGTGTTTGTAGGCCTGCTTATCGGAGGGGCATTGCCATTCCTCTTCAGTTCGATCTCGATAAGGGCGGTTGGGAGGACTGCGTCGAAGATAATCGAAGAAGTAAGATCCCAATTCAAGAGACCTGGGGTTATGGATGGGATAATCAAGCCGGACTACGCTAAAGTGGTGTCGCTGGTGACAGCTGCTGCACAAAGGGAACTGATCGGACTGGCCTTGCTGGGCATACTTACGCCGATCGTCGTGGGGCTGCTGCTTGGCGAACTTGCGCTGGGCGCTTTCCTGGCAGGAGTTATACTTGTAGGCCAACTTTTGGCGGTGTTCATGGCGAACACTGGTGCAGCATGGGACAACGCGAAGAAGAAGATAGAGGACGGTTATTATGGTGGCAAGGGATCTGAGGAGCATAAAGCATCGGTTATCGGAGACACGGTCGGCGACCCCCTGAAGGATACCGCTGGACCCGCCCTGAATCCCATGATCAAGGTCATAAACTTGGTCAGCTTGCTGTTTGCGCCAGTGATAATAAAGTTCAGAGATAACATGGCTTTAGCGGGAGTTACTGCGCTCGTCCTCGTGGTCGTCTTGGCGTTTGTCGTGGTCCGCAGCAAGAGAGAAACTTAAGTTAAAACGAGGCCTCAACTTCCATCTTCGGCATGCAACATTAGAGGAATGTTGACGATAGATCAATGCTCGTCATGAGACACGTTGCTATTTAGGTATAGGAAAGATGTCGATGACCGCCGAGCGACATAGCCGTCAATTGCATTCTTTCTTTTCTTCTTTCTAATAACGTGATGTAAAATGGTCGAATCAAAAGCGATCGGGACGACGAAACAAACATCAGGCAGAGTACATCAGCTTTTTCGCCTTAAATAGGACGTTTTTGTCACCTGCTAACAGAATTCCATTTTCCAGAGCCTCCTTCATCAGCCTCCTTTTTTTCCTTGCCAGATCCAAGAACTCCTCCTCAGAAAGAACTCTTGGTTCAACGTCTAAAGGTAACTGTGAGCTGATGTAGTCTGGGATTCTATCGATAGGCCTACTTTTAGCCTCTTTTACAATGATCAGCAGGTCGATGTCTGAAAACGGGCTATAGTTTCCTTTGGCTAAGGAGCCTATGAGGATAACCGTTTCCGCTAGCTTCTTCACAACCAATCCTCTAGCATAGGCTCTGACTTTTCGGATGACTTCTTCATAATTTAGCCTAAAAACTCTCACTTTTGCAGAATTCAATAATTTCTCTGGCATATTCCACTGCCCTTTCAGCATCTTCTTTTGTATAATAATCCATTGGCGCCCCCTCGCTGTGAAAGTTTGGATATCGTGTTGGAATGTAATGTCTGTCTAGCCCTTTTGCTTTTTCTACAAGCTCTACTGGAGGCTTGAGTTCCTTTGGGAGTTCTTCTAGCATCCTGGAAATCGAATGCCCCCAAACTTCCATATTTCTGCCTTC
>Ga0129301_1000094_pt1 | contig 42170 bp, 59 predicted proteins | sample ConPoolayeHmetaG_FD_94489 | JGI IMG/M metagenome (GOLD analysis project Ga0129301, IMG submission 94489) | Hot spring microbial mat communities from California, USA to study Microbial Dark Matter (Phase II) - Cone Pool mat layer H metaG ...
AAGAATTTGGCAAAAATGCTTTATGGGTTAGACCAAAGAAAATGTTTTTTGAATCTGTAATTGTTGATGGTAAAAAAGTTTCTCGCTTTAAATATGTTGGATAATCGGGCTTTCTTTCAACTCGCTCGGCTAACGCCTCGTGCCCCGTTGCGCTCTCGTTTCGCTACGCTCCACTCGGGGCACATAACAGCGACTATACGGAAAGCTCGTTGCACTTCGCTTTCCCAAATTATACTCAGCAGAACTTCGTATAGTCGCATATGTTATGTGAAATATTGCTCGGGGCAATAATTCTTGACTAATAAAACTATGACCATAGAAGGCGAACAAAAACCAGCGAAAAAGTTCATTGGTGATATGCCATTTGGAATCACCACGGAATTTATTCAAGCTCACCTCCACGAAATAGAAAAAGAGATAGCGCAAATCAATGAGTATCTGACAAAAAAAGATACTCCTGAACAGCTACGAAAATCTGCCGAAGATAGAAAGATTAATAATGAACAGGTTCTAGAAAAATCACCGGATGAAATTTTCCACTTGCTTAAGGAAGTTTACGATTTTGTAAAAGTACTGGAACAAAGCGGATTAGCGCAAACCGATATCCTACAAAAAATCAAAAGTGAACGGCCTGAATTGAACCAAGCGATTGGTAGATTTTACGGCATTTTACGAAGTCAAGTTTGGGGATATCAGTTAGGTCAAAGCCTATTTGCTTTTGGACTCCAAGAATAATGCCTCTCGTAATACAGCACATAACAGCGTGTATGCGGCTCGGCTGAGGCCTTGCCCATATGGCGCAATGATGAGAAAATTGTATCATTGCACCACATCGCATACACGCAAACATTATTCAATATTGTATCTATTACTTTTGTAACAACTTAGAAAACTTAACGAAGATAAGCAGAAATTATCTCTCCATTCTTATGGTAGAATTATACCGCAAGTGAAAATAATTTCGTGGAATGTTAATGGAATAAGAGCCGTTTACAAAAATGGTGGTCTTTGGCAAGCAGAAAAATTAGAAGTAGATATCTTCTGCTTCCAAGAAACTAAAGCTCAGCCTGAGGAATTTCCCTCAAATTTATCTTTTTTCAAAAATTACTTTTCTTTTATTAATTCAGCCAAAAAAAGTGGCTATAGTGGAACTGCTCTCTTAACCAAAGAAATTCCAAAAAAAATTGAAACTAAACTTGGTTTTAAAAGATTTGATAATGAGGGAAGATTTTTAAGATTAAATTTTAAAAATTTTATTTTAATTAATATTTATCTTCCTCATGGAGGCAGGAAAAAAGAAAATTTAGGCTATAAACTTAAAGTTTATGATTATCTTTTAAAATATCTAAAGCCGCTTAAAAGCCAAAATATTGTTTTGATAGGAGATTTTAATATTGCTCATCAAGAAGTTGATCTGGCTAGACCAAAGCAAAACAAAAACAACACTATGTTTACCCCGCAAGAAAGAAAACAAATTGATAATTTAATTGATTTAGGTTTTGTAGATACTTTCAGAATCTTTCATAAAGAAAGCGGTCATATACCTGGTGGCCCTATTTTGCCAACGCCAGAGAAAGAAACTTGGGCTGGAGAATTGATTATGCTTTTACTTCCAAATCTTTAACCACAAAACTCAAAAATGCCTTTATTCTTCCCCAAATTAAAGGCTCTGACCACTGCCCAATTGGAATAGAAATCTCTGAAATAACCTTCTGCCCTAACTATTATTTCTAACTTTTCTTGTTTGCTCATATTAAAAATTTATTTTCTGTTAATCATTTTTTCCAAAACCTCCCGTCTTCTTTTTTTCTCTTCATGCGGAATATTGTCTTTTAACTTATAGGCAGCAGTGCCGGGACGAGGTGAATACATCGCAATATAGGCCTTTTCAAAACCAATTTTTTTACAAAGCTTAACCGTATTTTGAAATTGTTTTTCGGTTTCTCCGGGAAAACCAACAATAATGTCGGTCCCGATTTTGATATCTGGAATTTTTCGGCGGATTTTTTCAACCAGTTTAATATATTGAAGTGCGGTATAGGGCCGGTTCATCTGCCGTAAAATTTCATTATCGCCGGATTGAACAGGCAAATGCAGGTATCTATCAATTTTTGGCAAACTCATTGCCTCAATAATATCATCAGTCAAATCCCAAGGGTTGGAAGTAATAAAAGATATTTTTTCAATTCCCGGAATTTCATGCAAAACCGCCAAAAGCAAAGCAAAAGGGGTCTTGAATTTTCTAAGATTTTCAGATTTAAGATTTAGTTTTGAGATTTGAGTTTTGAGTTTTGAGTTTCCAAAGTCTTTTCCATACGAATTAACATTTTGCCCAAGCAAAGTGATTTGTTTATACCCTCGCTTGGCTAATTCTTTAACCTCACAAACAATTTCCTCAAAAGGTCGACTTTTTTCCGGACCGCGAGCATAAGGGACAACACAATAAGTGCAATAATGGGAACAACCCTCCATAATCGGTACCCAAGCATGAATATTTGAACTACGAATTATGAATTTTGAACTAAGGGGAAAATCAGAAATTTTTTTAAATTCGTCTACCACCGGCAGTTTCTTTTTCAAATCAGCAATAGGGTATCTTAACATACAGCCGGTCAAAACAATTTTTCGGCCAGAGGCCGATCGTCCTTTGGACGAAAATTTACATAGATTATTCACCAATCCAAAAACGCGATCTTCTGCTGACTGCCTTACTGAGCAAGTATTAATCACTACCTCATCTGCCTCCTCAATTTTTTTAGCCGGTTTCCACCCCCGACTTTCATACCATCCGGCAATTCTTTCCGAATCCGCTTTATTCATCTGGCAACCATAAGTCTTAATGTAATAGGTTTTAGGTTTCCTTTCTGTGGAAGCTTTTTTCTTCATCTTGGGGAAATTTTACCACTTTCCGAAGCTAGCTTGAAGCGGAAGAATATCTTTTTAAAGCATATTGCCAAAACTTCAAAGAACCAAATAAAAATATTCCAGAAATTAAAAAAGCAAAAACTATCATTTGCCAAGAAAGTAAACCCAGCAAAGCTTTGGCGGGAACAGTTATTAAAATTATTACTGGAATGGTGAAAGTCAAGACCAACTGAATTCCTTTTTGATAAATATCAGTCGGGAATCTGGCCATATTGGTTAAATCCCGATAAATCCAGACTAAGGGATCTATTTGGGTAGTCAAAATACAAATTGAGCAAACAAAAAGATGGAAAGCAAAAGCCAAAACTAAACTGTTGGCAAACAAAAGTAAAAAAACTAAAAAATTAATTGTGGTTATTGTTACCGATCCAGAATTAAGATACCAACCAAGATAAAAAGCTAAAGGAAGAAGGGTAATAAAATCTTGGATGTCCATAAAGCCAAAAACCGGAACTAAAAAAGAAGGTAGGGGTCTTACCAAGTATATATCGTAATTCCCAGAAACTACTGATTGGCGAAATTGATAAACACCCCGAAATAAAAATTGAGTGGTGATATCAATTAAATTAAAAATTAGGAAGAAGAGAATAACCTGCTGTCGGTTATAGCCTACCAGAGAACCAACCGCACCAACCACAATAAAAAGAAAGAGAAAAAACATTAAAAACCGAACCACCTTGCCAACGAGAAACATCACTCCCGCCCAGTTGGTCAAAAGCTGGGATTGAGCGGCCATTGAAGACATTTTAAGCCAAACTCTTAACAATCTTAAATTCGAAATTTGAAATTTTAAATTTTTATTATCCTCCATAGGCTCCGTAATTTTTTGCACCCCTTTCCCATAAAGACAAACTCAACCGCCAAAAGAAAACCAACCAAGCAAGACAAACTAAAAATGCTTTAGTAATCATAAAACCTGACAATTGCTCAAGCCAGATTTTTAAAGGAGAAAAAACCAGATATGGAAATGGGGTCAAATAAATAATTTTGGTTAACCAATTTGGCAAAATATCAATTGGAAAAAAAGCGCCGGCGAAAAACTCCAAAAAAATAATTCCGAAAAGCCAGCGGGTGGCCCAAATCTCATCCACCCAAAATGTCACCACAGCGATGGTAAAACTGATAAAAAAATATAAAAACACCCCAAAAATTACAAAAAGCAGAAACCAAAAATATGTAACTTGATTTTTAGGAAAATAAAGAGGAAATTTAAAAATGGCCAAAATTAACCCAATTTCAAAAATGGTGAAAAAAATATTTAAAACTTTATCAGTCAGGTCGCGGCTAAACCAATATTGAAGCATCCCCAATGGCCACATAATTAATTTAGTCAGCTCACCGCTTCTTATTTGCCCCGAAAGATCAACTGACCGAGAAGCTAAAACAATGCTTCTTAAAAAGGCAACCCCAACCACATAGGTCAGAAGTTGAGATTTTTGGTAATTAAGAAGTTCCCCGCGCGAACCAAAAATTGCCAACCAAAAGAAAAACAAGGTTAAAAAAGAAACAAAATTCCTAAATCGCCACAAGAGGAAATTTAACCGGTATTCAAAATACTCCTCAAAAGTAATTTTTACAATTTGCCAGTATTTCCTCATTCTCAAAATCTAAGCGGTATCTTGGCCGGTAAAGACTTCGCGGATAATTTGTTCTATAGGAACTTCCTCAACGTTCAAATCTGCCACAGGGAAATGCTGCAAAAGCTCGGCTGAAGCAACTGAGGCCGCTTCTCTTTTAACCGAAATTACAGCTTTGGGGTAATCAAACTCTTTAACCTCTCCAATCTCCTCTAATTTTCTTGGGTCAATTTCTTTGGAAAAAACAATCGATAAAATCTTATGGTCAGCATATTTTTCCACAATTTCTTCCAATTCTCCATCAAAAACAATTTTTCCTTTATCAATGATAATCACCCTTTTGCAAAGCTCTTTAACATCTCCCATATAATGGGAGGTTAAAATAATTGTTGATTTTTTCCGGCGATTATATTCTTTGATAAAATCCCTCATTTTCTTCTGCATTACTACATCCAAACCAATTGTTGGTTCGTCCAAAAAGAGCACTTTAGGAGAATGAAGTAAGGCAGCAATCAGTTCGCATTTCATCCTTTGGCCTAAAGAAAGTTTTCTGACTTGAATTTTTAAAATATCTTTAACTTCAAGCAAGGTTGTTAATTCCTCTAAAGTTTCTTCATATTGTTTTTTAGGAATTTCGTAAATTTCTCTATTTAAAATAAAGGATTCAATGGCTGGTAAATCCCACCAAAGCTGGTTTTTTTGACCCATTACCAAAGAAATTTGTTTCAAAAAATCATACTCTCTGTCCCAAGGATTAAAACCCAAAACAGAAATGCTGCCCGAAGTCGGATACAAAAGCCCTGAAAGACACTTTAAAGTCGTTGTTTTCCCTGCCCCGTTTGGCCCGATAAAACCGACCAATTCTCCCTCATCTATTTCAAAAGAGATATTATCTACCGCCTTAACATCCTCATATTTTCTTTTGAACAAAGATTTAATTGAACCTAACAACCCCGGCTCCTTTTTATGAACCTGATAATATTTTTTAAGATGTTTAATCTCAATCACACTCATATTCCTACCCCCTCATATTTTTTAAGGCCTTTGCGCCAGACAGCTTTTGTCAAAAAAAACAAAATAATTACCCAAAAAATTTGCAAACCAATTCCCTTAATTGCCTCAATTGTAGAAACTTTACTAAGATAAATCAACATTGGAAAATACTGAATATAAACAAAAGGTAATAAGTTAGCTATTGTCTGAACGGCAAGAGGAAAAAAAGAAATTGGGGCATAATCTCCAGAAAAAATATTTTTGATTGTCCTTATGATTCCCTCCGGCCCCTCCGTAGTTATTGTCCAAAAAGAAATACAACCCGCAAGGTAATCTACCAAAAAATTAATCACGAAGGCAAAAATCACAGAAATTAGAGTAAGAAGTATTACAAGAAAGTTATAAGTAACAACTAATTTTCCTTTAAAAAATAAGGCGACGGCGAAATAGGCTAAAAATCTTATTAAAAGATTAACTGGTTTTGCTGAAAGGCTAAGAAAAAGCCTAACTAGAGGATAATTTAAGGGTATTAATATTAAATTCGAAAGCCTGCCCGTTTGGACATCTCTTTGGATAAAACGAGAAGTCGCAGTAGAAATTACATTATTAATTAAGCCAACTCCAATTAAGTATGTAATCGTTTCTTGCAAGGAAAATCCGCCAATCCTCCCTTTTTCTCCAAAAACCACACTCCAGATAAAAAGAAAAACTAAAGTACCCAAAAATTAATTAAATCCCCAAAGAAAAAAATCAGCCCGGTAAGCCAGAGCGTTTTTAAAACCAATCTTAACAATCGCCCAGTATTTTCTCATAAGTTAATTTTAACTTAGATTGAAGCGCTTTGGTAATTCTTAAGGCCTTTTTTCCAAATTAAAGTGGAAACAATATAAAGCCAGGCAACTATTAAAATTCCAAAAAATATAAAATATCCTGGTAGTTTTCCCAATAAAATTCCTGTTGGCACATAGCCTAAAAATAAAATTGGGAGAAAGGTCAGCAAAAAGACCTTAAACCAATCAGAATAAATTTCTGCCGGATAACGGTCAAAATCCAAAGTTTCCATAAGCCAGCGAATGAAGTTTTCTCCTTTAATCCAAAAAAGAGAAAAAGAAGCCAGAATAAAAGAAAGCAAATAAATTACCAAATAGGCAATAATCAGGCCAAATAAAAAAAGCAGAATGCGATCAGGAGAAAAACTAAATTTTAAATTTGCCAAAGAAAGGCTCACTAATACTACTGAATTTACAATACTCAAAATACTGGTTATATCCAGTGCTCCAAAAGAAACGAAAAAACGATGATTTACTGGACGAAGGAGGGTTAAATCAAATTTTCCCGAATCGACAGAATAAATAAAATTAATTAAATTTCCCAAAAAAGTAGTCCAAGATGCAAGATAAATTATTTCCTGAATCCCAGTAAGCAAAAGAAGTTCCCAAAAACTCCATCCCCCAATTTCTTTTGTTCCTTTAAAAATTACTGATAGAAAAATTACAGTTGTCACCATCCAAATAATTGGAGCTAAACCTATTAACAAAGAATTAATTCTGTAAATCAGAACATTTTCCAAACTAAATCTGGCAAAATAAAAATAAAGCCTTAAATATCGTCTGATTTTACTGACCAACTGCTTCATATCTTTCAACTCCTTTGAGCCAAAACATTCTTAAAAAGTAACCCAAAAAAATTATCCAAAAAAAACAGATAAAAATCCCTTGTAAAATTTGGAACAGGCTAAATTCTCCTTGATAAATTTTGACAGGAAAGAAAACCATAAACTGAAAAGGCAAAAAATTTCCAACAGTTTTTAAAAATCCGGGCATAATATCTATCGGAATCTGACCTCCAGCCAAAAAGTCAACAATTAAAAATAAAGAAGTATGAAAAAGTTTAATATCGGTGACAAAAAAAGCACAGGTAGCAACAAAAAGATTAAAAAGAAAATTAACCAATAATGAAATTGTCAAAAAAAATAAAACCATCAAAAAACGCGAAATTCCCGGAAAGTTGAAAACTTTCGGAAATAAAAGCAAAAAAGTAAAAAGCATCAATATTCTCAAAAGTGCCTCAAAAAATCTGTCTGCCAAAAATGAGGCAAACCACCAACGCAAATAACTTACCGGTTTTGTCAGATAAACCGAAAGTCTGCCCTCTTTAATCTCCTCGGCAATTTGCCTGCCAACATTGCTTCTTTTGACAAAATGCAAAAACCTAACCAAAATCATATAAGTCATCATTGAAGAAAAAGTATAATTGCCAAAATATTCCCGGTTTTTAAAAACAGCTGACCAAATAAAATACATTACTAACAAAGAAATCAAACCTAACATCATATGGCCCAAAAATTCAGCTCGGTACTCAACTGCATTTTGCCAGGAAATTTTAAAAACCGCCCAATATTTTCTCATAAGAAAATAATAGGACAAAGAAGACAAGAGGACAAATAGGGCAAAAAGAATTTATTTAACTATCTTCTTTAATTCTCTTCCGGGGCTAAAGCGGGCTTCGCGGTGGGATTTAACCATTTTTTTCTCGTCGGTTCCGGGAAATTTCACTAATTTGTCTTTAACTAAGGTAGTTCTGAAAGTCCCAAAACCGGAAATAATCACTTTTTCGCCTTTTTGCAATGCTCTTTGTATTTCCCCAAATAAAGTTTCGATTGCCTCCTTGGCTGCTCTTTTGGTCAAATGAGCTTTGGTAGAAACAATTTTTATTAGGTCAGATTTTTTCATTATTATCCTTAAAATAGCCTAATTTATAAAATTTGTCAAGAATTACTTTGCAATTCCAACAGCTCTAGTTTCTCTTATCGCCGTTACCTTTATTTGTCCGGCCCATTTGGCTTCTTCTTCCAATTTTTTGGTAATTTTGTCTGTTAGAACTGTTAATTCAGCGTCAGAAACTGCTTCTGGTTTAACAATTACTCTCACTTCTCTTCCAGCTTGATAAGCGGCCACGTCAGAAACTTCGGGAAATGATTTAACAATTTCTTCAATGTTTGTCATTCTTTTTAAATAATCCTCATGGGGTTCGTATCTTGCTCCTGGCCGGCTTCCGGAAATGGCATCAGCAATCCAAACAATGGTTGACTCAACTGAGGAGAAAGGCTTATCCTCATGATGTTCGGCTACACAATTAATAACTGCTTCAGGTAACCGATATCTTTTAAGCAAATCAACCCCTAGTTGAATATGGGTTCCTTCTTCTTCGGTAATAACTTTCCCAATATCGTGTAAAAGACAGCCTAGTCTAACGACGGCCACATTAGCTTTTAGCTCTTGGGCAATGGCGATTCCAATTTGGGTTTCCTCTAAAGTATGAACAATCATATTTTGGCCATAGGAAAATCTAAACTTATATCTACCTAAAAGTTTTACCAATTCAGGATGGAGATTATAAACTTTTAAAGAATGACAAAGTTTCTGGCCTTCTTCAAATAAAATTTTATCAACTTCCTGTTTAGTTTTGGCTACCACCTCTTCAATCCTTTGAGGCTGAATCCGGCCGTCTTTGATTAATTTCTCCAAGGCCCTTTTGGCCACTTCTCTCCTTATAGGATCAAAAGAGGAAAGACGAATGTCTAAAGTTTCGTCTAGCTCAACTTCAACCCCAGTAGCCACTTCAAAACTTCTAATATTCCTTCCTTCTTTACCAATAATTCTTCCTTTCATTTCCTCATCAGGAAGTCTAATTGAAGAAACCGTATACTCTGGGACATAATCTACGGCTCCGTGCTTCATCGCTTCCACCAAAATTTCTTTAGCTCTTTCCTCAGCAGTTGCTTTAATTTGCACTTCAGCTTCAGAAATTCTTCTGGCAATTTCTTCGGTTAATCTTTTCTCAGTTGCTTCCAAAATCAGGTTTCTGGCTTCATTTCTTTTAAGCCCAGCAATCTTTTCCAACTTCTCAAGCTCTTGTTTTTTAATTTGGTCAACTTCAGCAAGTTTTTTTTCCAACTCGGCACGAAGATTGTTTAGGGTTTTCTCCCTTTCTTCAATCGCCCCAGCTTTCTTGTCAATTTCTGCTTCTTTTTTGGCAATTTCTGCCTCAATCTTAGCCGCTTCCTCTCTGATTTTGGCTGCCTGTTCCCTTGCTTCAGCAATAATTTCCCTGCCTTGAATTTCTACTTGGGAAAGGTCAACTTTTGGTTGGGATGGTGAAACCGGTCTTGTTATTACCGGCCTTTCAATTTTAGGTCTGAATTTTTTCTCCTTTTTTTCCGTTTTTTTAAAAAGGCTGGAGATGCTTTTCAATAATGACATATAACCTCCTTACTTAGCTTTAAAATTCTGACAGAAAAGTGGAACGGAAGAAAACCCCTTATGGGGTTAATGAAGGCAAGATTGCTTGTCTTAAACTTAACATTTTTAAAATTTGCTTCCTAATCCAATTTTCTATCAGATAAGGATATTTTACTCTTTTTTTCCTAGTTTAGCAACCACCTCTTTGACCACTTCGTAATCAAAACCCCGTTGCATCAAAAATTCAAAAGCCTTTTTTTTAAGTTTATCTGGCGGTAGATTTTCCCATTTCCTTTTTCTTTTCTCCACAAGCTGGCTGGCGGTTTCTAATTCTTCCGGATAATCTCTTTCGGCTAGCACTTGCTCAATAATTTCTTTAGAAATCCCTTTCTGCTGTAACTCCGTAACCAAAAGCCTTTTTCCGGTCGGCCTAAAAGTTTTCCTTTGTTCTACCCACCATTTAGCAAATTCCAGATCATTAACCATCCCCAAATCTTTTAATTTACCCACAACCATTTTTTCCGTCTCCCCACCTGTTTGTTTTTTGACCAAAAAACCCAAAATCTCTTTTTGGGACCTTGGACGGTATGAAAGAAATCTTAAAACTTTTTCCAAGATTTTTTGAAATTCATTTTCTTTAATTAATTTCTCAATTTCTTGTTGGGTAATCTCCAGATTTTCTTTTAATCCTTCTTTAAGCAAAGTCTCGGCATCCAGGCCGAAAGCAAATTTCCCGTCCACAAAAACATTAAGTCGTTTATTGTTTTTTTGGGTTTTTATTTGGGTAATCAGGGGCATGGAAAACTATTCTTCTGCTTCTTCCCCAACCACTTTCTGTTCAACTGCTTTTCCCGACTTGACGACTTTCCAAATCTCATCTTCAATTTCTTTGGCCAATTTTTGGTTTTCCTGAAGATATGCAACCGCGGCTGGACGGCCTTGTCCAAGCATCTGGTCTTTATATTTATAAAAAGCTCCAGATTTGGAAATTATTCCCAAATCTAAAGCGACATCAAAAATTCCCCCAATTTTAGAAATTCCTCCTTTGGCTAAAATATCAAATTCGGCTACCCTAAAAGGCGGAGAAACTTTGTTTTTAACTACCCGAACCCGATGTCGAGAGCCAATAACCTGCTCGCCTTCTTTAAGACTTTCTATTTTTCTGGCATCCAGCCTGACTGAAGCATAAAATTTTAAAGCCAACCCGCCTGGGGTAACTTCCGGATTGCCAAACATCACCCCAATTTTTTGACGCAATTGATTAGTAAAGATCACCACGCTTTTTGATTTGGAGATAGCCCCGGTTAATTTTCTTAAGGCCTGGGACATTAGCCTGGCTTGAACTCCAAGCATAGCATCTCCCATCTCTCCTTCAATTTCTGCCCGAGGAACCAAAGCGGCGACTGAATCAACAACGACAACATCAACGGCTCCGGAACGAACTAGAGTTTCCACAATTTCCAAAGCCTGCTCACCCGTATCAGGTTGGGAAACCAAAAGATTATCCAAATCGACTCCTAATTCTTGGGCCCAAGCAGGATCCAAAGCATGTTCAGCATCAACAAAAGCAGCTACCCCACCCATTTTTTGTGCCTGAGCTATAACTGATAAAGCGATAGTCGTTTTACCTGAGGCTTCCGGACCATAAATTTCCGTCACTCTTCCACGCGGTAAACCTCCAACTCCCAAAGCAATATCTAAGGCTATAGAACCAGTGGGAATTACTTCAACCGCCAATTTCCCTGAAGGCTGCTCTCCCAATCTCATAATTGAGCCTTTACCATATTGCTTTTCAATTTGCTCCATGGCCAATTTAATGGCCTGAAGTTTTTGAGAGTCATTGCCCGCCATAATATTTCCATTCTTCCATAAAATTTAGTAAAATACAAGAGGAAACTTTTCGGGGAATGGCGCAGTTGGTAGCGCGCACGCATGGGGTGCGTGAGGTCATGGGTTCGAGTCCCATTTCCCCGACCAACATCTTACTTTCTTATAACCAAATCTGAAAGAGATTTTCGGGAAGTTTTTGAAGGAATTTCTCCGGCATAGCCGATAGGCAAAATGGCTACTGGAAACTGGTTTTTCCCAATCTGTAAAATTTCTGCCACTTTGCTTGGTTCAAAAGCCCCTATCCATACTGCCGCTAGCCCCAAATCAACCGCGGCAAGCCACGCCTGATAACAGGCAATTGTCGCATCTTGAAGGGCATAGAATTCAGCCCGACCCGAATTTCTCGGGTAGGAAACAAAAACTAAAACTACTGGCGCTTGGGCAATAAATTCCTGACCAAAAGAAGCTAAAACCAACTCGTTTTTAATTTTTTGGTCTTTAACAAGATAAATTTTATAACTTTGCCAGTTGTGAGCCGAAGGAGCAAGATTGGCCGCCCGCAAAATTTTTTCAATCTCCTCTTCCTTCAAAGACTTGTCCTTAAACTTCCTGGTAGATCGTCTCTTTTTAATTACTTCCAAAAATTCCATTTTCCCTCCTTTCATTAGAAATTATAATAGAATTTAAAAATTAAGTCTTCTGTTGTTAAAATTAAAAGATGAAGAAAAAGTTTCTGGCGATTTTTTTGATTTCCCTGACCTTCTTTGACCGGCTTTCCAAAAAAATTTTTTTGGATAATCCCAACTTTCATCAAAGTAAGTTTATTCAACTTCAGCTTAAAAAGAATTCTGGCCTTTATTTTTTCAACTTAGACCAAAAAATCTTAATCCCTTTTTCTTTTTTTACAATTTTGTTTTTAACAATTCTTCTTTTTAAAAGTTGGAAAAAGAAAAACTGGTTTTTAGCTTTAAGCTCGCTTTTAATACTTTTAGGCGGTTTAAGCAATCTTTATGACAGGCTTATTTTTGGTTATGTAATTGACTGGTTTTGGATTTTTCTTTTCCCTATCTCTGTTATAAACTTGGCTGATATAATGATTACCGCAGGTGTTTTTTTAATAGCGATAGATTATCTTCTAAAAATTTAAAAATTTTTTAATATTTTCTTGATGCTCTTTGAGAGTCTTGGCAGTGTGAATTTTTTTATCAGGAGAATGAAGATAATATAAATCGTCTGTTTTGGCCGGATAAACAACGGCTTTAATTGAATCCAAACTTGGAGAACAAATTGGCCCGGGAGGCAGACCTTTATAAAGATAGGTGTTATAAGGAGAATCCACTTTCCTTACGGTATTTGAAGGTAATGGTTCCCAAAAATTGAAATCCTCGAGCAAATTTAAACTTTGAACTTTTAACTTTGAACTAGCTATAGCATATTGCACTGTTGCATCAATTTCTAATCTCATCCCTTTTAAAAGCCTATTCCAGATAATACCGGCGATTACCGGTTTATCTTCATCGCCTCCACTTTCTCTCTCAATTAAAGAGGCAATTTTTATGGCGGTATCATTTCTAATATTTTGGGCAAGTAGATCTTGCTGGATTTTTTGATCGAACTTCTCATTAAAATTAGCCTTAAATTTTTGAAAAATCTGGACTGGGTCGACGTCGGTGTTAATTAAATAAGTATCAGGATATAAATAACCTTCTTCTGCAATATTTGCAAAATTTCTAGCCAGACTGTATGGCCATTCAAGAGTTTTTTGTAAAATTAAAGCAACTTGTTCTTTTCTTTTTCCCGGAGGAATTACCACCCATTTTTGATAAGGACCCTCTGATAGTTTTTTGGCCAGCTGATAAGCATTCATACTTTTGGAAATTTTATAAGCTCCGGGTTGGATTTTTTTGTGCCAGCCCTTGGCAATCAAAATAAAATTGAAAATTTTTGGATCTTTTAAATATCCTCTTTGAACTAAATCTTGGACAACTTGTTCTTTTTGAAAGTTAAGGCTAATCACATATCTTTCTTCGGGAGCGTTTTTCTGGGGAGCAGAAAAACGGGAATAAAAAAAGAAGACAGCAGCCGATATTAAAAACGAAAAGAAAATTAATAAAAATTTAAATTTTTTCATCTTTCCAGTTTACCATATTTATTAATAAAATAATTTTACCTTTTCGGGTTTTATTTGTGATATTATAGAAGATATGATCTACCGAGGAATTGCCACTTTCGGATTAGATACCGGGGCCTGTCCAAGATGGCTTTTTGAAAGAATGGTAAAACTTGGCCGGGAAATTGTAAGGATAATTGTAGAAGAATACACTGCCGATGAATTCGTAGCCAGAATTGGTAATCCGGTCTGGTTTCAATCTTTAGGAACGGTTTTGGCTTTTGATTGGAACGCTTCAGGTTTAACAACAATTTTAACCGCGGCCTTAAAAGAGGCAATCAGGGGAAATGAAAAAAATTTTGGTATTTATATCTGTGGGGGCAAAGGAGCAACCTCAAGAAAAACTCCCGAAGAAATCAAAAAATGGGGAGAAATTTTAAGTCTTCCCCCTGGCCATACAGAAAATCTTGTTTATAATTCTAAAATGTCAGCTAAAGTTGATAACGCCCTTGTCCAAGACGGCTTTCAAATTTATCACCATGCTTTTTTCTTTACTGTCAAAAAAAACCAAATTGGCAGCTGGACAGTAGTCCAACAAGGAATGAACACTTTAAAAGCAACGGCCAGAAGATACCATTGGCATTCAGCTAAAATAACTGATCTGGTCTGCGAACCCCATTCGGGAATTGTCAGCGCTATCAAAACCCCAACCTTAGATTTGACCTCTAAAAAAAGTTCAGACAATCGGCAGGTAAGTACTCAACTGGCTCAAAATAGTTTTGAGGAGCTGATGAAAGACATCAAAATTATCAGAAAACATTCTTCGTCTTTGTCAAAAACGATTGCTCTTCAATCTCCAAAAGGCCAGCTAACTCTGCTTAATTTGGAAAACAAAGAGTTTAAATACCACCCGGTAGTGGAAGAGGATTTTAACAGAAGCAGGTACTTGGAAAAAATTTTATGGAATGTTTGTCAGCAGAAGCCAAAAAATTACGAAAAACTTTTGGCGGCCGAGGGAGTTGGACCAAAAACAATCAGGGCTTTATCTTTAGTGGCAGAAGTGATTTATGGGGCCAAACCCTCTTATGAAGATCCGGCAAGATACTCTTTCGCCCACGGGGGAAAAGACAGAACCCCCTATCCAGTAGACAGACAAACTTATGACCAAAGTATTGAATTTTTTCGGAAAGTTGTGCCTAAAATGAAAGTGTCTGAATCTGAAAAAAGGAAAATGCTTGGGAGGTTAGGTCTTCACATATCACGAGGGTGATAAATTAAATTTATTGACCGAGTTCAAAATTAACTACTGGCAAAAGTTCCTTTTGGGGAAGATAAACCTTTTTATCTTTATCATAATTAAAAATACTAAAATAAACCCTAGCTCTAGTGACAATTTGGCTTTCTTTAAGATGATATTTAAAATTTTTAACTGCTTCTTGAACCAATTTTTCTTTTTGCCAATAAACCAATCCGTAATCGCCATTAATCTGCTGCTTGCGGTGAACGAAGTTATAAAAATGAGAGATAAAAACGATATTAGATCCGAGACTTAAAAGAAATATTAAGGAAAAAAGTATTTTCCCAAAAAATTTCAATTGAAAAATCTGCCAAAAGGAAACTCCCAAAAAAGCAAAGATTAGAGGAAAATAAGGCTCCTGATAAAAAGGGATAGCCGGTCTTTTACTTAAAAAAGAGATAGTAGCCATAATAATAAATCCAAAAGCTAATATAAGAAATTTACCTTGTAATAAAAAGCAAAGAAAAAATCCTAAAACAGCCAAAAAACTTTCTAAATTAAAAAAGCCAAAAATGATTTTTGAATAAGGCAAGGTCTGGATAAATTCAAAATAATCCGCCCCCAAACTTCTGGCAAAATAAAAACCGGCTGACATCCTAAAGGGGCTAGTGAAATTATGGAAATCATAAAAAGGTAAAGCCCCTGAACGGCTCCCAAAAAGAAGCAAAAAATTCCTAAATTCGTCCTTTATCAAAAAAAGAAAATAGGGAACTAGGGGAATTGTCCCAAATAAAATACCCAAGAAAACTTCTTTTAATAAGATTTTTCTTTTTTTGAAATTAAAAAAAGTTAAAAAAACTAAAACCGGAAAAAAAATTAAAAATCCGGACAAATGAATTTGAAAAGCCCATAAAGCCAAAACTATTAAAGGGGTTGTGGACTTTTTTTCATCGCTTAAAATCTCAAAAAAATAATAAAATACCAAGCTGGAAAGAAGGGGCATTAAATTCTGGGCCCATATTTTCCGGGAAAAAATAACCGGCCAGGCCGAAGTGGCAAAAAGTAAGGCTGAAAAAAAAGCGAATTTTTCCGAAAGTAAATTTTTAAGAACTTTAAAAATAACCAAAACAGAAAGACTTCCGGTAACGGCAAAAAAGAAAGTTAAAAATAGCGGGTTTGGAGAAATTAAGGCAGGAATTGAAAGTAAATACAGAAACAAAGGAGGATTAGCTGCTCCAGTGCTGGAAATTAAACCATATAAAGGCAATTTACCGGTAAACCAATACTGACTCGCCTTAAAAACTGCTAACGCTTCATCAAGTTTGAATTCTATATCAGAAAAATTCCAAAGACGAATTATTAAAGCAAATAGAAAAAGAGCAATCTCCACCGTCTAAGAAACAATCATTATGTTTATTATAAAGTTCATTAGCTTATCGTTTGGGGGATTGTTTTTTAGCCCTAGCTTTTTGGGCAAAACCAGGTTTTCTTCTTTCTTTTTCTCGAGGATCACGGGTTAAAAATTTGGCTTTCTTTAAAACTTCTTTGTATTTTGGATCAACTTTAGCCAAAGCCCGGGAAACCCCATGAACAAAGGCTCCAAGTTGGCTACTTTTTCCTCCCCCTTCAATTCTTGCCCAAGCATAAAATTTTCCCAAAGTTTGGGTTAGTTCAAAAGGCTTTTGGTAACCTATTTTTGCTATCAGACCTGGAAAATACTCCTCAATAGGCCTCTCGTTAACCTTATTTATTCCCACTCCTTTATAAAGTTTTATTCGGGCCACACTTCTTTTCCGTCTGCCAACGGCCGGAATAAATTTTTCTTTAGTAATTTTTTCTTTTATTTCTTCCTTCTTTTTTCTTGGCATCTTCAGTAAATTTTAAATTTTAAATTTTTATATGGGTGCTCTTCACCGGCAAAAACTTTTAATCTGGCCATTCTTTGGTCCCGTAGCTTATTTTTGGGCAACATATTCTTAACCGCCAACTCAATTATCCTTTCTGGATGTTCCTTCCGAAGCTTACCTAGGGTAGTAACCTTAAGTCCGCCCGGGTAACCTGAATATCGACTGTATTTCTTTTGACTTTCTTTTTTCCCGGTAACCTTAATTTGGCCGGCATTAATAACCACCACATAATCTCCACAATCAAGGTGGGAAACAAAATAAGGTTTTTTCTTTCCAATTAAAAGCTGGGCAATTTCTGAAGCCAACCGGCCTAAAATCTTGCCTTTAGCATCAATTAAATGCCAATCTCTTTCAATTTCATTTTTTTTTGTCGGTTTTATTTTTGTCTTCATGATATTCTACAAATTCCAACCTTGCCATCTTGGCTTTATCTCCCTGCCGGGGAAAAAGACGAACAACCCGCAAATATCCACCCGGCCTCTGTCTAAAAACTGGACTAATCTCGTCAACTAATTTATTAACCAAATTTTTTTTTCGTAAAACTGAATGAATTCTTCTTCGACTAGTCAAATCCCCTTTTTTGGCTTGAGTTATTAATTTCTCTGCGATTTGACGGATTGTCTTGGCTTTAGCCAAACTCGTTGTCAGGGACCCTTTTTCAATTAAAGTCTTAAGACCAGAAAAAAATAAGGCCTTTCTTTGTTTAGTGTTCCGGCTAAATTTTCTTCCCGCCACCTTGTGTCTCATTCAGGCAACTCAACCCCTTTCTGTTTTAAAGCCGCCTCAATTATTTTAATTGATTTAACCCCCAAATTCTTTACCTTAACAATTTTGCCCTTACCAGACTTAACAATCTGGGCTATGGTAGACAACCCACCCTTTATCAAGGCATTGGCGATCCTTGTTGGCAACTCTAATTCTTCGACTGACATGTCCAAAATTTCTTGGGGAATCTTTTCAACTTTACTGGGAACTGCTTTCTTTCCCTCCTTAGGACTAACTATTTGTTGAAAGAAAGGAATCAAAACCCCAGCGGCTTGAACCAAAGCGTTTTTAGGAGTTATTGTCCCGTCTGTCCAAATTTCAATCCTTAAGCTATCCCAATTAATCATCCTTCCCACCCGAGTGGCGCCCACCTGATAATTGACTCGAGTAACCGGCGAGAAAGTCGCATCAATAGGAATTATCCCAATTTCAGAACTTGGTCTTTCTTCTGCCAAAGAATAACCTAAGCCTTTCTCAACTACCATTTCTACTTTCAGTTTTGATTTTTTGTCGGCTAATGTTCCTAAAACCAAGTCTTTATTAACAATTTTTATCCCTGTTGGGGCTTCAATATCACCAGCCTTAACTTCACCCGGACCGGTCTTTTCTAAAATCATTTTTTGAGGCTTTTCTCCAAAATATTCAATCCTAATTTTTTTAATATTTAAAATTAACTCAATAACATCCTCCTTTAAACCATTAATGGTGGTAAATTGATGCCTAACTCCCGGAATCTTAATTTGGGTGACGGCGGCCCCAGGTAAAGAAGAAAGCAACATTCTTCGAAGAGCATTGCCTATGGTATTACCAAAACCCTGCTGTAAAGGCTCAATGACAAAAACGCCAAAGTTTGGTGTTTCCTTTTCTGTTTTAATTTCAAAAATTGGTTCAATCATATTACCTCCAAACCCCGCCTAGACGCGGGAATAAAATTCAACTATTAAATAATCATCAATATCAGAAGGAAGTTGGTCATCTTTTGGAAGATTTATCACTCGTGCCGCTCCCCCTTTCCTTTCCAACCAAGAAGGAGGTTCAAAAGCTTTTTCTACTTGGGTCTTTTTAGTTAAACTAATCACATCCCCCTTCTTAACAAGAAACGAAGGGATATCAACTTTTCTTCCCTCTACCTGAAAAAAGCCGTGCTTGATTAGCTGTCTGGCTTCGGCCCGGGAAGAAGCAAAACCTAAGCGGTAAATCACATTATCTAATCTTGACTCCAGCAATCTTAAAAGAGCCTTTCCTGTAGCTGCCTTTTCTTTCCTGGCTTCCTTGAAATATTTCTTCATCTGACGTTCGGAAACTCCATAAATTCTTTTTACCTTTTGTTTTTCCCTTAACTGTTTTCCAAATTCAGACTGTTTACTAACATAACTTTTTGTCCGATGAACGCCCGGAGGAACCGCCCCTTTTTTCTCCAAAGGACATTTAGGAGAATTGCATCTCTCCCCTTTTAGGAAAAGTTTTTTTCCTTCTCTTCGGCACAATCTACATTTTGGTCCTAAATATCTTGACATTTGTCATACTCTCCTTTTTTTCTTTGGTCGACAACCGTTATGTGGAATCGGCGTGACATCCGCAATAAGATCAATTTTCAAATTGGCAGCCCGAATTACCCGTAAGGCCGCTTCTCGGCCCGCTCCCGGACCTTTAATCAGAACTTCAACTGATTTAACCCCAAACTCTAAGGCTTTTTGAATCGCTTTTTCCACAGTTACTGTGGCGGCAAAAGGAGTAGCTTTTCTGGCCCCCTTAAAGCCAACCGCTCCAGAGGAAGTACTATAAAGGACATTTCCTTCAAGATCGGTCAGAGTAACGGCCGTATTATTAAATGTTGCCGCGACATTCACTCGGGCTTTTTCGATTATTTTATTTTTTTGTTTTTTAGTCTTAAGATTTTTCATTTGGTTTTTCCAGCTTTTTGGGCTTTTTCAATTTTTGCCAAAACTTCTTTCTTTAAAGCACCAATAGTTACCCTTTTTCCTCTTTTTGTTCTGGCGTTTGTTCTTGTTCTTTGACCCCTGACCGGCAGGTTGGCGGCATGACGTCTCCCTCGATATGAACCTATCCGCTTCAGTCGAGCAATATTGTCCGAAACTTCTTGCCTTAAATCCCCTTCAACTTTATAATTGGTTTCCACGACCTTCTGAATCCGAGAGATCTCCTCTTCGGTCAAATCCTTTGTTCTTTTTTGTCCATCAACCCGTGCTTTTTCCAAAACACCCAAGGCATTATTCCTCCCTATACCAAAAATCTTAGCAAGAGATATCTTTATAATTTTTTCTTCTGGTAAATCTACACCTGCAACTCTGACCATAATTTTTATCCTTGTTTTTGTTTATGTTTTGGGTTTTTACATATAACATAAATCCTGCCTTTTCGCCGGACTATCTTACAGTTTCGACATCTTTTTTTAACCGATGAGTGAACTTTCATTGTCTTAAAGCCGATATACTATTCTTCCTCGTGATTCATCGTAAGGAGAAGTTTCGACTCTTACCCTATCTCCAGGCATAATTTTTATTCGGTTCATTCTCATTTTTCCCGAAACATGAGCCAGGACAGTTTTCCCACTTCCTAGTTCCACTTTAAAAGTCGCATTTGGCAGGCTTTCAATCACCTGGCCCTCAAGCTCAACTCCTCCTTTATGAACCATTTTAGGGTGTTAAAATAATAACGCCGTTTTGCGAAACGGCAATAGTTTTTTCAAATGTCCCAGATATTTTACCATCTTCAGTAACGATTGTCCAGCCATCAGATTTTAGGACTACTTCGGACGTTCCCAAATTATAAATCACTTCAATTGCCAAAGTCATCCCCGGTAAAATTTCCGGCGTCAGGTCAATTCTTCCTTGCAAAAATTGGGGAATAGGTGGTTCCTCATGAAGTTCTCTTCCCACTCCATGTCCAGTCAAAACTTTCACTGGCGAATATCCAGCTTTTTTTATATTTTGTTCAATTACTTGACTTATCTGTCCAATCCTTCCCCCGGGCTTAACTATTCTAATTGCTTCTTCTAAAGTTTTCTCACCCACTCTCAAAAACCTCTCTGTTTCACTTTTAACTTTTAACTTTTCACTTTTAACTAAAACGGTCCACGCAGTATCCGTATGAAATCCTTTATAAAGTAATCCTATGTCAATCCCAATAACATCTCCTTCCTGGATTATTCTTTCCCCGGGAATTCCATGAACTACCTCATCATTAATTGAAACACAAGTTGCCCAGTTATAGCCCTTAACTGTCTTAAATGAGGGTTCCCCGCCGGCCTTTAAAATCTCCTTTTGGGCCAAGTTCTCAAGTTCAATTGTTTTAATTCCAGGTTTAATTTTGCTTATAAGATGGTTTCTTATCCAAGAAAGTTTTTTCCCTCCTTCGGCCATTATTCTTATCTGCTCTTCGCTTTTGAGATTAAATTTCGTCATCTCACCCTAAACCTCTTTTTGCCAATCTTGACAAAATATCTTCAAAAACAACTTCGATAGGCTGATTGCCATCAACTTCCTCCAAAATTCCTTTTTCCTTATAAAATTTAATTAAAGGTTTTGTTTGTTTTTCAAATTCCTCTAATCTTCTTTTAATCTTTTCGGGAGTTTCGTCAGGCCTAACTATTAATTTTCCTCCGCATAAATCACAGATTCCTTCCCTTTTAGGGGGAGCAGTTAAAAGATTATAAACTTTCCCACATTTTTCGCATATTCTTCGGCCGGCCAACCTTTTAAATGTTTCTTTTCTGGGCAAGGTTAAATAAATTGCCAAATCAATTTTTTGGCCTTTTTTAGTCAGAAATTTTTCTAGATATCTTGCCTGGGAAATTACCCTTGGAAAACCATCAAAGATAATTCCTTTTAAAATCTCGATTCTCCCCAAATAATCATTCATTACCTGAAAAATCAGCTTGTCGGGAACAAGAACACCCTTAATATTTATAAGTTCGTTAATTTTTGAGCCTAAAGAAGAATTCTGATGGGCGATTTTCCTCAAAATCCCTCCCATTTCTACATAAGCAAGATTAAATTTTTCCGCCAGCTTTTCTGCCTGAGTGCCTTTTCCTGAAGCCTGGGGACCTAACAAAACAAGATTCATTTTAAAAATTATCTAGAAACTTTTCATAACCGCGCATTTGAATCATACTTTCAATTAATTTTGTTGTTTCCAAAACTACCGAAACCATAATTAAAACCCCTGTTCCTCCCAAAGATAAAGTTCCAATTCCAAAAATTTTCTGGGCAATATTTGGCAAGACAGCAATTATTCCCAAAAAAAGAGCTCCAGCTAGAGTAATTCTAGTTAAGATAAAATTTAAAAAATCGGCGGTGGGAGTTCCCGGTCTGATTCCCGGAACAAACCCTCCATACTTTTTAATTTCCTCAGCAATTTTTTGGGGATTAAAAATCACGGCTGTGTAAAAATAGGTAAAACCGACAACTAAAACAAAATAAGAAAAATTATAAATAAAACCTTCAGGATTAAAAACTGAACTAATGAAGCGGGCAAAATTAGCAATTAGTTGATTTGGAATCTGTTCTAAAAACCGACCCAACATTGAAGGAAGCAAGACTAAAGAAACGGCAAAGATAATAGGAATTACTCCAGCCTGATTAATTTTTAAAGGAAGGAAGGTTGATTGTCCTCCATACATTTTTCCCCCGTAAATCCTTTTGGCATATTCAATCCTCACTTTTCTGACCGCTTCCTCTGTAAAAACAATTGAGGCAATTACCAAAACTGCCAAACCAAAAAAAACCAAAAGATTAAAGATGTTGGTGGCCTCAGCCACCGCAATTGTCTGACCAAAACTTACAGGTAATCGGCCAACAATTCCGGCAAAAATAAGTAAAGAAATCCCGTTGCCAATTCCTTTCTGGGTAATCAACTCTCCCAGCCACATTAAAAAAAATGTCCCAGCCGTCATCGTAACTATCATCGAGACCAAATAGAGTACGGAAAAAGAGGGAACGATTTTGGCATTTTTTAAAAGGGCATACATCCCAAAAGCTTGTAAAATCGAAAGAGGAAGGGTTAAAAGGCGGGTATATTGATTAATTGCCTCCTGACCGTATTCTCCTTCCTTAGACAGCTCCTCTAGCTTTGGGAAAACCAAGGTCAAAAGTTGCAAGATAATAGAAGCGTTTATATATGGGTTAAGGCCTAAAGCCATTATGGAAAAATTGGCCAAGGTTCCTCCGGAAAACATATCCAAAAGTCCCAAAAATTGGTTTTGGGCAAATAAGGCTCGCAACAACTCTAGGTTTACTCCGGGAACAGGAATATGGGCAGCCACCCTAAAAACAAAAAAGATAAAGAGAGTAAATAATAACTTTGTCTTTAACTCTGGAAAAGAGAAAATAGCGTTGATAAATTCTTTAGGCTTTTTAAACATTTTCTACTTTTCCTCCCGCCTGACTAATTTTTTTGGCGGCTCCTTTGGAGGTGGGGAGCTGGACTGTCAAGGCTACTCCAAGTTCACCTTCTCCTAAAATTTTTACTCCATATCTTTTTCCGTCTTCTTTTTTAATGATTCCCTTTTTGGCTAAACTCTCCAGGTTTACCACTTCTCCATTCTTAAAAAGATTAAGATATTTTACATTTACCACAACCGGACTAGGTTTTAGAGGTTTAAATTTACCCTTACCACGCAAAAGAGGTAATCTTTTTAATAAAGACTTTTTTATTTTTGTTCCCTCAAACATTAAAGGAATTTTTTCTCTTGTTTTTTGACCATATTTACCTTTGCCAACTGTGTGTCCACCTTTACCCGAGCCATGACCTCGGCCAATTCTTTTTTTAGATTTTTTGGTTGTTTTAACAAGATTATTCAGACTCATTTTTCTTTCCTCCTTAAAGGTCTTAACTTTCTTAATGCTTCCAAGGTGGCATAAACATTTGATGCTTGATTTTTAGTTCCCAAAATCTTGGCGGAAATATCAGTTATTCCCGCTGCTTCAACCACTGCTCTTATTGGTCCACCAGCAATAATTCCTGAACCCGGAGGAGCAGGTTTAAGTAAAACTTTGGCCGCTCCTTTTTTAACTCTTATAGAATGGGGAATAGTGGTATTGGTTAGAGGAACCTCCACCAGGTGTTTTTTGGCATAAGCAGCTCCTTTGGTCACGGCTTGGGCCACTGAAGGGGCTTTTCCCAAACCTACTCCTACCTTACCCATCTTATTCCCCACCACCACGACTACCGAAAAGGAAATTCTACTTCCTCCCGCTCTTTTTTTAGCCACCCGACTAATCTGGACAACCCTTTCTTCAAATCCATCTTGGGGTGTTTCTTCTTTTTTTGTTAATTTATCTTTCATTTTAAAATTTAAGTCCTGCTTTCCTCGCAGCCTCGGCTAAGGCTTTCACCCTCCCATGATAGGCAAAAATGCCTTTATCAAAAACAACCTCTTTAATCCCTTTTTCTAAAGCTTGTCTGCCCAAGATTTCTCCAACCAACATCGCTTTGTCTTTCTTAGTTCCTTTTTTAGGTAATTTAAGATCGCTGGCGGAAACCAAAGTCTTACCTTGCTTATCATCAATAATCTGAGCGTAAATGTGTTTTCCTGAACGAAAGACAGAAAACCTCAATCTTCCTGATGGATTAATTTTTTTTCTTATTCTGAGTTTTCTTTTCAATTTTCTTGTCAGTATATCCGTCATTACTTAGTCCCTCCTCCCGCAATGGTAGAACCAGCCTTAGCCGATTTACCTGGTTTTAAGATAATCTTTTCTCCTAGATATCTTATCCCTTTTCCTTTATAAGCATCGGGTGGATAGATTCTTTTAATTTGGTCGGCTACTAAACCAACTTTGGCCTTATCCACACCAATCACCGTTATTTTATTCTCTTCAACTTCAAACTTTATCCCTTCAGCCGGAGCCACCTTAACCGGATGAGAAAAACCTAAACTTAAAACCAAACTTTCACCTTCTAAATTAGCTTTGAATCCTGTTCCCTTCACTTCTAATTCCTTCTTCCAACCTTCCTTCACCCCTTTAATCGCATTAAAAACTAATTGACGAAAGGTGCCATGAAGCATTTTTGCTTGCTCCAGGTCGGTCAATTTGACAATCTTAAGTTGATTTTCTTTTAATTCTGCCTTAAGTTCAACTGGGATTTTAAAACTAATCTGCCCCAATGGCCCAGAAATCTTGATTTTCTCACCTTCAAGTTCAATTTTTACCTCAGAAGGAATAAAAATTTGTTTTTTGCCTATTTTTGACATTTTAGTAAACCTCTAAAATTACCTCCCCTCCAAGATTTTTTTTGACTGCCTCTGACTCTTTCATTACTCCTTGGGGGGTAGAAACTATCCGGATTTTCAAGCCTTTCAAAAAATTTTTTCCTTTTTTGGCCGTCTGATAAACCCTTAATCCTGGCTTGGAAATCACCTTAATTTCAGTTAAGATTGGTTTTTTGTCCTTGTATCCTAAAAAACAAACCAACTGCTTTTTTTGTTTTTCTCCTTCAATCTCCACCTTTTCCAAAAATCCCTCTTTTTCCAAAACACTCAAAATCTTTTCCTTAAATTTTGAATAAGGAATAAATACCTGATTTTTCCTGGCAAGGTAGCCATTTTTAATTGTGGAAACTAATTGAGAAATCGAATCTGTCATTTTACCAACTTGCTTTAATAACTCCCGGTAACTCTCCTTTGTGGGCTAATTGCCGAAAGCATAATCGGCATAGGCCAAAAAATCTCAAATAACCTCTTGGCCGACCACAAAGTTTACACCGATTTCTAACTCGGGTTTTAAATTTTTGTGTTTTTTTTTGTTTTACAAGTTTACTTACTCTTGCCATTTTATTTAGCGAAGGGCATTCCTAATTCCTCTAATAATTGTTTCGCTTTTTGATCATCTTTGGTATTAGTAACGATAGTAATTTCTAAACCTCTCGGTTTATCAAGCTGAGAATAATCTACTTCGGGAAAAACTGACATTTCGGGAATCCCCAAATTATAATTTCCTCTCCCATCAAAACTAGCCGGATTTGCGCCCCGAAAATCTCTAGTTCTTGGTAAAACTATCGCAAATAATTTTCTCAAAAAGTCGAGCATCCTTCTACCCCTTAAGGTAACCATTAATCCAATAGGGCTTCCTTTTCCTAAGGAAAAAGCAGCGATTGATTTTCTTGCCCGACAAACTTTAGGTTGCTGACCGGTAATTGCTGCCAGAGGGACTTTCATTTTCTCCACAATCCCCTTATCTTTAGCCCCTTCTTTAATCCCCATACTGACAATAACTTTGGTTATTTTTAAATAAGATTTTGACATTTTTTGCAAATTCTTAATTTTTCTCCCTCCTTACTTACCTGCCAACCTACTCGAGTGGGTTGATTACATTTTGGGCAAATCAAAGCCACATTGGCAACCGGTAAGGGCCTGGGGATTTCCACAATCCCTCCAGGTTTACCTTCACCCCTTGGCTTAAGATGTCTTTTGAAAAGATTCACCCCGCCAACTAAAACTTTTTCTTCTCTGGGATAAACTTTATCAACTGTCCCCACTCTTCCTTTATCTCTTCCGGCCGTAATTTTTACTTTGTCTCCTCTTTTAATTTTCATTTAAACAACCTCCTTGGCTAAAGAAACAATTTTTGAATAACCCTTATCTTTAATTTCTCGGGCAATCGGCCCAAAAATTCTTGTTCCTCGAGGATTACCAGCATTATCAATAATCACTCCAGCATTATCATCAAATCGAACATACGACCCGTCATTTCTTCTTATTTCCTTCCTTGTTCTAACTATTAAAACCTTCACTTTTTCGGAATCCTTAACTACGCCGGTAGGAGAAACCTGATCAACTACCGCCATTACTACATCACCTATCTTTCCATACCGTCTTTTTGACCCACCATAGACATGAATCACCCTTAGCTTTCGGGCGCCACAATTATCCGTTGGTTTTAAAATACTCCTTAGTTGAATCATTTGATTATCTCGTTAATTTTAAAGGCAATCGTTTTACTAATTGGTCGGCATTCAACAATCTTTACTTTTTCTCCTAATTTTGCCCCAATAAGATTTTGGGCATGGATTTTCCTTTTCACAACCATCCTCTTATGGTACAGAGGGTGTCTTTTGACAAACTTAACCTCCACTACCGCCGCTTTATTCATTTTGTCAGAAACGATTTTTCCTTCAAATATTTTCATTTTTGAGACCTGTCAGAAATCAAAGTTAAAATTTTAGCAATCTCTTTTCTTTTATTCAAATATGCGTGAACATTTTTAATTTTTCCTCGAACAATCTCCATTTTAATCTTTAAAGCTTCTTTTTTTAAATTTCTAACCATTTCTTCTAATTCTTGGGTGTTTTTCTCTTTCAAAATTTCAAAATCCTTCCTCTTCATTTTTCTATCACCTTCGTTTCAAATGGCAATTTTGCCGCCGCTAACTTAAATGCTTGTTGGGCATCTTTTCTGGTAACTCCTGTAAGTTCAAAAATTATCCTTCCCGGAGTAATTACCGAAACAAACCCTTTAACATCGCCTTTTCCTCCCCCCATCCTTACTCCAGAGCTTTTTCCAGTTACCGGTTTATCCGGAAAAACTCTTATCCAAATTTTTCCTCCTTTTTTAGTATAGCGGGTAATGGCTTTCCTCGCTGCTTCAATCTGAGCAGCAGTTAACCACCCCCGACCTACCGCTTTTAAACCAAACTCTCCAAAATTAAGAGTATTCCCACTCGTAGCCACTCCCCTCATTTTTCCTCTAAAAGCCTTTCGATATTTTTGTTTTTTTGGTTCAAGCACTTTTTTCTCCTTTATAAATCCAAACTTTAACGCCCACGTATCCTGAGCGGGTAAATGCTGGGCAGCTTGAATAATCAATATCTGCCCGCAAAGTACTTAAAGGAACTTTCCCTTCGCTATAGACCTGTTTGCGAGCTATTTCCGCCCCATCAATTCTTCCAGTAAAAACAATTTTTATTCCTTTGGCCCCGGCTCCCATAACCCGTTCAATCATCCTTAGAGCCACCTTCCTAGGCGACATCCTTTTTTCAATTTGTTCTGAGATTCTTTGACTGACAAAATAGGCAGATAGGTCTGGGTTTTTAACTTCTTTAGCCACAATCTCCAAATTCTTTTCTGGATTAGGAATAGTGGTTAATTTTACTAATTCTTTTTTTAATTCCTCCAATCCTGCTCCCCCTCTGCCTATAACTACTCCTGGACGGGAAACCGAAATAATAATCTTAATCTTATGAATCGATCTTTCTATTTCAACCGCAACTAGACCAGCTAATCTCAATTTCTCTTGTAAAAATTTCCTAATTTTGATATCTTCATGAATATTCTTCTGATAATCGCCCTTTTCCCTAAACCAACGGGCCTTCCAATCAAAAACAGTTCCTAGTCTGAAAGCAATCGGATTTACCTTATTTCCCATACTCTCCCTCCAAAACAACTTCCAAATGATAAAATTTCTTTTGAATTATTCCCCGGTCAAAACGAGCCCCATGAGACTTATCTACTCTTTTCATCCTTGGGCCTTCGTTTACCTTTATTTGAGAAATCCGTAAATCTTCGGGTTTTTCAATTTTAAAATTATTTTTGGCATTGGCTATTGCTTGCCGAATCACTTTAATGATTGCCGCCGTCGGTTTTTTCCTAATTAGTTTTAGTTTATTGATTGCCAATAAAGGAGACATCCCAACCACTAAACCTGCTACCGCCCTCACTTTTCGTGGGCTTCCCCTCAAATATTTTGCCGACGCTGTAACCTTCATATTTTTTATGTTTTCTCCAACACTCTTTTAACTACTTTCCCATGACCCCTAAAAGTTCTAGTGGGAGCAAACTCTCCCAACCGATGTCCGACCATCTCTTCGGTGACAAAAACTTCCACAAAAGTTCTCCCGTTATGAACAGCAAAAGTATGACCAACAAACTCAGGCGGAATCTGACTCGCCCTTGCCCAAGTCTTAATTGGTTGTTTTTTGTCTTGACTTTTTTGGGCCAAGACTTTTTTGAGCAATTTTTGGTCAATATATGGGCCTTTTTTGGAACTTCTACTCATAATTACTTCCGACGTTTGACTATAAGTTTATCAGAATATTTCTTGGGCTTTCTTGTTTTGAGACCTAGAGTTTTCTTTCCCCAGCGGCTTACTGGAGAAGGCATACCAATTCCTGACCGACCTTCACCTCCACCATGAGGGTGGGAGCGAGGATTTTGAGAAACTCCCCTAACTGTTGGCCTTATCCCTATTCTTCTTTTCCTTCCTGCTTTACCCAAAATTCTTCCTTTTCTCCCAATATTCCCAATCTGGCCAATAGTTGCCATCGCTTGACTGGAAAATAGCCTAAGCTCTCCCGAAGGAAGCTTAACCGTTGCTTTACCCTTCTCTTTAGCCATAATATAAGCCGCATTTCCCGCTCCTCTGACTAATTGGGCTCCTTTCCCAGGTTTTATCTCAAGGCAATGAACTGCCGTTCCTATGGGGATTTTTCCCAAGGGCAAGGCATTTCCCACCTTTATTTCTGCCTCTGGTCCGCTGGAAACTACATCCCCAATTTTTAACCCTTCAGGGGCTAAAATATAACGTCTCTCACCATCGGAATATTGTAAAAGGGCAAGCGGAGCCCCTCGATTTGGATCATACTCAAAATCGATCACCTTGGCCGTTATTCCTACTTTATTTCTTTTCCAATCTATTTCCCGCAAATACCTTTTACTTCCTCCCCCCTGATGCCTAACAGCCACATGGCCCGCAGCGTCCCGACCTCCTGTTTTCAATAATATTTTTTTAAGTTTTTTATTCATAAAATCACTTGCCTCCAACCTCAAAAAGATCAATCTTTTGATCGCCAGCTAATTTAACCATTATTTTTTTTATTGGCCCTGATTTAATCAATTTCCTGGTTTTTAACGACCTTCGGCCCTCACCTTTAACCGTTGCTGATTTAATTTTTTCAACTTTTACCCCAAAAACTTCTTCAATAATTTTTCTGGCTTTGTTCTTGTCAACTCCCTTTTCAACCATAAAGGTATACCAACCACGATTGGCCAATGCGTATGATTTCTCGGTAATTACTGGTTTTAGCATTTTAATCTTTCTTTTAGTTTCTCCAACGCCTCCTGGTCAAAAACTAAAAATTTGTTATCTAAAATAAGATAGGGGTTTAACTCCCAAACTTTCACAATTCGGACCCAAGGAAGATTTCGAAAAGGCAAGACAGCTTGGGAATTTTCTCCCCCAAAAACCAAGGCGGTTTTTGCCTGTGATTTTAGAAGCTTTTTAAGAGACTGCTCAGCCTCCTTAGTCTTTGATATTCCTTTACTAAAATCGTCAACAAAAACAATCTCTTTATCCTTCAATTTTTGACTTAGGGCGACTTTCAAGGCCTGATTTTTTTTCTTTTTCGGCAAACTTAATTTCCAATTTTGTCTTCCGGTTGGACCATGGGCAACTCCTCCCCCAACAAAAATGTTAGCATACTGATCTCCGTGTCTGGCCCGTCCTGTCCCTTTTTGACGCCAAATCTTCCTTCCCGAACCTGAAACTTCAGCCCTTGTTTTTACCTTGGCGTGAGCTCTTCTTTGATTGGCTAAAAAAACCCTAACTGCTTCGGCCAACAAACTCTTATTCGGCTTTGCTTTAAAGATTTCTTTTGATAAATTTTTAGGCTGAATTTTTTGCATTTCTAGGCTTCCGTGACTAATTGACTAGTAAAATTTGTTTTCTTGCCTGTTTTCTTAATTAAAAGCGAGCTTTTGGGTTTCCCGGGAATAGCTCCTTTGACCAAAATTTTTTTATTTTCACTATCGGTCTGAACAACTAACAAGTTTTTGACTGTCACTTTTTTTCCTCCGGCTTTTCCGGCCATCCTTTTACCTTTTAAAACTCTACCAGGGGTGGTGGTTGAACCAATTGAACCAGGGGCTCTCTCCCGATCAGATTGACCATGAGTTCGAGGCCCGCCGGCAAAATGATGCCTTTTTACCACCCCGGCAAATCCTAATCCCCTTGTTTTTCCTGAAACATCAACCAATTCTCCTGGTTGAAAAATCGGCTTCTCAACCACTATTTCCGTCACAGGGAATCTCATTCCGTCTGCGGAAAAAACCTGTCTCATCCCTATTTTTTGTCCTTTTGTTAATTCCATTTTTTTATTCATCAAAAAAAGTGCCGGAGGCACTTTTTTTGGAAAATTTCAGTTTCTCTCCTTTTTTAAATTATAATAGTTATAATCATTATAATCGTTATAACAATTATAGCCTCTTTACATCTTAATTTCAATATCAACCCCGGCTGGTAATTCCAAATTCTGGAGACCATCAATAGTTTTGGTGGTTGGATCCAAAATATCAATTAACCTTCTGTGGGTAAGAAACTGGAACTGTTCTCTGGCATCCTTATCAGTATGTGGGCTAGTCGTAACCACAATTAATTTTCTTTTTGTAGGCAAAGGAATTGGACCAGCCACTTTAGCCCCGGTCGACAAAGCTGTCTCCACAATTTTGCTGGCTGTTTCATCAACAACCCTATGGTCATACGATTTTAAACGTACTCTTATTCTGCCTTTTGGCATAAACTTTCAATTTAAGCAATTATTTTTGAAATTGCTCCAGCACCAATGGTATGACCTCCTTCTCTTATAGCAAATCGCAATCCTTCCTCCATCGCTACCGGAACAATTAATTCAATTGTCATCTTCGCGTTATCACCAGGCATCACCATCTCCACGCCTGCAGGAAGAGTAACCGTTCCCGTAATATCGGCGGTTCTTATATAAAACTGCGGGCGATAGCCGGAAAAGAAAGGAGTATGTCTTCCACCTTCTTCTTTGGTCAAAATATAAACTTCGGCCTCAAATTTGGTATGAGGCTTAACTGTTCCAGGTTTAGCCAAAACCTGGCCTCTTTCTACCTCATCCTTTTCCACCCCCCGCAGTAAAACACCAATGTTATCTCCGGCTTGACCCTCGTCTAAAGTCTTTCTAAACATTTCTACCCCAGTGGCCACGATTTTTTTGGTAGGCTTAATCCCAACAATCTCTACTTCATCATTAACCACAACCTTTCCTCTCTCAACCCTTCCGGTAACAACTGTTCCCCGGCCTTTAATTGAAAAAACATCTTCAATTGGCATTAAGAATGGCTTATCAAGATCCCTGACTGGAGTAGGAATATACTCATCAACAGCTTTCATCAACTCCAGGATATCTTTTTCTGCCTCAGCGTCACCTTCAAAAGCTTTCAAGGCGGAAATCCGGACAATGGGGGTTTCATCCCCTGGAAATTGGTATTTTTTCAGCAATTCCCGAATTTCCATTTCCACCAAATCCAAAAGCTCTTTATCTTCAACTAAATCAACTTTGTTTAAAGCCACTACTATAGCCGGAACATTAACTTGTCTGGCCAGTAAAACGTGCTCTCTTGTCTGAGGCATTGGACCGTCCGGGGCGGAGACAACCAAAATTGCTCCATCCATTTGGGCGGCCCCGGTAATCATATTTTTAATAAAGTCGGCATGTCCTGGACAATCAATATGAGCATAATGGCGCTTCTCAGTCTCATATTCACAATGATGAATATTAATTGTCACCCCACGGGCTTTTTCCTCAGGAGCATTATCCACTTCATAAAAATCCAAAGCTTTAGTGGGATTACCAGGCTGTTTGGCTAAAACCCGGGTAATCGCCGCGGTCAAAGTTGACTTTCCATGGTCAACATGGCCAATGGTTCCAATATTAATATGCGGTTTTGTCCGCTCAAATTTTTTGGTGTCTGCCATAAAACCTCCTTTTAATCAATTTTAAATTTAAAATTTTAAATTTCAAATTGTATCATACCAGACTTAAACTTTTTTTGCAAGGATTTGCTCCTGAATATTTTTGGGAACCTCTTCGTAGTGCGATGGCTCCATATAATAACTGGCTCTTCCTTGAGTCAAACTTCTTAAGGTTGTTGCATAACCGGGAATCTCGGCCAAAGGAACCAAACAGGTGATAATTCTAACTGCCCCTCTACTTTCAGTTCCTAAAATCTGGGCTCTCCGACTTGAAAGATCACCAATGACTGTTCCCAAAAATTCCTCTGGGGTTGTTACTTCAACCTTCATAATCGGTTCCAATAAAGTCAAATCTGCCTGCTTAACCGCGTTTTGCAGAGCGGCAGAACCGGCAATTTTGAAAGCAATTTCTGAAGAATCTACCTCATGATAGGTTCCATCATAAACTACCACTTTCATATCTACCAAGGGATATCCCGCTAAAACCCCATTTTCCATCGCTTGTTTAACCCCCTTTTCAATGGCCGGAATAAACTCTGAGGGGATAGCTCCACCTTTGATTTCAGAGGCAAATTCATATCCTTCTCCCCGATTTTTTGGCTCAACCCGTAAGAAACAGTGTCCGTACTGACCTCGACCTCCCGACTGATGAATGTATTTTCCTTCAGCCGTTGCTATCTTTTTAATTGTTTCTTTGTAGGCAACCTGAGGGGTTCCCGTCTGGGCATCAACCCCAAATTCTCTTTTCATTCTATCGACAATAATCTCCAAATGAAGTTCACCCATCCCGGCAATAATTGTTTGACCAGTCTCCCTGTTTGTTTTAACTTTAAATGTTGGGTCTTCTTCAGCTAATTTTTGTAAGGCAATTCCTAATTTTTCCTGGTCAGCTTTAGTTTTTGGCTCAACTGCTAAAGAGATTACTGGTTCAGGAAATCTAATTGCCTCAAGAAGTATCGGTCGGGTCTGATCACAAAGAGTATCTCCAGTTGTCGTTTTATTAAGTCCTATAGCCGCGACAATCTCCCCGGCAAAAATTTCTGGGATTTCTTCTCTTTTGTTGGCATGCATCAACAGCAATCTTCCCACTCTTTCTTGAAACTTTCGGGTGGAATTGTAAACTCCACTTCCCGCTTTTAAAGTTCCTGAATAAATTCTCAAATATGTCAGCCTCCCAACATGAGGATCAGTTTGAACTTTGAAAGCTAAAGCTGAAAAAGGAGCTTCATTTTTGGCCTCCCTTGTTTCAGTTTGACCAGTTATCGGATTAATTCCGGAAATTGGAGGAATATCTAAAGGGGAAGGCAAATAATCAATCACAGCATCTAAAAGAGGCTGAACCCCTTTATTTCTAAAAGAAGAACCACAATAAAAAGGCACTAATTCAAAAGCAATAGTGGCTTTTCTTAAGGCTTTTTTCAATTCTTCAATTGTTGGTTCCTGATGATTCAAATATTTTTCTAACAAATCCTCATCTGTGGCACAAATTTGCTCAACTAGTTTATGTCGAGCTTCTTCAACTTTGTCTTTCATTTCAGAAGGAACCTCCTCTACTGAATAGGTAAGTCCTGTTGGATCTTCTCCCCAAACCCAAGCCTGTCTTTCCAAAAGCAAAACTACCCCCTTAAAATCGTGCTCCTTTCCAATTGGCAAAACCATCACCGCGGTATTAACCCCAAATCTTTGCTGAACCATTTTAACTGTTCTTTCAAAATCAGCCCCAATTTTATCCATTTTGTTGGCATAACAAAGCATAGGAATTTTATACTTTGCTGCTTGGTGCCAAACAGTTTCTGATTGTGATTGAACTCCTTCCTCCACATCCAAAACCGTAATTCCTCCATCCAAAACACGCAACGATCTTTCTACTTCGGCCGTAAAGTCAACATGTCCCGGAGTATCAATAATATTAATCCTGTGATCTTTCCAAAAGGATGTAACTGCCGCGGAAACAATAGAAATTTTCCTCTCCCTTTCTTGTTCCATCCAGTTGGTAACCGCCGTTCCCTCATCTGTTGAACCAAGTTTATGGGTTCTTCCGGTATAATAAAGAATTCTTTCAGTTGTCGTTGTTTTTCCGGCAGAAATATGGGCAATAATGCCAATATTTCTCACTTTTTCAAGAGGAACAATTCTTTTTTTGGTAATTTCAATTTCTTGGGCCATTTTTTTAGAAAATAAAAAACTGCTTCTTAGAAGGAAACAGTTTTGCTCCACAGCAAAATTTTAACAAAAAAACTCTTTAAAAACAAGAGTAAAATTAATAATTATTATAATTGATATCTTTATGAGAACGGGGGTTGCTAATTTATCTTTAATTGGAGGAACTGCTCCAGAATGGCTTTTGGAAAGAATGAAAAGGGTACGAGGGAAAATCATAACGGTTATTTTTGAATTTATCCAGACTCTTTTGAAAAAACTCCAATCCGACCCAATATTCCAGAGTCCACGGCGGTAAAAAGGCTACCTCAATCCAGTCACCTCCAAGTTTATGACCAATCTATTGAATCTTAAAAACGGCAATTTTGAAAGCAAAAATAGGCCGGCGAGAGAGAATGGAAGCAACTAGACAACTTAACTTTGCCTATCGACAAATCGCTACTGTATGTATAAAATATGTACAATGCTTGAACCGGGAAAAGTCCAAGACTTTGAATGGGATAAGGGAAATTTGGACAAAAGTTATGCCAAGCACGGAATCACCCCAAACGAGGCAGAAGAAATTTTTTTGGATGAAAACTTAGGGATAGTAAAAGATATCAAGCATTCACAAAAGGAAGACGGATTTATTGCCATCGGGAAAACTTTTGAAAACAAAATTTTATTTGTAGTTTTTACTCTTAGAAAAAATATAATCAGAATTATTTCTGCCAAAATGGCAAACAAAAAAGAAAGGAGAATATACCATGAAAAAATTAAAAAAAATTCCTAAATTTAAATCCGAAAAGGAAGAAAGGGAATTTTGGCAAAAGGTTGATTCCACTCAGTACGTGGATTATTCTAAAATGGAAAATTGGCAATTTCCCAATCTGCAACTTTCCAGCAAGCCAATTACTATTCGTTTGCCACAATCGTTAATAACCCGTCTAAAAATCAAGGCCCACCAAATGGATATCCCTTATCAATCTCTAATAAAACAGCTTCTTTTTAGAGGAATATCATCCTCCCAAACTTAATCCAAAATTGGCCAAAAAGAAAAAATGGAGGCAATAAGACAATTGTCACTTTGGAGATAATTTTATTGGTTTTTCTGTTCGTGTCGGTCCTTCTATGTAGGGCACACGTTTTCCGCTTTCATCATGACAGCAGTTTTCTTTATGAGGACCGCAATCACACCCCCCACCACAAGTTGGATCGTTTTCAAAAACTTTCGGACAACGACTTCTTCTGGGATCTTCGTAGGCGGCACAGTCTCCATTAGGCCCACAGGCATAATAAACAACGCAGTCTTCATTAACCCGAATATTACTACTTGATAAACCATAATTATATTCACAATTTGGGCACAGCCACTTCGACAACCAACCTTATCCATTGACTACATTCTTTATTTTCTATCTGATAACCATAACTACCCCCGCCAGGATCACAAGGAAAATCATTTAAATAAGAAACTCCATCAACGGTAAAATTTTGGCCACATTCAGGAAGACTTTTAGGAAAACAATTGCTATCAATATAATAATCATAAAGAGCAACCTTAATTCTTTCCAAATCGGCTTTCCTTCTAGCGTCTTTGGCTTTTTTTATTTGGTTAGGGATAAACAAGAATGAAGAAAGAGCCAAAAGCCCAAGAATCACCACTATCACTAATAACTCAATTAAGGTTATCCCGCTGTTTTTAATAAGTTTAATTACCACCGGAAGTGGGCAAAAGCTTTGTTAGCTTCGGCCATTCTGTGAGTGTCTTCTTTCTTCTTAACAGCTCCACCTGTATTATTAAAGGCGTCTATCAGCTCTGCTGAAAGTTTTTCGGCAAAAGTATGATATTCCTTGTTCGGCCTTCCTTGAGCCGCTAAAATCAACCAGCGAATCGCTAAAGATTCTCTTCTTTCTCCTTTTACTGGCATTGGCACTTGGTAAGCCGCTCCTCCAATTCTTCTTGGTCTTACTTCCATTGTTGGTTTGACATTTTCTAAAGCTTTGCTAAAAACCATCATAGGCTCTAGTTTGGTCTTTTCTTTGACTAATTCAAAAGCCCGATAAACTTGTTTTTGGGCGACTCCTTTTTTTCCATTTCGCATCACCCTGTTAATCAATTTAGCCACTAAACGGCTTTGATAAATTGGATCTTCAACAATTATTCTTCTTTTGATAGGTCCTGACCTTGGCATTGTTTTAAACTAAAAAATTAAACAGGGGCTGCCGCCGACTGGCTTGAGGCAGTTTCGGTAGAAGTGGTAGCTCCGCTTAATTTTGTCCCATATTTTGAGCGAGAGGTTCTCCGGCCAACTACCCCTGTTGCATCATATTTTCCCCGAACAATATGATATTTAATTCCCACCAAATCTTTAACTCGACCCCCCCTTACCAAAACTATTGAATGCTCGGCTAATTCATGACCAATACCAGGAATATAAGCAGTAATTTCTTGTTTGTTGGAAAGCCTTACCTTGGCAACTTTTCTTAAACCAGAATTTGGCTTTTTTGGGGTAATGGTTTTTACCAACGTCACCACTCCCCGTTTTTGGGGGTTAATTGATTCAAAAAGTTTCCGTCGCCGCGCATTAAAAGATCGACGCAAGACCACGGCTTTAACCTTTTTTTTTATTCTTTTTCTTCCTTTTCTGACCAACTGTGAAATTGTCGGCATATAAGATTATTTTATCACACTTTTGGGCTAGTTGGAATAAGCCTACCAATAATCACATTTTCTTTAAGTCCTTTAAGGAAATCTTCTTTTCCCTCTAGGGCGGCATCAGTCAAAACATTGGTTGTTTCTTGAAAAGAAGCAGCCGAAAGCCACGATTCAGTTCTCAGGGCTGCTTGGGTTATTCCCAAAATGACTTTTTGGGCAGTGGCTTTTTTACTTGGGTCTTTAACCCGTGAGTTTTCTTCCTCAAACACCGACTCTTCTACAATCTCTCCCGGTAAAAGTGGAGTTGCTCCTTGGGTTTTAATTCTTACTTTTTCACTCATTTTCCGGACAATGACCTCAAAGTGACGATCATTAATAGGGATTCCTTGGGACTCGTAAACTTTTTGGATCTCATCAACCAGATACATTTGAGCTTCTCTCAAGCCCTTGATACGCAAAATTTCTTTAATGTCTAAAGACCCAGAAGCAATCTGAGTCCCAGCTAAAATCTCTTCTCCATCTTTGACCTTTAAAGTACTAGTTAGAGGTACGAGATACTCTCGAACTTCACCGCCTTTTTTCTTCTCTTTAATAATGACTCTATTTCCAAAATCCTCTGCTTTAATCTCAACCTTTCCAGAAATTTCCGCCAACGGAGAAAGGACTTTAGGAATTCTAACCTCAAACAATTCAGTCACCCTTGGTAAGCCCTGGGTCACATCTAAACCAACAATACCAGCCTCATGTTTGGTCTTCAAAGTTAACTGAGTCCCTGGTTCTCCTATTGATTCTGCGGCAATTACCCCTACCGGTGTTCCAATCTCTACCATCCTCCTGTTTGAAAAATCCCAGCCATAGCAGGAGGCACAAACCCCAAGTTTGGCAGCACAGGTCAAAGGCGATCTAACCAAAACGGAAGTTACCCCGCTTCCTTCAATGATAACGGCTTTTTGTTCGTCTATCTCTTCTCCTTTCTTAAAAATTACTTTTTTTGTCCTCGGATCAACAACCTCTTTTGCCAATATCCTACCCAGAATTCTTTTACCAAAAGATTTCCCTCTTGGACCCTCCTTGCTAATCTCAATTCCTTCTTTAGTTTTACAATCTTTCTCCCAAATAATTACATCATGAGCAACATCAACTAATTTCCGTGTTAAGTACCCAGCATCGGAGGTTTTTAAGGCAGTATCAGTTAAACCCTTTCTTGAACCACGACTAGTAGTCACATATTCAAAAACTGAAAGCCCTTCTCTAAAATTTGATTTGGTAGGTAAATCAACAACCCTTCCTAAAGGATCAACTACTAACCCCCTCATTGCGGAAATCTGCTTTAGGGTATCTTTAGAAACTCTTCCTACTCCAGCTTCAATAATCGTTCTAATTGGATTCGCCGGTCCAAGCTTTTCCCAAGTTTTCTCAGCCAGAATTTCCGTGGTCTCCATCCAAATTTCTTGGGAAAGCCTTTTTTTCTCTTCTTGAGTAATAAGGCCTTGCTTGAAATTCTCTTCTATTTCCGCAACACGGCGATTTGACTCTTCAATAATCTGACTTTTCTCGGGAAGTGTTTCACAATCCCCAACCGCTACCGAAATTCCTGAAAGGGTCCCCGCCCAAAACCCTAAATCCTTAAGGCTGTCTACCATTTTGATTAGTTCCTCTTCGCTGCATTTTTTGAATGCCTTTTCAAAAAGAGCTTTAACTGAACTTTGCTTAATACTTTCATTAACAAACTGAAGCGATTCAGGAAGAACTTCATTGAAGAAAATCCGACCAACAGTAGTTTCTAAAATCTCCCCTTTGTAAAAAACTTTGATTACCTGTCTTAATTTAATTTTTTTCAATTGATAAGCCAAAAAAGCTTCGGAAAAATCAGAAAAAGTAGCTTGGCAACCAGGCAATTCTCGATCAATTGAAGTCAAATAGTAAATTCCCAAAGCCATTTCTTTAGAAGCAGGAACGGCAATTGGTGAACCATCTGCTGGTTTAAGAAAGTTCTTTTGGGGCATCATTAAACTAGCCGCTTCGTTTTTTGCTGCAGAGGATAAAGGAACATGAACCGCCATTTGATCTCCATCAAAATCGGCATTAAATCCGGAACAAACACATGGATGAATCCTAATAGCATTTCCTTCAATCAAAATTGGATAGAAGGCCAAGATCCCTAATTTGTGAAGGGTTGGAGCCCGATTAAGAAGAACAGGATGATTTTTGGTGATTTCTTCTAAGATATCAAATATCTCTGGTGGCCTTCTTTCAAGCATGTTCTTGGCACTGCGAACATTTGGCGCCACCCCTCTCAAAATCATTTCTCTTAGAACAAAAGGCCTAAACAGTTCAAGAGCCATTTCTTTTGGCAAACCACACTGGGTAAGCCGCAGCTCAGGACCCACCACAATAACCGATCTGCCAGAGTAATCAACTCTTTTTCCTAAAAGATTTTGTCTAAATCTCCCTTGTTTCCCTCTTAACATTTCAGATAAAGATCTTGTCTTTATCTTTCTTATCCTTCTTCTTTCTCTTGTAGTTTTGGCAGAATCAATTAAAGCATCAACTGCTTCTTGAAGCATTCTTTTCTCGTTTCTTAAGATTATTTCTGGGGCCCCTAAATCAATCAAATGCTTTAAGCGATTATTACGGTTTATCACTCTTCGGTAAAGGTCATTAAGATCTGAGGAAGCAAATCTTCCTCCGGTAAGCTGAACCATTGGTCTTAAATCTGGTGGAATTACCGGCAGGACCGTCAAAATCATCCAAGCTGGATTTACCTGGGCTTTAATCATTTTTTCTATTAACCTTAATCTTTTGGAAATTTTGACGAGTTTTTGGCCGGTTGCCTTTTCAATTTTCTCCTTCAACTCTCGTTCTTGTTTCTTCAAGTCCATCTTTCTAACAATCTGCAAAAGGCTTTCAGCTCCCATCCCTACTTTTATAAATTGGTCAGCGTCGGCTTTTTTCAAACGAAAAAGGTCGTCTTCTGAGATTACAGACCCTTGCCTAAGATTCCTAACTTTATCCACCAACAAGGCAAGTGTTCTTTTTAGCTCTTCTTCTTTGAAAACCTTCTCATCTTTCAAATTCTGGATTTTCTGCCTTAAGGATAATTCCAGCTCCGAGATTGCCAAGGCCAACTGATCTGGGTTTTTAATTTTCTGTCTCAACTCCTTTTCTTCCTTCTGGGTTTCTCTTTCTATTTGACTTGTTTTCCTTTCAAAATCCTCATTAATCTCTTCTAATTCTCTTTTTAAAAATTGGTCTAATTTGGCAAGGGAACCCTTCCTTGCCGACTCATCAACTTCTGTCACTAAAAATTGGGCAAAATAAATAACCGCTTCCAAATTTTTAGGGGGAATATCTAGAAGCAAAGAGAGTTTTGAGGGTGTACCTCGAAAATACCAAACATGAACTACCGGACTGGCTAGGCTAATATGGCCCATTCTTTCTCGTCTCACCCTAGAAAGTGTCACCTCAACTCCACACTTATCGCAGACAACCCCTTTATAGCGGATTCTTTTGTATTTACCACAATAACATTCCCAATCCTTAGTTGGTCCAAAGATTCTTTCACAAAAAAGGCCATCTTTTTCAGGTTTTAAGGTCCGATAGTTAATCGTCTCCGGCTTGGTTACCTCACCGTGGGACCACGATCTGATCTCTTCTGGCGAAGCTAGCTTTATAATTAAAGATTTAAAATCGGCTATGCCTTTCATTTTTGTTTTATTATTCCTCTTGCCCACCCGGTTCAATTTTGGGGGCACTTTTACCTGAATCGTCAACGAATGTCACTCCGGCTGCTTTAGCTAGTTCTTCGGCCTCTTTTAACTCCTCTTCTTCAGCCGGAAATTTCTTCTCTACTACTCCTTTGGGGATTATATTTAAACACAAGGCCTTAAGTTCATTAACTAAAACATTAAATGATTCAGGAACAGAAGCCTGGGGAATATCTGTTCCTTTAACAATCGCCTCAAAAGCTTTTGCTCTTCCAACAACATCGTCAGACTTGAGAGTGAGCATTTCTTGGAGAATGTGAGCGGCTCGATGAGCTTCCAATGCCCAAACTTCCATTTCACCCAACCGCTGACCACCCATTTGGGCTTTTCCTCCCAAAGGTTGTTGGGTAATCAAAGAATAAGGACCGGTGGAGCGGGCGTGAGTTTTGTCTTCAACCATATGAATTAACTTCATGATATAACCTATCCCCACTGTCACCGGATGATCATACGGCTCGCCGGTTCTTCCGTCATATAGGATCTGTTTTCCACCAGGAGAAAGACCAAATTTCTCAAATTCCTTCCAAATCAAGCTTTCGTCAATCTTTTCAAAAACCGGCACAGCCACCTTAAAATTTCCCTTCTTGCAAACCCAACCAAGATGAGCCTCAAGTAACTGCCCTAAATTCATCCTCGCTAAAACCGATAAAGGAGAGATAATTATATCAATTGGGGTTCCATCTGCCATATAAGGCATATCATACAATGGAACAATCTTAGAGATTACTCCCTTGTTGCCATGCCTTCCTGCGAGTTTATCTCCTTCAGTTATCTTCCTTACCTGAGCAACCTTTACTTTTATAACCTTATTTACTCCAGGCTCCAGTTCGTCCCCTTTTTCCCTGTCAAGAATCTGAACATCAATAACTGTTCCTTTTTCTCCATGGGGCATCCTTAAAGAAGTGTCTCTTACTTCCCTCGCTTTTTCACCAAAAATAGCCCTTAATAATCTTTCTTCTGCCGAAAGTTCGGTCTCTCCTTTCGGGGCAATTTTCCCTACTAAAATATCATTTTGTCCAACCTCGGCTCCAATAACCACAATTCCATCCTCACCCAAATTAGCTAGGTCCTGTTCACTCACATTGGGAATATCTCTTGTTAACTCCTCGGGTCCTAGCTTAGTATCAACCACTTGGGCTTCATACTCCTCAATTGAGATTGAGGTAAACACGTCCTCCTTCACTAATCTGTCGGAGATAACAATCGCGTCTTCGAAACCTAATCCTTCAAAAGAGCAGTAAGCTATTACTAAATTTCTACCTAAGGCAAGTTCCCCTTTTTCCGAGGCC
>Ga0129301_1000095_pt1 | contig 42142 bp, 50 predicted proteins | sample ConPoolayeHmetaG_FD_94489 | JGI IMG/M metagenome (GOLD analysis project Ga0129301, IMG submission 94489) | Hot spring microbial mat communities from California, USA to study Microbial Dark Matter (Phase II) - Cone Pool mat layer H metaG ...
CAATTCTTTTCAGCCATTCCGTGCCGGCGGTGAACATTGCCCTCAGGTCATGCCCGTCAAGGGTGCTTTTTTGTTCCATTATCCTCTCGCTTTGCGGATTACTGTTTCTAAGAGTAGAAGGAGACTGCTATCACGGGACCGGTATGACCAGCCATAACCGGCGTGTAAGGCGTCAGATAGACTTCCTCACATTTAAATCTGGAAATCACCTGTTGTTTCAGTTGCTCGCCGTCCTGAAGGGAGTTAGTATAGTGTACGTTGACATGAAGCGGTTTGCCGCTTTCAACATACTGCTCCATCAATTCAAGCAATCTGGCGATTGCTTTTTCTTTTCCCCTCGCCCTGCCCAGGTTTTCCACCAGACCGGTGTTGTTGACCATGCCAATAATCGGTTTCACCTGAAACAGCTCTCCCATGTAGGCTGTCTTGGGCGCTCTGCCGCTTTTGATGAGGTACTTGAGGGTTTCCATAGCGGTGACGAAGCGGACTCTGGGAATCATGGCGTTAGCCGTCTGGACTACTTCCGCCAGGCTCTTGCCCGCCTGAGCCGCCTTAGCCATTTCAAGAACAATGAATCCCTGTGCCCCCGCCGCGGTGCGGCTATCAATAAGCTCAATATTTGCCTTGGGGTTCTCTTTCTTAAACAGGTCTCTGGCTTGTACTGCCGCCTCATAGGTGGCGCTCAGCGCTTTAGAGACAAAAACACAGGCGATGCTATCAGTGGTCTTACTCAGTTCCCTGAAAACGTCAGTGAACTCTGCCAGAGGTGGCGCGCCAGTATTGAACTCTTTAATGTCATTGAACATTTTCCAGAACTCTTGGGGGCTGATGTCTACCTGGTCGCGGTACGATTTGCCATTGATGTTGAGTGCCATTGAAACAATCTTAATGTCATATTCCTTGATTTTCTCCGCCGGCAGACAGGAGATAGTGTCTGTAACGATACCTACCCTAACCACATTTTCCCTCCTTTTATATTACTCCGCCGTCAACACAGATGACCTGTGCTGTGATATAGCTTGCGTCCTCACTGGCAAGAAAGGCAACCAGTTTCGCCACGTCATCTGCCACTCCAAAACGTTTCAACGGTATGCGTGCCAGTATGGCGTCTTTCATTGCCTGTGGTAATCTGTCAGTCATTTCGGTGACAATATAGCCCGGCGCGATGGCGTTAGCCGTGATGTTCCGTGAGCCGAACTCACGAGCAAGGCTTTTAGTGAAGGCAATCAAGCCACCCTTGGCGGCGGCGTAGTTCGCCTGTCCCATATTACCTACCAGTCCTGCCAGAGAGGCGATATTGATAATCCTACCCCAGCCCTGCTCCATCATGGAACGCACGGCGTACTTGGTACAGAGATAGGCACCGCGCAGGTTAGTATTCAGCACCTCATCCCAGGCTTCATCTGGCATGCGGGGCAAAAGGCAGTCTTTAACAATGCCGGCATTGTTAACCAGAATGTCAATTTTATCCCACAGCTTAACAATCTGACGAGTCATCTCCCGGACGGCGTTAGCATCGGAGACGCTGACTTTGTACAGCGCCGTCTCACTACCCAGGCTTTTAATCTGCTGTGCCACATTTTGCGCTTCTGCATCGTTGCTCAGGTAGTTGATTGCTACCCTGGCGCCACAGCCTGCCAGCCTGAGAGCGATAGCTTTGCCCAAGCCGCGGGAGGCACCGGTAACCAGGGCTACTTTACCGGCTAAACTTTTTGCTTCCATCGTCATCTGCCTGTCCAAATCGTTTGAGCACGATACAGCAGTTCTGCCCGCCCATGCCGAAGGAATTGGAAAGACAGGTGTTCACCGTCTGGCGGCGGGCAATGTTTGGCACATAATCCAGGTCGCATTCAGGGTCAGGCGTTTCGTAGTTGATGGTGGGCGGTATGATGCCTTCTTTTACGGTCATCACCGCCGCGACGGCTTCCACCGCGCCCGCGGCGCATGCCAGATGTCCAATCATTGACTTATTTGAGCTGACCGGTATTTTATACGCTTGCTCACCAAAGACCAGCTTAATCGCCTTAGTCTCGGCGGCATCATTTAGTTTGGTGCCGGTGCCGTGGGCATTAATGTAGTCAACTTCTTCCGGCGCGACTCCTGCATCCTTAAGAGCCATTTTCATTGCAATTGCTTCCAGGGCAGGGTCAGGGGCGGTTTCATTGAACGCGTCAAAGGACCATCCAGCGCCTGCCAGTTCCGCCAGAATTGGGGCACCGCGCCTTTGCGCATGTTCCAGTGTCTCCAGTATCAGGATAGCCGCACCTTCGCCATACACCATGCCGCATCGGTTCAAGTCAAAGGGCCGGCACGCTTTCTTAGGGTCTGGTTCCCGGCTTAACGCGCCGACTCTTCCAGTGATGCCGATTGCCAGTGGGTTCACCTGGGTCTCAGCGCCGCCGGCCGCCATCACATCAGCGTGTCCCGTTCTCAGCAAATTCAGCGCCGTGCCCAACGCATCGCTGCCGGAGGCACAGGCACTGTTCAAACTGCTATTAGGACCTTTCAATCCGAACTCCAGCCCAACTATGGCTGATACCATGCTCGGTGACACCTTGCTGATGAGCAATGGGTCCAGGCGCATCGGTCCCCGGTTCCTGAGTATTTCCCCCTGGTCAATGAGCAGGTCCATCGCCCCGCTCGTGGCGATGATAACGCCCACCCGTTCCGGTTTTTCTTTGGACGTGTCCAGTCCGGCGGATGTCAGCGCCATCCTGGTAGCCGCGATGGCATACTGTGTGCACAGGGCGGTGCGGTCAACCCGCTTGATATCCATATATTTAGTGGGGTCAAATCCCTTTACCTCGCCTGCCACCTTGACCGGGTAATTGCTGACGTCAAACTTGGTTATATGGCTGATGCCTGACCTGCCGTCTATCAGCCCCTGCCAGTATTCCTGAACGGTCAGTCCCAGCGGGGTAATGGCGCCAAGCCCGGTGACCACGATTTCAGGGTACGGCACTTTTGCCTCCTTCACTGCTGTCCGGAGCAGAATAGCCAAGTGAAGTCAGAGAGAGCCCGCCATCAACAATGATTATCTGCCCCCGTATCATGTCTGCGGCATCACTGCACAGAAAAGCGACGGCGTTAGCCACGTCTTCTGGCTGTACCATTCTGCCCGCCGGAGTGTGCGTCACTAAGGGGCGGGGCAAGTGGGGGTCAGCAATATAGAGCTTCAGGGCTTCTGTTTCCACCGCCGCCGCAGAAACGGCATTGACTCTTATCCCCCTCGGGGCAAGCTCTATTGCCAGATAGCGGGTGAGGGCTTCCAGCGCCGCTTTGGAGATGCCCACTGCGGTATAACTGGGCATCACCAGCCTGGAGCCGAGACTGGAGATATTAATAATGGCGCCGCCGTTTTTCATCAGTGGCACCGCTCGCTGGGCGCAGAGCAGGGGAGCCCGGGCATTGATGTCCAGCGTCCAGTCCCAGCCGTCCGTATCAAGCTCCATGGCGGAACGGGCAACGCCGGAAGCGGCGTTATTGACCAGGATGTCCAGCCGCCCGAACTTTTCCGTGATTTCAGCAAACATACGGTCAATCTTCTCCGCCTCAGCAAGGTTGGCTTTGATGATATGTGCGGTGACTCCTTTATTCCGCGCCGCTTCAGCGGTGGCTTCAGCAGTGTCCCGCTTGCGGAAATAGTTGATGATGACGTCAGCACCTTCAGAAGCCAGCCTGAGCGTTATCGCCCGCCCGATGCCTCTGGAACCTCCCGTGATGAGGGCAACCTTGCCTTTAAGTGACACACCAAGCCACCTGTTTATTTTTTCTCACTGATTTTCCGCTCAATACAGGCAATGAAGCTTTCCATATTGGAGACGCTCTTCAAATCTTCATCCTGGATTTCAATGCCGAAGGTGTCTTCAACAGCAACCAGTATCTGCACCACGTCCAGCGAATCAGCTTTGAAATCCTGGAAGGTTGCTGAGCGCTGAAACTCTGACTCCGGCTTGCGCACAATTCTGGTCACTATTTTTTTGACGGTTTCTTCAACTGAAGGATTGGCAGACATTTCTATACTCCTCCACTCTCAAGCATTGGGATACGGTACATTTACGGTGCTTCTGATGGCAGCCAGCTCCTTTTTGAAAGTGCCCACCAGGTCAATCTCCACCGCCCGCTTTGCCGTGCCAATTGTCTTGGCCACTTCCGGTGCCTTGCTCCGCCCGTGTGCCTTGCAGACCACGCCGTTTACGCCCCAGAGCGGTCCACCTCCCAGCACGTCAGCCGGGATAAGTGCCCGTTTCAGCGCCGTGATGACGTCGCTGACCTCATTCGGCGGCAGCCTGCCCTGCAATGTTTTTTCCAGCCACTGGGCGGTTACGTTGCCCAGTCCCTCGCAGAACTTGGCGACCACGTTGCCGACAAAGCCATCGCAGATGACAATATTTGCTTTGCCCAGAGCAACGTCATGCCCCTCCACGTAGCCGATGAAGTTCAGACCGGACTTCTTAAAGAGGTCATAGGCGGCCCTGGTCACCTCATTGCCCTTTCCTTCCTCCACGCCATTGCTGAGCAGGGCGATGGTGGGGTTGGGGATATTCAGCCACTTGCGAGCATAGACTGTGCCGACGATGCCGAAGTCAAGAAGCTGGTCTGGGCGTGAGTCAACATTTCCGCCCAGGTCAATCATAATGGTGTCAGGCGCAAAGCCGAGAAATTGCCCGCCGATGACGGGGCGCGCCAGACCCTCAAATGTGCCCAGCACCTGCAGTGCTGAGGCAAAGACTCCGCCGGTGGCTCCCACCCCGACTGCTGCGGCTGCCCTGCCCTCTTTTACCAGCTTGGTGGCGACCATGATGGAAGCGTTCCTTTTTTTGCGCATGGCATAAGCGGGATGTTCACCTTCCACCAGATATTCGTCAGTGTGGACAATCTCAATATCCAGTCCTGAGGTATCATATTTGGCTAGCTCCGCTTTGATGCGCTCCTGCGGACCAACCAGGATAATGCCCACTCCGTATTCTTTAGCGCCTTGAACTGACCCTTTGATGATTTCTTCCGGAGCAAAATCGCCGCCCATAGCATCAATGGCTATCTTCATTCTTCACCCTCACTTTCGTTTCACAGGTTATTACCGGCTCATGACGCTGGTTCTGGCAGAGTAGCTCGCAGTGGATAGAGGTAAGTCCGTTTTCCTTTTGTATCCGGGTTACCTTGCCGCTAATGGTTATCGTCTCCTCCGGGCGAGCCGGGGCTTTGAATCTGGCGTTCAGCTCGCCACCGGTCAGCCAGCTTTTGCCAAAGCTGGTGGTCATAAGCTCAGAGACGTAGGCAAGAATAAGCATGCCGTGGGCAATGGTGCCACCCATAGGCGTTTGCCTGGCAAACTCCGGGTCAATGTGAATGGGATTAAAGTCGCCGCTGGCTTCGGCGTAGAGGTTAATATGCTCCTGGGTGACCTGCCTTTTCAGTTCTGACAGGCTCATGCCAATCTTTATCTCATTTAGATTCAATGGCATTGTCTGCTCTCCATCAAGTCAGGGGCAAGATAAAGCTGGTCTCTCCGGTCAAAACCGGTGTCTTCTTCTGGTTGAGCACGTTAATGCTGATGGCAAGCATGCGGAACTTGCCGCGCTCTACTTTGCGGCTGACCCGGGCATAACTGGTGAGTGTTTCACCCTGCCTGACGGTTTCCATGAATTTCAGCTCCTGCGAGACGTGAATTGCGCCGGGAGGCAGGAGCAGTCCCTCAGCCATCGCAGTCATAGCCAGAGCACCAATCGCCATTGGAGGCACAGTATTGTCCGTCTCATAAATGCCGGTGCTGTCCTGTACTGCTTTCAGATAGGCTCGTACCCTCTCGCCATCCAGCGTGAAGCTGGCGGGTGCAAACTCATAGCCGGGAGTGAGATTTGCATAGTCAACCTTTTGCGGTGTCATCTCACCGGTCCTCCAGCATTTCAAAGAACTGCTCCAGCTTGTTTCTGATTTCCTCTTCCGAGTTTACGGTGGGGTCCATGATGTCACAGTCTAAAGTCAACATGGGCACATCAATTTCACTCAGCACTTCCTTGACCACCCTGATGGTAGCGCAGGTGTGGCGACAGCCCATGAATGCCCAGTAAATGGCTCCGTCAATCTTGTATTGTTCCGCACCATCAGCGATGTCCTGTAATGCCTGCTGGCTGAGCGGTCCGTACATGCTCCTTCTTTCCGGAATCAGGAAGGACTTCTTGGCTACGCTCTCCAGCGGTCTGTCCGGGTCAAGCTTCCCCTCCGACCAGCGAGTGAAAAATGGTTCTACCACGCTGACGGCGCCCAGCTCGGCAAATAGCGTACCCAGATAGCCTATCAGGTGCAACGGTGGAAGAAATAGCGTCATCAGCCGGAAGCGTTCCGGAGACACGGCGCCCCTGCCGTGCTTTACCATGTCCTTCAGTTCATCCCGCAAGACTGTCAGATACTGGATAGCCTCAGGCTGTCCCGGGAAGAGGTAATCAGCGGATATCAGTTCCAGGTAGCCCAGTATGGACATTGGGGAGGGGATTGCTTTGCGCAGTTCGCAGATTTCACGGTAAAGCTCAATTTCCTGGTCCGTGCGGGTGATTATTTCTGATAGCTTCTTCCAGTCCATCTTCCTGCCGGACTTTTCTTCAAGAAAATGCACCATGTCTTTGAGTTCATCAACGAGATAATTCATTTCACCTGCTGAGCCCTGGAAGGGGTTATCCAGAAAGAAGCCCGGGGAGTGGTTGAGCTCCATGATGAGCTCCCCGGACTTGGCGGTATTATCGCAGATGAGATTGGACCAGAGGATAATGTCAGGACGGGGAATGGCGTTCAAGCCAAAGATTCCCGCCACGCCACGGTGTGGCGAGCAGATTTCTGGAGCCAGTCCCAGCTCTGCGCCTTTAATAAGAAGTTCCGTCTGCTCCCGCAGGAACAGGGCGATGAGCCAGGTAGTCGTTTCCGTATGCAGGGGCACAATGTCCATGGCATAAAGTATTTCAGTGGGGAAAAAGACGGTATGGGCGGCAACAAGTTTACCTTCTTCATGTGCGTTTCTGACGCGGGTGTAATATTCCGCCAGCATTTGATAGTACAGGGTCTGGCTCTGGCGCGCGCCGGGGCGAGCGCGGTTCATTCGCGCCATCAGCGTATACGACCGGATGAGGGAATCTATCTTGTTTCTCTCTCCCGTAATGGTCATTTCTTCCTCGCCTCAAGCATTTCCAGGAAAGCCTGGACCCTGGTGCGGATTTGCCCGGAGCCAGAGGTGCCGTACTCCACGTCCAGCGCTAATGTTGGTATACCTATTTCTTTCAGTTTTGCCGTGATTAAGGGTAAATCATGGGCATAGGGCACGCAGTAGCGGATAGTTTGACTGATGACACCGTCCACTCTAAAGTCACGTGCCAATTGCATGATGCGGTTGAACCGCTCATCTGAAGGTACCATCCGGGCGCAGGGGAAATTGCTGAGATAGCGCCGTGAGATAGCTTCCAGCGGTGAGCGGCCATCCAGCACTACCGGGTCAGACCAGTAGCGGGTGGAGGTGCAGAGCTCATCCGTGACCACCAGCCCTCCCAGCTCTTCAATGGACCTGAGGAACTCAGGGTTGTTCATGACACTGCCGGTGACCATCAGCCGCGCCCGGCTGGTGTGTGTGACGTCGGAAATCGCCAGCTCGTCCAGCAACTGGCGCAGGTATTGGTTGAATAGCTCCTTTGGCATGCGGAAGCTGGCATTGAGGACTTCCATCGTCTCAGCGCCGGTGATTGGCGGGCGGTCAAGCCGGCGTAGCTGATACAGTTTTTGCAGCAGTTCTCTGGATTCATTGAATACGGTGATTGATTTGAACAGTGCCTCATCAGTTATCACGGTGTTAAGGTGTTCTTCAAGAAGCAGTTTAAGCTGTGAGACCTGCTCATAATAGAGGGACTGCGCCCGCTCGGTACATTTGCGGGGGACAGTCAAGATATGATGGAAAGGAGTCTTAATGTAGTGCCGCCAGAGGTCAAATAGGCGGCGGGCGCCATCACAGGTGGACCCGGCAATCACGCCGTCCAGATAATCATACTCACCCCTCAAACCCATCTGCAGACAGCTTCGGGAGAAGGAACAGTTATTGATGTAGAGATAGGCATTGCCGTCTTCAAGCTCCGTCTCCTGTGAGTAGCCGGTGATGCGTATCGGGAGCGCTCCGGCGGCGTGGATGATTTCCTCAGGCACATAAGTGCAGAGCCAGCCAAAAACCTTTTTCCCCTTTTGCTTTAGCTCCAGAATCTCGCGGGTTTTGGGGAAGGTCTGGTTTACCTCACGAAAGCGCTCAAGAGTCGGTAACCTAGTATTTTTCATCTCCGTGCAACCCGGATAATACTGGGATACCTTGCTTTTCTAGGTAGTTTCTATGATGACTTTAATATATAGAATAAGTCAGCAGTTGTCAAGTCAAATAAGCTCAGGTTTCTTCAATCATTCATTGCCCAACTGCTCCGCTTTTCTCTTGTCAACCTCTCTATCCTGTAATATCATGTTGGTGGCTTTCATTTAGCAAAAGGTGCGTCTATGCTTATGCCCTGTCCTCAGACTCTTCGGTCGCTGTGCTTCTTCAGAATGACAGTTGGGAGGGAAGAAAAGACCGTAACTTATGCCTATAGACCATATAGACATTGTCAGAATAAACCATTATAATTGGGAAAAATTAACAGGTTCTGAATGGTAGCAAAGGTGGTGACCTGGCTATTTTTTTGCCTTAAAGGAGGTCATCTTGATAACTAAACTGCCGGAAAAAGCGCAACGCTTCTACCAGCACGCATATGACGATTATGAAGGCTTCTGGGAAAAAGCCGCCCTTGATGCCAGCAAGGACATTCACTGGTTCAAGAGATGGGACAAAGTCTTTGACTGGCAGTATCCCACCTTCAAATGGTACTCCGGTGGAAGGACCAATATCAGCTATAGCTGTCTTGACCATAAAATCAGCCAGGGAAAGGGAGATAAGGTCGCTTTTATCGCTGAGAACGGAGACACCGGCGAAAAACGGTCAGTAACTTACCGGGAGCTCCTTAGCCTGGTGGAGCGGTGCGCCGCCGCTTTGCGCGGCATAGGGGTGCAGAAAGGCGACCGTGTGGCGCTCTACATGCCCATGAGTATTGAAGCCGCCGTCGTCATGCTCGCCTGCGCCCGCATTGGCGCTGTCCACATGTGCATCTTCGCCGGGTTCTCCTCGCTGGCAATCGCTGACCGTCTGGAGCTCAGCGGGACTAAATTCGTCATTGCGGCGGCGCGGGGAAGCCGGCGGGGGAAACCGATTCTCCTCAAGGAGATGATTGATGAGGCTCTTCATGCTCTCCCTAAAAAAGACCAGATTAAGACTGTCGTCGTACTGAGCCGCAAAGGCGATGAAGGCGTGCCCATGAAGTCGGGCAGGGACATATCCTGGGAAGAGTTCCTGGCTAAAGGCGAGGGGCAGAGCTCCGATTACGTCATCATGGAGTCCAATGAGCCTCTCTTTGTCATCCCCACTTCAGGGACTACTGCCAAACCCAAGCTGACTGTCCAGAACCACGGCGGCTATCAGGTCTATATCTACTCCATGGGGAAATGGATTTACGGTCTGGATGCTGATGACATGTGGTTCTGCACCTCAGACATCGGCTGGATTGTGGGGCACAGTTATAACATCTACGCCCCTCTTTTGGTGGGTTGTACCTCAATCCTCTTCAGCGGAACGCCTGATTACCCACGCCCTGATATGTGGTGGGACATCGTTGAGAGGCATAAAGTCACCGCTATCTGGACTTCTCCCACCGGCGTGAGGGGTCTGATGAAGTTGGGACTGGAGGAGGCAAGGAAACATGACCTGAGTTCAGTAAAAAGAGTATTCTGCGCAGGTGAAGTGTTGAACCCGGCGGCATGGGACTGGCTCCAGAACAGGGTCTTCGCAGGAAGAATCCCGGTCATTGACCACATGTGGCAGACGGAGACATCAGGACCAATCATTGCCAATCCATACGGGCTGGGCATGGCGCCCATCAAGCCCGGCTCCTCAACCTATCCCGTGCCCGGTGTGATTGCGGACATTGTCAGTGAGAAAGACGGGCATTCGCTCGGCAAGGGGGAAAAAGGCGTCTTTGTTATCAGGAAGCCGTTCCCGGGGCTGACGGCAAGCCTCTGGGGCGACCCTCAACGCTACCGCAATGATTACTGGGAAAAGACGCCTGCCACAAAAGGTATCTACTATGCTGGCGATGCCGCCTACCGCGATGAAGATGGCTATTACTGGTTTCTGGGCAGAGCCGATGAGGTCATCAAGATTGCCGCCCACCGCATCGGCACCATTGAGGTGGAGAATGCGCTTATTTCCCATCCCGCTGTAGCGGAGGTGGCGGTGACCGGTGTCCCGGATGAACTCCGGGGAGAGGTGGCGAGCGCCTTCGTGGTGCTGGCAAAGGGACACAGCCCCAGCGAGGAGCTCAAGAAAGAGCTTATCAGTCATGTGAGAAAGACCATTGGCGCCATCATCGTCATGAAGGACATTGAGTTTGTGAACATGTTGCCCAAGACGCGTAGCGGCAAGCTGATGCGGCGTGTGCTCAAAGCCCTTCTCACCGGAAAAGAACTGGGCGACCTCTCAACAATAGAAGAAGAGGCGTCCGTGGCGGAGATAGAAGAGGTAGTCCAGAAGCTTAAGCGGCTGTAGCTTCACTGTGCTCGTGTGCCGGTCAGCCTGAATCAAATGGTCTGGGAAAGATTTGGCGATGTCTTTTTTTGACCAGTACGCTCAACACTATGACGCCTGGTATGAAAAAGAGCCTGGGAAAACTATTTTCCAGGATGAGGTGGAATGCCTGCGCCCTTTCGTAACCGGCGGAAATGGAGTACGTCTTGAGGTGGGTGTTGGCACGGGGCGCTTTGCGCAGGCGCTGAGCATAGATTACGGGATTGACCCGTCAGCCGCCATGCTCAGTTTTGCCAGAGACAGGGGCATCAAGGTATGTCAGGCTGTGGGGGAGGAGCTCCCCTTCCGTGGCGGTGCGTTTGGTGGAGTGCTCATTGTTTGCACCCTCTGTGTTCTCAGCGACCCGGCGAAAGTCCTGCGCGAGGTCAGGCGAGTTCTGCAGGCTGAAGGTTTACTGACAATTGGTGAAGTGCCCGCAGGAAGCCCCTGGGCTGATTTCTATTCCCGCCGAGGGCAGAAGAATCATCCTGTTTACAGAGGATTCACTTTTTATACCAGAAAACAGGTAGAGAATCTGCTGGCGCAAGCCGGTTTTGAGGTGCTTTCATATCGCTCGGCGCTTTTCCAGCCTCCGGAGCTAGTGCACTATAAGCATGAGACCCCGCTAAATGGCTATTTGCCGCAGGCAAGCTTCATCGCCATAAAAAGTCGGCGCAGAGAGTAAGGTGGAAAGCTTTTCTTTACTCTTTTTCTGATTTTTTCTCGCCAGTTGGCACCGCAGGCTTACCGCTGTCTTTTTTCTCTTCTGACGGTGCCTTTTCCTTGCGATAGTCGGTCACATAAAAGCCGGAACCTTTGAAAATAATTGGCACCGGCACGAAGACCCGCCGGGAGCGGCTTTTGCATTCCGGGCACTCCGCCATCATGCCGGCGTCAAAACCCTGCCTTAACTCAAACCGGCAGGCACATTTCTCACATTCGTATTCGTACAAGGGCATAGGAATAATCCTCCTTGTGTCACCTTAGAATATGCGGTTATGAGACGCCGCGCGCCTCGTATTTCCAGCTCACGCTGTCCTTCGTCCATAGTAGCTTGCCGCACCGCTGACAGATAATTTTTAACCTGCTGTTCACCGTCTCCTCGCGCGGGCGGACAAGCCGGTGACAAGCCGGGCAATAGATTTTTTTAACGCATATCTTCATCTATACTTCCTTTCTCTGAATGTGCCATTTTTATGGCGGGCTGGCTTTTTACTTCTACCACGCGTCTGAGAGGACTCAGCTTGCCGCACTGTAGGCATTGCTCATACCAGTCATTATATTCATCGCGGCTGATGAATATATCACCCCCACAGCGGTTGCACGCTTTCAATTTCCACATTATAGCTTACCCCCCTTCCTTTTGCCAGTTCCGAGCAAGTCAAGAATTTCACCGACCAGGTTTTCCACCTTCCGCTCAGTTTCTTTATCGCTACTCGCTGAACACAGGTCCTTTTTGACTGCCAGGAGTTTAGCTCTCAGCTTCAACGCCATTTCCACTCCTGCCAGGTTAAGACCCTCGTTCACGAGGTGTTTAATCATCTTGAGCCGGGCAATATCTTCATCAGAGTACATTCTGAGCATTTTCCGGCGCGCCGGAGTGAGCAGACCAGCGCGCTCATATTTACGCAGAGTCTGCGGATGCAGTCCGGTGAGCATTGATGCCACCTGCATGACATAAACTCCAGATCTATGGCTCATACTTTATCACTCTTCCAGTTTATGTCTGATGAAGCCCAGTTTGATACATTGAGTATTATATCATTTAATATAAGCCATGTCAATATCTATTGCAAGTAATTAATCTTTCATAAAAAATTAGATAGATATCTTGACAAAAATAGTTAGCATCATTATAATATAAAGTGAAACCAGGAAGTGAAAATGTCAGCAAGAAGGAAAGAGCGCCAGGCTCGTCAACCGGAAGAGATGATGGTTGCTAAGTACACTATGGCGGTTGCCTGTCATCTCACCGGAGTAGAGGCGCACCGCATCAGGAGGTTTGAGAAAGCTTTTTTACTCAAGCCAGAGCGAACTCAAACTGGACAGCGGCTTTTCTGCGATGCTGATATTGAGCTGATTAAGGAAATTGCCAAACTGGAAGATGAAGGAGTTAACCTTTCAGGCATAAAAGTCATTCTGGCGATGCGCCGCGGAGAGCGGAAGTAGGATACGCTGGGGGAGCGCTACAGAAAAAGGAGGTGGATTGTATGGCAGATATCATTCGTTGGGAACCTTTCCGTGAACTGACCAGTCTCAGAGAAGCTATGGACCAGCTGTTTGAGGGCGCTTTCGTCCGTCCGTCACGGATACTGCCCGGCTGGGCCGGTGGGGAAGTGGCTCTTGACATGTACCATACGGACAAAGACGTTATCGTCAAAGCATCCCTGCCCGGTGTCAAGCCGGATGAAGTGAAAGTGTCCATTACGGGAGACGTCCTCACTATTGAGGGCGAACACAAAGAGGAAAAGGAAGTTAAAGAAGCGGATTATTTCTGCAAGGAACGCCGCTATGGCGCTTTCAGTCGGTCAGTGGTTATCCCGGTTCCAGTGAAATCTGAGAAGGCTGAGGCGGAATTTGAGGACGGCGTTCTGACGCTGACGCTACCCAAGACTGAAGAAATTAAACCAAAGCAGATTCAGATAAAAGCCAAGAAATCAAACGAGGCAAAAAAGTAAGAAACCGGACAAGCGCTTTCCCGGCGTATTTCTATACCCCCGTTACCGGGGGTTTTATTTTTCTGTTATCCATCCTGATAAAACATTTCAATTGGGAATAGTCTGTTCCAGACTTGATATAGCCGCAGTAACGTGGTATAAATGCCACTGATAACGTGTCAGAATTAAGGAGGTTGCTGATGCTGGATAAAATCAAAGTCGCCGCCGCACAGACTTATCCCAAGCTTATGAAGCCTGCAGAAAATCTTGCCGCCTTGCTGAACTTTACCAGGAAAGCCGCTGAAAACCAGGCTCATCTTATTGTTTTCCCGGAGTGCCATCTCGCCGGTTACGTGTTTTCCAGTCTCAAAGAAGCTTTGCCCTTTGCCGAGACCATTCCCGGGCCGAGCACGGAGGCGGTGACATCTCTCTGCCGGGAGCTCAATACTTTTGTTATCTTCGGCCTGCTGGAAAGAGAGGGCGAGCATGTCTACAACTCTCTCGGCTTTGTCGGACCTGAAGGGCTCATCGCCAGCTACCGCAAGAACCATCTGCCATTCTTGGGCATTGACCGCTTTGTCACCCCCGGTGACCGGCCTTTCCAGGTACACCAGACTGACATTGGTAATATCGGCATGCACATTTGCTATGATGTCCAGTTTCCGGAAAGTGCTCGTGTTATGGCTCTCATGGGGGCTGACATCATCGTCCTCGCCACTAATTTCCCGCAGGGTCGCTCGGAGAAACTAAATTGCCTGGTACGTGCCCGGGCGGTGGAAAACAAGGTGCACATGGTCTGCGCCAACCGCATTGGCGGTGAACGCAGTTTCAGCTTTGACGGCTACAGCATTATCATCAATGCCAGAGGTGATGTGCTGAGCACAGCAAGCCATGACCGGGAAGAAATCATTTACGGTGAAGTCAGCCTGAAAGAGGCGCGCCAGAAGCACCAGGTGTTCATCCCCGGCGAATGGGAGATAGATAACTTCGCCAGCCGCCGTCCTGAGCTCTACGGCATCATTACCCAGTCAAAAGAGAAGAAGAAGTAAGGCTTACCTCAGCCGCCAGGCTTATGGATAGCATGCGTAAGCTCAGATAGAAACTTCATTTCTTTTTGCACTATGACCTCGGGCTGATTGCGGCGGTTGCTTCCCTGATAAGCACAGTCCCGGAATTAGCTGGAGTCAAGGTTCTTTTCCGGACCAAAGGCAGGGATAGAAGGCTCTAAGCCAACATCCAATACGTGGGCGACTCTTTTCTGAGTAATCCAGGAGGCTTTCAACAATCGCCCATCATGCGCATTGAGGATATGGTGCTGAATCAGAATGCCCCCAAGGGAATTCGAATCCCTGTTGCCGGCTTGAAAGGCCGGTGTCCTAGGCCTCTAGACGATGGGGGCAGGTTCTCACCCAGTATAGCAAAGAGACGCTGACAGAGGCAACTTTTCTGCCTGATGTGCTACAATGCTAGGGATGGCACACGGCACTTCCGGAGGTGGGCAAATCAAGAAATCGGGCAGAAAGCCCAGAAAATTTGTTATTTCTGCACTTACTTTGCTCGTGGTTATCGCCATCACGGTGTTTCTTTATTTCTGCGCACAGGAACCAGGGCGTATTGCCGGACTTCAGCGCTATGGCTACTTCGGTGCTTTCTTAATCAGCCTCATTGGGAATGCCTCCATCCTTTTGCCTGGCGTTTCACTCTCTTTGCTCACCGGCCTGGGGGTGGTATTGTATGCCAGCGCTGGACTGGTGGCGCCGGTGATGGTGGGGCTGGCAGGGGGAGCAGGCGCGGCAATAGGGGAAATTGTGGGCTACATGGCGGGCTATAGCGGTAGTAGCGTTATTGAAAATCGCAAGCTTTTTGAGCGCTTGTCGTCATGGGTGCGGAGGTGGGGCACCTTAGCTATTTTTGTGTTCACACTGATACCGCTCTTTTTTGACCTCGTGGGCATAGCCGCCGGCGCCTTGCGTTATCCGCTTTGGAAGTTTGTCCTCGTTTGCTGGGTGGGACGGACCTTGCTCTATGTGACGTTCGTCTTGCTGGCGGCGCTGGGCTGGCAGGCGGTGCTCCCGTTCTTCGGTTAGTTTCGTTTCTTGATTTTCAGCACCAGCAGTGAGCCGATGACAAAATAGGCGAAGCAGGTGACGAGCATAATTTGATAGCCCATGCCGGGGCGGGACACGTTGAATAGGTCAATCGCCGGACCGATGAGCCGCGCCAGTGCCGAACCTCCGGCCGTGGCGAGGTTGGTCAGACCCAGATACTTGGCTTCTTCTCCTTTGTTCACTAGGTCAGTGGCTAACGCCCAGTTGGCGCTGACGAATCCGCCGGTGGCAATGCCGATGATGGCGCCGCCGCCAAGAACGATGGTATAGCTAGTGGCGAAGAGCAGGACTAAGACGCCGCAAGCGCCGAGCAGACCGGAAACCATGATGACCGGTCGCCTGCCCAGCCTGTCCGCCAGAATGCCGGCAGGGTAGACGACCGCCAGCATGCCGATGCCGATGGCGACGACGAGGTTGGCGGTGGCGGTGGCGGGATTGTCCACGCGGATAACATCGCGGAGGAAGTAGAGAGCAAAGGTTTGCAATGTTGCCAGCGCCATGAAAATGAGCAATCGCGAGACGAGGAAATAGATGAACTCAGGCTTTGCCCTGACGTCTATCTTGAAGCCCCGCGTTATAGTTGACATAAAAGTAATTCGGGAGACGGTGGAAACCGGTTTTTCCTTCACGGCGAGGACGGTCGCCAGCATGACTACCGTCAGCACCGCGGCGAGCGTTCCCAGCGCCAGCCACAGCCAGAGTGTCCCCTGACCGGGAGAGTATCGGCTCATGAAATAGCCTATCAGCCTCACGACGGTGATGCCGCCGATGATTTCCATCATGCTTTTTACGCCGGACGCCAACCCTCTCTTTTTCTCCGGCACGTGGTCAGGGATAAATGCCTGAAATGGACCCTGGGCGGCATTGGTGCTTATCTGGAGCAGGCAGTAGAAAAAGAAGAGGACGATAGAGCTTTCCGCCAGGCTGATGCCGGGGAGAAGCATGATAGTGGCGATTGTGCCCAGGAGGATGAAAGGGCGGCGGCGACCCCACCGAAAATTGGACTGGTCGCTCACCGTGCCGGCAATCGGCTGGACGAGCATCGCCAGCACCAGCCCAACGAAGGTGAGAAAGCCCAGGTAGGTGTTCTTTGTGGACTCATCTACGAAGTCCAGCAAGCGCAGGGGCAGGATAATGCTGTGGAGGCTGTTCCACAGTGCGGTGAGGGCAAAGCCGAAGACGGTGATTTTGATATAATCAAGACGGCGGAAAGGAGCGGCATTGTCCGCAAGGCTGTTCATCGTCATACAGCATAGCAGAGCGAGGCTGAAGAGGCAATGTGGCGCCGAATATGCTTTAATATAGGGTGATTTGCTTATAAGGAGGTGACCATGCACAAAGTAACCCTGGGTCCTAAGACTCTGGTGTACCCCATGCCGACTTTCCTCGTCGGGGCGAATGTGGACGGGAAGCCAAACTTCATGGCACTGGCGTGGGGAGGAATTGCCAACGGCGAGCCGCCGATGGTCTCCGTGGCTATCCGTCCCAGCCGCCACACCCACAAAGGAATCAGTCAGAACGGCACGTTTTCAGTCAATATCCCTTCTGCTGATTTGGTTAAAGAGGCTGACTACTGCGGCATCGCCTCAGGGGCGAAGGAGGACAAGGTATCAGCCTGCGGCTTCAAGATTTTCTACGGTAAGCTGGGCAGTGCCCCGCTTATTGAGCAGTGCCCCATCAATCTGGAATGCCGCGTGGTGCAGTCGCTCAGCCTGGGGAGCCACACTTTGTTCATCGGGAAGATTGAGGAAGTGCATGTCTCTGCGGAGTGCCTCACTGATGGCAAGCCGGACGTTGATAAAATAAAGCCGCTCATCTATATTACTGAGCCAGAGCGCGCCTACCGCGCGTGCGGTAAGGAGATTGCCAAGGGATTCAAAGTGGGTCTGGAGATAAAGGAGCGGAAATAATCGCGGTAAGAAATGGTGAAGTGTTACCCGGTTATTACTGAACTGCATACTCCCCACAACGCACCTCAGCTTTTTGAGTACTTCCGCGGACAGCCCCATAGCTTCTTTCTGGACAGCGGCATGGACCCGGTCAGGCTGGGAAGATACTCTTTCATGGGATGCAGTCCTTTCCTGGTGCTGAGGAGCCGGGGAAAAGAGATTGTCCTGTCAGGGGAGAGCGGAGAACAGCTCAGACAGGGCAATCCTTTTGATGTACTTCACGAATTGCTGGCAATCTATAGCCTTGACAATCCCTCCAGCCTGCCCTTCATCGGTGGGGCGGTGGGCTACTTCAGCTATGACCTGTGCCACTTCATTGAGCGCCTGCCGAAGAAAGCTATTGACGACCTGCAACTGCCGGAATGCTATCTTGCCTTTTATGATACTATTCTGGCATTTGACCATCTGGAAAACAGGGCGTATCTTATCTCTACCGGCTTTCCTGAGTTAGAAGAAGAAAAGCGAAAGAAACGCGCCGAAGCCCGACTGCGAGAAATAAAAAGTCGCTTGCTGGCGCAATCTGAAAAACCGCTGGCGCCGGCGAGTTCAGCTCTCAAAGAGGAAAACGTAACCCTCACCTCAAACTTTTCACGGGAGGCATACCTGAAAGCCGTGGCGCAAGCCCGCGAGTATATCTGTGCCGGAGATATTTTCCAGGTCAATATCTCCCAGCGCTTTGAAGCTGATTTGTCTGTGCCTCCTTATGAACTGTACCAGCGACTGCGCACCATCAATCCCGCTCCCTTTGCCAACTATCTGAGCTTTGACGGGGTCACTGTGGTGAGTGCTTCACCGGAGCGGTTTCTTAAAGTGCGTGGCGATTGGGTGGAGACGCGCCCCATCAAGGGAACGCGTCCCCGCGGCAGGACGCCGGAAGAAGATGAAAGGCTGGCGCAGGAACTGCTCGCCAGCGCCAAGGACCGCGCTGAGAACGTGATGATTGTTGACCTGGAGCGGAACGACCTCGGCAGGGTGTGCCGCTACGGAACAGTAAAGGTGACTGAGCTGGCGGTTCTGGAGACGTTCCCCACCATATTCCACCTGACCTCCACAGTGGTCGGACGATTATGCGAGGGGAAAAATCGGATTGACCTGCTCAAGGCTTCATTCCCTGGCGGGTCAATCACCGGCGCGCCCAAGGTGAGGGCGATGGAGATTATTGATGAGCTTGAGCCCACCCGCCGCAGTGTCTATACCGGCTCCATCGGCTACCTCAGCTTCGGCGGGGACATGGACTTAAATATCGTGATTCGTACCATTCTGATTAAAAACGGGAAGGCGTATTTCCAGGTGGGTGGGGGCATTGTCTATGACTCTGAGCCGGAGGCGGAGTATGATGAAACGCTCCATAAGGCAAAGGCGTTAATTCAGGCGCTCAAGCTCTCATCTCACGTGGCGGTGGAGGCAAAGCGGTGATTCTGGTGATAGACAACTATGATTCTTTCACCTATAACCTCGTCCAGTATCTGGGCGAGCTGGGCTGGGAGCCGGCGGTCTATCGCAACGATGCCGTTACCTTGTCGCAGATTGAAGAGATGTCGCCCAGCCACATCATCATTTCTCCCGGTCCCTGCACGCCTCTGGAAGCGGGGATTTCCAATGACGTTGTCCGCCACTTCCGGGGCAGAATTCCCATTCTCGGCGTGTGCCTGGGTCACCAGTGCATCGGCTATGTCTATGGGGGCGTCATCAGGCGGGCGCAGGTGCCGGTCCACGGCAAATCGTCTCTCGTTTTCCACGATGGGCAGACGGTTTTCCGCGGTCTGCCGTCGCCGCTGGTGGGCGGACGCTATCACTCCCTCATTATTGAGAGAGAGACAATCCCCTCTTCTCTGGAAATTTCTGCCCGGACTGATGAAGGCGAGATTATGGGCGTAAGGAATAGAGAAGACGGCGTGGAAGGTGTGCAGTTTCATCCCGAGTCTATTCTGACCGACTTCGGACATGAGATACTGGCTAATTTCCTGAGCTTGCCCCGACTGAAAAAGTGAGTTAGTTGTGGCAGAACTGGTCTATTTGAATGGCGCTCTGGTGCCTCGCTCGGAAGCGAAGGTGTCTGTCTTTGACTTCGGTTTTCTCTACGGCTATGGGCTGTTTGAGACAATGCGAGCATATCGCGGGAAAATTTTTCTCCTTGATAGGCACATCAAACGCCTCCTGACCTCAGCAAAAGAAATTGGCATTGATTCGGCGCTGTCACAGCAGGGACTGGAAAAGGCGTGTGCGGATACAGTGGAGGCAAACGGTTTGCGGAAGGCTCGCGTGCGCCTTACTGTCACCAAAGGCGCACCTGGCGCTTTTCCCGGCGTGAGCACAAAGAGCACCCCCACCGTGCTGGTCACAGCGCGGGATTATAAACCGTTGTCCGACTCTGTGTATGAGAAAGGCTTCAAAGCCTGTATCTCCTCGTGGCGACGGGACAGCCGGTCGCCACTATCTCGCCTGAAAACGACGAATTATTTACTGAGTCTGCTGGCGAAGGGCGAAGCGGAGGCGGTGGGTTTTGATGAAGCACTGCTCCTGAATGAACGTGGTTCAATTGCTGAGGGCAGTACCAGCAATGTCTTTTTTGTGGACTCAGAGCTGGTGACGCCTCCCGTGGCGAGCGGTATTCTCCCCGGGATTGCGCGCCAGGTGGTGTTGGAACTGGCGGAGAAGCTGGGCATTGAGGTGGTGGAGAAAGAGGTGAGGCTGGCAGACCTCAGCCGGTTTAATGAGGCTTTCCTGACCAATTCCATCATGGAGATAATGCCACTTATAACGATAAGGGACGCGAAAGGCGCCTTCATCAAAATCGGCTCGGGCAAGCCGGGCAAAGTCACACGGCGATTAATGGCGGCATACCGGAAGATGGTGGAAAGGGCGACCGCCTGACTTACGGGTAAACAGGCAGCGCCTCAAGCCCGGTGGTTTCCGGCAGACCCAGCATGAGGTTCATGTTCTGAATCGCCTGCCCCGCCGCGCCCTTGACCAGGTTGTCTATGGCGCTGATGGCGATGAGCCGGTTCGTCCGCAGGTCAATGGTGGGATAGATGAAGCAGAAGTTATTGCCCCAGGTGTGCTTGGTGTGAGGTGGGGTGGCTGACACGCGCACGAAAGGCTCGCCTTTGTAGAAGTCAAGGTAAAGCTGTCTCAGTTCCTCTATACCTTTTTTGCCTTCAGCCAGTTTTCCCGTGACAAGCGAGGCATAGGCGGTGGTGAGGATGCCGCGGGTCATCGGGATGAGGTGGGGGATGAAGGTCACTGATGGCTCTTTCCCGCCGAGCTTCTTGAGCTCCTGAGTGATTTCTGGCAGGTGGCGGTGTCCCTCCAGGGCGTATGCGCTCACGTCCTCATTAACTTCGGAGAAATGGGTGCTCAGGCTGAGGGAACGTCCCGCCCCGGAGACGCCAGACTTGCTGTCAATTACGATGTCCGGGGCAATCAGTCCTTCTTTTACCGCAGGCGCCAGCGCCAGAATCGCTCCGGTGGGATAGCATCCCGGATTGGCGATGAGCTGTGCTGAGGCAATCTTTTTGCGGTAAAGCTCGGTAAGACCGTAGATCGCTTTTTTGAGGAGCAGTGGTGCGGGGTGGGTGAAGTTATACCAGCGCGGGTAATCGTCAGGGTCGTTGAGGCGGAAGTCAGCGCTGATGTCAACTACTTTAATGCCTTTCTCTATCAGCGGGACAATCTCCTGGGCGCTTTCCTTGTGGGGCAGGGCGGAAAAGGCAAGCTCTACCTCTCCCAGCTTAGGTGCAATGTCCAGGTCAAGCTTATCAAGGTGAGGGAAGATTTGGTTTAATTTCTGGCCGGCGGCACTGCGCCCGGTAACAGAGGTCAGCTCTATGCCGGGGTGCTTGTAGAGCAGGCGGGCAAGCTCCACGCCAGCATAGCCGGTGACGTTGATGATGCCTACTTTTACTTTGCCCAACTGGTCAGGTCCTTTCCAGGCTTTTCTTTGAGTATAGCACAAGCGCCGGGAAATTAAGAAGTGGGGGTATGCAATCACTTTTTTCTGTGAGTTACTTTTGTTTCCTGGGGCGGTATCTGAAAGGATAGGAGCAAAATGGCTGCCGAGCCAGGATTCGAACCTGGGCTAAAGGATCCAAAGTCCTCTGTGCTACCACTACACAACTCGGCAGTCTTACGCTTGGAATTATAACACGGGGCACTGGCGGAGGCAATGTGTTTTGTCAGTTGACTCAGATGACAGTGACATTAAAGACTACTTCTCTGAAGTAGCGCTCGGGGCTGGGACCGTACAGGCGGAGGGTAACTGTGGTGGTGCCTTTTTTCAGTGCCTTGAAGCGGTAGTGCTGGGCGAGATAGTTGTCCGGGCTGGTCCGCATTTCTTCAGGGTTGACCTGGAATGAGGCTTCCAGGACCTCCAGCATGGTCTCATCATAGAACTCCCGCCACATATAGGCGGTGGCTGGATTGGAGTTTATGGCGATGGTGAACTCCTGTTTTAGCTTAACCGTGATGGGTGTCGCCGGATCACGGTAGATAGGCACTTCACGTTTGCAGGCGGTCGCCGGCAATAACAGGATGCTCGCCATGACCAGAAAAATGAAGATACGTTTCACCGCATTACTGACCGTGTTTTACGTGCCGAAGGTCGGATTTGAACCGACACGGAGGTTGCCCTCCAACAGTTTTTGAGACTGTCGCGTCTACCCTTCCGCCACTTCGGCTCAAAAATACCTGGAGCGGAAGACGGGATACGAACCCGCGAACCTCTCCTTGGCAGGATGATAACCAAAGCCAACCGACTGCCGGCTGGCGTTAAAACCATCTCTGCCAGCTGTTTGTCCACGCTTTGGTGACATTTTACCCGATAATGGTAGTGGATGCAAGTCAAAGGAGCCTGTTATGGCGGATGTGGTATCGGTGCGTGACACGAACGATTTTAGTGACATCAGGCGCAGAGGCGGTATTGGGTGTTGGGCAAAACATGGAGTGGCAGAATGGCTCCTGTGCAAAGGCACTGGACTGGTTGCATCAGGGGGATGGAAACGGAAAGGGCGGAAAGGTGGGTTGGGTGGGGACAGGCAAGCTTCTTCAGAGCATCGTCTTAAACCCGCAAGCAGCAGATGACGTTGGGCTATTAAGTTGAGGGAACGTGTTACAATACTGGCTGAGCCAATACTGAATCACTTAAGTAAGGCTCAAGAACCCGATTTCTGACCTCATCAATCTGCAGAGACTGGTAATCGCTCTTCATCTGTCTTTGCATAGTCCAGCAAGGGCCACCTGTTCTAGCAGGTGCGTAAATTCAGGGATGGCAGGTTTGCATCAGTGTCATGTTTGGGATAAAATCTCATCAAGACGTTTGTGACACGGAGGAAAGTATGGTCGGGAAAGTCACAGCTCGGCTTGTCATAATTGTCCTTTTCTTTGCTCTTATTGTCATTACTGCTTGTGCTAAGCCATCGCCTGCGCCCGCACCTGCCTCGGCGCCTGCCGCCAAGCCAAAGACTTACTCTGCGCCACCACCAATGATTATTGACACCGGTAAAAAGTACACCGCCATCATTGAGACGGAGAAGGGCAACATGGTGCTTGAGCTCTTCGCCAAGGATGTGCCGGTGACAGTTAACAACTTCGTCTTTCTTGCGCGTGAGGGTTTCTATGATGGGTCAACCTTTCACCGGGTTTTGCCTGGTTTCATGGCGCAGGGCGGTGACCCCACCGGCACCGGCATGGGCAATCCCGGCTATAAGTTCAAGGACGAATTCACCGCGCACAAGCACATCGCCGGGGCGCTCTCCATGGCTAACTCCGGGCCTGACACTAATGGCTGTCAGTTCTTCATTACCTATACTCCCCAGCCCGGGCTTGATGGCAAGCATACCGTCTTTGGACAGCTGATTGAGGGGATGGATGTGCTGAAAAAGCTGACTCCGCGCGACCCCAGCCAGAACCCCAATTTCCCGGGGGATAAAATCATCAGGATTAAGATTCTGGAAAGCTAAGTTAGACCGGTATCCCCAGCAGATTGAACAGCCCGCGCAGTCCGAGAAAGCCGGCATAAGCCACGGTCATCCCCTTGATAGTCTTGCCTGCCAGGCAGATGAAGAAATACCGTCTCATACCGAAGTGTAGGGCGCCAGCGGCGAGGGCGGCAGGGTAAAAGAACGGGTTCAGGATGGCGGCGAGGATAAAGAGCGTAATGGAACCTCTCTTCTCCATCAGTGCCATGAGGCGGCCCATGAGCGCCTGCATTTTGCCTTCTTTGCGCTGGCGTAGCGCCGTGCCGCCTCCGTAGCCGGTCATGTAAATGATGACCGCACCGATGGTTTCTCCCAGACCGGACACGAAACCCAGGAGCCAGGTATATGTCACCACACCACCCAGCGCAAACACCACTGCCAGCATGGGGACGGGAATAATAAAGGTGCATCCGCCCAGGATGCTGATAAAGAAGGCGCCCAGGTAGCCATAGCCACCGAGCCCTTGAATAAAATCGCGGAAATAGACCACTGCCGCGGCCATGAGCAGGGTGGCGATGATTCCCACGGCACCTAAAAGATAAGCCTGCTTAGATGAGCTTTGACTGACCTGTTCAGCCGGGGTGCTGTCTGTCTCAATCTCTTCTGCTGAATGACAGACCTTCTTCTCCGCGGTCAACTCTGATAACGTCTCCTTCTTTGAACTCACCGCTCAAAAGCTTGGCTGACAGGGGGTTTTCCACGTAGCGCTCAATGGCTCTTCTCAGCGGTCTGGCGCCGAACGCCGGGTCATAGCCTTCTTTGACTAGCCAGGCTTTAGCTTTCTCGGTAAGCTCAAGTTCCAGTTTACGTTCTGCGAGGCGTTTTTGCAAGTCCTTCACCATAAGGTCAACAATGCGGTGGAGCTGTTCCTCGGTCAGTTCATGGAAGACGATGATGTCATCCAGCCGGTTGATGAATTCAGGTCGGAAAGTGTTCCTGACCTCGTTCATGACCTGTTCCTTCATGGCCTCATATCTGTCCTCTTCGCTCTTCTGCTTGCTCTTAGCCGCGGCGAAACCGAAGCCGCCCTCACGCCGGATGAGCTCAACGCCGGCATTGCTGGTCATGATGAGGACGCAGTTTTTGAAGTCAACGGTGTGCCCGTGCCCATCAGTGAGGCGTCCATCATCCATCACCTGGAGCAGGGTATTAAAGACCTCCGGGTGTGCTTTTTCAATTTCATCAAGCAGAATGACGCGGTAGGGTCGCCTTCTTACTGCCTCGGTGAGCTGACCGCCTTCCTCAAAGCCCACATAGCCCGGCGGCGCGCCGATGAGCCTGGATACGGTGTGCTTTTCCTGATATTCAGACATGTCAAGCCTCACCAACGCAGTCTCATCGCCGAAGAGGAACCAGGCGAGCGTCCGCGCCAGCTCTGTCTTGCCCACGCCGGTGGGTCCAAGGAACAGAAAACTGCCGATGGGACGCCTGGGGTCTTTCAGACCGGCGCGGCTTCTCCTGATGGCTTCAGAGACAGCTTTGACCGCCTCCTCCTGGTTGACCAGGCGCTCATGGAGGCGTTCTTCCATGTGGATTAGCTTCTCCGCCTCTCCCTCAAGCATCTGGGCAACAGGAATGCCGGTCCAGCTTGAGATGAGCTGGGCAATGTGCTCCTCTTTAACTACCCCTTCAAGTTTTTCCTTCTGGAGCCAGTTGTGCTTCGCCTCATTGTATTTCTTTTCAAGGCGAATTCGCTCTGCTTTGAGACTCGCCGCGCGCTCGTAATCCTCGCGCTGTGAAGCGGCTTCTTCCTCGTTGGTGATTTGCTTTAGCTTCTGCTCCAGTAATTGTATTTCAGGCGGGGAGCTTTCCATCTCAATGCGGATTTTGCTTGCCGCCTCATCAATGAGGTCAATGGCTTTGTCCGGAAGGCGCCGGTCAGAGATATAGCGCTGGCTGAGCCGTGCCGCTGCTTCCAGCGCTTCATCGCTGATTTTAATTTTGTGGTGCGCCTCATATCTGGGACGGAGCCCCTTCAGCATCTCAATGGTTGCTTCCACGCTTGGCTCGTCCACGAACACCGGCTGGAGCCTGCGCTCAAGCGCCTTGTCCTTGTCAATGAACTTGCGGTATTCATCCATGGTGGTGGCGCCAACGCACCTGAGCTCCCCGCGGGCAAGTGCCGGCTTGAGCATATTGCTGGCGTCAATAGCGCCCTCCGCCGCACCGGCGCCGACCACGGTATGGAACTCGTCAATGAAGAGGATGACCTCTCCTTTAGCCTGGCGGATTTCATCCATCACCGCTTTGAGGCGCTCTTCAAACTCGCCGCGGAACTTGCTCCCGGCAACGAGCGCGCCCATATCCAGCGCAATGACGCGTTTCCCTTTCAGAGAATCAGGCACATCGTCAGCGGCAATCTTCTGGGCGAGACCCTCCGCGATGGCGGTCTTGCCCACGCCGGCATCGCCCACGATGACCGGATTATTCTTGGTGCGCCGGGTGAGAATCTGCATCACACGCTTGATTTCAGTCTCCCGCCCGATGACCGGGTCCAGCTTCCCCTGGCGGGCAAGCTCAGTCAGGTCACGGCCGTACTTCTCCAGAGAGCGGTATTTGCTTTCAGCACGGGTGTCCGTGACGCGGTGTGCGCCGCGTAGCTTCTGAAGAGCCTGATAAACCTTCTCACGGTCAATGCCATTGCGCTTAAGGATTGAAGCGGCTTCGCCTTTCTCCTCGCTCACGATGGCGATGAGGAGGTGTTCTGTGCTGATATATTCGTCCTTAAGGCGCTCGGCTTCCTCTCCGGCAACCTTCAGCATCTGAGCCACCCGGGGGGTAGCGTAAATCTGACCCGTATCATAGGTGATTCTGGCTACCCTGCCCAGCGCGGCATCCAACTGCTGGCGGATTGAGTCCGCAGTCACCTTCAGCTCGCGGAGTATTTCACTGACCAGCCCTTTTTCCTGCTGGAGGAGAGCCATGAGAATATGCTCAACGTCCCACTGGCTGTGGCGGTACTGGCGTACGATTTCCTGAGAAAGTGCCAGCGCCTCTTGTGCCTGTTCTGTAAAACGTTCCTGTCTCATTTTGTCTCACCTCTCAACCGTTTAAGTTCCGTCTCCATGAGCTCCATTCTGGACTGCATCTCGGTCACTTTCGCCATAAGGCGCAAAATCACGTCCACGCCGGCAAGATTGACACCCATATCGTCCATGAGCGTCTTGACTTTTTTAAGGAGAGCAATGTCCCGCTCTGAGTAAAGGCGGGTGCGCCCGGCGCGGTGCGGGGTGATGATGCCCGCTTTCTCATAATAGCGCAAGGTGTAAGTCTGCACGCCGAGCATTTTGGCGGCAACACTGATGACATAGCGCGGTTCCGTGTCTTCACTATACATCATCATGTCACCTCCAGTTCCGGTCTCAACTGGCGCAGTCTCTCAAATAAAGCCTTTTCTTCTGCTGACAGCCTGGTTGGCAGGATGATGTTCACTCTGGCAAAGAGGTCGCCGCGGGCGGAACTGCCCAGGTGAGGCATGCCCTGTCCGGCAAGCCGGAAGACCTGCCCGTTCTGCGTCTCCGGCGGGATTTTCAGTGCCAGTTTATTGCCTTTCAAAGTGGGCACTTTCAGCTCTCCGCCCAGCACCGCCAGCGTGAGCGGCACCGGAATGGTAACATACAGGTCATCACCGCGGCGCTCAAACACCGGGTGCGGTTTGACTGAGATAATGAGATAGAGGTCACCCGGCTCACCGCCGTAGCCTGCTTGTCCTTTCCCGGCAATGCGCACCCGCGAGCCTTCCTGCACCCCGGGTGGAATCCTTACCTCAATCCGTTTCCCTCTCATGACCACACCGGTGCCCTGACAGGTGGCGCAGGGCACATTCTGAATCAAGCCGGTGCCATGGCAGGTGGGGCAAGGTTGCTCTGACTTCAGGCTGAGGAGGCGCGTGGTGCCGTTGAAGGCTTCTTCCAGGCTCACCTCAACCGGTGTCTCAATGTCCTGACCTTTTCTGGGTCTGGTACGGGTGCGGCTATAACCGAACATCTCCTCAAAAAGGTCCTCAATGCCGCCTCCGCCGAAATCAAAACCGGAACTGCCACCGGAAGCACCGCTGAAGTGAAAGTCCCACTGCGGCGCTTGCTGGCGCCCCGCCCGAGCAAACTGGTCAGCATACTGCCACTGGTCACCATACTGGTCGTATTTCTGCCGCTTGTCTTTATCAGAGAGGACCTCAAAGGCTTCATTGATTTCCTTGAATTTTGCCTCTGCGGACTTGTCTCCCGGGTTCACGTCAGGGTGGAATTTGCGTGCCAGGCGGCGGTACGCCTGCTTGATTTCCTGCTCGGAGGCGTCCCGCCTGACGCCGAGGATATCATAGTAATCCCGCTTAGCCATAGATAAACCCTCATTCTCAATTATAAGATATTATCAGTTGGATTGTCAAAACAATATGATAATGTTAATAAAATTTTATTAATTTATTTGTGTAGGGGACATTGTTCCGAACATGTGATTGAGAATTAAAGCGTGTCCTTCTGTGCCTGTCGCCAGATGTCCACGAACTTCTTGAGAATGCGGGCGGTGGCACCCCAGATTATCCGTCCCTTGTATTTATACGTATAGCTGGTCCTGCCATCGCTCAATACTTCCTCATGGAAGGAGTCTGTGTCAAGGAAGAATGAGAACGGTGCTTCAATAAGCTCCGCGACTTCTATGGGGTCAGGCTTGAACGGGTAGGGATAGGGGATACGTCCCACGAACGGGGTGATGGCATAGTTGGTGACGACTGCCACCTCATCGTCCAGCTCGCCGAGCACGGCTACATCTTGCGGTAAAAGTCCAATTTCCTCTTCACTCTCGCGCAGGGCAGTGGCGAGGAAAGTGGTATCTTTTTTTTCAAAAGCACCGCCCGGGAAAGAAATCTGGCCTTTGTGTACTTTGACCCTGTCAGTTCGCCGGATGAAAAGGATATGATACTGCCCGTCTTTGACGTAGAGCGGTAGCAGGACAGCAGCGCGGATGTGAGTCTGGTCAGCGATGCGGTGTTTCTGTCGCCGGGCAAGAATGAGCCTCAAAGCGTCTTCCATCATAATCTAATCTTATAATCACCGTGTTGCCAGCACAAGTCTCCGTCTGTTAGACTGTGGGACAAGGGAGATTGATGGCACAGCATTTCTGTTTGCTTAAGACAGACTCAGGCGGGACGGCACGCGCCGGTGAGCTGGTGACAAACCATGGCATCATTTCCACGCCGGTCTTTCTGCCTGTGGGGAGTGGGGCAGTGGTCAAGACGCTGACACCGGATGACGTAAAGACGCTCGGCTTCAAGATGGTGCTGGCGAATACCTATCATCTTTACCTGCGGCCGGGTGTAGATTTAGTTGAGCGGTCAGGTGGTTTACATAAGTTCATGGCATGGGACGGAGCCATCCTCACTGATAGCGGCGGCTATCAGGTCTTCAGCCTTTCGCCGCTGGTTAAAGTCAGCGATGAAGGTGTGAAATTCCGCTCCCATATTGATGGCAGTGAACATTTTCTCACTCCGGAGCTTGCCGTAGAGTATCAGGAGGAGCTCGGCGCGGACGTCATCATGGTGCTGGACGAATGCTCCGCTTATGGCGATAGCTTTCAGAAAGTAAAGTCAGCCATGGAGAGGACGCACCGCTGGGCGGAGCGCTGTAAACAGGCTCACCGGAGACCTGACCAGCAGTTGTTTGCCATCGTGCAGGGAGGGACCTATTCTGAATTGCGGAAGCAATCTGTGGAGTTTCTCACCTCCCTGGACTTTCCGGGATATGCCATCGGCGGGCTGAGCGTGGGTGAGCCGAAAGAGATGATGTACGCCATTACGCAGGAGACGGCGTCGCTCCTACCGGCGGATAAACCTCGCTACCTCATGGGGGTAGGCTCGCCGGAGGATTTGGTAGAAGGGGTGGCGTGGGGGATTGACATGTTTGACTGCGCACTGCCCACGCGTGTGGCGCGGAATGGAGCCTTGTTCACCGGGAGGGGTCGGAAAAACATCCGTAACGCCGTCTTCAGCCAGATGGACATGCCCATTGACCCTGATTGTGATTGCTATACCTGCCGGACATTTTCTGCGGCTTATCTGCACCACCTCTTCAAAGCAGAAGAGCTTCTCGTTTACAGGCTCGCCACCATCCACAACCTGAGGTTTATCAGCAACCTGATGGCGAAGATGCGGAACGCTATTCTGGACGGCGCGTTCAATGAGTTCAGAGCATCTTTTCTGGCAAACTACCAGCCCACTGATGAAGATACGAGAGTGGAGCAGAAAGAGAAGTGGCTGAAGCGGACAAGAAAAGAAGGAGGATAGAACATGGAAAGCCAACTTAAACTGAATGAGGAGCGCTTACGATTGCGTGACAAGCTCATCAAGGTGCGTCCCGCACTGATGCAGGCGGAGCAGGCGGTTCTTGACGAAGTCTATAAGGATGGTGCGCTGAGCGCCAAGATGAAGCGGCTCATCGCCATGTGCGTGGCGCTGGGGACCGGTTGCACCAACTGTATTCTGGGGCAGACGCTTAATGCGCTGGATAAAGGCGCGACGAAGGAAGAATTGCTGGAAGCTCTTTCCGTGGTGATTGCCATCCGCGGGACGACCGGTATCGCTGAATCACTGAGAGTTATCAAATTGCTTGAGGAGAAGGGGATATTGTGAAAGTAAAGGTGGCGCTGATAGCGGGCGGAAGTTATCCGGCGTGAGGGATGGGAATTATCTGAGGCTCTCCGCCACCCACTTCAGATACTCTTCATTCCCGCCGACTACCGGCAGGGCGATGATTTCCGGCACTTCGTAGCTGTGGAGCTTCTTTGTCAGTTTGATGAGTTCAGGAAGGAGAGAATGCTTCGTCTTGGCGATGATGAGGCTTTCCTGCGCGGAGTCAATCTTGCCTTCCCACCAGAAAAGGGAATTCACTTTCGGGACGATGTTCACACAGGCGGCTTTCTTCTGCTCCACGAGCGCCTGCGAGATTTTCTTTGCTTCTGTTAGGTTTGCCGTCGTGATGAGGATGAGGACGTAATTGCTTTCCATCTCCGCTAGACAATTGCCAGCATTTTGTCCACCGCCGCCTTAGCTTTGACGCGGATTTTCTCCGGCACCTTGACCACCGGCGTCATCTCCTCCAGCGACCACAGTACTTTCTCCAGGGTAATCATCTTCATATTGGGGCAGACGGCTTGCTCGGAGACAGGTATGAAGCGTTTGCCGGGATTCTCCTTTCTCAGGCGGTAAATGATGCCCATCTCCGTGCCCACAATGAGCTCCGGTACGTCTTCACGGCGGGCATAGCGGATGATGCCGCCGGTGCTCAGCACCTCATCCGCCACTGCGATGACATCAGGCCGGCACTCCGGATGCACCACCACCTTTGCCTGCGGGTATTCCTTTCTCAGGCGGATAATTTCCTCGGCGCGGATGCGGGCGTGGGTGGGGCAATAGCCGGGCCACAGGTGAATCTTCTTGTTCGTCTTGGTAGAGATGTAGTGTCCCAAATACTGGTCAGGGATAAAAAGGATTTCATCGTTTGCGATGCTTTCCACCACCTTGACGGCATTGGCGGAGGTACAGCAGATGTCAGATTCTGCCTTGACTGCTGCTGTGGTGTTCACATAGGCGACGACGGTGGCATTAGGTAGCTCCTTCTTTTTCTGCCGTAGCTGGGAGGGGGAAATCATGTTCGCCATGGGACAGCCGGCGTGCACATCGGGGAGGAGGACTGTTTTGTCCGGATTGAGGATGGAGGCGGTCTCCGCCATGAAGTGCACCCCGCAGAAGACGATGACGCCCGCCTGCGTTTTTGCCGCATTCTGGCTCAGTTCAAGTGAATCCCCCACGAAGTCAGCGATATCCTGCACCTCGCCGAGCTGGTAGTTGTGCACCAGGATGACGGCGTTGCGCTCTTTCTTGAGCTTCAGGACGCGGTTGGCTAATGATACGTCCCCTGAACTCATGCTCAGTCTCCGGTTTTGATGACATCACCCGGCTTGATGGTACCCCCCCTGACTACCTTGGCGAAGATGCCTTCCGCCGGCATGATGCACTTGCCCACCTGCTTTTTGATGGCACAGCCTTCATGGCACTCTTTCCCAATCTGGGTTACTTCCAGCACCACCTCCTTGCCCACAGCAAGTCTGGTGCCGATGGGCAGATGGCACAGGTCAATTCCCTTCGTGGTGATGTTTTCAGCGAAATCACCCGGGGCAAGCTCCAAGCCCAGCCTCTTCATTTTCTCAATGCTTTCCACACCCAGCAGGCTTACCAGGCGTTTGGGCAATAGACCGGCGTGAGCATCACCCACCAGCCCCAGCCCTTCCTTAAAGACGCCTGCCGGGATGGGATGCTTTTTGGTGCCGGTTTTTTCACTGGTGCATACCGCGATGACTTCAGCCATACCTGTCTCCATCTACCAATGTCTTAATTCTACTATTTATTTTCTCTTTGTGCCAGTTGATGTGGCGGGTGTCACCATCTCAATTGTGCCGCCACCCAGGACGCTATCTCCATGATAAAAGACTACCGCCTGACCCGGCGTGATTGCCATCTGGGGCTGAGAAAAGACGACGCGCGCCCGCCGGTCATTTAACGGTGTGACAGTAGCCTCAGTCTCCGGGTGGCGATAGCGGACTTTGGCTTTGACCGTAAGAGGTTGAGCCGGTCTTGCTATCGCAATCCAGTTCAGTTCTGAAGCAACAAGCTCTCTGCTATAAGTTTCTGCCTTGGTGCCCACGATGATGGCATTACGACGGGGGTCAATAGCGGTGACATAGAGCGGTTTTTCCGCTGCGATGCCCAGTCCCTTGCGCTGACCAATGGTATGGTAGATGATACCGCGGTGCTGTCCCAGCAAGTTCCCCTGAACATCCAGAATCGGTCCGGGCTTCGCGGCATCGGGCGCATGCGCCCGGATAAAATCAGCATAGCTCTCATCAGGGATGAAGCAGATTTCCTGGCTCTGCGGTTTCATAGCTACCGGCAGGTCCAGCTCCCGCGCCATTTCCCTCACTCTGTCTTTGGTCAGATTGCCGATGGGCATTAGCGTATGAGCCAGCTGTTCCTGCTGGAGCGCATAGAGAAAATAGGACTGGTCTTTGTGCCGGTCTGTTCCTTTTTTCAGCAGGTATCTTCCGCTTTGCCTGTCTGGCTCAATGCGGGCATGGTGTCCGCTGGCAATGAAATCTGCACCAAGCTCTCTCGCCTTCTCAAGAAGCGCGCCGAACTTAATGGTGCGGTTGCACCTGACGCAGGGATTGGGTGTCCTCCCCTGTTTATATTCCTCAAAAAAGTAGCTGACGACCTCGCAAAAGAAGACGTCACGCAGGTTCAGCACATAGTGGGGAATCCCCAGCTTCCAGGCGACCTTCCGCGCGTCTTCTATCGCCGGCAGTCCACAGCAAGTCCCGGAAGCGTCTGACTCCCAGATGTGCATGGTGACACCGATGACGTCATGCCCCTCTGCTTTCAGGAGCGCCGCGGCTATGGCTGAGTCCACTCCACCGCTCATCGCCACCACAATTCTTTTCTTTTTGCTGGCATTGTTTCTCATGATGATACAGAGTTGCGCTGTGGAGCTTATTTCTGTTCCAGCTCTTCCTCTTCTTCTCGTTCCTCTTCTTCTATTATGCCACCTTTAGCTTCTTCCAGAAACTTCAAAACGGTAATCTTGGTGGGAGCCGCTACCAGTGACTTTTCGGCACGAACTATCGCCTTGCGCTCCGGGCTATTAAGCCAGTCCTGCCAGCTTTCTGCTTTGAACCAGGTGCTGATGACCACCCACAGCGCCGGGTCATCATATCCCACGAGGGTTTCACCTGACACATACCCCGGCTGGCGGATGGCTTTGCTCCGGAGGTCATGGAGCAGAGCCCACATTTCACGTTCTTTGCCACGCTTTACCTTTCGCTCAATGATTACTCTTATCATGGGTCACCTCCTCTGTCTGTCTTTGCAGGAACATTCTACGCTGAACGCACGCATTGTTCAATCACTGTCCCGCCTGGCTTTTATTTGCACTGTGAAGCAGGCTGAGGTAAGATAATTACGTAATCTACTTTTATGGGTAACAACTCAAAGACTGCGCCTGTTGCCTATTTTTCCATGGAATTTGCCATTGACCCGCGTATGCCCACGTATAGCGGCGGGCTGGGAATACTGGCAGGTGACACCATCCGCACCTTTGCCGACCTCGGCATCCCAGCACTGGGCGTGACCCTGCTCCACCGCAAGGGTTATTTCCGCCAGCGTCTTGACGCTCACGGCAATCAGTCTGAGAGCGATGCTCAGTGGGCGCCACAGGAGTTCCTTGAACTGCTGGCGCCACGGGTGATGGTGCCGGTGGCAGGTCGGCAGGTGCAGGTGCAAGCCTGGCGTGCCATGGTTTGCGGGGAGTCTGGCTACAAGGTGCCGGTCTATTTCCTGGATACCGCTCTGCCGGAGAACAGCCAGTGGGAACAGACGTTTACTGACCATCTCTACGGCGGCGATAACTACTACCGCCTGTGTCAGCAGGTGGTGCTGGGTCTGGGTGGTCTGGCAATGTTGCGCGCCCTGGGCTATCAGAATGTGCAGGCATACCACATGAACGAAGGACATTCAGCACTGCTGGTGCTGGCGCTGGTGGAGGAAGGGGCGTGGGGGAGGGGACTTCATACGGTCACCGGCGCTGATATTGAAGCGGTACGCCAGCGCTGTGTCTTCACCACCCACACGCCGTTGCCGGCGGGGCATGACCGCTTCCACCTTGACACCGTCCGCCAGATTCTGGGTAAAGAGCGCGCAGACTTTCTCCTGTCAGTCAATTGCTGTCCGGAAGGCCACCTCAATATGACGCATCTGGCGCTCAACTTTTCACGGTACGTGAATGGCGTTTCCATGCGCCATGAGGAAATCTCACGCACCATGTTCACTAATCACCAGGTTAACTCCATTACCAATGGGGTGCACGCGCTTACCTGGACGGCTGAGCCATTCTGCGCCCTCTTTGACCAGCATATACCGGAGTGGCGCCGGGACAAGCAATACCTGAGGTATGCCATCAAGATACCATCAGAGGAAATCTGGGAAGCACATCGGGAGGCGAAGAAGACACTGCTCAAAGAAATAAAACAGCGCACCGGTGTGAGCCTGGACCAGGGGAAAATGCTCATCGGCTTTGCCCGGCGTGCCACCCACTACAAGCGCACTGATTTCCTTTTTCAGGATATCAAGCGGCTCAAGCGGATAGCGCGCAAGGCGGGACCTATCCAGATTGTCTGCGGGGGCAAAGCTCATCCCAAAGATGAAGGCGGCAAAGACCTCATCAGGCGCATCGTCCGAGCGGCGGCGGAACTGCAGGGCGATGTCCCCGTGCTCTATCTGGAGGAATATGACATGTCCCTGGCGAAGTACCTGTGCTCGGGAGTTGACCTCTGGCTGAATACTCCTCAGAAGCCATATGAAGCCTCCGGCACGAGCGGCATGAAAGCCGCCTTGAACGGCGTGCCCAGCCTGAGCATTCTGGATGGGTGGTGGATTGAGGGGCATATTGAAGGCGTCACCGGCTGGTCCATCGGGGACGGCTGGCAGGCTGAGCCTGACGCGGAAACTGAGCTCTCTTCTCTTTACCAGAAGCTGGAGCGCGTCATTGTGCCGATGTATTACAAGCGGCGGAGAGACTTCGTTAACATCATGCGCTCTGCCATCGCCTTCAATGGCTCTTACTTCAATTCTCAGCGCATGGTGACCCAGTACGTGCAGAACGCCTACCTGCGCGCAGGCATCCGCTGAAAAGCATTCTAGCTCGCTTTGACTTTCTTACGGTAGCGCTGTGCGATTTCCAGTGCAATGAGGGTTACTTCCACCGCGTCTTTTCCCAGCACCACAAAGAGAGGCTCTTTCCCCCAGCCCTCATTTTCATAGAAGAGCTTGGGGACGCCGCCGTAGGTCTGCACCATATAGTCTATTTTCCATGGCATTGAGCTTCTGTCCGGACCGGCTACCTCAGAAGGCTCTTTACTGCGGTCAATAAACCCGAAGCGGAAACCCTTCTCCTGGCAGTATTGCTTCACTATCTCAATGACATCCGCATCGCACTTGAAGTTGATGCCGGCGTTGACAGAGGGGTCATGCCGGCGCACCTGTATGACGAGCCGCGCCATGTGGTCGGAGCCGCCCCATGCGGGAAGCCCGGAGGCATGGGGCAGGCCGTTCACCACGGTTATGCGTCCGTCAATCGCCGCCACATCTTTTCCTGTCCTGGCATCAGGGAGGGCATAGACCAGGTTCACTCTCACCTCGGGCATGAGGAGGGAGAAGGCACGGGAGCTCTGGAGCATCGTCATGGCGGTGACCACATTGCCCAGGATGAGGTCTTTCTGCGCCTGTTTCGTCAATCTCATGCTTTTACCCCTGCAGTGTGCTGAAGTATGCCGCCCAGAACGGGTCAACTTTCACCGGCTTCAGCTCTTCCTTCTTGCCGTTTTTGCGGACGAAGATGCGCTCCTTTGTGGTGAACTCACCAATGTCAAAAGCGGCGATGCCGTTCTTCTTGAGCTCGTTTATCATCTTGGGCGCTTTGTCCGGCGCGGAGGCGATGACGAGCGTGCCCTCGCTGATGGAGATGAGCGGGTCAATGGCGAAGTACTTGCACACGGCGTCTATCTCCTCCGGCGTCACGATTTTATCCTCATAGACGGTGACGCCAATTTTGGAAGCAATCGCCACTTCCGCAATACCGTTCAGCAGGCCGCCTTCTGTAGCATCGTGCATGGCATGGGCATAGGGTGCGGCAATGAGGGCGTCTTTTACCACGGTCATCTCGGTCATATACTTCTTGGCTTTTGTCAGCAGGTCTTTGCCTATTTTGGGCTCCAGCGCTTTTTCTGCCTGGTAGGCAAGGATGCCTACCGCTTCAATCGCCGGGCCCTTGGTAATGATGAGACGGTCGCCGGCGCGGGCGTTGCTCGCCGGGGTAATCTGGTCTTTTTTGCCGATGCCTATCATAGTACAGCCGCCATTGAGCGGGTAAGCAATGCCGGGATAAATGCCGGTATGCCCGCCGACAATGGCAATACCCAGCTTCTCACATTCTTCGTGGATTTGCTTCCAGGTGGTCTCCAGCACGTCATCTTTCGTGCCCGGCGGGAGCATGAAGCAGATGGTCATATAGCGCGGTGGTATGCCCAGGCACGCGACATCACTGGCGCAGATATGGACAATCCCCCAACCGAAGAAAGGCATGATGACTGGCATGCCAAAGGTGGGGTCCTCTTTGACCACCATGACCTGGTTGCCTGGAAGCTCAATGACCGCGGCGTCAACGCCGTGCTGTGGCCCGATGAGCACACTTTTGTCCTTTCTGCCCAGCCGCGGGTAGATAATGTGGTCAAACGTTTCCCGGTCAACTTTTCCGATTTGTGGTAACATGGCTCTCCTTTCCTTCTCCTATCTTTTTTTGGTAAGCGGGGACATGGCTCTCAGCTTCTGCACAATGCGAGGCAAGACTTCTAAGACGTAATCAATATCTTCAGCAGTGGTCCATTTGCCCAGGGAAAATCTCATGGAGCTACGCATCATCTCAGGGGGCGGTTTCAGCGCCATGATGACGTGGGAAGGCTCAAGACTGCCGGAGCTACAGGCGGAGCCGGTAGAGGCGTAGATGCCTTCCATGTCAAGGCTCAGGCAGATTGCCTCACCCTCAATGAAGGCGATGCTCACATTGACATTGTTGGGCAGCCTTTTCCGCGGGTGACCGTTTAGCTGTATATTGTGAATTCGTTCTGTGAGTCCAGCGATGAGTTTATCTCTGAGCCGTGTCAGGCGTATCTCTTCTTCTTCCATTTCTTTCTCCGCAATCTCTGCCGCCTTACCCATTCCCACGATGCCCGGGACGTTTTCCGTGCCCGCCCGGCGGTGCCTTTCCTGTCCCCCGCCGTGGATGAGCGGTACCAGCTTGATACCCTTGCGGACGTAAAGCGCGCCGATTCCTTTGGGTCCGTAGAACTTGTGGGCAGAAAGGGAAAGCAGGTCCACGCCCAGGCTGTTTACGTTGATGGGCAGATGCCCTACGGTCTGCACCGCATCAGTGTGGAAATAGATGTCCTTTTCTTTGGCGATACGCCCGATGTCAGCGATGAGCTGAAGCGTGCCAATCTCATTGTTTGCCATCATGACGGAGATGAGGATGGTCTTGGGCGTGATGGCGCGGCGGACATTGTCCGGGTCAACCATACCATACCTGTCAACGGGTAAAATGGTGGTCTTGAACCCCATTGTCTCAAGAAAGTGGCAGGTATCTAGAACGGCATGGTGCTCAATGGCAGTGGTGATGATGTGGTTGCCGCGGTGTTTCTGGGCAAAGGCGACTCCCTTTATGGCGTAATTATCCGCTTCCGTTCCGCCGCTGGTGAACACAATCTCTTCCTCGCTGGCGCCGAGGAGGTGTGCCAGGCTCGCCCTGGCTTTTTCCACCGCTTTTCTATTAGCCTGTCCGCAGGCATGAATGCTGGACGGGTTGCCAAAGGATTCTGTGAAGTAGGGGAGCATCTCCTTCACCACGTCCGGGTGAGTGGGTGTGGTGGCGGCATAGTCAAGGTAAACTTGTCTCATGAGGCATCCTCCACTGATTTCTGGCTGACAGTCTCCACGCGGACACCTTTGCTGGTGACCCAGCTGAGCCCTTTCTCTATCGCTTTCTCTTCTCCATCAAGCTCAAGGATGACCCAGCCACGGTCAGATGTGACATCAGCACGGCGGATATTGGTGACGATATTGAACTGCTGGCCGAGGTTATAGATTATGGGCTCTTTAATCAGCCCTGCCGGGTAGGTGAACATTACATAACGTTTCGCCATGAAGACCATCTCCCTCTAGACTTCTCAACAGGCTTTGTCCTTCGTCCGGTTAAACTCCTGCTCAAGCTCTTTGCGTTGGGCTTCCAGCTCGTCCTCCTCGGAAGGAATACCGCTAGCTTTTTCCAGCGCTTTCACTCGCTCCTCCAGCTTGTCCTGTCCCTTCAGCACGAGGCGAATCGCCTCAGCAACGGGGTCGGGCAGTTTGCCGTGCTCCAGGTCAATGACTGGCTCATGATGGTCGGTAACCACTCTGCCGGGGATGCCCACCACTGTCGCTCCCGGGGGCACGGACTTGACCACAACCGAGCCTGAGCCGATACGGGCGCCTTCGCCGATGGTTATTGGTCCCAGGGCGATGGAGCCACAGCCCATGACCACGTTATTGCCCAGCGTGGGGTGCCGTTTTTTCTTCTCCAGCGTGGTGCCGCCCAGCACTACCCCCTGATACATCAGCACATCATCGCCAATCTCAGCGGTTTCCCCGATGACCACCCCCGCGCCGTGGTCTATGAAAAAGCGCCGGCCGATTTTGGCTCCGGGGTGAATCTCAATGCCGGTGAAAAACCGCGTGATGTGGGAGAGCATACGGGCAAGAAGGCGCAGCTTGTGCTCCCACAGGAAGTGGGCCACCCGGTGACACCACAGGGCGTGCAGTCCCGGATAGCAGGTGATTACTTCCGCCACGCTTCTCGCCGCCGGGTCCCTGGCAAACACGGTACTGATGTCTTCTCTGATGGTCTTAAACATACCTGTCTATCTGCATCTTTTAATGCAAAGGCAAAAACATTATACCCCATCTTGAGTATTCAGTGCTATGGCGGTGGGGCTTCTGTGAAAAGCCAGGTGGAGAGATAGCGCTCACCAGTGTCCGGCAGGACGACGACGATGAGCTTGCCTTTGTTTTCCGGTCGCTTCGCTACCTCAATTGCCGCCCAGGTCGCCGCGCCTGATGAGATGCCGCAAAGAATGCCTTCCTCGCGCGCCAGCCTGCGCGCGGTAGCACCTGCATCCTCACTGCTTACCCGGATGATTTCATCAATGAGGTCTTTCCTCAGCACCTCAGGCACAAATCCAGCGCCAATGCCCTGGATTTTATGTGGTCCGGGCTTGCCGCCGGAGAGCACCGGAGAGTCCACCGGCTCCACGGCAATTGCTTTAAAACTGCTTTTCCGCTTTTTGATAACCTCAGCGACGCCGGTAATGGTCCCTCCTGTGCCCACCCCAGACACCAGAATGTCCACCTTGCCGTCAGTATCGCGCCAGATTTCCTCAGCAGTGGTAACGCGGTGGATTTCCGGGTTAGCCGCGTTCTTGAACTGCTGGGGCATGAATGAATTAGGGTTTTCTTTGACCAGTTGCTCCGCTTTCTTGATTGCTCCCGTCATCCCCTCCGCACCGGGCGTGAGCACCAGCTTGGCACCAAGGTGAGCCAGCAGATGCCGCCGTTCCATGGACATGGTCTCAGGCATGGTAAGGATAAGCTTATAGCCTTTCACTGCGCAGACAAAGGCGAGCGCAATGCCCGTGTTGCCGCTCGTCGGCTCAATGATGACGGTGTCCTTCCTAATCAGTTGCTTTTCCTCGGCATCAAGAATCATGGCAACGCCGATGCGGTCTTTCACACTCCCACAGGGATTAAACGACTCCAGCTTGGCGACCACTTCTGCCTTGGCTCCCTGGGTGACCCGGTTAAGCCTGACCAGCGGGGTGTTGCCAATAAGCTCCACCATGCTGTCCGCGATGCCCCTATTGAGCTTGGGTAGCTCAATGCCCTTAAATTTGACCTTTGCCACTTTTGCCACCTCTGTTCCTCCTCTTTCCCAATACGTATTTTAGATACAGCTTACGAGCCAGTGATTCATCTAGGCTGTTGCGCAGGATGCCGCGACCATCCGGGAAAATAACCAGTTCATGTCCTTCCACCTCAAAGCGCAGGGTGTTGCTATCGCGCTCGGTTTTTCCGGCTCTTGAGAGGCGCCGGTCAAGCTCGCTCAGCGATACTCCTGCCAGCGCCGGGTCCTGCACCTGCACTGCGTTCTGACTGCACAGTACTGTTGACCGTATGCCCATCTCCGGCTGTAAAAACTCGTAATCGCCCCGGCACGCGGGGCAGTCCTTTCTGAAGCTGACTTTATAGCGGTTGAAACTGTTTTCCCACAGGTCAATGACCAGCATGTCCTGATTTACCGCTTTCCTGTCAAGGAGCAGTTTCATTGCCTCTGCCGCCTGAAATGAGCCAATGATGAACGGTGCCGGACCGATAACCCCAGCCGTATCACAGGTGGGGATGACGCCTTTCTGAGGTACAGTGGGTGATACACACCTGAAGCAAGGCGTCTTTCCCGGGATAATGGTCAGTGTCCGTCCTGAGGCTGATACCGCCGAGCCATAGACCCAGGGGATTTTATGCTTCAGGGCGGCGTCATTCAGAATAAAGCGGGTCTCCGGGTTATCCAGCCCGTCAAGGATGACATCTGCTCCGTAAATGAGCTTCTCTACCGTGGCGTAGTTTACATCGGCAATTACCCCCTCTATCTCCACCTCAGAATTGACTTTTTTCAGATGTTTTTCTGCCGCCACCGCTTTGGGCAGACGTTTTTTCACATCCTCTTCATTGAAGAGCACCTGCCGGTGGAGATTGTGGTACTCAATGATATCACGGTCTATGAGCCTCACTCTGCCCACGCCGGCGCGGACAAGCGCCGCGGCGATGATGCACCCCAGTCCCCCGCAGCCCACCACCACGGCATAGCTCCTCCTCAGCTTCTCCTGTCCTTTTTTGCCGATTTTAGAGAAGAGGATTTGCCGCGAGTAACGGTCAATCATCAGTTCTGTCTCCGCATGGCGCAAGCATAGGCTCTAAATAAAATACATAGCCTTCTGTGGCTGTGCTTGCTCCTTCTTTTTTTGCCGTTCCACCAGGTCCTGCAGGGTGGTGGCTTCCAGCACGCTGTCAATGGCTTTTTTTACCTCTTCCCACACATCGCGGGTGACGCAGGTATCAGCGCGAGGGCAGTTTTCCGGGTTGTTCAGGCATTCAACAGGTGAGAGCGGACCCTCAAGAAGCCGCACCACATCAATGAGCCTGATGTCTTTAGGATACCGGAGGAGCTTCAAGCCTCCTCTGGCACCTCTGACGCTGCCAATCAGGCGAGCTGAAATCAGAGGGGTGAGCAAGCGTTCCAGATAGTGCACCGGTATCCCCTGGCGCCGGGCGATTTCTCTGATGGGCACCGGACCCTCGCTGTGGTGAAGTGCCAGGTCCAGCAGTGCTTTGGTGCCGTAGCGTCCCTTAGTGGAAATTTTCATCTTTGGCTAATGTTGACTAATTTAATCGGTATTGTTAAGTTTACCACTAAAGAAGCGGGCTGTCAACAGCTATGGAGAGAAGTACCTGTATTTTTCTCATCAGAGTAAAGGGTGAAGAGTTGAATTTCTCATTGCGAGTCCTTCAGCTTAAGGGCGGAGCAATCTGTTTCAATTCGTCAAGCTGAAAATAATAAATAGGACTTGAAAGAGAGCGTTGATTTTCGCCTGAGGATGGCAAAAGTGGCGGATGCCTCAGATATTGTGTAAAATGGGGGCGATGGAAAGTGAGTTCAGGCGTCTGCCCGGCGTGGACAAGCTTCTGGCTGATGAGCGCATCAGCAAAGCGGGCAGGAAGTATCCCCGTGAGAGGCTTGTCAGCGTGGTCAGGGAACAACTGGAGCGGGAGCGAAAATCAATTATAGCGGGCAAAAAAGCCTCAAGCTATGATGCCATAGTAAATTCAATCTTAAGCCAGCTTGACGCAATGACGGCTTTCAGCCTGCGTCCTCTCATCAATGCCACCGGCGTCATCCTCCACACGAACCTGGGCCGGGCGCCACTCAGTCCGGAAGCCATCTCGGCGATGGAGTCAGTTTCGCGCGGCTATTCCAATCTGGAATTTGACCTGGAGAGCGGAGCACGTGGCTCGCGGCAGGTTCATGTAGAATCGCTTCTCTGC
>Ga0129301_1000098_pt1 | contig 41671 bp, 34 predicted proteins | sample ConPoolayeHmetaG_FD_94489 | JGI IMG/M metagenome (GOLD analysis project Ga0129301, IMG submission 94489) | Hot spring microbial mat communities from California, USA to study Microbial Dark Matter (Phase II) - Cone Pool mat layer H metaG ...
AAGATGTTTAAGTTAGGGAAAGAAATAAAGTTAAGGATTAAAAGGGAGATTGGAGATTGGTTGACTGTTTCAATAGGTGTTGCCCCGAATAGATTTCTTGCCAAGTTGGCTTCAAATTTGCACAAACCCGATGGCCTTGAGGAGATAAATAAAGATAATTTTTGTGGTATTTACTCAAAACTTAGCCTTACAGACCTTCCTTATATAAAGTTTCAGAATTCTCTGCGTTTGAATTCTGTGGGCATTTTCAGTGTTTTGGATTTTTATCATTCACCTTTGTGGAAGTTGAAAGCAGCGTTTGAATCGATCAACGGATATTTTTGGTATCTGCGCCTTCGCGGATATGAGATAGATAATATTGAGTTTGGCAGAAAAAGTTTTGGGAATTCCTACGCTCTTCCTAAGCCTTTGGTTTCACTTCAAGAACTCTCCCCTATTCTTTGCAAACTTACTGAAAAATCGGCTTTTAGATTAAGAAAGGCTGGTTATTCGGCAAAAGGAATACATGTAGCCATAGGATATAAAGATGGAACCTTTTGGCATAAGGGAGTTAGTTTTCTGAGAAGCTTTTTTGATTCTAGAGAAATTTATAAGAATGCTTTGCGAATTTTGGCTATGTCTCCTTATAGTAAGCCAGTGCGTGATCTTTCAGTTTCGGTTTTTGGTTTGAAGAAAAAAAGTAATTTACAGTTGGAACTTTTTCAGGATTGTCTAAAAAAAGAAAAGCTTTTTGAGGCAATTGATAAGATTAATAATCGCTGGGGAAGTTTTGTCCTAAAACCAGCCCGAATGCTTTTTTTGAAAAATAATGAAGTTCCAGACAGGATTGCTTTTGGAGGGGTTAAAGAGTTGGAAGATTTTGTTTTTTCTTCCTCTGTGCTTGAAAGATCTAATTACTCTTTGCTTTAATTTGAAAATTATTTTTGTTAATTTTTCCTCTTTAAATTATCTATTTTTAGAATTTAATTTCTACTGTATCGCCCTTTTTAATTGAGTATTTTTTTGAAAAACCGGCGTTTACCTCTAAAACGTAATCTACCGCTTCAGATGGTCTATAAAGTGGTAAATCGCTCTCTTTTTGTATTTTATTTGGAGAGGGTATATTTTCGTCGATTTGAACTATTTTATTATTTGATATCCAGATTATGTCTAAGGGAAACTTCATACCTTTCATCCAAAAAAAGGGGTATGTTTTTTGGGGAAAAACAAAGATCATTCCCTCGTTGTCTAAAATAAAATCCTTTCCTGAAAGACCTTTTTCTTTTTCGTAAAGGCTGTCTGCAATTTCTACATTGATTTCTTTAGAACCTATTTTTATTTTTGCTTCTTGTTTCAAGGTAGAAGTATTTTTTTTGTTAGTTTGGTGGTTGGTTAAAGACCTAGTTTTATTGATTAAATGAATGGAGAAAAGCACACACATTATAAGAGATAGAAATAAAATAATACGCTTCATTAGAAGAGAAGAGATTTTAATAATTAGTAACTTGTGTTTATTTCTTTTTCAATGTCAGAAAGTTCTTTATCAATATTGTTTAAATCAGTATTTTGTAAGTCTTTTTCAATATCTTCTAAATTATCTGATTTAGATTGAGTTTGGATTTGTTTAATTTCTTTATCGCTTTCCGACGGAAGTTTTACCCCTTTTTTAGAAGTGTTTATAGCGAAAAAACCCAAGCCTACGATTAAAATTGCAGCTAAAAGTATTATAAAATTCTTTCGTGATACTAATTGCATAAATTAAACTCCTTCAGTCGGTGTCACTGTTGATGTTGGCATTGTTGTCGGTGTAGATGTTGGTAATGTCTTTTGAGTTGGTGAGAGTTTATAAGTACCAACTCTTAAACCTTTAATATCACCTATTATGTGTACTAATATGTTATGAACTTTAATCAGATTCTTTTTAATTTCTTGAACTTTTTCTCTTAGGATTTCAAAAGCAATTTTAGGATTTTCTGATTCTAATATGACATCAATATTTTCACTGGTTTCATTGAGTAATTTTTGAGTGTCAGAAAGCAAATCTTTTGCTTTATCTATCTCAGGTTCAACTTTTGAAGTATCAATATCAGTGTTTTCTTCTTTAATTTTTACAATTCTTGATTCGATTCTTGTAATAAGCTTATTCAATCTTTCTATTGTGGCTGATATTCTTTTTTCCATAAGATTCCAATATTTTCTTATCTTTTCTTTTCTTAATTGTGTAAGTTTCGACTCTTGGGTGGCTCTTTTTTCTTTTATTCTTTCTTGAATTCTTTCTTGAATTTCAGCTCTGATATTTTCGCTTTGAGTAAGATTTTCATTTACTCTTTCTTTTAATTGGTTTCTATATGTATTTTCCTCTGATGTCGATATTAATGCGTACGAGGCATTTGGTGAGAAAGTGAGTGAGATTAAAATTAAAAAAGAAATAAAAAGAATACGCTTCATCATTATTATTTAACAACATATTGTATTTTTTTGTCAAGGGCTAGGGTTTAGAAAAGATGCAAGTAAATAAAATAAAATTATTATTGTGTATATTGTTGGAGGTATTAAAAGCAAAAATGTTTCGTATTTTTTAGTTCTTTTGTCAAAATGAATGTGTAAGATATTCATATTATTTATATTATAAAATTTATTTGTGCCGAGGAGAGGACTCGAACCTCCATAAGGATTAACCCTCACAGGATCCTAAATCCTGCGCGTCTGCCAATTCCGCCACCTCGGCTCTATCAATATTATATTAATATTTCTGATCTATCTATCTTATTAATAAGATATTTTACATCATTTGCCCAATTTTTGCTTAGGGATGTATAAATTTTTGTAATTTCATCATTACTATCATTATCTTGTAGGTATAAATTTAATTTTGCTAAAGAAGATACATAAAAACTGTTGGCAGGAGCCAAATCAGGAAAGTTAAGTTTAATTAAAGTAAGTATTATTATTGAAAATAATTTTATTATCATAATTTATCTTACAAAAAAAAGACAGGTACCCTAAAGTACCTGTCATGAAAAATTCTGACGCGCTCACCCAAGTTATACTTGGTTTGCCTCAGAACGTAAGTGTACTATAACACATTACTATAAGATTGTCAAATATTATTAATAATTACTGAATAATAATATTATAGGTTCTTATTAAAAATATTATATACATTGTTATAGTATATTTATTATATGCTACATTTTTTTGCAAGTACAAAGATTGAAGGACCAAAATGAATGTACGAAAATGGTTTTTGTAAAAGTTTTTCTAGAATTAATAGATTATCTAATGAGAAAATCTTTTTCATAAATTTACTTCTAATGTTTGAAACTGACCTTTGTTCAACAATATTATATCCATGTTGAGATAATTTTTCTCTAATCATATCAGGATGATAATTTAAAAATGGTATTGTTTTTGTCTTTTTATTTTTACTTTTTATCTCTTTGGGAAAAATATCCAAGGGAAATGTAAAATTGCCTTTTAGAAATTCAAATAAGGTTGCTTTAAGATGTCTTTTATTAGCGAATTCAAGTATAAGATAACCACCTTTTTTGGTTATTTTGGAAATAATATTAAGGGCTGAATCTATATTTTGAATATGATGAATTACTCTAACAAATATCACCAAATCCGCTGTATTACGCCTAATTTTAGGATGAAGATTTTCAACACTTGACTGGATAAAATTTATTCCCTTATTTCTAAGCCTGCTTTTTGCTATTTTGAGAAGTCTAGCAGAAGGATCGGAAAGAATGATTTTTTTTGCTCTAAAATAATAAGAAGGGACAAGTCTTCCATAACCCGCCCCTACTTCAACAATGGTATTTATTTTTGGAATTTTATTAATAAAACTTTTTATAGCCATAATTTCAGCTTCATGCTCATATTCTCTACCCTTCCAATATGAAGGATAATCGTATGAATCGTAATATGCAGACATAATTAATGTTTGATAGATTGAAGTATATATAAATTTTTAATTTTATCTTCTTTGATTTTCTTTTTTAATGAATACACATTTGTATGAATCGATGATAATAAAGCTATATTTTTTTATAAGAATTAAAGCAACTTAATAAAGTATGTTTTTAAACTGTGACGTAAATTAAGACTCATTAAATTAAAATAATTTTAACATGGTTTATCAAATAAAAGTTTAGTTTTGTCAAGAAATAGAAGATTTTAGAGATTATTCCATTTGTTTCATGTACCTATTAACACCCTCTGCCCAAGTGGTTGATTCTGGATGGGCGTATTTTTTCATTATTTGTTCTATTGTTATATATCCTTTGTCTATGTAGTTTTCTTTTAGTCCTTTGGAAACAGCTTCTATAGCTTCTTCATAGGAGTCAAAACTTAAGGTTCCTTTGCTGTGTATTCCCCAGCCCCAGCAATTGTGGCTTTCTGGAGGAATGATACGACAAAGTCCTGATTCTTTTTGTGCAATTGCAGTTAATAATCTAAAATCTAGTTGATATTTGTCTGCAGTTTGAACAAGTAGTTCAGCGTATTTTTCTAAAGGAGAATTTCTTTCTTTTAGATATTTTCTGATTATTTCTGGGCGAGCGTCAGCGGAGATAATTTCTTCATTTATTGAAGATGTGTTGGGTGGAAGTGCAGCAAATACTTTTAAGCCCGGTTTTGGTTTTTCTAAAAGGTTATTGTTTTGATCAAGATTAGAAATATGTCTTTCTGTTAAAGCTATGAGAGATATTACACTGGAAAAGAGTGCCAATGGGGTTATTACAAAAAAAATAACCATTAGTAACAATTTTCTTGATATTGACTCCTTTTCTAAGTTTTTATTTTCCACGGTAGATAACGTATGTATATTTGTACTTTTAGCTATTATCAATCAGAATTACATATTTAAGATTATAAAGTCAAGTTGTGGGTGTGAATTTGTTTTAATGATTTGATAAAATTAATTATTGTTTGTTTTTAATTAAATAAAATTGTTTAAATTATTAAAATTAAATCTCATAAATTTATGGGCCCATAGCTCAATGGTAGAGCAGCTCCCTCTTAAGGAGTTGGTTGGGGGTTCGAATCCCTCTGGGCTCACATCAAGAATTTTCAAGGTAGCAAGAAGTACTTCATATGACTTTATTAATCTTAAAAAGCTATTAAAATTAGATTTAATAAGATCAAATTTAAAAATTAAAGATACAGATAAAAATTTAAGACATTTATATTACCGAAGATAGATAATATCAGCTAAGATTTACAATAACTACTTTTATTATTTTTGAGTTAAGATGTTTATATGATAAAATATGTTTTTAGTAAATCTTTGTTTAAAACTTTAATTTTTCCCTATCTATTTTTTTTAGTACTTGTTTATAGCTACGGTTATTTTAATAAGTTACTACCGGTTTCATATTGGGATGAAGTATATTGGGTAGATAGAAGTAATTTTTTTGTTTATTTTATAAATGGAGATTTTGGTAATGAAGTTTGGAAAAATTATAAATCATTTGATCAACCTAAACTTGCTGAATATGCTTTTGGTGCTTGGCTTTATCCTATATATCTTCTCAATAAAGCGAAAGATTCAAAACCTATCGACTATAATCAGTTTTTGATTAAGAATGGATTTTATTTTATTCAAGAAGATTATGATAGTGCACCTCTTGAATATAAGAGTATTTATAATTTTGTTAAATATGATGGTGCAATGATTGGTTATCTTGAGGATTGGGTTGCAAAATATGGTATTGAAAGTAGAAAAACTGTTAATTTAATTTTATACGCTAGAATTCTTAACGTATTTTTGTTATCCGGAGCGGTTATTATTGCCTACTTTTTAGCATTAAAATTCAAAGGATTTATTTTTTCAATAATTTTTTCAATACTTTACGGGTACAATTCTTTAATTATAGAAACAGGGTTAAAAGCACATTCAGAAGCTCTTTTTCTTTTAACTTTTAACGCGTCACTTTATTTTATGGTTCTTTATTTCGAAAAGAATAGAAATATTTTATATTTGATTTTATTCTCTTTATTTTCTTCACTGTGTATGTCAACCAAATTAAACGGTTCTTTTATGTTTATTATATTTACATTTGTAAATACTTTGATCCTTATCCTTTTTAAGGAAAAAAAAGTTTCAAATATTCTTTGGAATATTTTTTCTTTGTTTTTAGGATTAGTAATTTTTGTAGGTTTGAATCCTTTTACTTATTCAAATCCTTTTAAAAATATTAAATATATGTTTGAACATAGAAACAGTACAGCTATCTATGAGAGAATATATAATCCTGAAGCTTCGATTGAACGTGGAAAAAGTATAAAGAAAATATTTGAGAATTTCTATTTTTCTGGATACACGAAAATCTTCAATGGTATAAAGATATTTAATCGATTGAATTTAATAAAAAATTATGGAGTTTATCTTTTTCTTTTATTTTTATTGGGAATGATTTACACAATAAAACTTGTTTTACAGAAATATGTAATGGCTATTATAATTATTACTTCCTTTTTAATAATACTTTTATTTATGAATTATTATCTTATTTTAGACTGGATGCGTTATTATGTTCACCTATCTTTCTTTTTTACCTTATTTCAGTTATCAGGTTTGTTTTTTCTATTAAAATATATTTTAAAATATATGAAATATATTATGATAAAAATAATAAGTTTCGTTTATTAAAAAGATATTGAAATGTTTTTTGGATAAATTAAATTTTGTAAATTGATTTATTTTTTAATATTTGTAAATTTTTTGAAGTCGTTGAAAAAAAGACATTGTGTATGAAAATTTAAGCAGAGAGAGGTTTTAAATTATTTAATCAAAAGAATTCTTAAAGCAGAAAAAAATAATCATCAACCGAAATTTTAAAAGTTTTCTTTTTGTTTTATTTAAAGATAAAAAATTATAAATAAACTTTTTAATGAAGCATTTTATAAAAATCAACTGATGGATGCACTTTTTTTAATTGTTTCTTGTGCCAATACTTGGGTATTAGATGCTTATAAATACATTTTTAGACAGATAAATATAAAATCAAAAATTATCTAACTTCCTACTTTTATGATTGATAGTGCTCGCTGTCCTGGTTCACCGTTCAAAAAAAATAGAAGGGGAATAAACTGAATATTAGGTCCCCAATTAGAAGCATTGATGAATTCGCCCCATTTCCAAATTGATTGACCTTCATTTTTTATAAAAGAAAGACCATAAAATTTATTATGCTTTTTAATAATTGGAGGAAATATTATAGATATAAGCTTAACTTTTATTTCCTGAATAGGTTTTCCTGCAATTTTTGGAATTTTTTGTATATTATAGTAAAAGTTATAAAAACCTCCATCTTTTTTACGCCAGGAAAAGATGTCAAAGGGTGGGTATTTGTAATTTAAAACAAAAGGAGTAACAGCAACGATTCTTTTATCATTCCAGACATTTTCGAAAGCGAATTTTAAACTATGTGAAACTTCGTCAGGGGTTTTATATGCTAAAACTTTGTCATAACGATTATGCGCCCATCCTGTTTCTGTTATAAATACTGGTAATTCTTTATTCACACCTAAAGATTTTAAAAATTCAAGTTCCCAGTCATAGGTAGTAATTGTTCCCCTACCCTTTTCCAATTCTGATCCAGAAAATTCTGGATTTGGGTAGGAGTGAGAATTCCAACCGTCGATATAGTTAAAGAGAGAAGGTTTATGAGATAGCATTTTTTTCAAATATTCATCTTCGCTCATAGATCCTTTTATGCTTTGAGCTGAAGCATCAAGTCCTGCTGGTAATATAAAAAAGTTTTCGGATTTATTTTTTAATTTTTCTGAAAATGTTATTAAATAGTCCGCATATTCTTCAGGATTTACTTCATTACCCCATTCTTTTGCATGATTAGGCTCGTTTCCGATTATCAAATAACGGTTTTTAATTACCCAATTTAGAGAATCGAGAAATGAAACCCATGCGTCAATTTCGTTAAGATTTGGTTTTTCCCAGTAATTTTCAATTTGTTTTGTTGCAATTCTAACGATTGGAATTAAATGTAAACGGCGCATTTTGTCAAATACTTTTTGCCACCTATCTTTATTTAGTTCATCTTTACGGATTACTAATGTTACATAACCCCAGTCTCCTCCACTAGAATTTACGAGTTTTGCTGCATCATCTAAGTCATTTTCGTTCAAAATGTGGATTCCGAAGTAATTGTTAGGATTGGAAAGAGGGTTTACTTTAGATGAGACGCAAAAAGGATTAAAAAAGCTTAAAAATACTAAGATATTAGTTGTAATTAAAAAAATGTATTTTTTCATATGATTTATTGTATTTTAGGATTTATGTGGCTGCATTAAAATGATATAATTGAATGATTCTCATAAGCAATTTGAGGTTAGGTTTAATTTTTAGAGATATAAAACTGAATAATATTTAAGTATTTTTATTTTATGTGTTTTAAGAGATTTAGTAAGCCGAAGTGCTGGAATTGGCAGACAGGCACGCTTCAGGAGCGTGTGCTCGAATATGAGCGTGGAGGTTCAAATCCTCTCTTCGGCACACTGTAGAGTTTTTTGGTTATATATAGTTTGCTGTATGCGCGGGTGGTGAAATTGGTATACACGCAGTCTTGAGGAGGCTGTGCCGTAAGGCGTGCAGGTTCAAGTCCTGTCCCGCGCACAAAAAATTAAAAAATTAATAACTTCATTTTCTAATAACTCTTCATGTTGTATTATTAGATAAGAGCATGAATGAAAAAGGTTTTGATAATAAATGGTGTAGTAAAGATATTAATTCTGTATTAAGAGAATTTGATACAAAAAGAAGTGGATTGTCAGATGATGAAGCCTATAAGCGTTTGAAGATCTATGGTTTAAATAATTTTGGCGAAGAAAAAAAACTTTCTTTTTTTAAAGTACTTATTTCTCAATTTAAAAATTGGCTTACTCTTGTATTAATATTTGCTTCAGTTGTTTCTCTCATATTAGGTGAGAAAATAGATTCGATAGTAATTATTTTACTTGTTGTTCTTTCTGCTTTATTCGGATTTTATCAAGAATATAAAGCTGAAAGAACTCTAGTAAAACTTAAAAAATATGTAAAGCGATATTCTAATGTTTTTAGAAGCGGTAGATTATCTAGGATAGAACATGAATATATTGTTCCAGGTGACATAGTTTCACTACACATAGGAGACATAGTACCGGCGGATATAAGGCTTATAAAAACTGATGCTTTATCACTTAATGAGGCGATATTGACTGGTGAATCTTTTCCAGTAATCAAGGAAGCAGACGTAATAATTTCCCCAGATTCTTTGATTTCAGATATGAAGAATATGGTCTTCATGGGAACATCTGTTGTCGAAGGAAATGCTCTTGGGGTGGTTGTTGAAACTGGTTTAAGAACTCAATTTGGAAAAATTGTAAAGGTTGTTAAAGAAAACGAACCGGAAACAGATTTTCAGATACAAATATCTAAATTTAGTAGGTTTCTTTTTCGTTTGATAATTTTGATGACAGTTTTTATTTTTTTATCTAACGCTATTTTAAATAAAGGTATATTTTCTTCTTTTATGTTTGCCATAGCTTTGGCTGTAGGAATTGCTCCTGAAATGCTTCCAGCAATAATCACAGTAACTCTGTCTCAAGGAGCTATTAAAATGGCAAAAAAAAAGGTTGTTGTTAAGAAATTGGCAGCTGTTGAGGATTTTGGAAATATAAATACGCTGTGTATGGATAAAACAGGTACTTTGACGGAAGGAAATTTTACTCTTTTTGATTATAAAAATAATGATGGAATAAGAGATAAAAAATTAATTATTTATTCTATGCTTTGTACTGAAGGAGCTTCTGAAAGTAAAATTGGCCAAAAATTAAATCCAACAGATAGAGCTATCTGGGAGAGCTATTTTGCCAGAAGTTATAAAAATGAGATGAGTAAGTATAAGGTTATTGATGAAAATGAATTTGATTATGAAAGAAGAAGGATGAGTGTTTTGGTAAAAAGTGGTGACGAGACTTTTTTAATAGTTAAAGGTTCACCAGAATCAATAATTAGTATTTCAAGCTTTTATTATAAGGATAACAAAAAATTAAAATTATCGGAGAAAATTAAAAAATTTATTCTAAACGAGGTTAAAAAATATGAAAAAAGAGGATTAAGAGCTATATCTTTGGCTTTAAGATATTGTGATATAAAAAAATCAAATTCAAGTGACGAAAAAGAATTGATTTATCTGGGAATTATTCTTTTTAAAGATCCGATTAAAACTACGACTAAAGTAGCCATTGAGAAGTTTTTGGATATGGGTATATCTTTAAAGATTTTAAGTGGAGATAGTTTGACTGTTACAAAAAGTATTGCAAAGGAATCTGGAATAGAGTTTTCTGATAATGAAGTTATCACAGGTGATGAATTAAAAAATTGCACTCGTGATGAATTTGTGGATTATGCGAAAAGTTGTATTGTATTTGCAAGAGTATCGCCAATTCAAAAATATGAAATCGTTAAAGTTTTGAATTATGAGGGACATATTGTGGGTTTTTTAGGAGATGGTGTCAATGATGCACCTGCATTAAAAGAATCTGATGTTGGAATTACCGTTGATACTGGTACGGATGTGGCCAAAGAAGCTTCGGATATAATTCTTTTGCAAAAAGATTTAAAAGTTTTAGTCGATGGAATTGAAGCTGGCAGAAAAACTTTTGGTAATATTATGAAATATATTTTAAATACTATTTCAGCGAATTTTGGAAATATGTTCACCGTCGCATTATCTTCGCTGTTTTTGAATTTTATTCCTCTTCTTCCAAAACAAATTTTGTTGAATAATCTTATTAGTGATATACCCTTATTTGCGATAGCTACTGACAATGTTGATGAAGGATTTACTCAGAAACCAAATAAATGGAATTTAAATTACATAAAAAATTTTATGATTTACTTTGGTTTTATAAGTTCTGTTTTTGATTTATGTTTGATAATCCCCATGGCTTTTTTGTTTAAGGTAAGTCCTAGTGTTTTTCAAACAGCCTGGTTTGTTCAATCATCAATTTCCGAGATGTTGGTTACCTTTGCTATAAGGACAAAACTCCCCTTTTATAAGAGTAAGCCAAGTAAGTGGCTTTTTTGGTTAAGTGTAATTTCTATACTATCCGTTGTATTTTTGGCAATATTTGAAATTTCTATTTTTAGTTTTGCAAAAATCCCGAAAATAATTTGGTTTTTAATAATTTTTGATCTTTTTGCTTATTTTTATGTTACGGAGTTGGTTAAAAAAAGATTTTTTAGGAAATATGAAAGTTGATATTCTAAAAGGATTTTATCCTATCCTGTTTTATCTTATCTTATAATTTTTATTAGTTTTTTGTATAATATTTAAAGTTTTAAATAAGTTAATTTTCCTTAAATTGTGAAAAAAGATTTAAGGGCTTGTAGCTCAGTTGGTTAGAGCGTACGGCTTACATCCGTAAGGTCTCAGGTTCGAATCCTGACAAGCCCACAATTTTGAGTATATATTAGGTTTTTATATATAATTTTTGCTTGTAAGATCTGATAAAATATATAGAGTTTGCCGAGATAGCCAAGGTGGTCACGGCGGGCGCCTGAAGAGCGTCAGATGTGTGTTCGACTCACACTCTCGGCACATAATAAGCGGTGGTAGTTCAGTGGTAGAATGTCTCCTTGCCAAGGAGAAGGTCGCCGGTTCAAATCCGGTCCACCGCTCAAAATTATAGGTAATTTTATTTTACGGTGTTTTAATGATAGAAAAACATCCCTTCGGAAGTTTTGTACCTCAAAAATCCAAATTTTTGATATTAGGAAGTTTCCCTGGCAAAGAAGGTTTAAGGGGTGATTGGTATTATGGTGGAAGGATAAATCAATTCTGGAAGATAATGGAAAAAGTTTATGATAAAAAATTAAATAATATAAAAGATAAGAAAAGATTTCTTATTGATTTAAAAATTGCGATAGCTGATATTATTTCAGAGTGTGAAAGAATAAAGAATAATAATTCTGATGAGAATCTTAAGGTGATAAAATACAATATAGTGGAAATCAAAAATATTATAAGGAATAATCCGATAGAAAAAATATTTTTTACCAGTTTATATGTTGAAAAATTGTTTAGGAAGAATTTTAAAGGATTAATTCTGAAATATCCTAAAATATCAATTTTTTCTTTACCATCTCCTTCTCCTCGTTTTGCAAAGATAAGTCTTAAAGAAAAGATTAAAATTTATAAAAAGTTATTACCTTGTAATTGATTTTGAAATGTGTCAGGAACTGGTAATCTTTCTTTGCCTTGAGCATCACGCATTGTGTTAAGTAATAAACGTTTTAATATTTCGGAAAAGGAAATTCCATATAGTGATAAAATATTTGAAATTGCAACATCTGCTTCTTTGGGGCCAAAGGCAGGGTTACAATTACTGTCTATAAAAAAATATCTTCCTGATTGATCTAATCTTATATCAAATTTTGCGTAGTCATACATTTTAGTGACATCAAAAGCTTTTTTCACATACTCTCTAAGTATTGGATCATCATATTTTACATACTCAAAGACAGGATTTTTGTTAATCCATTGGTCTTCAAAGGTAGCGAAAACATATTTTTCGTTTTCTTTATGAAAAACTTTTTCTGCCAAGTATACTTTTTTGTTTAATCCTTCTAAGAGAATTGCAGTGATTTCTCTGCCTACAATGAATTCTTCAACAATTACGGGTTGTTTATAAGTTTGGATTAGATATTTAATTCTATCTCTTAAATGTTTTTCGTTTTCAGAAACAGCATCTTTGGTGATTTCTACGGCTCCATGAATTTCATTTAGTTTGGAAATTAGTGGAAATCTAAGACTTGGTATAAGATAATCGCTATAGGTATTAAACATCTGATAGTGAGGAACAGGAACGCCATTTTGTTCTTGAAGTTTTTTAACTAAAAATTTATTAGTAGTGAGTGACAAACCTAGTATGTCTCCGCCTGTATATGGAATGTCTAATATTTCCAAAATTCCGGGTATCGCGCTTTGTAAACTTTCGATACCCTTAATAGAGTCAACCAAATTTATAACCATATCAGGTTTATATTTTCTTAGATACAATGCAATATTGGAATTAGCTGGAAATAACTTTACTTCTATTCCAAATTTTTTTACATATTCAGCAACAAGTATTGCATCTTTTTCTGCGTCTTTTTCGGTGATATATTGAGCTTCTGTAGGAAAATATTCTCTTTTAACAAAACTGTAAAGTATTGCTATTTTTTTTGGTAATTCGTAACCATTAGAAGATGAAGATTTTGTATTTTCATTACTTAAAAAATTTGTCATGTTATATTTATTATTAAATCATAATCTGTTAGAATATCAATAAATAATTATAAATAATCCAATTGTTTTTGACTTTTAAATTTAGTTTATTTTTCAGAAATAATTTAAGCCCTTGTAGCTTAACGGATAAAGCAGTCCCCTTCTAAGGGAAAGACTGGAGGTTCGATTCCTCCCAGGGGCACAATTTTTATTTCATATAAATCTGACTTGGAGTCCGTCTTCTGCGGTTGTTGATAACGATACTTCTTGGCCCGGGTATTTAGCATGTTTTCCCCATATTATTGCTTTTCTTTTATTTTCAACAAAGTCTGTACCTAATAAATTAGCTATATCTCTAAGTGTACTTCCATTTTTTATAACAATAGGGTTATAAAATGAGGGTTCTTCATCCTGACGAACCAAATAAACAGTAATAAATTCGAGTGTTTCCCAAATTTTTTCTTTTAGTTCATCAAGGCCTATACTCTTTTCTGCACTGATGTGTATTATACTTTGATGATTTGAATCATCAGTACAAATCTTAGTGTGGTTTTTATCGTTGAGAAGATCAATTTTATTTATGACGATTAAAGAAGGAATGTATACTCGATTTTTACTGAACGCATCAATAAGTCTGTTAAGAGTTATATTTTCATTTATGGTTATTTCAGCATTCTTAATGCCAAATTCTAGAGCAATTTCTTTTATATAATCTTTAGAGATTGTTTGATAAATGTTACTTCTTATTACTATTCCTCCTTGTGTTTTTTTATCAATAACAACTTGGGGAGGTTTTTGATTAAGTCTGATTCCGTTTTTCTCGAGTGTGTGTTTAATTCTTTCTATAGATGATATATGTTCAGGATCGACTATAATAAGAATTAAGTCAGCTCCTCTTGCAACTGATAAAATTTCTTTTCCTCTTCCTTTCCCTTCCTCGGCTCCTTCAATTAAGCCTGGAACGTCTAGAATTTGAATATTAGCATTTTTATAATTCATCATACCTGGAATTACGGAAACTGTTGTGAATGCGTATGGAGCAACTTTACTTTTTGCATTTGTGAGTTTATTCAAAAGTGTAGATTTTCCAACTGATGGTGGTCCTATTAAGATAACTGTAGCGTCTCCTTGCTTCTTTATGGCGTAACCTTCCCTTGCTCCCTTTTTTTGTGAATATTCTAAAAGTTTTTCTTTTAGGATTGATAATCTAGCTCTTAATTTTCCGATATGATGTTCTGTGCCTTTGTGATAAGGAGTTTTGCGTATTTCTTCTTCAATTCTTGAAATTTGTGTTTGTATATTTTCAAATTTTGAATTATATATCATAGCTGAAATTATATATTAAAAAATGTATAATTTCTTAGAATATTGCGCCTATAGCTCAATGGATAGAGCAGCGGTCTTCGGAACCGATGATGAGGGTTCGACTCCCCCTAGGCGCACATCTTATATTTTCTTATTGTTGACAACTTAAGTGTAAATTGTAGTATTTAAATTTAAAGTGAAATATATAATTGTTTCCGGCGGAGTTCTATCTGGATTAGGAAAAGGGATATTTACAGCTTCCTTGGGTTTACTTTTAAAATCATACGGTGTTAAGGTAACAGCCTTCAAGTGCGATATGTATCTTAATATTGATGCAGGTACTATGAATCCTTTAGAACATGGAGAGGTTTTTGTAACACACGATGGGTTAGAAACAGATCAGGATTTAGGTCATTATGAAAGATTTATTAATACTAATTTGTCTAGGTATAACTATACAACAAATGGTCAGGTTTATAAGAGTGTTTTGGATAAAGAAAGATCATTGGATTACGAAGGAGCTTGTGTTCAGCCGTATCACCACATACCACCCGAAATTATAAAAAGATGGGAAATAGCAGGAAGAGAAAATAAAGCTGATGTTATTTTAATTGAAATGGGTGGAACTGTAGGAGAGTATGAGGGACTTTTGTTTTTTGAAGCGGCAAGAAGGATTAAGTTAAAAGAACCAGACAATATCTGCTTTATACATGTTGGATATTTACCTACTCCAGGCAATATTGGCGAATTGAAATCAAAGCCATTACAACAATCAGTTTATTTTTTAAATACAATGGGTATACAGCCTGACTTTATTGTATGTAGAGCTTCAAAAGATGTAGATGAAAAAAGAAAAGAAAAAATTTCTCTCGCATCAGGTGTTCCTTTGGAAAATATTATATCATCACCAGATTTAGATTCTGTTTATAAGGTCCCTTTAAAATTGGAGGAACAGAATTTTACAAAAAAGGTTGCTAAAAAAATGAATATAAAAATCATTAAAAACGATTTAAAAGAGTGGAAAAGTTTAATTAAAAGAATTGATCGATCAATTAAAGAAATAAACATATCTATTGTAGGAAAATATCAAAAGACAGGAGATTATCTCTTGGAAGACGCTTATGTTTCTGTTGTTGAAGCTTTAAAACATGCGGGATTTAAATTAAAGGTTAAATTAAAAATAAAATGGGTTAATTCAGAAGATTTAGAAAGTTTAAAAGATTCTGAAATAAAAGAAATATTTAACGGTATTAGTGGAATTATAGTACCACAAGGATGGGGAAAAAGAGGCGTTGAAGGAAAAATTAGGGCGGTTAATTACGCAAGATTGAACAATATTCCGTATTTAGGACTTTGTTTTGGAATGCAGATGGCAGTTATAGAATTCTCAAGGAGTATTTTGGGCTTTAAAGATGCAAATTCTCAAGAAGTTAATCCAAAATCATCACATAAAGTAATACATTTAATGGATAATCAAAAAGAGTATCTAAAAAAACATCAATATGGCGGAACTATTCGTTTAGGAGCTTGGCCATGCATTGTTAAAAGTGGTACCAAACTTGAAAGTATTTATAAAAAATACGGAGGTAAAAGGAATAATCCTTGGTTTTTACCTAATCCTTTATTTTCTAAAAAGGTGAGGTATTCAGGTTCAGGTACTTTAATATATGAACGTCATAGGCACAGGTATGAGTTTAATAATGAATATCGGGAAATTTTTGAAAAAAATGGATTGATTATTTCGGGTATTTCTCCATTTAATTCTTTGGTTGAGGCTATTGAGATAAAAAATCACCCCTTTTTTATCGGTGTTCAATTTCATCCGGAATATCTAAGCAGACCTCTTTCTCCTCACCCTATTTTTATCTCTTTTCTCGAATCATCAATGTTAAATCAATAACATTTTATTTAATTTGAGCGGGATACGGGAGTCGAACCCGTCTTTCCTCCTTGGAAGGGAGGTGTTGAACCGCTCAACTAATCCCGCGAAATTTAAATATAATAATATAGATTTTTTAAACGTACAATATTTTTTTATATTTTTTTACTTATTATAATGTCGGGGATGCCAGATTCGAACTGGCGACCTCACGGTCCCAAACCGTGCGCTCTACCAACTGAGCCAATCCCCGAAAGTAATATTTTAAAAAGAGGATTAATATCTAAAAAATTAATTTGATGTGCCGAGGGCGGGACTCGAACCCGCACATCACAATTGTGACACAAGATTTTAAGTCTTGCGCGTATACCATTCCGCCACCTCGGCTTTTAAAGATAATAACCTAACAAAATAATATTTTACAATTGAAAATACTTTTTTTACAAATCTAATTTAAGAATTATTTTAATATTAATTGTTCGTTATATTATATCAAGATTCAAGAAGAATATAAAAATTTATAAATACTAGGGTATAGATTTACTTTCCAACAATAATTTCAATATCAAAATTTGATTCTTCATTAAGAGTTTTTATATCTTTAGAAATTTTGTATTTATCTTTTAATGTATCTTTAATAATGTCTAAGACTTTATTTGAAATATTTTCTTTCGCGCTTAAATTTATATTCGAGTAGTCGTAAGAGTCTGCATTACCTGTTTTTATTTTATCATTATCGAAGCCACCTTTTATTAGTAGGTCCTTTACTCTACCTGCTTCACCAGAAATCCCTGATCCGTTTAAAACATTTATGGAGATATTCTTCAAATTGACAATCTCTTCAGGAGCTTTAGTAATTGTAGGTGTAATTTTTGGGGTTTCTGTTGGTGTTGGATTTATAGAAGGTTTGTTAACACCTTTCTGAAAATAAATAAATCCACCTGATATAGCACCTAACAAGAATAGAGTTATAACTATAAAAAAAACCTTTCCTCCAATACCTCTCCCCTTTTGGTTTTCTTTTGTTGTATCTGGTCGTACATCTTTTAGCCATTCTTTTACTTCTTCAGAAGATATTTTTTCATTTTCTGACGTAGTTTTGTCACTATCTGAACTTTTTTCTATATCATTTATGTTATTTAGGGATGTGTCATTTTCGTTGATTTCTTCATTAAGATTATTTTTAAGTTGAGAATCTTTAGAATCTGAAATAGTTGGAGGTATAGAATCTAGTTGACTAAATGATGTAATTTTAGTTGTATCAATATTCCCGGATGATATATTTGTGGATTCTTCTTTTAATTCTTCAACTTTAATTTTTGGTTTTTTATCTTTTAACTTCATTTTTTAAGATTTATATTTTAATTTTGAAATATTTAATTATATCTTGTCAATTACTAGAAAATTAATACTTTTATTTTTTATTTTGTATGATTCTTTTCCAGTCCGGATAGGTAAATCCCTGTATGATACCCCCCAATAAAGCACCTTTAATCAAAGGTAAGGAAAGGAAACCTTTATCAACAATTATTGATATTATCAGTATTACCGAGAAGCAAATCCAATGGTGAAACCATATTACCTTTCCTTTTACAGCGAAAGTTAAATTTGGCGACAGTTGTATAAATTTAATTTTTATTAATGGTAATTTTTTGCGTATTTTGGATTTAGGGTGACTTATGAGTTTCATTAAGTGATATCCAACAATTGTTGATATAGTGATATCAATCATATAATTAATTATTAAACTATTTAGAATATAATTTCAATAGAAAAAGACTTTTATTTAAAAAAGTTATAAATTGGAGTAAAATTTATATAATGGTGGGTGTAGCTTAATGGTTAGAGCGCTTGCCTGTGGAGCAAGAGGCTGGCGGTTCGAATCCGCTCACCCACCCCAAAAAGTAAATTTTGATATAGTATATAATTATTACAAATTATTCAGTTTATAAACTAACCATTTATTGTGGTAAGTTTTTGAAATAAATAAATAGTTTTCTTCTATAAAATTTACAAGTTCGTCCAATATATAATAATTTTTGTAATTGGATTTTTCTTTCCATTTCAACATCTTTTCTTTGTCTAAAGGAGGTAATGCTGAATATTCACCGATATCTTTATCGTATGTACTTTCTGAAGCATCGATAATTAACTTTGGTAAATTGTATTTGACTTCATATATAAACCTATTTATGTGGTGACCATCTACATCGTAATTTGGATGAAAAAGACGAAATTGGTAAAAGTATTTTGAGGCTGAAACTCGATTTGATATAAGGTACAAAGATGGCTCGCTTCCCCAGATAATTATTTTGTCATAATTGGTGGTTTCCTTTTTAATAATTGAAATCGTATCCTTATGTTCATCAAAATTGTTATAAAGAAATGAACGAAAGTTAAAATTTCTATCAAAAGGTTTTTTCTCATCAAAATTTATAAATATTTTAATGATTTCTTTGTTAAAGAAAATAAAATATAAAGATATAATTATGAATACATTTAATATAGAAATTTTAAAAATATTTTTATTTGTTATTTTGTCTAATTTAGAAAATAATTTATTTAATGGATAAATTAATAGAATAATAAGCGGTATTAAAAGTGATAAATAATAATGTTTATATTCTCTTCCAGAAATTGAAGAAAAAATAATTTCAATTGGGAGCCATATAGAAGATAATGTTACTATAATATTTTTCTTTTTTTCCTTTAAAAGTAATATATACCCTATAAAAGTTAAAATGAAAACATTATAGTTCGTTCTAATGAAGTTCAAAATGGAGATAATTTTTTTTTCAATATTTGAATCTGAATAAATAATATTAAAGATTATTGTTTGATCAAAAAAATCAATTATTGCAGATTTATATGAGAAAAAGACAATTATGGAAATAATTGGTAATGAAATACCTAAAATTACAAAAATAATGTTATTAATATATTTTTTATAATTATCTTTTAAGAGTAAGAATGAATTAGTTATTAATATTGAAAGAAATATACCTATTAAATTTGGTCTTAAAAGGAAAAGAAAAGCAGTAAAAACTCCAGTAATAAATGAATAAATTTTAATAGACTTTATTTTAGAAGTATTATGTGAATTGTAAAATAATACTAATATAACAATTTGAAATAATATAGCAAATTCTTCTACCCTATTACCTCCTTCTAAAAATTTTATTAGATAATAAGAAATAAATATTAGTCCTATAATAGAATTATTAAATATAAATATCTTGTTTGTTAATATAAAAAATAATAACAAAGAAAGGAATAAAAATATTAATTCGATAATCCATAATCCCCAGAAGTCTCCATTAAAAAGTTTTAATGCAAAAGCGTTGATTAGGAATATCAGGGGAGTTTTGTGTTCCCAAAAGTCTTTATATGGAATTTTGCCTTGAAGAATTTCTTTTCCTGCATAAAGAAAGGTACCTGAATCCCTGCTTGGAATTAAAGTATTTATTGAATTTGTAAAAATTAATAGTACTAAGAATATAATTAATATAGTAGCTATAATATATTTATATATTTTTATGGACATTATATTTTTAAATACTATTAAATGTATTAATTTTAACTTAAAAAAGTTGTAAAAATATTCTTATAAAAATGTTATCTATAAGATATTTTATTAAAATTCTTATCTTCTTTCTATTTATATTTCTTATTTTTTGGATATTTTATTTAAACAAAAAAAATCAAATTGACATTAAGGTTCCAGAAGTAAATAGAAATTTTGAAAGGATAAGGAAACCTGCTGTTTCAGGAACTTTTTATCCATCTAAGAAAGAAGATCTTGAAAAACAGATATCAATTTTTCTTAATAATGCAGAAAATTTTGAAATTAAGGAAAAAATTAGAATATTAATTACACCTCACGCAGGATTATCCTATTCTGGACAAGTTGCAGCTTATGGTTATAAGCAATTAAAAGATAATAATTATTCTAAAGTTATTCTTTTGGGTTCAAGTCATAAAAGAAGCTTTAATTTTATTGCAATTGATGACAATGATTATTGGGAAACTCCTTTAGGAAAAGTAGAATTAGATAAGGACTTAATTAAGTCATTGGTTAACAATGATTCTGTAAAATTAGATTCCAGTCCTCATTCAGAAGAACATTCTTTGGAAATTGAGCTAATCTTCCTACAATCTGTTTTAAATGATTTTAAAATTACTCCAATATTGATTGGTCAAGTAGATGAGTATTTTCTAATGATGCTTGCTCAAAAGCTTTCATATAATTTCGATGAAAACACATTATTGGTAGTAAGTTCCGATCTTTCACATTATCCCAAGTATGAAGATGCTAATAATATTGATTATAAAACAATAAATTCAATATTAGACGGTGATGTTGAAAAATTTAAACATACTTTAAAAGAAATTAATGAAAGTTCATATAATGGTTTAGTGACCACAGCTTGTGCTAAAGACGCGATAGAAACAGCCTTAGAAATTGGAAATATTTTAGGAATCAAAAATTATAAAAATTTAATCTATAAAAATTCGGGGGATGTAACGAATGATAAAAATAGAGTTGTTGGATATGTAAGCATTGTGGGTTATTCTGATTTCTTAGAAAAATTTACTATAAGAGTAAATCAGCAAGATAAGATTAAAATTTTAAAATTGGCAAGAAATACACTAGAGAGCTTTCTTTCAAAGGGAGAATTAGAAAATTATAAAGAAGACTCGCATTTATTAAATACACCAATGGGAGTTTTCGTTACCTTGAAAAAAAATGGATATTTAAGAGGTTGTATAGGTGAATTTGAACCTACAAAACCTATGTATAAAGTTATTCAAGAAACCGCAATTTCAAGTGCTACAAAGGACCAAAGATTTAAACCATTAACATATGATGAATTAAAAGATATTGATATAGAAATATCTATTATGACGCCGAGAAAAAAGGTTAAAGATTGGAAAAATATAAGATTGGGTATTGATGGAGTTGTAGTGAAAAAAGGTTTTAATGCCGGTACTTTTTTGCCACAAGTTGCTGAAGAATTTGATTGGAATTTAGATGAGTATTTAAGTCAGCTTTGTCATCAGAAAGCAAATCTAGATAAAGAATGTTATAAGGATAGTTCCGTCGATATCTTTAGTTTTGAAGTATTAAGTTTTAGCGAAAAGGATTCTAATTTTTAAAATTTAAAAATGTTTATCTTCTAAATTTTAATTTATAGATGTATTATATTTGATGATATAATTTAATAATGAATAAAATCCCTTCATTTTTAAATAAGTATTTATGGGATGTTAAGATTGATTCTTTAGATCTTGATGAAAATTATGCCTTTGTTATTGAAAGAGTTTTGGAATATGGAGATATTGATTCCTTTAGATGGCTTATAAAAAATATTAATAAAAATAAAATTGTTGAAGTTTTAAAAAGTAGTAAAAAAATATCTCCAAAAACAGGAAATTTTTTTTCTTTGTACTTTGATATCAATAAAAAGGAAGTACTATGTATCCAGAAACCCTTTATCCGAAAACAAGAGAGGTTCTAAATAATATTAAGAATTTAGATATTTTAAAAGAATTTTATCTAGCAGGTGGTACTGCTTTAGCTCTACAAATTGGTCATAGAAAATCTTTTGATCTAGATTTTTTTGCATACAACTTTCCAAAAAGAGATCTCATTTTACAAAATTTAAAGCCATATAAACCAAAAATAATTCATGAATCCGATGGAACTCTGGATTTATTAATTGATGACGTAAAAGTAAGTTTTTTATTGTATAAATACCCTTTGGTTAAAAATTTAATAAAATTTGAAGGTATTTATATGGCTTCAATAATTGATATCGCCTGTATGAAATTATCAGCGATATCTTCCAGAGGATCTAAAAAAGATTTTATAGATATTTACGTTATTCTTCAAAGGAATTCTCTTTCTTACATATTTGAAATGTTTGAAAAAAAATATAAAGATGTTTCATTTCAGAAACTAGCTATCCTTAAATCTATGATTTATTTTCAAGATGCTGAAAATGATCCAGAACCTGATTTTGTAAAGTATATAAATTGGAAGGAGATTAAAAATTTTTTAGAAGAAAAAGTTAAAAATTATTTTGATAAGATTTTGTGATATTTTAATATTCAGTCAACATTAAGTTAAAATGAATAAATACGATATAAAACGAATTTTTAAAATTAAAATTAGTAATATATGGTTATTTAAGTCAGCTTCATTAATTTTTGTAATATTTATTTTGCTTTCTCTTTATAAAAGAGGTGTTATCGCATTAGCTTTTATAAACGGTCAGCCTATATCAATATCTGATGTTATAAGATATTTTGAATCAAAAGATAAAAATAATATTATAGATAAAATTATTTCGGAAAAGTTAATTGAGTATGAAGCTAAAAAAAGAAATATTATCGTAAAACAAGAGGAAATAAGATCAGAGATATTAAAAATAGAGAAGGAAGCTTTAACCAATGGTAAAACTCTAGCACAAATATTAAAGGAATCCAATCAAACAGCTTCGGATTTGGAAAGAAATGTAAGGTTAAGAATTATTGTATATAAAATTTTGTCTCAAGATATAGATCTTAGTGAAGATGAAATAGATAAGTTTATAAGAGAAAATCCTGAATTATATGAAAATATGAGTCGTGAAGAGGCAAGAGAAGGTGTAAGAAAACTATTATTGGATTCGAAAATAAAAGAGAGATATGATTCATGGATAGAGGAAGTAAAAGCTTCAAGTAAAATAGATTATTTTATTAAATTTTAAATTATAATCTTTTATTATTACATCTTTTTGTAAAGGTGGATATTTTAAAATGGCATAATGATATAATGTAGTAATTTTCTATGGCTGTTATTTATCAAAATGAAGATTTAAGTTTGCATAAAAACAATGATTCTATTGATTTAACTAGTATTAAAAATAATATGGCTTTAACAGTTAATGACGATGGTGAAATATTAAATGAATATATAGTCAAACTTCTAGATAATTATATTTTTGAATTATTAAATGAAAATGAGAGTTTTACCCCAATACATGTTGATGAGGTAGCATCAAGGATAGCTAAAATTTATGAAAAAATAAGAAAGATTATTGATTGGAAAGATGACAATGCTTTAAGAAGAGGAGCAATAGAAAGAATTTTAAAAAGAATAATATTTCCAAATATAGCTAAGATTACTGTTAAAAAGTTTGATATAAAATATTTAGCTGAAACCCTCACATTTGAATTGATAAGAGGGGGTCATTTACCGAATAATAGTATACCTCTTGAAAGGTTAATTGATGTTGAGAGAATTATTAAAAAATATTTAATTTTTTTAGATTCATCTTCAAAATTTGATATTTTTGCGTTTAAACAAAGAGTAAATTATATTAATTTTTTAATTGAAATTTCTGCCTGTGAAATAGAAGAAATATTAACCAATCCATTTAAGGAATATGGAATTATTAATGCAATGTCAAAATGTTTAGAAAATATAGTTCGTTTTGAACCAAATGATTTTTTGAAGAATGATGAAATTAAAAAGTTTTTATTGATATCGACAATTAAAACTTTATATGATTTAGACGATAAATATATTTCTTATATTTTACTAAAGCTTAATTTTCCAAATTGGAATATTTTAGAAGAGGATGAGATCAGAATTATCTCAAAAAAATTACCTGAAATTTGGAATCAAATTGAAATTGACTTAAAGAATAAAATTTTAAAAAAGTTCACTAGAGTTGCTGAATATGTTGATACAATATTTTTATTGATTGACGATATTTTATTGAAGTATAAAAACAAACCAAATATTTTATATAAGATTTTTGATAATAAAATTAAGTTTGAAAAGGAAATTAAGATAGCATATAAAAAAAGATACTCTACACTTAAAACTCGATTGATAAGATTAGCTATATTTTCTACTTTGTCTGTATTTTTATCTAACTGGTTTACCTTTTTTATAATAGAAGTTCCACTGGCGAAGTTATTTTATGAGGGGTTTAATCTAAAAGCAGCGATTATTGATTTTTTGATCCCGACATTTGTAATGTTTTTATTAGTTTCAATTATTAAACTTCCATCAAAAGACAATATGAATAAAGTTATTAATCTAGCAAATAGTATTGTATATAAAAATTCTGAGAAAAGATATTTCCAGATTAAATTTGATAATGGAAAACCATCATTGTTAAAAATATTTATGGTCTCTTTGTACATAGAAATTATTATATTTGCATTTATAGGTATAGCGTATCTTTTCTATATCGGAGGATTGCCTATGACTTCAGTAATATTTGACACATTTACAATTTCTCTCACATTTTTTGCCGCTGTTGCTATAAAAAATAAATCTAAAGAATTAAATGTTGATGAAGATACTACTATTGGAAGTTTTCTTTTAGACATGTTGTCTGTTCCTATCGCAAAAGTTGGAGCGTTTCTGGCAAGGAAATGGAAAGAATACAATGTTGTTGCAATTCTATTTAATTTTCTTATCGAAACTCCCTTTGCTGTGATATTGAATTTAATACAAGGTTGGAGTGATTTTATTAGTGAAGAAAAACAGGAGTTTCATTAAAAATTATTTTCGAATAATGTCGTAGTAGACTGGATGATATAAAAATATTGCGGGTAATTCCTCTAAAAGATATTTTTGAAAATCCAAATAAATCTTTCTCCTTTTTTCTATGTCAAGTTCTACTCTACCATCTTCTAATAATTTATCTATTCTAGGATTATTTAATTTTGTTATATTAGTATCTTTTTTTGTTGAGTGCCAAAGCGGGTATTGATCTGGATCATTTGGTATATCAAATATAGTTAAAAAACATTGATATTCATTAGGTTTGGTAGATGATACTTGTATGGTTGTTTTAACTGATATTTTTTCCCAATCCTTGGATATTTTTTCCGCTATGTTTAATAAATTTGGAGTTGTTATTAATGTTATTTCAAGATTATCTTTAATTTCTTTAGGTATTTCTTTTAATAAATTTAAAGAATTATCTATGTTAAAATCATAAGATTTTACTTGAGGATTGTAAGCCCAGGATTCAGGATTTAATGGAGTATATGCTCTATTACCAAAGGATTCTTTATCTATAGCGTAATTTAGAGATTGTCTTATTATTTTTTCTGAAAGAATTTTATCTTGTGTATTAAAAAACAAGGTAACAATTTGTGAATAGTTTAAATTTTTTATAATTTTGGAATTATTCCAATTATTGAACGGACTTGGATCTGATATATTTTTAATTTGATCTATTTTCCCCATTTTATAGGCATGTTTTAAAAGATCACTTGAAGGATAAAACTTATATATAAGTGTGTTTCCTTCACTATTTTTAAGCATTAAATAACTAATATAGGTGTTGACGATTTTAATATTTTTAACTTTCCAATCACCGGTTCCCATTAGTCCCTTTTTAAAAATTGGTTTTGAGACTATGTAAGGAAATGGAGAATAAGGTTCATCTAATATGAATTTAATAGTATTATCATTTGGTTTTTCAATACTAACACCAGAAAATTCTAAAATAATGTCATTACTGGAAATTTTGGTACCATCATGCCAATAAATGTTGTCTTTTAGTTTAAATATCCAAGTCTTACCTTTATCAGTAGTTTCCCAATATTCAGCTAAGTCTGGTTCTAAATTACCATCTTTAACTTTTGTAAGTCCTCTACTAATCTTATTTAAAATATATAAAGGTAAGTCATTCGGTCTGTATCTGCCTAATATACCTATTGTAGTTGTTTTTCCTAAGTAATTTTTATAAATAAAATTGTTAAATAGATAAAATGAAAATATTCCAAAAACAATTCCTATTGAAATAATAAACTTAAATTTGTTTAAAAATGCAATTATTAGTTTAAAGTAATACATAAGTAGTATTTAAAGCTAAAAGTTTATAAGAGTACACTGAGAATCGAGACTGCTATAAAAATGCCGGATATGAAGAAAGTAAGTCTAAAAACAACTTTTTCTAGTCCTCTTCTTGTAAATGATGATGGTCCTTTCCAACTTCTGTTAAAACCACTTCCACTTGATTGGATAAATATAAAAAATGTAAGTATTATAGCCAATATAATTTGAAAAATTAATAAAGTGTTTTTCATAAAGATTATTATACAGAAAATATATTTTTACTTCATTAACCAGTAAATAAATGATGTAATTAATGAAAGTAAAAAAGAAAAAAGAACATATGATAAAAATCCTTTAACATCAATAGTAGGTATATCAATCCATTTGCTAGAATATCCGTAAAAATGAAAGCCAATTATTTTAAAATCCTTTATTATTAGTGTTACGAGATAAAGAACTACGGCTGATGATACCCATTTAAAAAGTCCGAAGGTTACTAAATTTAAAGGAAGAAGTAGTAAATTGATAACAGGTTTGGCTAGAAAAAATACAGCAGTTATGGCTATACCAGAAATAAAGAGTGTTTTTAAACCTTTTTCAAAAACTAAACCTGTAGCAATATTACTTATAACCCATAATGAAAATGTATTGATAGCATAATGTTTAAGAATCTTTTTCATTATTATATTTATTATATATTGTTTTTTATAAGATATTTTTTGAATAGCTTATGGTGTAATACTCTTGAAAATCTATGAGCTTCATTTCTTAATCTTTGTATTAATAATAATGAAGGTCCTTTTAAATTAATAATTTTATAAGAATTTTTATATGGTATTATCAATTTTTCAGTTTTTTTAACAATACCTAATATTGGAATATTGGTATCATTAAATTCATTTAGAAAAGCTTTAATTTGAGCTTTTCCACCATCAACTAAAATTAAATCGGGTTTACCCCAATCATTAAAGTGTTTTATTCTTCTTTTAGCTATTTCTGACATACCAGAAATATCATCACCCTTATGGTTGTTTCTTAAGATAAAATGTTTATATAAATTTCTGTCTGGATTTCCATTATTAAATGTAACCATCGAAGCGGTAGGATAAATTCCAGATAAATGTGAAATATCGTAGCATTCAATACGTTTTATATTTTTTAATATTAAATAATTTCTTATAATAGATTTTAAATCATATAGCTCTTTTTCTCTAATATCTTCAATAAGATTTGGGTTTTCTATGTAATCATTATCAGAGAAAGATTTATTTGTTATGAAATTAAGGTAATCAAGCTTTTTTTTGATTATAGAAGCCTCTTCAAATTTTTCATTTTTTATTAAAAAATTTATATTATCTAGTAAAGATTTCTTTAAATTTGACATATTACCATATAAAAAATTTTTTACATTAATTATATTTTTCTTATATTGTTTGATTAAAATGCTTTTTTGTCTTAAGTTATCAGTTTTTTCAATTAAAGATGGACATGGATTACAAAGATTCATTTGGTGATATAAACAAACCTTTTTATTAGGTTTATGTTGAGAGAAAGGAATAATCTTTCTTAAGTGATAAAGTATATTTTTAGCAGATTTTATTGATGTAAAAGGCCCAAAATAATATTTAATATTGTTATTTTTATTTGGTTTTCTTTTTGTTATGACCATAGGATATTTGTCATTGGTAATGCATATATAAATGGGACTTTTGTCATCTTTTAATTGAATATTGTAAGTTGGTTTTAATTTGTTTATTAAATTAGCTTCAAGTATGAGTGATTCTATTTCAGATGATACTAAAATAAAAGAAAAATATTTTGTAATAGAAATCATTTTTGAAGTTTTCGGTAAAAGATTTAAGTTCATATATGATGTTAATCTATTTTTTAAATTTTTTGATTTACCTACATATAAAGGTTTTAATTCTGAAAAGAATATATATACACCCGGTTCTTCAGGTATATTTTTGATATTATTTTTATTAAAAGATAATTTTTTAATTTTATTTAACATACCTTTTGATATTTATCTTGGCTAATATACTTTTTATTAAATTCATATTTAATATTATTAGAAGAAATAAAATTATAAAAATGAAAATTGAAAATATATATATAAGTTGTATGGTTATCAACTTTGCTTTATTTAAATAAATCTCATTTATGTAATTATTAACTTCTATTGATATTTTATTAGGAGAATCTAAAGCAAGAAAACCAACAGGAATGTTAAATACAATTTTTTTGTAAGACATGGGAGGTAATACATTTATCTTTTCTGTAATTATTTTTTTGTTTTCAAAGTAGATGATTGGATTTATATTATAGAAAGCTATGGGAGTTTCATTTTTTATTATAACATTTAATTCTTTTTTAAAGGGGTTCAAATAATTCACAATTTTATGGTTTATTATCAAAGGTTTAATTTCTATATTTGGTAGAGATGAAGGGTATATATATAAATTTTTTTTAATATCATCTGTATTTTGAATAATAGGTGAACTTGGATAAGTTGAACTTTTTCCATGAATTAAAAGTGTTATATGATTTAAATCAAATCCATTAAAATAATCTATATTTGATGTTGATTCCCATGTTGGATCGATAGGTTTCCAGTCTTGTAGATCTTCGTCCCAATATTCAGGCCATGAATGAAAAATATCAGAAATTAAAGATAAAGGTTTTATATTGATATTGTCAGAATAAGCATAACCATTGATTTCTCTGGCTGGGATACCTGAAGCCCTTGAAAGAGCTATAAATAAATCTGTAAATTCAGTACATAACGAATCATTTTTGTTAAGTAGTGCTTTTTTTGCTCCATATCTATCTGCATTTGGTGATATTCTTTTATAGTTATAGATTAAATTGTCGACTACATAATCATAAATTTCTTTTGGATTTTTAAAATTTTCTGTTAAATTTTTAATTAATGGGTCATCAGACTCCCAATAAATTTGAGGCTTTAAGTTTGAGATTATTGATGACGGAGTTTGTCTAAATAATTTTAAGGGTCTAGAAAATACCTGTATATAACCTTCAACATTTAAATTAATATTTTCTTTTGGCTTTAGTAAATATGTTGCTATCCAATTGCCATCTTCGTCAACATAAATATTATTGGGAAGCGGTTCAAGTTTGTTGTAATAAACTTTTTGCATAGATGTGTCAGGTGGAATTGCAAATTTAATTTCTTTATTCTTATTCTCATAATTTTTTAATGGGATATTTACTTTTATTGAATATACTTTAAATTTTCCAAAAATTGCGTTAATTTTTTGGTTTTTTATTAAGTTTTTAGAAAATTTATAAACTATTCTATTGTTTTGCTTTTCAATTTCATATTTGTCAGGAGTAATATAAGCCAAATCTCCAACAGTTTCAGGAACAGATATCAAAATTTTGCAATCACTATACTCCTGATTAACTAAAGGTAAAGAAAATTCCAAAACATCCCCATTTTTTTGTAAAATATTTTTTTCATCATATGTTACAATAAAAGTTCTTGAATTGTTTTTACCTAAGACAGGTTCAACAAATGTAATTTTTAAAGAATAATCGTTATTAATTTTATTTATTTCTACTGGTAATTCTTCTCCTTTTTCATAAACTTTTATATTTACTGGGATTTGATTTGAAAGATTTATTATGTAGTATTTAGCATATTTTTCTGTGGTGATGTTTGTTAAGGTTATTGTATGAGTTACAGAAAAATATCCTTCATCACGAATCTTATATTCTATTATTGAATTTATTTGATATTCTGAAGACGCTTTTATATTTTTTACTGACAAAAAGTAAATAGATACCAATATTATGTTAAAAATTATGGGTTTTTTTATCATTTATTAAGATTTTTTATAAAATAGATAATTTGTTAATTTTTATATGTAGTTTTTCAGATATTGGCCTGTAAATGAATTTTTGTTATTAATGATATCTTTTATAGTTCCTTGAGCAATAATCTCCCCACCATTTTCACCACCTAACGGACCCAAATCGATTATCCAATCGGAATTTTTTATAATATCCATATTATGCTCTATTATAAAGATACTATTACCTTTACTTACAAGTGTTTTTAGGACATTAAGAAGTTTTTCTACATCCGAAAAGTGAAGCCCGGTTGTGGGTTCATCGAGAATATATACTGTTTTACTAGTTTCTTTTTTAGAAAGTTCAGTTGCTAGTTTTATTCTTTGTGCCTCTCCTCCTGATAATGTAGTTGCAGGCTGACCTAATTCAATGTAATCAAGTCCCACTTCTGATAAAGTATTAAGTTTTGACAAGATTTGATTGTTTGAATGAAAAAATTCTATTGCTTCACTGACTGTCATTTTCAATACTTCGGCAATATTTTTACCTTTATAGCTAATCTCTAATGTTTGTGAATTATATCGGTTTCCTTTACAAACATCGCATGTAATCCAAATATCGCTCATAAATTGCATTTCTATTTTTATTTGTCCTTGACCTTCACAAGCCTCACATCTTCCTCCTTTTACGTTAAAACTAAATCTTCCCTTTTTAAATCCCATTATTTTTGAATCTTTTGTTTGAGAAAAAACTTCTCTAATATAGTCAAATAATTTTGTATATGTAGCTGGGTTGCTACGTGGAGTTCTTCCTATAGGAGATTGATCGATTAAAATTACTTTATTAATATTTTCAATACCTTCTATTTTTTCAAATTTTCCTACATTTCCCTTAAATCTTGGGTTTATATTTTTTTCTAAAGCTGGATAAAGGGTTTCAACTAACAAAGTAGATTTTCCGCTTCCAGAAACACCTGTTATTGCAACTAATTTACCTAAAGGGAATTTTACATTTATATTTTTGAGATTATATTGTGATGCTCCATATAAGCATATAAATTTTTGATTATCTTTATTTTCAATAATACCCTGATTATAAATTTTAATGTTATTTGTTTTTGCTAAATTAACCTTTTTTTTACCAGATAAATATTGTCCTGTAATAGAATTAGGATTGTTAGATATTTCTTTTGGTGTTCCTTTAGCAATGATATAACCACCATATTTACCTGCTCCCGGTCCAAAATCAATTACATAATCGGAATTTTTTATAGTTTGACTATCGTGTTCTACTACGATTACAGTATTCCCTAGGTTTCTTAAATTTTTAAGGGTATTAATTAACAAAGAATTATCCTTTTGATGAAGACCAATTGTCGGTTCATCTAAAACATATATAACTCCGGTTAATCCGCTACCTATTTGACTTGCCAATCTTATTCTTTGTGATTCTCCGCCGGATAATGATCCTGAACTTCTATCAAGTGTTAAATATCCTAATCCAACAGATTTTAAAAAATTCAATCTATCAACTATTTCTTTTAAAATAAGATTGGATATTTGGCGTTCTCTTTTTGACAATATATCTTTGTTAATTAAATCCAAAAACCATTGATAAGCTTCGTCTATTGAAAAATTAGTAACTTGATAAATTGAAAGTTTATTGATAGTTATTGAAAGAGACTCTTTTTTTAACCTTGCTCCATTGCACTCGGGACATAAATTTTCTTTCATAAATTTTTCAATTTCGTATCTTATCCATTCTGATTCTGTTTCAGAATATTTATTTTCAAGCTCTTTTACTATACCTGAAAAATTTTCGAAAATGCGTGTCATCTTTCCAAATCTGTTTGTTCCAAAAACTTCATACTCTTTATCTCCAGTTCCGTAAAGTAATAAACTTTTTTGCTCTTTTGTTAAATATTTAATTGGAGTTTTAGGATCAATACCATTTTCATGGCAAACAGTTAAAATTATTCTAGAATACCAAGTATCTTGTTCAAATATATTTGAAAAAGGCAAAATCCCCCCTTCTGTTATAGATATCTCTGGAGAAAATATTTTTTCAACATCTACTTTTAATATTTTTCCTATTCCATTACAGATTGGACAAGCACCATGAGGAGAATTGAAAGAAAAACTTCTAGGTTCTATTTCTGGAAAGCTTATGTTGTCTTTCGGACACGCAAACTTTTCAGAAAACAAGTAATCGTGAAATTCTTTTGGATATTCAGGAATAGAAAAATCTTTATCCAACACCTCTGAAACTATGGTGTATCCATTAGAAAGTTTTAATGACAAATCGAGAGAATCGGTAAGTCTAGTTTTTAGATTATTTTTGAAAATTTCATTTTTAATATCTTTCTTTGTAACTGACAACTTATCAATTACAGCCTCTATTGTATGTTTATTTGTTTTTATGAGGTAATAATCTTCAGATGTACTTTTAATAATATTATCTATTCTTATTTTTTGAATTCCTTTAACTTTTAGATTGTCTATTAGACCAGAAAATTCTCCTTTTTTGTCTCTAACAACTGGAGATAATATTAGAAATTTAAATATTTTTTTGGTTTTTAAATTATCATCTATTAATTTCATTACTGAATTTACAATTTCGTCTATACTTTGACTTGAAATTTCTCTTTGGCAAATTGGACAATGTGGATGTCCTATCCTAGCAAAAAGCAATCTTAAATAATCGTAAATTTCAGTTATAGTACCAACTGTGGAACGTGGATTTTTAGAAATTGTTTTTTGATCAATTGATATTGATGGAGATAAACCCTCGATTGAATCAAAATCAGGTTTTTCCATAACACCTAAAAATTGTCTTGCATAAGTTGAAAGGCTTTCAACATATCTCCTTTGTCCTTCTGCATATATAGTGTCAAATGCCAATGAACTTTTTCCACTTCCTGATACTCCCGTAAAACATATTAATTTGTTTTTGGGTAAGTCTATATTTATATTTTTTAAATTATGCTGACGAGCACCTCTTATTTTTATATAGTCCATAAAATTTCACTAATAAACCTCCATCGCTTTACCATGGTAAAAAGATTATAGCAAATAGGATTATAAATTGATAAAATATTTTGATATAAATTTATGAAATATAATAAACAAATAATTTTGTTGCCAAAAGGTCAATTTAAAAGTTTAGAATATATAACTATTCCTGGTTTGATCAATTCATTTATTAACATAACTTTAATGTTCGCTTCAATTTTATTTCTATTTTCTTTGTTGTTTGGTGGAATTAAAATTATATTATCAAGCGGTTCAAAAGATAAACTAGATCAAGCTAAAAGACAACTGATAAACGCATTTTTAGGAATATTTATTGTTTTTTCAATCTATGCATTGATGAATATTTTAAACCAGTTTTATGGTATAGATCTTTTAACTTTTGAAATACCTATATTATAAGTTATCGGATAATTCATATATTTTATCTCTTAATTTTGCAGCTAGTTCAAAATTCATGTCTTGTGCAACAATTTTCATCTCTTTTCTTAACTTTATTATTAACTTTTTTTTATCCATAGGAGTAAGATAATCTTTAATTAATAAATCCAAATCATAATTTGGTGTATTTTTATTGTTTAATAATCTATTTATTTCAGTTGTATTATCATCTTCTATTAATCTGTTTCTAATTGGCTTTTGAATAGAAGATGGTATTATACCATATTTTTTATTCATCTCAATTTGATATTTTCTTCTTCTTTTTACTTCTGATATAGCTCTTTTTATTGATCCGGTAATATTATCTGCATATAAAATTACCCTACCATCTTTATGTCTTGCTGCCCTACCCATTGTTTGTATTAAAGATACCTCACTTCTTAAAAAACCTTCTTTATCTGCATCCAATATAGCTACAAGAGATACTTCAGGAAGATCTAGACCTTCTCTTAATAAATTTACACCAACTAAACAATCATAATTTCCTCTCCTTAAATCTTCTAGAATATTCGTTCTTTCTAGTGTTTCAATATCTGAATGAAGATAATGGACATTTAGACCTTTTTCTTTAAGATAAGAGGATAGATCCTCTGCTGTTTTTTTGGTTAAAGTAGTTATTAATGATCTCTCCCCTTTATTTCTTACTTTTATTATTTCTTTTATTACATCTGATACTTGATTAATTGTAGGTCTTATAAATATTTCCGGATCAGGTATACCCGTTGGTCTAAGTAATTGTTCAACGACACCTGGATTTTTTCTTTTAATATGCAGGTTTTTTGCAGATTCATTTGCCATGCTAACTTCCCAACTTGAAGGTGTAGCACTGGTAGCGATAAAACCAGGTATTTTTCTTAAAAATTCATCAAATGTTAAAGGACGATTGTCCAATGCAGAAGGTAATCTAAATCCGTATTCAATTAGTATTTTTTTTCTTGAAAGATCTCCCTGAAACATACCCTTAATTTGTGTAAAGGTAATGTGACTTTCGTCTATAAAAGTTAACCAATCATTTTTATAAGGATGATTAAAATAATCCAAAAGTGTGTAAGGAGGATCTCCAGGATTTCTACCATCGAAATATCTTGAATAGTTTTCTATTCCCTTAACATACCCAATTTCCTTAATCATCTCCAAATCATAGGTTACTTTTTGTTTTAATCTATAAGCCTCAAGATTTTTACCTTGTTTTTTTAATTCTTTAACTCTTTTTTCTAAATCGATTTCTATTTGACTAAAAGCATCCTTTTGATTTAAAGGGTCTGTTATATAATGCTTTGAAGGATAAAGAATAAAATTTGAAATTTTAAGTTTATCTTCATTTATTATGCCCGTTATAGGATCAAAGAACTCAACATTTGATATTCTATCATGATCAATTGTTATTCTTACAGCTTCGTCTTGATAGGCTGGATATATATCAATATTATTGCCTATAATTCTAAATGTTCCCCTTCTGAAGCTAAAACTGTCTCTTTCATATTGAAGGTCAATTAATCTTTTGATTATTTGTTCTCTTTGAATTTTTTGTCCTTGTGAGAATTCAAAAACAAAATGACCGTATTCTAATGGAGAGCCTATATTATATATACAGGAAACTGAAGCGACTATTATGGTATCATTTCTGGTTAGTATATTAGTTGTAGCTGCTAATCTTAATTTATCAATTGATTCATTAATTTGTGCATCCTTTTCTATATAAGTATCAGTTGATGGTATGTATGCCTCAGGTTGATAAAAATCATAATAAGAAACAAAATATGAAACGGCATTATCAGGAAAAAATTCTCTAAATTCCTGATACAGCTGAGCGGCTAACGTTTTGTTATGAGAGATTATCAGGGCCGGTTTTTGTAACTTTTCTATAACATTAGCAATTGTAAAAGTTTTTCCAGAACCAGTAACTCCCAGCAATACCTGATATTTTATGTTTTTTTTATATCTTTCAACCAATTTTTCTATTGAATTTTGTTGATCTTTTGTAGGTTTAAATGATGATTTTAGTTTAAATTTCATAATAAATTTTTAATAATTATACAGCAAAAAAACTATAATTTGCCTCTTGACATATTCGGGTAATATTTGTACAAATATTATACAAAGATTAATATTATGGCTTTAATAATCTATAGAAAACAGAATCAAATATTAGATTTTATAAAACAATATATACAGAAATATGGTTCAGCACCTACATTAAAAAAAATCGCAGAAGCGATAGGAGTTTCATCTTTAGCAACGGTTCATGAACACCTAACTACACTCGAAGAAAAAGGTTTATTAAAAAGAAATAAAGGAAAAAGAAGATCTATGGAATTAATAAATTATGATATAAATCTTTCTCAAACTGTTGATGTCCCTATATTAGGCTTTATAGCTGCAGGATCACCAATTGAACCTTACACAGATCCAAACGCAACATTCTCTATACCATCAACTTTTATTTCTGGCAATAAAAGAACATACGTTCTTCAGGTAAGAGGAGAATCTATGATTGAAGAACAAATAAGAGATGGTGATTATGTTGTTATTGAACAAACGGAAAGCGCAAATAATGGAGACATCGTTGTTGCTTTATTAGACAATGGTATGGCTACTTTAAAAAGATTTTACAAAGAAACAACAAGAATAAGACTAGAACCGGCTAATTCAAAGATGAGTCCAATTTTTGTAAAAAATGTAAAAATTCAAGGTAAGGTAGTCGGTTTGATAAGAAGGTACATAAAAAATTAATCTTATAATTAAAACTAACTAATTTACTTCATATTTCATATTTAATTTTAAAAATATTTATATATTAGTATATTTCAGAAAATTCATATATTAAAAAGTGAATAATTTTAAATTAGAAATAATTAAATCAGGAAGTTTAACTTAATACTTTTAAAGAATAAATAAGTGAATTGTTTATATTTTATTTATCTGTTTTGATTAATTTCTGCTTCAATACTAAGTAACCTATTATATTTTATTACCCTCTCTCCCCTTGACGGAGCACCAAATTTTGTAAATTCACTTCCTACTCCAACAGCAAAGTCAGCTATAAACCAGTCAGTAGTCTCACCCGAGCGATGTGATGTAACAATCTTCCAATTTGCGTCTCTTGCTTTTTTTATAACCATTAAAGTTTCATAAACAGTTCCTACTTGATTTGGTTTTACCAGTATTGCATTGCAACTTTTTTCAGAAATTGCTTTTTCCAACCTTTCAATATTTGTAGCCAAAAGATCATCTCCTACAATCATCATTTGGCCTTGAAATGTTTCATTTATCTTTTTCCAGGAATCCCAAGCATCCTCGTGAAAGGGATCTTCTATTTCAGCTAAATGGTATTGAGAATTAAGATACTTATAATATTCAAGTAGTCCTTCATCATTTAAGGCATCACTTTTATCTCTAATAGTATACTCCCCATTTTTGAAAAATTGGCTTGCAGCAACATCTAATCCAAAAAAGACATCTCTTCCTACTTGGTATGGTGTCTGTTTTATAGTGTCATACAATACTTCAAGAGCATCGGCATTTGTAAACAAATTAGGCGCATATCCTCCTTCATCTCCGATTGAATGAATAGCACCTCTTCTTTGTAAATCTTTACCTAACATCATATATATTTCAACACCGCTTCTTAATCCTTCAGAATATGATTTAGATGTTGCTGGAATTACATGAAATTCCTGAAAATCAAGATTTCCAGCTCCATGTAAACCTCCGTTTATCATGTTAAATATAGGTGTTGGTACTTTTACATCTTCTTTTATTCCTACTCTTTTAGCTAAAGTGTTAATCCAGCGGTAAAGAGGTTGTTTTGTAGAAAGAGAAGCAGCTTTTACAGTTGCTATTGATATTGAAAGTATTGCATTAGCACCGTATTTTGATTTATTTTTTGTTCCATCTAATTCTATTAATCTTTTATCAATTTTTTCCTGATCAGTAACATCTAGACCCCATACGCCAGGACCTAGTACCTTATTGACGTTATCTACTGCTTTCATCACGCTTTTTCCATAATACATTTTGGGGTCTTCATCTCTTAACTCCAATGCTTCATATGAACCTGTCGACGCACCACTGGGTACAGAAGCTACAGAAACCTCACCATTATCAAGCTGACAAGCTGTTTCAACAGTTGGTGTTCCTCTTGAATCAAGTATTTGTCTAGACCAAATTTTTTGAATTTTTCCCATATAATTTATATTAAATTTATTTTTTACCTAATGCAATCTCTTTTTCTGCATCTTTTATTAGTTTTCTTGCTCTATTTATTGAATCAGGGTTAACAGAAATACTTGTAATACCATATTTAACTAGCTTTTTAACAAGATCATCATATTCGCTTGGAGCTTGTCCGCAAATAGATGTTGTTATTCCTCTAGCAACACAATGTTTAATAACCCTTCTCAATGCCCATAAAACTGCTGGTGATCTTTCATCAAAAGCTTTTGCCACTTCAGAATTATCTCTATCAGTTCCAGTGATAAGCATAGTTAAGTCATTCGAACCTATTGATACTCCGTCAATACCAACATCAATAAACTTATCAATTAAAATTACGTTAGTAGGAATTTCTACCATCATCCAAAATTTAAATGAAACCATTTTAAACAAACCTTCTGCTGCAACCAACCTTCTTACTTTAGCCAACTCTTCTGGAGATCTGACGAATGGAATCATAAGGTACAAATTTGGATATTTAGATCTGACATTTTTAATTGCTTGAAGCTCAAGGTTGAATACATCAGGATTTGATATATATCTGTACGCTCCTCTAAATCCCAACATTGGATTACTTTCTAATGGTTCCCATTTGTCTCCTCCCGGAAGTGATCTATATTCGTTTGTTTTAAAATCTGTAGCTCTATAAACAACCGGTCTTGGATAAAATGCCTTGCAAAAAACACCAATGTCGTGAGTAAGTTTTTCGATAAAAATATTTTGTTTCTTAATTTTTATAGCTTCTTTAGGATGAATTCCGATATTGGCTATCATGAATTCTGCTCTTAATAAACCTACCCCATCGACATTTTCTTTTGCAATTTGATTTGCTTTTTCAACTTCGGCTAAATTAACGTAAACTTTCGTAGCGGTTTTGCCATGAAATACTTCATCTTCTTTTTCTTCTTCATCTTTAAATATTTTCTTAACTTTTGAACCTATATAAACATTACCATCTGCGCCGTTTACAGTAATAACCATACCTTCCTTTAATTTTTGAGTTGCAAATTGTGTTCCAACAACACAAGGAATACCGAGTTCTCTTGATACAATAGCCGCATGACTTGTTTGTCCTCCTTCATCAGTAACAATAGCTGAAGCCTTTTTCATTGCAGGAACATAATCCGGAGAAGTCATTTTAGCTACTAAAACATCTCCTTCTTTGACCTTGTATATCTCTTTTGGACTTTTTAGTATTTTAACAGTTCCTGTACCAATACCAGGCGATGCTCCCGCTCCTGATAATACGGGAAATTCTGATATTTTTATATCTTTATCTTTTATTGAAACCTTTTTATCTTTAATTGTGGTTACAGGACGCGTTTGAACAATAAATATATCTTTTCCTTCTTTTGCCCATTCAATATCCTGAGGGAAATAATAATGTTGTTGTAATTTGTAGCCAATTTTGGCTATTTTCACGATCTCTTCATCTGAAATTTTTTGTAGATCTCTTTTATTTTTAGGAACTTCTGTTTCTATTGTTAAAGCACCCTTTTTAATGAGTTGAACTTTTTGATCGGATATTTCTTTAGATAATATAGCGAATGTTTCTTTTTGAACAACGTAAGTATCAGGTATTACAGAACCTTGGACAATCATTTCTCCTAGACCCCAGACTGCCTCTATAATGATTCTATCTTTATCATTTGTAACCGGGTCTATTGTAAACATTACACCTGATACTTCCGATTGAACCATTTTTTGAACAATTACTGAGATTTTTACTTTATCGTGAGGAATTTTATTTTGTTCACGGTAAAAAATAGCTCTTTGAGTAAATAATGATGCCCAACAATCTCTTACAGCATTTAATAAATTCGCTTCACCTTTAATATTTAAAAAAGTTGCTTGTTGTCCCGCAAATGACGCTTGAGGCAAATCTTCAGCTGTGGCTGATGATCTTACAGCAACAAGAGCCTTTTTAAAATGACCTGATAATTTATTATAGGATGATATAATTGAGTGTGTTACTTCAGAAGGAATTTCACTGGTTTTTATCAGTTTTTCTATACTTTTAGAAGCAGCTTCAAGTTCTTCAGAATTATTTACATTAACAGTCTTTAATATTTTACTTATTTTTTGCGATATTTCATTTCTCTTGAGAAAAAGATCATAAGATTCAACAGTAATTGCAAAACCATTTGGGACAGGAAATCCAGATTGGGTCATCTCTCCTAGGTTAGCTCCTTTTCCACCAACTAGGTTTACATCTCCCTTGTCTATATCTTTAAAAAAGGCTATTAATGGATGGGCAGTCATAATTTTATATAAAATAATCCTAAACTATTAGAAATTTTTAATCAACCATTAAAATTTAAGAATATTTTGAAAGCTTTTCCTTGAAGTAATCCACCCATGGTATTTCAAGAGGATCTATATTGTATAATTTTGTTAAAAAGTATACTGTGTATGATCCAAAAATTAATACTTCAAAAATTTCAGATAATAAGTCTTTAGACTTTGTATTGTAAAACAAATAACTTATATTATTTTTATCAAGAACGTCGGCTGTTATTTTGTATCGTTTTCTAATTTTTTCGTCGTAATTTTCAGACTCAAAAAAAATGAATTCAAACAATTCCTTCTGTCCTTTAGGATTGGATAAACCTTCCATTAAATGATGATTTAATTCAGGAATATCAAAAATAACCGAAAATGTTTTTGCTGATTCATTAAACTGATTTTTTATTGTATAAGAAGCACCATAAAGGTGTTCAGAAGCAACGATAATTGGTATTTTGTTTCTTAATGACAAAGAAAAGTGATGTGTTAGATTTTTACTTATTGGAGCATTTTCTTGAATCTCCGTTAAAATCTTATAACTATTTCTTAAAGCATTTCCAATTTCATCATCAGAAATCGTTAGTAAATTTAATTTATTAAAAGTTGCTAAAGTAGCTCCAAAAGCATATCCAATAGACATTCTTGGTTGGTTTGAAGGATTGAAAAGAGGATTAAAAACATAAGCAGGAATTTTTTCTTTTTTCACTATTTCGGAAAGTTTACCACCTGTTGTAATAGCGAATAGTTTTGCATTAGATTTAATCGCTTTATAGGTTGACTCTATTGTTTCTTCTGTCGTCCCAGAATAAGAAGAAACAATAACCAAAGTTTTTGGATTTACATACGCAGGAATTTTGTAATCGTTAACAATTTTTATTGGAACCCTAAGTTTTCCAAACCCAAAAGATTCAACAATTCTTGCACCTAACGCCGATCCTCCCATTCCGCAAAAAACAACATTATCGATTTTTTTGTAATCGTCCGGAATATTGATATTTTTTATTTCTTCCCAAGCTTGTTCAAATTGATTTGGATACAATTTAATTGTGTCAGAAACTAATTTGTACTTCTCAAATAAATATTTATTACTTAAAGCCATTTTTAAATTTTAAATCTATAAACTTCTAAATAATAACAAAACTAAATTAATTTATGATCTTATTATTTTCAATAATTCATCAACTTTTTCTTTAACTATTTTTTCATTTTTAGCTTCCAGAGTTAATCTTAACAAAGATTCTGTATTGGAAGGTCTTACTACAAATCTAAAATCATCGTATTCTACACAAATTCCATCAAGTCTTGATTGTTTTCCACCTTTATATTTTTTGGCAATTTCCTCAATTTTCGCTTCTTTATCTTTTACTTCAGAATTTACTTCATCGTATATTGGATATTTTATTATAACTGGCTTAATAATTTTTGAAAGTTTTTCACTTTTCTCAGAAAGATATTCCAAAATTTGTAAAGGAGGTATCATTCCACAATCTGAATACCAATAATCCCTGTAATATGTATGACCACTTGACTCAACAGCAAAAAGCGCGTTTACCTCTCTCATTTTCTCCTTTATATACGAGTGACCAACTCGACACAT